>OMGR01000045.1_pt1 | contig 106693 bp, 71 predicted proteins | sample 1646061 | NCBI WGS metagenome assembly OMGR01 (sample SAMN05578583, study PRJEB25193) | human gut metagenome | biome: Human Microbiome; feature: human-associated habitat; material: feces | host: Homo sapiens | place: USA:Birmingham | reverse complement strand
CCGACCCTCTGCTTGTAAGGCAGATGCTCTGAACCAGCTGAGCTAAACGCCCTTTCATTACTTCAGTAAGTTTTGTACGCCTTATCTCTCTAAAGCGCTGCAAAGATACGGCTTTTTTTATTACCTCCAAATGTTTCTATGAAAAAGTTGAAAAAAAATTCATTACTACCATTTAATCTGAAGAAATGTAGTAACTTTGCATCTCTATATTATTAATGTATATAAGTATTCGATATCGTAGGTATATCGCCCGGACACTAAGGGATATAGGTGTATAAACTAAATGAGTATGGTATTTTCAACACTAACTGCCATATCGCCCGTAGATGGGCGGTATAGAAATAAAGCCGAGAACCTGGCGGCTTACTTCTCAGAATATGCACTTATCAAATATAGAGTGCGAGTAGAAATAGAGTATTTTATTACTCTGGCTGAGTATCTTCCACAGCTGAATAGCCTGGCTACAGTGGAGAATAAAGAAGCGTTGCGTAAAATTTATCAGGAGTTTAGTCTGGAGGACGCAACCCGTATTAAGGAGATCGAGAGCGTAACTAACCATGATGTAAAAGCTGTTGAATATTTTATCAAAGAAAAATTTGATCTGCTGGCTTTACAGGACTATAAAGAGTTTATTCATTTCGGGTTGACTTCGCAGGATATTAATAATACTTCCGTTCCATTGTCTATCAAGGATGCTTTGGATGAAGTTTATTATCCGGGGATTCAGGAAGTGATCGGCATGTTGAAAAAGTATGCTGAGGACTGGAGCGATGTTTCTATGTTGGCAAAGACGCACGGACAACCGGCTTCTCCTACTCGTTTGGGAAAAGAGATTATGGTATTTGTATATCGTCTGGAGCAGCAGGTGGCTTTATTGAAGGCAATTCCTGTTTCTGCCAAGTTTGGCGGTGCGACAGGTAACTTTAATGCACACCATGTTGCTTATCCGCAGTACGACTGGAAAGCATTCGGAAATAAATTTGTGAATGAAGTTCTGGGGTTGAGCCGTGAGGAATGGACTACACAGATTTCCAATTATGATAATCTGGCAGCTATTTTTGATGGTTTGAAACGGGTTAATACTATTTTGATCGACCTGAACCGTGACTTTTGGCAGTATATCTCTATGGAATACTTCAAGCAGAAGATCAAAGCGGGTGAAGTCGGTTCATCGGCAATGCCTCACAAGGTGAATCCGATCGATTTTGAAAATGCAGAAGGTAACCTGGGAATGGCGAATGCAATCCTGGCACACCTGGCTACGAAGTTGCCGATCTCCCGTTTGCAGAGGGATTTGACAGATTCTACCGTATTGCGTAACGTCGGTGTGCCTTTGGCCCATATCGAAATTGCATTCAAAAGCTTAACAAAAGGGTTGGGTAAGTTGTTATTGAATGAGAGCGCCTTGTACCGGGATCTGGATAATTGCTGGGCTGTCGTTGCTGAAGGTATTCAGACCATTTTGCGTCGCGAAGGATATCCGAAGCCGTATGAAGCCTTGAAAGCCTTAACCCGGACAAATGAAGGAATCACTGAAAAATCAATCAGTGACTTTATTGAAACGCTGCAGGTTAGTGATGCAGTGAAAGCTGAATTAAAGGCGATTACGCCGCATAATTATACAGGTATTTAGTGTGAAGAAAATAGTGTAGCCGTGAGGTTACCAATTAGTTAATTATTTATTAATTTACAACAATGAGCACAGAAGAAAGAGAAGAATCTCAACCGCGTCCTAGAAAGGTGATACCAAGTATCAGACGGGAAAACACAGATCAGGAAGGTGAAAGAAGACCTTACAATCAAGGTTACAGCAGACCTGAGGGAAACAACTATGAACGGAGACCATATAACCAATCAAGCCGGGATGACCGCGGTGGTTATAATTCTTATGGTGATAACCGCTCTTCTTACGGAGACCGTCCGAGTCGTCCTCGGACGTATGACAACCGTGAAGGGGGTTATAATAGCAGACCTTCTTATAACAACCGTGACAACAATCGTGGTGGTTATGGTAATTCAAATCGTGAAGGAGGTTACAATTCAAATCGCGAAGGGGGGTATAACAGCCGTCCTTCTTATGGTAACAATCGCCCTTCTTACGGTAATGACCGTTCATATGGTGGTGGCGATCGTCCTTTTAACCGTCCTTCTCGTCCTAACTATGACGAAAGACCGGGCAGAGCCTATTCTGCTTCTCCGGAAGGTGAAGCTGGGGGTGACGGCATGAAGAAAAGAAGACCGAGAGTAGGCGACACACGTGTCAATTCTTACGACTCTCGTGATAATCGTGGCGGTGGCCGTCCTTCATATGGTAATAATAACCGTGGAGGTGGTTACGGAAACAACGGAGGATATGGAAACAGACGTCCGGGTGGCCCGCAACGCCGTACGAACGATTACAACCCGAATGCCAAATACAACTTCCAGAAACAGTTGAAGTATAAGGAAGTATTGGCTGACCCTAACGAACCGATCCGTCTGAACAAATTCTTGTCTAATGCAGGTGTTTGCTCACGTCGTGAAGCTGACGAATTTATTACAGCTGGTGCTGTAAAAGTAAATGATGTAGCGGTTACTGAATTGGGTACAAAGATTACCCGTCAGGATAAGGTTGAATTCAACGGTAAACCTGTGCAGATCGAAAGCAAGGTATATATCGTACTGAATAAACCGAAAAACTGTGTGACTACATCTGATGATCCTCAGGAACGTCTTACCGTTATGGATCTGGTGAAAAATGCTTGCCAGGAACGTATTTACCCGGTAGGCCGCCTGGACCGTAACACAACCGGTGTATTGCTTCTTACTAATGATGGTGACCTGGCTTCGAAGCTGACTCACCCGTCATTCAAGAAAAAGAAGATCTATCACGTTTGGTTGGATAAGAACGTTTCTATCGAAGACATGGAAAAGATTGCTAACGGACTGGAGCTGGAAGACGGTGAAATCCATGCAGATGCAATCAGCTATGCCAGTGAAGACGATAAGAGCCAGGTGGGTATTGAAATCCACTCGGGACGTAACCGTATCGTACGTCGTATCTTCGAATCGCTGGGATATCATGTAACGAAACTGGATCGTGTATACTTTGCCGGACTGACTAAAAAGATGCTCGGACGTGGAAAATGGCGTTATCTGAACGAACGTGAAGTTAACGCACTCCGGATGGGTGCTTTTGAATAATATTGAGATTAGCCGGTAGTCAATACCGGCTATCTTGTTTTGATTATCTAAGAATAAACATATAAACATGGAAACAATTACTAGAACAAAAATTGTAGATGTACTGAAAAGCGAAGCTTACGGTACGACCGTTAATGTGAAGGGGTGGGTTCGTACCCGCCGTGGTAGTAAACAGGTTAGCTTTATCGCGCTGAATGACGGTTCTACAATAAATAATGTTCAGATCGTTGTGGATGTGGAAAAATTGGGTGAAGAGTTCCTTAAACCGATTACTACCGGTGCTTGTATCAGTGTGAACGGTGAATTGGTAAAGTCACAGGGACAGGGCCAGAATGTGGAAATACAGGCAACTGAAATTCAGATTTACGGTACTGCCGATCCTGCTACTTATCCGTTGCAGAAGAAAGGCCATTCACTGGAATTTCTTCGTGAGATAGCTCATTTGCGTCCGCGTACCAATACCTTTGGTGCTGTGTTCCGTATTCGCCATAATATGGCGATCGCTATTCACAAGTTCTTTCATGAAAGAGGTTTCTTCTATTTCCATACGCCGATCATTACAGCTTCCGATTGCGAAGGTGCCGGACAGATGTTCCAGGTAACGACAATGAATCTGTATGATTTGAAGAAGGACGAGAACGGTTCGATCATTTATGATGATGATTTCTTTGGCAAACAGGCGAGTTTGACGGTTTCAGGTCAGCTGGAGGGTGAATTGGCTGCCATGTCTTTAGGTTCGATTTATACTTTCGGACCGACATTCCGTGCCGAGAACTCCAATACTCCACGTCATTTGGCTGAGTTCTGGATGATCGAGCCGGAAGTTGCTTTCAATGAGATTGCGGAGAATATGCAACTGGCAGAAGATTTTATCAAGTATTGCGTGCAGTGGGCTTTGGATAACTGTATGGAAGATATCCAGTTCCTGAACAATATGTTTGATAAGGAATTGATCGAACGTTTGCAGTTTATCCTGAAACACGACTTTATCCGCCTGCCTTATACGGAAGGTGTTAAGATTCTGGAAGAGGCTGTTGCAAAAGGACATAAGTTCGAATTCCCTATTTTCTGGGGTGCAGACCTGGCTTCAGAGCATGAACGTTATCTGGTGGAAGAGCATTTCAAATGTCCGGTTATCCTGACTGATTATCCGAAAGAAATCAAATCTTTCTATATGAAGCAGAATGACGACGGAAAGACTGTTCGTGCTATGGACGTTTTGTTCCCGAAGATCGGTGAGATTATCGGTGGTTCACAGCGTGAAGAGGATTATGAGAAACTGACACGTCGTGCAAAAGAAATGGGTGTGCCTGAGAAAGATATCTGGTGGTATCTGGATACTCGCCGTTTCGGTACAGCACCTCATTCTGGTTTCGGCTTAGGGTTTGAACGTCTGCTATTGTTTGTAACAGGTATGACAAACATTCGTGACGTGATTCCTTTCCCGAGAACTCCGAAGAATGCAGAATTCTAAAGTATTCCGGCAGTAGCCGGAAGCTTTCATAAATAGAAAAAGGCTTTTGAATCCGATTCAAAAGCCTTTTTCTATTTATTCGTCATCCAGATCGATCGGTATCTGCCTCTTAAATGCTTCTTTAAAGGAGATCAGAGATTCTGTCCGTGCCAAGCCCAACGGCTGTAGTTTGTTGTGGATAATGCTTAGCAGATGCTGGTTGTTCTTTGCATATATTTTGATGAACAGATCATATTGTCCGGTTGTATAGTGGCATTCCACTACTTCCGGTATTTTCTTCAATGCTTCTGTTACAGTAGGAAATTGTCCCGGTGATTTTAGGAATAGCCCCATATAAGCACAGGTTTCGTAACCAACTTTTGTATTGTCTACGATGAATTCCGACCCTTTGATAACACCGAGATTGGTGAGTTTTTGTATTCTCTGGTGTATAGCGGCTCCTGAAACATTGCACTCTCTGGCAACTTCAAGGAAAGGCATACGAGCATTCCCTATGATTAGCTTCAATATTTTTTCGTCCAATTCATCCAGTTGATGGTGTGCCATAATTTCTGTATATTTGTATTTCTGTTATTCTATATAATTACATTTACATACAAATATAATCAAACTATAATAATTAGACGATATAATTCGTTCAATTATTTTATTTCGTAAGTTTTCTTTTATTAATCTATCAATTTATAAGAGTATGAGTTCAAGTGCAGTAATCGAATGCAGGATGGTGAAAGATTTTTCCGATCCTTTATTGGATAAAGTAGAAAAAACATATAATGATTCCTTTCCGGAAGCCGAGCGACGGGCGTTTTCCCTGGTGAGAGAATTGGTAAAGGAGGAACCCCGTTTCACCGTTTACACATTATTTAAAGATGGGGTATATGCCGGTTTTATTACAGCCTGGCGTTTTACGGCATTTATATATGTGGAACACTTTGCTATTGATGCTTCCGCCCGTAACGGTGGAATAGGTGGGGAGTCTATGAAGCAGTTTATGGCGCTTTGTGACGCTCCTGTTGTTTTGGAGGTGGAAATACCTGCCGACGAGATGAGTAAGCGCAGAATCGGCTTTTATGAGCGTCTGGGGTATGTGTTGGATAACCATGTTTATTTCCAGCCTCCGTATCGTCCGGGAGAATCCTTGTTGGAAATGCGGTTGATGACTCACGGGCAGATCGATTTGAGTAAGTCGTTTGAAGATGTGAAAGATAATCTTTACCGGCATGTATATGGTGTTCAGGAATAGAGAGTGAATTTACTTCAATAAAAAAGGCAGAACTTAAAGTCCTGCCTTTTTTGTTTATTATTGAATTAATTAGTCTGCACGTTGTCTTGCTGAATAACTAATCTTCAATGCGTATGCTTCACGAAGTGCCTGTTTTACGTCTGTGATAACACCCATCTTAGTCTCTTTATCGGCTTTGATGGATACAGTCATAAATGGCTGATCTTCCTCTTTCATACTTGACTTTTCCTGTGCGATGTAAGTTTCGATTTCGTTTACTTCTGCGAACGCGTCGTTAAGTTGCAAACGAGTTTCAGAACCCATCTTTGCTCTCAATTCCTGAGTCGGTTTACCTACATAGATGAATGTTACCAGTGATTTCTTTTCCAACTTCTGAAGCTCAGTTGCCTGAGGAGCCTGGAATACTACTTTCAATGTAACTTCACGCATAGATGTTACCATCATGATAAAGAACAGGAAGGCAAACACCAAGTCAGGTAATGATGAGGTATTTAATTCGGGCATTTCTCTTCCACCCGCTTTACTAAATTTTCCCATTATTTTTTGCCTCCATAATTTTTAGGTTCTGCTTCTGATATCTTTTGAGGATAAATCATCTGCACAGCCTTTTGTTGGTCTTCATCCAAATCTGCGAAAGCTTTGCCGAATTTCTTTTTAGAAACCTCGTCTCTCAGTTCGTTATAGGCTCCTGCCAATTCGTTCTGAACGTCGATGTAAGCCTGATATTCGGTACCACGGTCGTTCTGCAAAGAGATAACATGATTTTTTGTTACCATTTGCTTTCCGAAGAACGGTACGTCCACTTCAGTCTTTTCGGGCATATGCTCGTCGTTATAAGGATTTTCAATGAAAGTTCTAACCTTTTCTCTCAGTTGCTTAATATCGATGAATTCATTATTACAGAGAATCTGGTTGTTACTGTTGATCAGTACGACCAGGATATTTCTCTTTTTGATATCCATTTCTTCATTTTTTTTCTGATCTTTGGGTACAGGAGGCGGCAAACGTCTTGCCAAACCTTTATCTGTGTCCATTGAAGTAGTAATAAGGAAGAAGATAAGCAACATGAAAGCAATATCGGCTGAAGAAGTCGCATTCATTGCGGGCACTTTTCTTTTCTTTTTTGCCATATCACTTTTTTGTTTTATCGGATTCGTTATTACTATTATCTATTAAGCATTCTTTTTACAGAACCGGCAGCAACAGCAATGATGATTAAAATCATCAAAATAGCTGAAGAATAAATCCACATGTCTGTAACTTTCAACCAGAAAGGAATATTGTATTCCTGTGAGTCAGCATTCAAACCTTTCAAAGGTGTTGCGTCACCCATAGAATAAGTGATGAACATCATTGCAGCGAAGCAAATGATAACAATGAATGAAGCCAATGCTGATTTCGGACTGGTTTTCAATAATGACGTAAATTGCCAAAGAGCAAATATAACTGTACTAACAATTGTAATGAAAAACAATACAGTTGTCCAGTTAAGCAATAAGCCTGTATAGATAGGCTCTTTCATTTCAACAGAAGGGTCAACGACGCCTCCTGCGTAGAACATACCCAATACAACAAGACTGATAATAGAGGTAATCAGTAATGTCCAGCTGGATACTTTTCTTATTTTAGTAACTGCCATAAGTCTGAATTATTTTTTGAATTTAAGGTTGTATTTGATAACCATGTCGATCAAAGAAATAGAAGCATCTTCCATCTGGTTCAGGATAGCTTCCAGTTTGCTCAACAAATAGTTATAGAATACCTGGAGGATCAAAGCTACAACAAGACCACCTACAGTTGTGATCAAAGCCACTTTCATACCACCGGCAACAACCGTCGGGCTGATATCACCAACCTGTTCGATTTTGTCGAACGCCATAACCATACCTACTACAGTACCCAAGAATCCTAATGACGGAGCCATAGCGATAAACAATGTGATCCATGACATGTTCTTTTCCAAAAGACCACCCTGTACACCACCGTAAGAAACAATTGATTTTTCAACTACATCAATACCTTGATCAATTCTCATCAAACCCTGGTAAGCGATAGAAGCGATAGGACCTCTAGTATCACGAGCGATAGCTTTTGCACCTTCTACATCACCTTTATCAAGGGCATCTTCAATACCTTTTAATAATTTGCTTGCATTAGTTTCAGCTAAGTTCAGATAAATAATTCTTTCAAGGCAGAAAGCCAAACCGAAAATCAAAGCGATAGCAACCAAACTCATGAAGTCTGCACCACCTTCAATAAACTTAACTTTTAAAGCCTGATACATGCCACCTTCAACAACTTGTTCAGTAGCGTCCTGAGCGAATGCCACAGTAGAAGTTCCAAGGGCGCAAATACCCAAGAATGTTTTTGCAAAATACTTTTTCATTGTGTGTTTAATTTTTAAGATTAATAATTCTCTTATTTGTTTTTATTTTTGTTGTTAATAATTTCCTCATGGTACTTATTGCGGAGAGAGCGGGATTCGAACCCGCGATACACTTTAGGCGTATACACGCTTTCCAGGCGTGCCTCTTCAACCACTCGAGCATCTCTCCAATTTTCAGCCTTTGTCTCCTCTAAAACGAGCGCAAAATACGAAAAAAATCCCAATTGCAAACGTTTCAGTGCACAAATCTAAAGTTTTTGCTTGACATATACACAATATCTGACGGAATAAATTTTGCTTCCGACCTGAAATTTTGAAACTAAGCCTTTTTATTTGGAATTTTGAATAAATCCAATGCATTTTTTCTTGTAATTTGTACGGTTTCATCAAGGGGAAGGCCGAATGTGTCCGCTACCTTCTCTGCCGTTTTCCATATATATACAGGCTCGTTTCGTCTACCTCTGTAAGGCACCGGAGCGAGGTATGGAGCGTCGGTTTCCAGTACGATGTGATGCATGTCGCTACATTTGATCGTGTCTGAAAGTTTGGAGTTTTTGAATGTAATGACTCCGTTAATTCCCAGTTTGAATTTTTCTAATTTTTTTATTTCTTCCAGATCATCTATGGTGCCGGTGAAGCTGTGGAAAACACCTTTTAATTTGTCTGCACCGACTTTGTGAATGCTATCCAATACTTCCGGATAAGCTTCACGGGTATGGATCGCTACCGGCAGGTCCAGGTCGATGCTCCATTTTAGTTGTTCCTCAAAGACAATTTTTTGTTCTTTCAGGTAGGTTTTATCCCAGTATAGATCTATTCCGATCTCTCCGATACCACAATAAGGTCGTTTCCCCAGATAAGATTCTGTTATTTTTAGATTCTCTGTGTAATGCTCGTCCACGCTGGTCGGATGCAAGCCCATCATCGGATAGGCAAAATCCGGGAAACGGTCGCACAAATCGTGCATCCGTTCAATGGTTGCGACATCTACATTGGGGAGCAGGATAGTGTCGATGCCTGATTCCCGGGCAATATGAACCAACTCCTCCTGCTCCGGGTCGAATTCTTCCAGGTACAGATGGTTATGCGTATCTATGAGTTTCATTTTTAAGATTGGCGGTACATTAAACGGTTACTTACATCTTTCAAAATAGTCAATCTCTCCGGTGTTACGTTGAGTCTCGATAGATGATCCATTGCCTTGTCGTAATATCCCTGCATTTTAACAGTGGTGATATCTTTCAGATGTAATTCATTATATATGGTAGTGACTGCTTCGATTTTCTCCGCAGGAATGAATTGTGTTTTGCTGATCCAGCTGTTGAGAGTCGCTTTTTGTTCGGGTGAAGCCAATTCAAACGCATGTATCAATAAAAAAGTCTTTTTGTTGCAGGTGATATCGCCACCGATGTTTTTACCGAATGTGGCAGTATCTCCGTACACATCCAATAAATCGTCCTGCAACTGGAATGCGAGTCCGATGTTTATACCGAAATCATACAGGTTATCGGCATCTTCTTTGGATGCACCCCCTATGATAGCTCCGATTTTCAGGCTGCAGGCAAGCAAAACGGCTGTTTTTAACCGGATCATTTCAATGTATTCCGGTTCGGTTACGTCTGTCCGTGATTCGAATTCCATGTCATATTGTTGTCCTCCGCATATTTCAAGAGCAGTCTCGGTGAACAGGTCGAATACCTCTTTTAAATTGGAAGGTTCTGTTTTTCCTATCAACTGATAAGCCGCGATCAGCATGGCATCTCCGGAAAGGATGGCCGTATTGTCATTCCATACTTTATGGACGGTCGGCTTGTTCCTTCTTTTGTCGGCTCTATCCATCAGGTCGTCATGGAGCAGTGTGAAATTGTGGAACACTTCAATACCCAGCGCCGGATAGATGACATTGTCAATATTTTCCTGATACAGATTACAAGCCATTAAAGACAGTGCCGGACGGATCCTTTTTCCTCCCAACGATAGGATATATTCAATCGGGTCGTATAAACTTTTGGGGGGATATTCAAAACTCAGTTGTGAAATCTCTTGTTCTACTTTTTGTAGGATCTCGTTGAAGGATAACATATAAATATTGAATTAGGAATGAGACGAAATAAAAAAGGCTGCAAATATACAGCAGCCTTTTTTAGTATGTTTAAAAAATAATTATTGCAATCTGAAAGTAACAGGTACGGTATATTTAACACGTACGGGTTTACCTCTCTGCTTACCAGGAGACCATTTCGGCATGGTGTTGATCACACGGAGAGCTTCTTTATCCAAAGAAGGGTCTACACCACGGATCACTTCTGCGTCAACGATTGAACCGTCTTTGTTAACAACGAATGAACAAGTAACACGACCTTGAATACCGTTTTCCTGAGCAATAACCGGATATTTGATGGATTTAGCAAGGAACTGTAATAAAGCACCCTGTCCACCCGGAAATTCCGGCATTGTTTCTACAACGGTAAAGATCTGTTGAGCAGATTCTTCTTCTTCTTCAACGACTGCAGGAGCTACATAGGCTTCAACCTGTGCAGAACTCTGGTCGTCCTCAGATGAGATAAGATCTACCTGATCTAATTCCACATCATCGTCCACAATGTTCAACTGTTCTACGGCAGCCGGTGCTGGTGGAGGAGGAGGTGGTGGAGGCGTGTCCTCCGGTCTTGTAATTTCAATTTCTTCTTCAGCGATGATATCAGCTACGCCTTCATTTTTGACTACCTGAATATCACGAGTTCCCCATTCGAACCCAACGAACAAAACGGCCAAACCAACAACCATACCCATCAGGATACCGAGTGTTTTGCCCTTTTCCAAGTCCGCTTTCGGTGATTTCTTAACTTCCATACTTCTATAATGTTTAAAGATGTGTTTTCCTATGCTGCAAAAATACAAATTATTTTATATCCTGGTTGAAAAAGGGAAAAATACTTCTATATTTTCACTTTTTTTTGAACCAAAATAAAAATAACAGTGTTTATATACCTTTTTTCGGTTTTTTCCGTTTCTCTTTATGGAATATGTTATAACTGCATTTTATCTTTGTACGCATTTTGTTAAGAAAATATGAGACATACATTAATTATATTGTTCTTTTCTTTCGTTTTACAATCGGTCGCGGCTCAATCCGGAGATCAGGTATTTGAATTTTTAACTTTACCTTCTTCTGCCCGGGCAAATGCTTTGGGAGGGCATACCGTGTCACTGGTAGAGCGGGATCCGTCCCTTATCTTTCATAATCCGGCTCTGCTTGGCGGCGAAATGGACGGAATGATCAATCTGGACTATATGAACTATATAGCGGATATCAATGTGGGAAGCGCTTTGTTCACTAAGGCTTTCCGCGAACGTGGTGCATGGGGAGCCGGAGTCCATTATTTCCATAACGGGAAATTTAAAGGGATGGATGAAAACAATCAGTCGACAGGCGATTTTACTGCAAACGATATCGCATTGAACGGTTTCTTTTCCTATGATCTGTCCGAACGCTGGCGGGGAGGAATTTCCATGAAGTTCCTTTATTCCAATTATGATACCTATACGTCATTGGGATTATGCTTCGATGCCGGATTAAGTTACTACAATTCGGAAAAGGAATTTTCATTTGGTGTCGTATTGAAAAATATCGGAGCACAGCTGAAACCCTATTATGAGGACCGGCAAAAAATGCCGTGGGATATTCAGATGGGTATTTCCAAAAAGATGAATCACGCCCCTTTGCGTTTGTCGCTGACGGCCATGTACCTGAATCGTTGGAAATTCGATTATATAGATAATGCCGATAAAGATTACGAAGGTGATAATTTTGCCAAAGCATTATTCAAGCATCTGGTGATCGGTATCGATTATATACCCAGCGAGAACTTCTGGATTGGCGTCGGTTTCAATCCGAAGACAAAGATGGATATGAAATTGCAGGGAGGCGGAAGCGGCCTGGCCGGTTTTTCCGCCGGTGCCGGAGTCAAAATAAAAATGTTTGATGTCGGTGTATCTTTTGCAAAATATCATCCGTCGGCTATGTCGATGATGGTGAGTGTTTCGACGACATTGGCCGATTTTAAACCTTAGGAAATATAAATAAACGTAAGCATGAAAAAGATAGTAATTGCAATAGATGGTGTTTCTTCCACGGGAAAAAGCACTATGGCAAAAGATTTGGCAAAAGAAATAGGTTATACATATATCGATACGGGTGCCATGTATCGCGCCGTTACATTATATTGTATCCAGCATAATTTGTTTAAAGACGGTCGGATAGATGAAGAGAAACTTCAGGCATCGATGGGGGATATCCATATATCACTTCGCTTTAATCCGGAAACCGGCCGTCCGGACACTTACCTGAATGGGGTAAAGGTTGAAAAGGAAATCCGGGGGATGGAAGTCGCCAAATGGGTCAGTCCGGTGGCTACTTTAGGATTTGTTCGCCGTGCACTGGTTGCCATGCAGCAGGAAATGGGGAAAGAAAAAGGGATTATCATGGATGGCCGGGATATCGGTACGGTAGTATTCCCGGATGCCGAATTGAAGATTTACGTAACGGCCAGTCCGGAAGTACGTGCACAACGTCGTCTGGATGAATTGAAAGCCAAAGGCGAAGCGGCTTCTTTTGAAGAAGTACTGGATAATGTGAAAACACGCGACCATATAGATTCCACCCGTAAAGAGAGTCCGTTGCGTCAGGCGGATGATGCTGTCGTACTGGATAATTCGGACATGACTATCGCTGAACAAAAGGCATGGCTTCTTGTTCAATATAATAAAGCTGCTGCCGAATAAGAAGGTAGAAACAATAGGTTATTTTAAGAATGATTGAAGTCGAAATAGATAAAGGTTCCGGGTTTTGTTTTGGAGTGGTTACAGCTATCGAAAGTGCTGAACGTGAATTGGACAATACCGATATATTGTATTGTCTGGGAGATATCGTGCATAACAGTCTGGAGGTGGAACGGCTTCGGGAACAAGGGTTACGGACTATCGGGCATGATGAATTTTCTACGCTGAAAGGAAAGAAAGTCTTGCTTCGTGCACATGGCGAACCTCCCTCCACTTATGAGATTGCAAAGCAGAATAATATAACGATTGTAGATGCTACCTGTCCGGTGGTGCTTCAGTTGCAGAAAAAGATACATAAATGTTACCAGGCAACCCGTGAAAATAATACCCAGCTGGTGATATATGGTAAAAAAGGTCATGCAGAGGTGAATGGGTTGGTCGGACAGACGGAGGGTACTGCCATAGTGATCGAAAAGATAGAAGATCTGGACCGCCTGGATTTCAGCCGTGATATCTGTCTCTTTTCCCAGACAACGAAGTCGTTGGACGGATTCCGTAAGATCGTGGAAGAGATATATCAGCGAAAGGCGGAAGGTACCCGTTTTGAATATTACGATACGATTTGCCGCCAGGTGGCAAACCGTTTACCGAATATAAAAGCATTTGCATCCAGCCATGACTGGGTCTATTTTGTAGCAGGCAAAAAGAGTTCAAACGGTAAGATGCTGTTAGAAGAATGCCGGAAAGCGAATCCAAATACCATTTTCATATCGGAGGTGAAAGAGATCACCGAGCCGCTCCCTGCCGATGTCCGCCGTGTAGGGGTTTGCGGAGCTACATCGACCCCGAAATGGTTGATGGAAGAGGTGGCAATCCGTATCCGGGAACTGAATGCAGACCGCTGATCAGACGGTTAAGATTTCATGAAGTTTAAGGAAAAATGAAAGATTGTTGGCAAATAATTATTATTTTTGCCGCGAATAATTTAAAATAAAGACGATATGTCTACTATTAAATGTATTGGCATTTTAACGTCCGGAGGTGATGCTCCCGGAATGAACGCTGCCATCCGTGCAGTGACGCGTTCCGCTATCTATAACGGGATGAGAGTTAAAGGTATTTTCCGAGGATACAGAGGGTTGATTACAGGTGAGATTGAAGAATTCAAAACACAGAATGTAAGTAACATCATCCAGCGTGGTGGAACAATATTGAAAACCGCTCGTTGTATGGAGTTCAAAACTCCCGAAGGCCGTAAGCAGGCATACGACAAGTTAGTGGAAGAGGGGATCGATGCCCTGATCGCTATCGGTGGTGACGGAACATTGACCGGTGCACGTATTTTTGCACAGGAATTCAATTACCCGATCGTCGGAGTTCCGGGTACGATCGATAATGACCTGTATGGTACGGATGTAACGATCGGTTATGATACGGCCCTGAACACAATTATGGAATGTGTGGATAAGATCCGCGATACGGCCACTTCCCACGATCGTCTTTTCTTTATCGAAGTGATGGGGCGTGATGCCGGTTTCCTTGCACTGAACGGAGCTATTGCCTCCGGCGCAGAAGCGGCTATCATTCCGGAGATTTCTATGGAAAAAGACCAGTTGGCGGAAATGATCGAAAATGGATTCCGCAAATCAAAGAACAGTAGTATCGTATTGGTTGCAGAAAGTGAAGTGACCGGCGGAGCTATGGGAGTTGCCGAACGTGTGAAAACAGAATATCCGCAATTCGATGTACGTGTATCTATCTTGGGACACTTGCAGCGTGGTGGTTCTCCTACGGCTCAGGATCGTATCCTGGCAACCCGTATGGGAGTCGGTGCGGTCGATGCTTTGCTGGATGACCAGCGTAATGTCATGATGGGTATCCAGAATGACCAGATCGTATATGTTCCATTCTCGAAAGCTATCAAGAATGACAAACCGATCAACCGTGATTTGCTGAATACACTGCGTGTGTCTTCTATTTGATCCGGACTGATGAAAGAATATGAGAAAGCCCGTCGAATCGTTTGATTTGGCGGGCTTTTTTATTATTCAGTAGGTATTATTTCTTCGATAAGTTTTCGAGGAACAGATCCATCATCCTTTTGGCTGCAACGAACGAGCTGATCTCGTTATTCAACACCTGTTGTTCTGTCTGCCCTAACATGCCTTCTACTGCCGGATTATGATAGAATGTTTCCCGTAATGTATCGTTGATACTTTCGTACATCCAATACTTGGCCTGTTCATTTCGTTTGAAGTTGAAATAACCGTTCTTTTTGGTGAACTCCATGTATTCGCCGACCATATCCCAGATCTCCTTGACGCCTAAGTTGTAATAACCCGAATAAGTCAATACTTTGGGGAACCATCCTGAATCGGCAGGTGGGAAGAGATGCAGTGCATTCCTGAACTGGGCGGCGGCTAGCTTGGCTTTTTCGATATTATCGCCGTCGGCCTTATTGATAATAATGCCGTCAGCCATTTCCATGATGCCGCGTTTAATCCCTTGTAACTCGTCTCCTGTTCCTGCCAGCTGAATAAGAAGGAAGAAATCGACCATCGAATGAACGGCCGTTTCGCTTTGTCCGACACCGACTGTTTCCACGAATACGGTATCGAAACCGGCAGCTTCACACAGCACAATCGTTTCACGTGTTTTACGTGCCACACCACCCAAGGATCCTGCGGATGGAGAAGGACGGATAAAAGCATTCTTTTCGCGCGATAAAGCCTCCATGCGGGTCTTGTCCCCCAGGATACTGCCTTTGGAACGTTCGCTGCTCGGGTCGATAGCCAGTACGGCCAGTTTGCGTCCTTCCTTGATCAGGTGCATACCGAAAACATCGATAGAGGTACTTTTTCCGGCACCAGGAACACCGGTAATACCGATACGGACCGATTTGCCAGCAAACGGAAGACATTTTTCAATAATCTCCTGTGCCAGTTGCTGGTGTTCATATTTAGCACTCTCGACCAGCGTAACCGCCTGGCTGAGGATTGTTATATTACCTTTCAGTATCCCTTCGACAAACTCGGAAGGGGTATATTCTTTACGTTGAAGTCTTTTTTTGAGGTAGGGGTTTACAGTCGGTACATCGGCTACTCCCTTGTTTACCTTTAATCCTCTGTAAAGATCGTCGTTTTCGGGATGTTCCATATCTTTTTATTTTTCTGCTGTTACCTTTACGAGGCGAACAGGACCGTTCGGGTCATTACATACTATATTTACCAGTGCTTCCAGTTTCGTCTTTATTTCTTTCGGACGAACTGATATCTTGAATGTAGCCGTTGTTCCCGGTTTTAATTCTTTCTTTCCTCCTGAAATATCGATCCGTTCATCATCGCAAGTGAAACTATGTATGATAAGCGGGGATTTTCCGGTATTCGTTACTTCTACAGTGCCGGTCACTTTGCCTCCGATCAGCGGAATGAACCCGCCTTTTTCCGGTAGCTTACCGAAATCGAGCAATGTACCTGACAATTGGGCAACCGGAGCCTGTGCCTTTTCTGCAGCAGTCAGTTTACCGAAGTTGTCGATAATATTGGCCGCTACATGTACCTTCCCGTCGACTTCATTTTTCTGTCCGACACTTTCGATCGTCAAAGGTATTTCCGTCGTAACCCTACCTTTTCTTTTTACTGCTTTTGCATCGAATAACAGAGTAATTTCCCCCACTTCGTCCGGAGCCAGTTGGGTCGGGCGAATCTCGACGGTCAGGTAATGAGGCACTTTGCCCTGACGGATCGTCAGAGTAGTCTTTCCTTCATTCTTGACATTGATCTTTTCTCCCAGTGTTTCGTCGGGACGGACGCTGCTGTACAGTATTGTTTTAGTCTGCATCTTCAGGTCGCCTATCGAATAAGGGAAGATCATAAGCGGTATAAGCGGTTTCGGTGTCACGTTTCCTTTGATAGCCAGTGTGTAGCTGCCTTTCTTTCCATTGCTGAATATGGATACCGTCTTGTAGAACGGACCGGGGCGGCCTTTGGGATTGTAGGTAACCTTGACATTTCCGGTTTTTCCCGGAGCGATCGGCTCTTTTGTCCATTCCGGCTGCGTACAACCGCAAGAAGCAGTAACACGGGTGATGACGAGCGGGCCATCTCCCGTGTTCTTTATTTCAAAAGTATGACTTGCCGGTCCGTCAGCTTCGGCAATTGTTCCGAAGTTGTACGTCAGTTCGTCTGCACTTATCTGGGCTCCATTCTGTGCAGCTATATGCGCCGTGAACAGGAATATGCTGCAAAGAATAAAGCTCAGTCTTTTCATATTCAGCATTCTTTGTTTTTAGTTTAGCTTGTTGAAAATCAAATAACCTCTCCTCTGATCGTCAGGATAAAACTTCCGGTCTTTCCGTTGCTGTAAACAGAAATCGTTTTAGAGAACGGTCCCGGACGTCCTTTCGGATCGTATGTTATCTTGATATCTCCACTCTGTCCCGGAGCGATCGGTTCTTTTGTCCATTCCGGTGTCGTACATCCGCAGGAAGCGATAACGCGGGTAATAACCAACGGAGCATCTCCCGTGTTTTTAACGGCAAATGTTGCAGTTACTTTTCCGTCTGCTTCTTTTATCTGTCCAAAGTCATGAGAGGTTTCTTCAGCTGTAATAACAGCTTTTTTCTGAGCTGAAGCCATTCCTGTTGCAAGCAGGATCGCCATAAAAATAAAAATAATCTGTTTCATTTTACATCTTATTTAGCTATTGTTTATGTCACAAAGATAGGGATTTAGAATTGAAAATGGAGAATTGAAAATTGAAAATTGTTAACAGGGGAAATCAAAACTACTTTTCCCCCTTGATATTCTTCCTCTGATTTTCAATTCTCCATTTCCTATTTTCAATTAACCGTCAGTTTTTCCCCTTCCGTATGAGAAATGAATTCGGGGGCGTACAGACATTGGATTGTACTGATTCCTCCGGCATATTCACCGGTGCGGGAAACGTAAACCGGATATTCGATTACGAAGGTTCCGGCCGGTAAACGGTTGAAGAAGAAATTTTCGGAAACATCTGTCGGTGACTGGTAATAAGCCACTCCGTCTCTGAACTTTGTCCCGGAAATCTGGCTGGCAGGTTCGAAACAACCGGCTCGCAGGTCTTTCAGGAAGACATAATCCATTTCACGGTCGGTACGAATGGTCAGGCGTACGACCACCTTGTCACCCGGCTGGAGTTTTCCGTTCTCCACCGGAGTGATCTGCAGACCACTACCGCTGTTGCTTTCAATGAATAATTTCTTTTCAACGTTGAGCACACCTTTCTGTTTTTCTACTTTGTCGATGTTTTCAAAATACTGTTCATAGACAGCTCCCCAGGCAGGTGCATTTCCTTCCTTCCGAATGGAAATGGAATTTCTTTCGGATGAAATTTCTTTTTCATCCAGTACAACCTTCAGATAACCTGTTGCTGTTTCTCCTTCGGCAGTACTGTATGTTTTATCGCCCCAGGTAACGGTGCAGGTATTGTTATCGTTCAGCCAGTCACTTCCGGTCAGTACCAATGCGTAGATGGCATTCAACGTAGCAGGAACAGATTCCCAGTTCTGGGTACGTTTCTGGTTCAGCAACCATTGTTTCATACGGTCGGTGTCTTTGGAATCGGGTGATAATGTATTGAATACCTTCATCAGTAAACAATGTGTTTCGATCGGAGAGATGAAATAGTTGTTTCCTCTCCGGTTGTTAGCCCAATACATACCCTGTTCGGTTGTAGTGGTTGCTGTTTTACGCAACCAGGCCAAGATGGTATTTGCGACCTCTTTCTTACCGTTGCGGTACATCAGCAGGGCTATTTCTCCCTTTCCGTAGAGTGACTGTTCGTTCCAGGTCTTTTCGGCCTGCGTGGTGTAGAAACGGATCGCTTCACGGGCATCTCCTAACTCAGGAATATCGCGGTAAGAGCTACGGACGTACAGGAATTCCAGTTGTAATGCGTTCGGCAGGCTACTCTGCCATTTCTTGTTGTTCTTTTGTAAGGATTCATAATCGGACTGCATCTGTTTGTCCAGATATTTAAGAGCCTTCATCTGCATTTCTTTCTCTTGTTGTCCATATTGTACGGCACTCATCTCAACCAGTTGAGACATTCCTTTCAGGATAGAAAGCGTGATCTCCCGGCTTGCCGGGAAACCTTTGAACCAACTCCATCCACCGTCTTCGTTTTGTAGCTTCAACAGTTGTTGCAATGCTACTTCCCGTTGCTGGCTGGCACGGTTCATGTCGAACAGGAGTGACAGACGTTGTTTCTGTTCCGTTTCATTTTCTGCAGCCAATACCCATGGTGTTTCCTCCAATAGGATATTCTTCAGTTCCTGGTTTTTCTGCAGGTTTGAATAAAGCGTGGAGGCTGTTCCGCCTTGTGCTTTCCATTGGCTGATCACTTTTTGAATGCGCGGATTGGCTGTGGCAATATAATTAGCCAGCGTATTGCTGTAATAGGAGGCAAACCAGGAAATAATGTTATCGTTTGCCGGTTGTGTAAGCGTTGGTAATGCCTGTACGGCGTACCATATCGGATTACCGGTCAACTCCAGTGTCATTCTGAACGGGTTACGGCTGCCTGTTGCTTTTGATCCGGACAGGCGGATTTGTTTTTCCCCGTTTTCCATCAGATAGAACGGAGTACTTTCCGTTACCAGTATCTGGTTGGACAGAACCGGGATCAGATGTTGTTCCCCGTCACTTCCTGATTCGGAATCAGCTACGATACGGCAACCGATCAGATTGGTTGTCTCCGGTACGCGGAAGGTCCATGAGGCAGTCGTAATGCTGTCGGCAGACAATGTGAACGGCCTCTGCGATTTGGTCAGGCAGATAACCGGCTGGTCTGTGGCAGGATCGAACAACTCGAGGCTGACACGTCCGGAGATGGATGCCTTGGAATTGTTGATCACCTGCGTACTGACAGATACTTCATCTCCCTGCCGCATGAAGCGGGGTAGGTTCGGAACGACCATCAACGGTTTGCTGCTGATTACTTCTTTTGTCAGCAGGCCGTATTTCATATCTACCGTATTGGCTAATGCCTGGAATTTCCAGGTCGTATTACTTTCCGGCAATGTGAACTGTACCATGACGTCTCCTTCTTCATTGGTTAGTAATGACGGATAGAAGAAGGCTGTTTCGTTGAAGTTCTCACGTACCGGGAATTGAGGCTGCGCTTGTACGGGCTTCGCTTCCGCTTTGTCCCATGCAACGTCAGATAAACTGAATAGCATTTCGCCGGATTCTTCAACTTCATCGTCTACGATGTTTGCATTTCCGGTAATGGAGGCTGCATCATTGCTTCTGTAGCCGACAACTTGTGCCTCGGCGGCCATCGGGGCGGCTGCCGACTTCATCATAATACCTGATCCGTAAGCTCTCTGCTGTCTGTAGCTCAATACACCTTGCCAGTCCAGGCGGTCATACTGATAGTCCGGAACTGAAATGAAATCAGGTTCTCCTGCTTTGTACGACGATTTATCATCCAGGCTGATGCCATTGTTGAATACCGGGGCATTCAGGTAAACGGACCTTTGTGGGTCGAAGTTCCATTTGAATGTACCGTACGGCAATATCTTATCCAGAGAAGCGTCATACATACTGGCAAGCATTTCTGCCATAGCTGGTACGGAGTCGGCATCCTGTATTCTGAATTTCCATATTTCCTGGTTGCCGGGCAGCAAGCGGTCACGGAAAGTGATCGGTTTGATCGTTAACCGGAGATCAGGCTGCTGACGCTTTATCTCTGACTGGGTTCTGTATAACTTACCTTTTTTGATAAAGGTAAAAGTAGCCACGATACCATCTCCGTAACCTTCATTGAATGGAATACGGAAAAGGTGGTTCTCATTACTCAATACCACATATTTACGTGAGAGACATTGACCGTTCCGGAATAATTCGTATAGTACATGCGCATCCTTATCGGAAGTGCCGAACAGTATCTTTGCCTCCTCACCCGGCAGGCAACTGGTCTTCTCGTTCAGCAACCAGACATGCTTGAATACCGGCGGCTTTTTGTCGCGCAAGCTATACAGAATGAAATCCTGCTCTGTTGTTGCCGGACGTCCTTTCGAGTCTTTTGCTTCTATTTTGATACGGTAACGTCCGGATTCCAGTTTCCGGAATACATCTCTATCTATCTGCTTGCCGGAGGTGAAATTTCCGCTGGCAACCTGTTTCCCGACTTTGTAATCTACGAATTCATAATCGGAATATGTATCCTTGTTCTCATCTTGCAGTTTGTTTATTGTGTAAGTACCATCCAGCGTAACCTGTTCTCTGTTCAGGGTTTGGGCTGAGATAACAACATCTGCCGAATCTTTATCGAACTCTCCTTGAATATTGGTTGTCAGGATGATACTTGTTTTTCCGACTGTTATTGTCGAACTTGCTTCTTGAGTCTCTCCATTGCTGTCGGTCAATGTAACCGAGATCAGGTAAGGTTGGTAGTTACCGGATTCTTCCGGTCGGAAGTCGAACGAGAATGTGCCGTCACTGTTCACTGTTGTTCGGCCTTCCGCCACCTGTTCATATGAATTATTAATGGGGAAGTAACCGCGTAATAACAGAGGCTGCTTGGTGATTCGATAGGTCACTTCGCCGCTTTGCAGCGAAACGCCCGAGAATGTTTCTGCTTTTCCCCGGATGGTTACCAGGTCGCCGAAAGATATTTCATTTTTGACGGGAAGTATATTCACCAGGAATGTCGGACGTTTATATTCTTCGACGCGGATATTCGTGCTGGCATAATCGGTTGATAGCGTGAATGTACCGTTCAGTGTTTGCTGCGGTAAGGTAAATTCACCGTTGAAAGAGCCGAACTTATTTGTCTTAAATTCTTTGGTCGCCACTTCTTTCCAGTTGGCATCCCGAAGGATAACTTTGAACGTCTCGCCTTCAAGAGCGTGAGGTCTGCTTGTTTCGTTTGTGTATGCAATACCTTTGAAATAAAGGGTTTGTCCCGGACGGTAAAGTCCGCGGTCTGTGAATAAGGACAGTTGCGGGCGGGTGGTCCGGTTGATCTTCCGTTCCCCGTTCGGATAAACCATTGTCAACATTGTCTGGGCATCTCCCTGGCGGCTCACCCGGTAAGCCATCAGGTCACCTTTGCGTGAGAATACGGCGATACCGTCTTTATCCGTTTTTACGGTTCCCTGCTGTTGCATTTCACGGCGTTTGCCTGAGTAATAAGTAACGGTGGCGTCAGTTATCGGTTTTCCGCTTAAATAGTCGGTAACCAATACTTCCGTATTTCCGTTTTGCATGTTGCGTGAGATGGATGCCAGGCGGCTGACTTCAAACAGATTATTCGTTTTTATACTGCTTCCCGGTACGGTAATGATGCATTCATATAATCCTATTTGATCTATCGGAATCACAAGGCTGGTATCCAGCTGCGTATACGTATTGGGAGCCGTTAAGGAGAATGTCATTTCTTTAACCAGTGCACCGGGTTTGGTGGCAGTATCTCTGTCGTTATAAAAAAGGGTCTGTTGCGGAGTTTTCAGACTTTTGTATATACGGGCGGTGATCTGCGGGATATTCCGGAAATTCAATTTGAGTGTCAGGTCTTTTCCCGGATATACGGTATTGGCCGTATTCACCTGTAAGATCGGATTTTGCATATCTGCCAGCCTGTTTTTGATCAGGCCTATCCGTTCGTAATTGGGAAAACGGGCGATTGTCTCTTTACAAAGTTTATATTCGATAGTTCTCACGGAATCCATATTAATGCCGGCAGCGAACCCGAACAATCCGCTGTTCAGCTTGGCTTCGACAATTTCTACGGAGTAGTCTTTGTTTCCGTAAATAGCTAGCAGGCTATCCAGCGAAGCGCTATATTCTTCCCTTGCTTTTTCCGAATAGCGGGAAGTGTACTGAAAGCGCAGATAATCCAGATTGGCGAGCATAGCTGCTTTTTTGTCCGGCTGTGTATTCAGATACGCGATAAGTTCTTTATATATGTCGGCGGAAGGAGCGATATCCAGTGCCCGGAATGCGAGAAAATCATATAATGTCGGGCGTAGGGCAGGCGTGTCCTTTCCGGTTTCCAGAATAGCATCGAATGCCGAGACCGGTGTATCCTGTAATAGCTTGGCTGGTTCGAGTGAAGCAGTCAGTTCTTCTTTTATCTTTTGAGTGAAAAGATTAGAAGTCCATTCGCGGATATCTTCCGGGACATAACCTGCCAGGTCGGTACGTTGGCTGATCTTCCATCGGTTCATGGTATAATAATGATTATACATTTCGGCTATCATCGAATGGAGTACGGCTGTCGAGGCGGGATCTTTACATTCGGCAGCATAGTTTTCTACTTCCTTGATCAGTTCCGGGAAATCATCTTCATTCACGTCCAGCTGTTCTTTCATCCGATTGATCAATGCTTTGATCAGTTGCGGTGTATTCTTACCTTGAATGGCTTCGGTAATCATTTTGCTTTCATTTTTCGATTGTGCCGCTGTTGTATACATGATAGCTGCTGACAAACAGCAGAGTATCAATGCGGAAACAATAATAGCTTTTATCTTCATATCTGTAATGGGTTTACATGTTAAACAACGTTCTTTGCTATATAGATACAAAGAAAGGGTAAAAAGATGTAAACCTATTGTTAATAAGGTGTAATAATGGAGGTTGTCAGGTGGAGGTTAAAAAAGAACATGGATTCATATAGTACAATGCATATAATCAAAGATTATGCTACTATATGAATCCATGAACCCAAAATACGGGATAAAATTATTTTTTACGAACGTAAGTCAGGAAAGTATATGGATAAGCATGTTTGGCGTCGGCAGGAAATTCCTGGCGTTCCACTTCTTCCCACGTATCCCAGTTTACGACAGGGAAAAATGTGTCGGCATCCTTAAACTCTCCGTGTACGCGTGTGATGTACATCCTGTCTGCGATGCGTAATGCCTGGCGGTAAACCAAAGCGCCGCCGAGGATGAATATTTCATCTTCTTTTTCGCAGATATCCAATGCTGCACCCATTGATTCGCAGGCAAAGCAGTTTACAAAACCAGCTTCCGGCAAGGTTGTCAGGACTACATTCTTCCGGTTGGGAAGCGGTCCTTTGGGCAGAGATTCGAATGTTTTACGTCCCATGATCACGGCATGGCCGGTGGTCAAATCTTTGAAACGTCTCATATCGGCAGGCAGACGCCATAACAACTTGTTGTTTTTACCAATCGCGTTGTTCTCTGCAATTGCGGCAATGATTGAAATTGTACTCATAAACTTATCGATTTATTAGTCATGTTTATATTCCGAATTAAATAAGTATCACCGTTTATACGGCCACTTCTCCTTTTATATGGGGATGCGGGTCATAACCGGTCAGGTTGAAATCTTCGTATTTGAAATCGAAGATGCTTTTTACATCCGGATTAATTTCCATCCGGGGGAGAGGACGCGGTTCGCGGGTAAGCTGTAGTTTTACCTGTTCAATGTGATTACTGTAAATGTGGGCATCGCCTAGCGTATGTACGAAATCACCGGCTTTCAGTCCTGTAACCTGTGCCATCATCTGCAATAGCAGTGCGTAAGAAGCAATATTGAAAGGTACACCCAGGAATATGTCGGCACTGCGTTGATACAATTGCAGGCTCAGGCGTCCGTTCGCCACGTAAAACTGAAAGAATGCATGACACGGAGGAAGGTTCATGTTTTCCAGGTCACCTACATTCCAGGCACTGACAATGATCCGTCGGGAATCCGGATTATGTTTGATCGTTTCGACTGCTTCACTGATCTGATCGATGGAACCTCCTTTGTAATCCGGCCACGAGCGCCATTGGAACCCGTAGATATGTCCCAGGTTTCCGTCAGGATCCGCCCATTCGTTCCAGATACGCACGCCATGTTCCTGTAAATACTTCGCATTGGTATCTCCCTGCAGGAACCAGAGCAGTTCGTATATTATTGACTTCAGATGCAGCTTCTTCGTTGTAAGCAGAGGAAATCCCTCTTCTATATTGAATCGCATTTGATGGCCGAAAACACTTTGTGTACCGGTCCCGGTACGGTCTTCCTTCCTGACGCCTTCGGCTAATACGCGATCCAGCAATTCTAAGTATTGTTTCATTTTTATCTCTCTAGTAGCTTACAAAAATACGAAAGGGATTTGTATTAAACAACAGGTAAGTTTTAAAATGGAGTTTTCCCTGTTTACAAATTGTAAAAAGATATGCGTCTTTGAATATCTAAATGATACGTTAAAAAATATTAGTTGCTAGGGTAATTCAATTTATACGGCATACTAATCTGATTTACCCGGTATAGTAGTGACAAAATGATAATCGGGGAGTGGAGGACACGTGTGAGTACTACATTTATATAAAAGCTGAAAATTTTTAATTATGCAGTTTGGAAGTATGGATAATTTTGAATATATATTTATTAATATTAAAGTACACGTACGTTAGTTTTATGGTCTTCCAACCCTTGGGAGTTTAATGCAAAATGCTTATTTAATAAATGATCTTAATTCTTTAGATGGGATGAATTACAAGGCGTGAGATCTGATTTTCAATGACTAAAAAAAACGTTCCTTTTTTTCTTGCAGCAAAAATACGCATTCCTTTTGAACCTGCAATTCTTTTCAGAACTTTTTTCACTTTTCTATCTGCTTTCTTATCAGTACGATACGAAAACAGGGACAAAATACCCGCTTCCTGTTACAAAAGTAAAAGAATCCTAAACGCATGACTAGAAAAAAGGAACGTTTAAACTCGTCAAATCGGTAATCGACGGGTAAAAAAGATGCCCTGATACAGGCATTTAGCAGTTCCCCTAAAATGCTTTTTCTTGTGTCCTACGGGGTTAGGTAGCTGAAATGAGCTAAATGAGAGAGATTTTATCGAAATGATTATAGATTATAATTTTATTAATTAAATGTTTTACGTATGAGAAAAAGTACTTTGGTAAAAGGCGGGTCGGCCGCTCTTTTATGTGCTATGGCTTTTTATGGCTTGTCTCCGATGCTGAATGCAGCAGACCCGGGGTATGCCAATATTAAGGCTGAGTGGTATAAGAACGTGGACAATGTTTCCCAGTGGGAAGACGAAGGTGGTCTGGTAACACCGGCTATGATGAAAGTTGTTGACCGGGTGAATGTACACGATCATTGGGCTGCGACTTCAACTTCTTATAGAAACTATGAGTCGTTGATCGATTTCACAAAAATGAATGCCGGTGTAATGAATGGCGTATTTGCGACATTCTTTAACCTGGATCCGACAAGTAGTAATTACCAAAAACCGTTTACCGGTAAATATCTGGAAATGGATTATTCGCAGATTCAGAATCATGAAATCATGAATACTGCTGAATATATGAAATTCACAGATGAGAGCGGTAATACAGGTTTGGGTATCTATCAAAACCAGAATGCCAGTGCACGTGTTGATTTCGTGTATAGCACAAAAGGTCTGACAGGTGTTGAAAGCGTTGAATTAGATGTTCGTGCTTTCGGTAATACCAGTTTGGTAAACCGTATGATCGATTGGACATTTGATGTATATGTGTACAATCTGGATGGTTCGTATGTAAATCAAATGGTAAGCGATCGTGCGATCTTTACTGCAAAGAATCATACGATTGGTGAAAGACATCTTACACATGTGAAGGCTAGCGTTTCTGATGCTGATAACCAGAATCCTAGTTCATGGCAGCAGGGGTCTCTTGACAACAAGCTTATTATTGTTATGTTGAGAGGTTCTAAATCTGTAGAAGATCCTGATACTGATACAGGTTCTTCAGATATTGAACCATTAACAGTATTTTCTAATGCAAGATTGGCATTTACTCGCCCAGGTGTAGCTTTCGGTGCTGCAAATGCTAAATTGTTTGAAGCTGGTGCCGGACGTAATACATCTTGCGCTCCTGATACATTGGTAACAAATGTTGAGTATTGGAATACATTGTATAAAGAAAATTACAACAAGACTAATAACGTATATACAGACAAATTCTCTGGTGCATTCCGCGATGGTCTTTATGAAGCAGATCAGGATGCAGCTCCGAAGGAAGAACTGGCTTACTACGAATTGAACGTTGAATATCCGTTTATCGCTGATATGATGGAAATTTCAAAAGAGACTAAACTGACTGAAGTTGACAGTTGGGTTTCTTTGGATCAAATGTATGATGACGGTAAGATCGGTAGAGAAGGTACGCCGGGTGTAAGTAAGAAAGTAACTTATTTCATTCCGCGTGAATATTTCGTTCAGACAGATGCTACTGACGATCGCGATTGCAAATCAAGCGCTCGTTTCACTTATTACTTCGCTCCGCAGGAAGTAAAAGCATTTGAAAAGTCTAACTATATCTGGTCTACTATCACAGCTGAAGCTTCAGATACAGCTCGTTATGCTCTTCAGGCTACTTCTGTTCCTGAATATAACGAACTGAATGATTTGCACTTCGATGAATATCTGGATTATAAGACTGCAGAGGTTAGTTTCAAGAACTTACCTTATTTCAACTCGGTAATTGGTCGCACAGACAATTATACAATGCCGGAATATGCGTTTGGTGGTTTCACTTTGGAAAATCGTACAAAGGCTCCGAAGCATTCAACAGGTCGTTATGATGATGACGTGAACATCAAGGGATGGAAGATTGTCTTTATCAATGATGATAATAAGAAAGACTCTACATATTATTGTGGACGTTATTTACCGATGTCTCTTACCGGATATAGCTATACGGATTGGAAGACATGGTTAGAAGAAAATGGTTGTCCGGAATGCTGCATGGAAGACGGACCAAAAGAAATTGGTAATTATGCAAATGTAGATGTTATCGATTGTGACGGTAATATCAACAAGAATATTGTTAGTATCAACGCTATCTTCAAATATCACCGTGGTGATGTAAACATCGGTGATGATGAGTCTAAATATGTAAATGAAACATATACATTGGCTCCGCGCCTGGTTTACGATGCTTCTGTTGCAAGATACGATGCAAATGAAGATGTATTGGATAAGACAACTTATACTTATTCCGGTCAGAATCTGATGGATAAAGTTGGTGGTGCTGTTTACACAGGTCCGATCAAGATCTTCGGTAACAATACATTCGTATGGTTCCAGGATACTGACCAGTCTCTGTTAAGCCACGCTATGGGTGTAATGAGCTCTGAATTACTGAAATACTTCGAAAAGATTGATCGTAAAGACTTCTTCTTCGCTCCGTATGACGAATGGGATAACTACAAATATGAGTCAAGACCTCATACAATCAAGATCTTCGCAACAGGTTTGAAACCTGATGTAGAAGGTGGTACGGTTGCTTCAATCAAGGTCTTCAAAGAACAATTCTCTAAGACTGAAAATGTAGACGATGCTGTTTACCATACTAATGCATTCGTATTCACAGGTGAAAGCCTTGATTTTGCGAAAGTATATGTGAAGAAAGGTTCTCAGGAAAAACCGATCGAAGAATATGCAGGAGCTACATTCGGTAAGTTTATCGGTATGAGCGTTGGCGATACTTTAGTTTACAAGGTTGACCTGGATAACGATTATGCTGTACAGTATGTAGAAGAAAACGGTCTTGATATGACTGTTAAATATGTTCCTTACAATGACGTGAACCTGGTTCCGATCGTTGCTGAAAGCTGGAACGAATGCTTCCAAGGTACTCCTAATGTATTCAACCACGTAGCTCAGTTCGGTGCAACCGCATCTAACAAAAAAGGCTGGAACGAGTTTTATACATTCGGTACTACAGACAGAGGTTTGGTTACTACTATGAACGCTGATAAGATTATCGGCTCTTACACAAGTTTCTATTCATTCCTGACTCAGCAGTTCGGTTCTTGCAACACTTGCGGTGGCGGTAATACTCCGGCAAATTTGAGTAGTATCGGTAGCTCGGAAGACAATTGGGTTCCTGCTGCTAACCTGATCTACAATGAAATGTTCCGTAAGGATTACAAGACTCGTTATGTAAATACTTGCTATCCGGTACGTGACGGTCAGTTCATCATCGCTGGTTTGAACATCGTTGATCCGGTTAATATGGAAGTATTCTCCAACAAGAAAGGTGCATTCGATTATGAAGTAACTATATTGGGCGACCTGAACGGTGAAGCTTATGGTAAAGTGGATACAGTAGGTAACATGGTTCAGATTTCTCCGAACAAATACGGTGAAGTATTGGCTCTTGTTTCTGCTAAGTTCGATCCGAAAGATCGTAACGGTATTGCAATGACCATCGATACGATTACAAGTGGTTCTGAAAAGGGTATGTGGGCTCGCTACTATGCGAAAGACTCTATCCGTCTGGCTCCGCAACAGCATGGTGCTGACGTTGAAAAGTACAACCGCGTATACTTCTTCGACTTGGATGATTATAAACATAACCTGACTTTCAACGACGAAAGATGGGCACACTTCGGAATCTGGGCTCCTTACGGAATCAATGTGAACGATACGTTGACAGCTGGTATCAAGGGTGACGTGAAAGTTCCTGAAGTATGGTTCAGCTCTGACGCTGCAGGTAGAAATAAGATCAATGCATTCCAGTTCGGTGTTGTTAATGGTGGTGCTTCTAAAGATTCTGTATTCTATATCCAGGGTCGTGATCTGCCTCATTACGGTACCACTGTAAACGATACTGATCCTAAGGTAGAACAGGAAATCAACTTGTTGAGCACTTCTGACTTGTTCACATTCGGAACAAACAAAGCTAAAGAAGTGAAACTGTTTATCCGTGAGAAATCTATGGAACTGGCTGGTACGGCAGAAGATGCTCCTTATATTTATACAGGTGCTGATGGCGAACTGGTTAAGAATGTTCTTCGTGGTGACGTAGCTGCTCAGATCGCTGTTCGTGCTACTCCGAATGTAGAAGATCTGTGTGACGTAGAAAATGCACTGTCTCTGGCAGCAGTATGTGACGTTCAACAGAATCTGCCGCTGGCATTCACTGCCGGTCTTGAAATGCCGTATATCAAAGATATGGAACCGGGTGACGTTGGTGGTAGCGATGCTCGCATCAAATGGACAGTAACTCCGGGTGCTCAGTACTATCAGGTAGCTGTAGGTCGCTTTACTCCGAAGTTCACTTCAGAAGATGTATTCATGTCTGAAGTACGTGCTGACGATGCAAGCAAGACTATCTGGGTTGAATTGTTCAACGCAACAGGCGATGTTATCCACCGTGATAATAAAGTTAACTACTGGTTAGAAGTAACTAAAGAATATACAGATGCTGCTGGCAAACCTCAGAAAGAGGTGACTAAGGTTAGTGTTGATAACTTCGAACTGCAGGGTAATACCCAGCCGATCGACAGAAACTGGGGTTATGCTCCGATTGCCCACCAAATGGACAACATGGAACTGACTACAGACATCACGAAACCGGTTAAATATACTATCCGCCTGATGGAAGGATTCCAGACTGACGAACACCAGATCGACATTTATCTGTTCGATACTCCTGCAACATGGATGGTAAGAAAGCCGGTTCAGGGTATGCCTATCAACGGTGGTGAGTTCAATACAGGCGACTGGAGAACTGAAGTAGGTTCATTGCCTACAGCTTATTACGAATGGCAGGATGATATCAACTTCGACGGTGAAGAATCGTTCAAGGTTGCTGCAACTGCAACATCGATAGCTGTTCATAACTTGATCCCGCAAACAGCCTACACTGCACGTGTACGTGCATTCAATGAGTGTGTAGGTGGTGAGGAAATGATTCCGTCGGAAGACTTCTATGACTTCGCTACATCTAAGACTGCTACCTCTACGGGTGACATCTACTTCGATGAAGCTGACGAACATAATCCGGTTTCTAACGAATCAATCAATACAACTGACGTAACAGTTCTGGGTGGCCAGGGTAAGGTAACGATCCTGAATGCTACTAACAAGAAAGTTGTTATCAGCAATGTATTGGGTCAGACTATTGCTAACACGACCATTACTTCTGACAATGTTACATTCAACGCTCCTTCCGGAATCGTGGTTGTAGCTCTTGAAGACGGAACAATTGTGAAAGCAGTCGTTAAGTAAAAGAATGAATAACTATTGATATAAAGAAGTTTATAATCAATAATTTAATTTCTAATAGCCGCGTGGCGGATGTAGAGGCGTTGCTTGCAACGTCTCTACCTGACACCAACTAACCTGCGAAGGCGAAAATGCGGGTATTAATACTAAAGTAATGAAATATAAATTCTTCCGCCTTAGCTCTGTGAAGAATGAAAGCGGATACAAACCCTGGCGGAGTTTCTTTTGTCAGGGTTTGTATTATTTTAATTGACTTGATTATAAGCACTTACTATCTATTGATTTAAGTATAAACAAAATAAAATAATGGCGTATGAAAAAAGTATACTTGATCGATGTGAGTAGGCGACTACTTATATTCGTACTTCTGTTGGGAGGGTATATTACACAGGCGATTGCAGCAGACATTTATGTCCCCGTGAAAGATGTCTTGTCTTATTATGAAGGAACCAGTGAGGCAAATGCAGAACAGCTGAAATCCCATATCCAAAGTTTATTGCAGGAAGCTGTCGATCTTAGTGATCAGTCTGCAATAATATCCGATGTTACTATTAGAGGTACAGGTGGCAATCAGACAGGAGATTTGGTGCCCGGAGATTATAACTATACCTATAAAGTCACTTCGACCGGTACCGTTACATTAAATTTTGAACGGACGATCGGAACAGGAAATATTACCCCTGCCAATCTTTTCGGCATACTCGATCATGAAGAGGTGAGGGTAACAAACGCGATCGAGATCAAAGCTCGTCAGGCTGTCGGTAATTTGAAGTTCCCGGCTAACTGGGGAAATTATGTGTATGGTACATCTGTCAGCGACCTGCATACCAAAATACAGGTGCTCGATATGCCCGGAGTTTCATTTAATGATGCTTCGGTTTTTCTGGTTAAAGACGGTGCTTCTGTCCAATATACCGGAAGTAACCTGTTGGAAGCCGGAAAGTATGACGTGGTCGTGACATTTCCACCGACCGGTCAGTTCGCTTATGAACCGACTTTGGCCAATTGTGCAAAGCAAGAGACCGGTTCTTATATTTCTACAAAACAATTGGTCGTAAAAGAGAAACCTATCGATAATACGGTATTTCCCGTATTTGCCGAAAAGGTGGGAGGACTGGGAGAACTGGATCCGGCTTCCAATATCAATCTGAACCGGATCAAAAGACTGATCACAAACAATATCAGTTCTTCGGATGATTTTATTTCCGAAATAAAAGTGTATTCAAACAGTAATTTCACCAATGAAGTGACCTCTGGTCCGTTATCCCCCGGTGCCGTATATAGCTACCGTGTGGTGCTGTTGCCTAATTATGGAGAAGGAAGTAATGTTTCTGCCGGTGTAGGCGGAGCCAGTATTTCTCTGAATACGGCACAGTGGAGTTACGATATAGCCAATGCAATTGCCATAGGAAAGAATACGCTGTCGGTTAAATTACCGGATTTCTTATCGAGTCCGATCCGCATCGGTGATTATAACGACAACACAGCAGTGGCTACAATGTTGAAAAGGCTGATACAGGATATTAACCCGGATATGGTAGATCAGGGACTTGTTCCTCAGATAGAAGTAACCGGAGGTACAGTTTCTTCGGGCATGGCCGATAACACCCAACTCGGATATAAAGTAACGGTTCAGGGTGATTTGTCCCAGACTAATCTGAATTTTGTAACGAATGGAAATGTGTCGAGTGCCAATCTGGTGGTGAATGGAAATGTTTGTACATTTAACAATTCTCTGTTGTTTGTAACGACATTGCCTACTACTCACTCTTTGGCTTATCCGGGCAACTATCAGATCAATTACGAAAAAGATATGCTTCCGAATGCGGTCATCCGCCGTATTAAGAGCGACTTACTGGTTCGTAATGCAGGTGTCCTGGGTAACGAAACATTCAGTGTTCGCCTGATCAATAATGACCTGAGCAATAAGAATGCGATAGCTGAAACAGACGATTCGTTCGGTTATAAGATCACTCTCACTAAGAGTGCGACGCTGCAGGAAATTGAAACTCCTGCAAATCCACGTATCAATGTTGTAGATAAAGGAACGACTATTGAAATAACTTATTCAAGAAGTCTCGCTATCGTTCCTCGTCCGACTATTGATTTCACATTCGGTGAATATACCGTTCAATATGTGAAGGATATGACTCGTGAGCAGATTGCAGGAAAAGTACGCGAATATATCTATCTGGCTAATCCGTTTGTAGCCGAGTATATAACGAATGTACAGATCACCAATACCCGCATCAGGGAAAATATGGGAACAGCAACATATCGCGTGACGTTAAGTTCCGATCTGGATGTTCTCTTCTCGGAGGTATTTGTGAACGGGCAGCAGTACAATTCAACGACATTCGAAGGTACTGTGAATATCACTCCGCGTCCGATCGCAAAAGTGAAACTTTACAAGTATGAGTTCAAGAAAGAAGGTGCTTCCAATGATATGATCGAGAAAGCGATCCTGGCTGACCTGCTTTTGAAGAATCCGGATATGAAGGGAGCTTATATCTCCAGTCTGACATTAGTTCCGACAATGAGTAGAGACGTTTATTCTTATACGGTTGTATTCAGTCCGAACGATAATATACAGAAGATAGAGTTTACGAATGAAGATGGCGGTTTTGTTATCCCGATAGAACTTTTTGGTTATACAACAGCTACCTATGCCCGTTCGGTACGGTTAACGGACAACGGTCAGTCGCTGGCAGAATATCCGTTGCTGATCAATGTACAACTGCCATTGTGGGAACGTCCGTTCGGAGAGACTGCCGATAAATATGCGGAGGCTTTATTGAATGATTTCAGACTGACTCCGGGTGCGGAACGTGTTACTGTTCCTAACCTGAATAACTGGGGTGTGAAGGCTTACCTGATCAACAACGAAACTTCTACAGGAAATCTTCCGGTACGCATTGCCGGTGAAAGCTATCCGCAGGTATCAGACCTGTATGGTTATGAAGTGGTTGCTGGTGCCAATACGCAATTCTCTGAGTATTATACATTAAATTATACGGCTCCGTCCAGTATCCATCTGACAGTGAACGGTAATGACGTGATCGCTAAACTGGCTCTCCGTATCGTGAAGGCCAAACGTACACTGACTTTACCGCAGGTCGACGTAACTTACAAGGATATCAACACGAAAGTCGCTCTGCTGGATTCAGTGAAGAAAGCAGTTCTGGAAGATCCTGCCAATCAGGAATTCTTCGAACTGGTGGCTAAGACCGGTGTTAAACCGTTGAAGAGCTTCACAGTGGCGATCAATAATATGGTAGAAGAAGGTACGGTTCCGGTCAATACATATACTTATTCGGTTACATTCGTTCAGAAAGTGACGGATAATATTGAAATAAGTGAAACAGGTACTAAGACTTTGGTAGTGAACAAAGCTCCGGTTGAGTTCGTATTCCCGGCCGATATTTTCTACCGTTACGGAAAGCGTAAGGTGGCCATCGAAGCCGATATCCTTAGCCAGTTCCTAGCTGCAAACGAAGGTTTGTTGAGCAGCTATGGTTGTTTCGAAAATCCGGTAGATTTGTTCCAGGTTATGCTGACTACCGCTGATTGTACGACTGAAGCAACTGAAACAATGCCTAAGAACGGTGATTACGGTTATATGGTGAAGGTTCTTGATCCGGCTTTGTTGCCGAACTTCCTGCTTGTCGATCAGTTTGGTAGTGATTTCCACAATGTACAGAACTCTGTACAGATCGGCCAGCGTAAACTGACGATCACTTTGCCTACTTACCTGGCTGCAACAGCCGAAGAAGGAAGTGCTGCGAAAGCTGCATTTACTTTCGGTAAAGCGACAAAAGCACAGATCGTTCAGCAGATTTACGATGATATCGTTGCTTTGAACGGTAGCAAGATCAAGAGCGATTATACATTGGTTGTTGATTTGATTACAACAAAGGCACAGCTGGATAAACAGAATCCTGTGATCGGTGACTATAGTTATACGATCGACCTTACATCCGCCGACTATACATTCGTTTATGAAATAGAAGGTGCAGAAGTCGATGAAACGGATGAGATAACTGCGGTTAACGCTGTGAAGGTGATTGCTCCGGGTATTGTAATAACATTCAACGAAGAACAACTGAAAGGTGTTTGGAGTATTGTCAACGCAGCTCCTGTATATGAACTGGCAGATTTGGCATTGGTGGCTGATGATTATGGATTCGGCTTTGTCTCTTTGAAAGAAGATCCGGAAAATCCGACGGCTGCGATGACTAAGGATCGCTGGAATGCTTTGTTCAAAAACAACAAACTGCATTGGGCGTTGTATCGTAACAATAAACTTCAGTTCCATGGTAATACCTTAAACAGTGTATTGGTCGATTCTATCAGGAATAATGTTACACAGGGTACTTACAAGCTTCGTATCATAGATGCTTCTACCTTGAAGGCGGCTATCGGAAACTTCGAGATCCAGTTGGATACAGATCTGGCGACTTTGAAAGTGACTCCGGCTACCGTAGAGATAAAAGCAGGTAAAGAGGTTTATACGAAAGTATATGGTACGGAAGTAACAAAAGATACCGACCTGAGTACTAAGTTAACATTCGTGGCAGAACCGAAGTTGAATAAAGCGAAATTGTTAGCCGAAAAGAATGTGATCGATTTGTTCGAAACAATCCTGCCGGTCGACGAAAATGTTTATAAAGCAGAAGCGGCGGTAGGTGATTATCAGATCCGTGCAGTAGATGCGATGGTGAAAGATATGTTGACTCCGGTTATCGGTGTTAAGTTTGCTGCAAGCGAAACAGAAGCCAAAGTAACGGTGACTCCGGCTCCGTTGGCAGCTGAAGATTTGATCTTAACCATCTCGGTAACCCGTGAATATGGTGAAGATGCAACCGATGCTGACGTATATGCTGATGTGGCAGGAGGTCTGTCTGATACATTCCGTGCTGAGATACTTGAGTTGTTGAACGGTGAAAAGGTGAACCGTACGAGTTGGCTGGATTTGTCCGGTGTTAATAAGAAGACAGACGTAGGAACATACGAACTGCGCTTTACTTCTTCGGCTGCTGCTCAGATCGCAGCGTTGCTTCCGAACTTCAATATATCGGGTGCTACTCTTGTGAATGCTGGACTGACAGTGACGAAAGCGCCGTTGATCGTTCGCGCATGCAGTTACAACCGTGCATACGGTGCAGGTAATCCTGAACTTGAAATCGAATATATCGGTTTGAAGAATAACGAATATGAAAACCTGGCTGATGTATTCTCGGTAATGCCGAAAGTGGCAACAGATGCTAAATCCGATTCACGTGGTTCTTATGATGTCTACTTCACGGTAGAAGGAGAAGCCCGTAACTATGCTGTGACTCACGAAAACGGTGTCTTGTCGATCGATAAGATCCGTCGTACGATCATCTGGCCGGAAGATCAGCGCAATCTGGTGATCCCGGTAGGTGAAACAGTAGAGTTGTCTGCTTATCTGAAATCGGAAGCTGACGGCAAACCGTCTATCTACGATATCCGTTATGAATTGTCAGGCAACGATCGCGAACGCGTGATCCTGTCTGAAGTATCGAGAGGTGTTTATGCCGTAACAGGAAATGTACGTACGGAAGGTGACAACTTTGTAACCATTACCGTATTTGCGGATGGCGACGATACATATGAAGAGTCGATCCCTGTAACAGGTACTATCAAAGTGGTTGCTCCGGAAGGAGATGCTGCTAAGGTGAATGTGATCGTTTCCAACGTAACCAGCATTTACGACGGTTCTCCGAGAGCTGTAAGCGTGAAGGTGACAGATGTGGAAACCGGCGAAGCTGTGAAAGATTTCAGTATCTATTACGAAGGTGACCAGTTGGGATCGGTTCCGACCTATTATCCTTCTACACAGGATGCTCCGGTGGATGCAGGTGTATATACCGTAACGGTAAAAGCCACGCTTGGTTCGGTTACTTATTCTTACACAGCTAAGAACAAGATGGTGATCGCTCCGAAGCCGGTTGTTGTAACAGCCCGTAACTTCGATATAAAGTATGGTGATGCAATGCCTGCTTATGCAAATGCTTACGATTACAACAAGAATGACTTCCTGAATGGCGAAGACTTCAAAGTCGGCCAGGCTCCGGTGGTTCGTCTCGTAGCATACAGTGGTAAGGCTGGTTCGTATAAGCTGACTCCGTATTCTGCACAGGACTTCGGTGGCAACTATGTGATCACGTATGTATCCGGTCTGTTGAATGTAAGCAAAGCTGCCGTGACTATCCAGGCCGATAATAAAGAGTCTGTTTACGGTAAAGACCTGGAAGAACTGACTTATACTGCTACAGGTTTCGTGAATGGTGAAACGTTGAAAGACCTCGGTTTTGCTCCGCGTATCAGTTCTAATATAACAAGAACTTCTGATGCAGGAACTTATCCGATCATATTCTCTGATAATTATACATCTGATAACTACGAAGTTTCTTATATAGACGGCAAGTACAATCTGCTGGCTGCTTCGCAAAAAATCAGTTGGAGCCCTGAAAGCGTAATAGACGTAGAAGGCGGCGACGTGATTCTTACAGCGACTGCTTCAAGTAAACTTCCGGTTACATTCAATTCGTCTAACGACGCTGTTGCTTATGTGAACCAGATTGGAGATGCATGGATCCTGACTCCGGTTACTTCCGGAACGGTAACGGTTACAGCTATGCAGCATGGTAACAAGAACTATAATGCTGCTGAACCTGTGGTAGTAACCTTCCTGGTAGACGATGAATATCTGTCTGTCGATAATGAAAAGATCACGGTAACCGATCATATCGAAGTTTATCCGAGACTGTTTACTCACTCTGTGACAGTTGCTGCTCCGTCTGAGATCAAACAAGTAGAATTACTGCTGATGAACGGAACGGTACAGAAAGTTATTCGCAAACCGGGATCTGTTATTGATCTGTCATCATTTGGATCAGGTATCTATCTGCTCAATGTAACATTGGAAGACGGAACATTCAAATCTGTGAAGATCATTAAGAAGTAACCTGTAAAACTAATTTAGTATGAAGAAATATATTAAATCAATATTAACATCGAGGAAGCAGCTTATGCTGCTTCCCCTGATGCTCGTTTCAGGCGGTATCATGCAGGCACAGACAGCTGTTCCTGATACTATATATGTGAGTTTCAATGCCAACACACCGTTACCGATGACCTACGGTCAGGAACTGGGAACGGTGGCAGGAGGTATTAGCGGAACCAGTTTCAACTACTTCTATGTGAATGGAGATGGAAGTGTACATGGTAATATCGGAGAAGGAGTTACGTTTAAAGCTCCGATGCAGGCTCTTGATGTCCTGAAGTTTTCAGCAACGCCGACAGTTAGCGGTGGGGAAACGCTGGGTTTTGTTGCGAATAATCTGACCGATTATTTTCAATATGCAAATTCAAGCAACGTCGTGTTCTTCGTCAGTAACCGGGAAGGTACATTTACAAGTATGCCTCTTACGGTGAATCCCGCTGAGTTGAATATTGCGGCTAAGGATACCAGCCGTTTCTACGGAGATGAGAATCCGGTAACGCCCTGGTCTACCAAAGACTTTGTGTTCGACGGATTTGTAAATGGAGATACGGAAGCCATTTTTACCAATTCACAGGTGAATGTGCTGCCGACCGTTTCTTATTCTGCTGCGGATAAAAGTTCGGCTCCCGGAACTTATGTGATCGAACTGACCGGTGGTCAGGCGGCCAACTATTCACTGAATTTGCTAGTTTGGTCTGATGCCTGGCAAGAAGGCAGGGGCTTGCTGACTGTTAAAAAAGCTCCTCTTACATTGGCTGTACCCGACAGTGTCCGTTTATACGATGACGCTAATATCGGAACTATTCCGGCTGGCGAACTTGTTATTCCGGCTGGTGAGTTGAAGAATGAGCAGACTCTGGAAGGCTTGTTTGAAGGGGATAATCTGGCTGTCGTTCATACGGCTGTTTCAGCTGCGGTAAATAAACCTAAAAGTGATGTAGGAACATACAGCTATGAGCTGACGGAAGCTGCGACCACTCAGGTTACATGGAGATTGTCTAATTATGATATCCAGGCAATTGCTGCCGGAAAGTATGAAGTGAAGAAAGATACGATCACCATTACGGTCTTTGATGCGTATCAGGCAGTGACTATAGATGCTAAATCTGTAAATGTCATGCAGAAAATCTATGGTGAAGCGAATCCGGACGGATACTTCTGGCTGAAAAAGAGAGCGGAGAAACCTGCTGCGACAGCTCCTTCCTATGTTTTCTCTAAAGCTGCTGAGGCGGTGAATTATATTTCTGCAACGGCTGAAGGCGATAAAGGTTTCAAGGTTGCTCCACTTGCCGGATATTACGATTACGAAGGTAAGAAAGCGACTGAAAAGACAGAGGTGAATCTGAAACGTGAAAAGCCGAATCAGAAAGAAGACAGCCTGTATGTTGCCAAAGTGGATAATATCGACAAGGTTTCTTCTCTGAACTATGCGTTTAAGACTGTCGACGGTTCATTCCTGATCAACCAGCGTCAACTGGCTATCTGGAAAGTGATCGTAGACCGCGTATACGGCGAAGCCGATAAGGATACGACCTGGACATTTGAACCGAACGATGCCGACAAGAAACGTGGTCTGGCTATCTTTGATGCCAAATATCAGACAACAAGTACTCCTGACGATATTATCGACTTTATGCCGAAAGTAGTCGTTAAACCGGTTGCTGCCGATAACACCCTGCATGCTGGTTCTTATAACGATACTTTGCAGATCAAGGTAGTTACGGAAGACAAGTCTGTTCAACCTCCGTTCGTGGCGAAAGATCGTAATTATAAGCTGCTTATGAATACGTTGATTCCGGGCACTAAAACAAACGACAGCGTTCGCCTGGAAGTAGCGAAAGCACCGCTGATCATCCGTCTGGATACAATCAAGAGAGCTTATGCTTCGGCCGATCCTGAATTTAACAAAGCAGAGGTTCAGAAAGAATTCATTTCTTATGAAGGTTTCAAACTGGACGAATCGGCGAACAATCTGGATTCAACGGCGACTGTAGCTGTCGGCAACCGTATCAAAAATTTGGTTATCAATAACCGTCCGGAAGGTATCCTGCCGGTAGGTACATACGAACTGACAGGTATTACCGCTATTAATAAGGAAAATCCGAATTATGAAATTACAATTGTAGGGAAAGCCCGTTATCAGGTCTATCCGGATAACAGCTATGTTATGGTTTGGACTCCGATACAGAACGAACTGATCGTAGGCGACCTTGTACGGCTGAATGCTGTAGTAAAACAGGGGGCGACTGTAATTGCCGAAGGTTCTCAGATCACTTACGAATCTTCCAATCCGGCTTTGATCCAGGTTGAAAAGGTAGAAAGTATCTGGTATCTGCGTGCAAAAGACCTGACCGGTAACGAAGGTGTTACAATCACTGCCCGGTACAATGCAGAATCCGGACAGGAAGAAGCACTGAAATCGGAAGTATTCAAAGTTGTACGTTTGAAAAACGAAGCTGATTACAATGTCGTTCTGGGTAATATGGTATTCGATTACGACGGTACGCCGAAAGCAGCCGATGTACAATTGACAGACCTGAAGGGTATCACGACATATAATCCGATCATTACTTACGACGGCGATCCTGATCTGCCGGTTGAAGCGGGTATCTATAACATCTCTATCTTTGTGAAACATAATGGTTCCGACCTGCTTGTCCGCAAGGAAAAGATGCAGATCAAACCGCGCGAAGTATATGTGAAGCCGAAAGATGCGCTGATCTCTTATGGTGAAGAGTTACCGGCAACATTCGAATATACTTATTCCGGATTTATCGGCAGCGACGATTTCAGGGCAGCAACTGCTCCTGTTGTAAAAGTCGCCGGTACGATTACCGGAGCCGGTAACTATACATTATATGTAGAAGGCGGTGATCCGGGTACAAACTATACGGTAGTAGGAGGTACGGGAACACTTACCGTTTCGAAAGCCATGCTGACTATCAAGGCGGGCACGGTCAATATCGTTTACGGTGATGAAATTCCTGAACTGACACCTGCATACGAAGGTTTTGTCGGTAGTGATAATCCGGATGTATTGAACTTCCTGTATACTGTGAAGACGAATGTGAAACCTGTCAATGCCGGTACTTACGACCTGATTATCGACTGTCTGAGTTCAGATGAAGATAATTATGCCGTTACTTTGGTGCCTGGAAAACTGACAATAGCCAAAGCGGCTGCCGGTCTTCAGTATTCTGTAGAATCGACGACTGTCATGGTGGGTGATTCTGTTCTGTTGTATGCAAGTTGCGAATCTCCGGCTAAGATCTCTTATGCTGCCGAATCGATCCAGATTGCAGGTTTGCGTGAACATGCGGAAGGTGTACATGTGATCGGTAAGAGTGAAGGTATAAGCAAAGTTTACATCACTATACCGGAATCGACCAACCATCTGGCACATCGCGATTCTGTCATCTTCAATGTGAAACTTGGTTCAGTAGGTAATGAATCTATCACATTGCAGGGTGTCGGCCTGTATCCTACGATCGTAGAGTATAATGCTACTGTTGTATCTGAAACTCCGGTGGAAGCGATCTATGTAGTCGATGCGGCCGGTAAGCTCCAGAAACTTATTAAGAATCCTGAACAGGTGATCGACCTGAGCCAGTTGCGTAGCGGTTATTACCTGGTACGTATCGTTTTGACAAATGGCGAAGCGAAGACGGTTCGGATCATAAAGAAGTAGTTTTGTATTGGTGACATATGTCTTTTCACAGGCGAATGCAGATTCGCTGGTAAAGAGATGATATAGATAAAAAATAAAAGCCTTTCGGATGAATATTCCGGAGGGCTTTTATATATTTGTGGTGTAAATTACTATAAAACAAAGTATTATGAGGAAAAATCTACTAAGAATTTTATGTTGTATTTTGATTATTAACAGCTCTGTGTTCTGTTGCTATCTCAGTGCCCAATCCATTCCGAACGGTGATTTCTCTGCGGAGTGGGAGACTGGTTATAACGGAGTCGGTAAGCAGCCCGCCGGGTGGAAAGCTTCGAATGTCAGTCAGATGGGGGTAAAGAAAGAATTGGTAACCCGTAGTTCTGATGGTTCCGTTTTGTTGACCAACCAGTTTGTCGGTTTGTTCGGAATAGGTTCGAATGCGCCGGCTTATATCTCGTTAGGGACACCGTGGGTATATGCCAATATCTCGGATATCTCTAAAAGTGACGGAGGTACGTCGGGAGGAATAGAATTTACCCATCGTCCGGATTCGATAGTCGGCGTGTTCAAACGTAAAGCAGTGTCGGAAGAGACAGCCTGGATTGTTCTTTATCTGTGGAAAGGAACGGTTGTGTCTTCCAGTCCTGATAATCAGGAATTGGTCGATAACGAGAAAGATGTGCTGGCTGAGAACGGTTCCGTTACCCTGATCGGTAAAGTCGAATATGAAATAAAGGGCGAGCTATCCGACTGGACGCGTATTTCCGTGCCGATCGATTATTATTCTGATGAGATACCTGAAAAAATGAATATAACACTTTCGGGAGCAGATTACCGTAACCGTAGTAAGATAAAAGAGAATAACACCCTGTCGGTACAGCGTGTTGATCTGGTATATAAAGATCCGGTATCGACGGAGAAAATTAGTTTGCCTGCCGGTAGTCTGTCTATTGTGGATAATATCTTGTATTTGGACGGCAATTACAATAACCTGGCAGTTTACGCAATGGATGGAAAACTGGTCTTTCACTCTCGTCATCCGGGAGAAACAGTCTCCTTGTCATCTCTTTCTATGGGTGTCTATACCTTGAGAATCGAAGGAAGAGAGGGAATGCAAACGATGAAGTTCCGGATTCGTTAAAAGATATTATTATTCGGTGTAGGGAGGATATTCTGGTTAGAATGGTGTATATTTGCCCCATATCCAACAAACACTTTAATTTATCAATTTGAAATGAAAAGACTGTGTATGGCTGTTATGGCAATGTGTTTATTGTTGTCATGCGGCGAAAAAAAAGAAGAGGCTACAATTTCCGGTTTAATGAAGTCTGATTTCGTATCGGAAGTGGAGGGAAAGCCTACCGCCTTGTATGTGTTGAAGAATAAAAATGGGGCAGAAGCTTGCGTTACTAACTACGGTGGACGACTGGTATCCGTGATGGTCCCTGATAAGAATGGCAAAATGACGGATGTCGTGCTGGGATACGACAATATCAACCGGTATGTGCAGTCGGACGGTAATTACGGAGCTCTGATCGGACGTTATGGAAACCGTATCAACCAGGCTAAATTCACGTTGGACGACACGGAATATACATTGCCAAAGAATGACGGTATGCATTGCCTGCATGGTGGTCCTCAGGGATATCATGCCCGTATGTGGGATGCTAAACAGCTGGACGACCAGTCTTTGGAACTGACTTATCTTTCGAAAGACGGCGAAGCCGGTTTCCCGGGAAATCTGAATATCAAAGTAACTTATACATTGACGGATGATAATGCTGTCGATATCAAATATGAAGCAACGACGGACAAGAAAACGGTTGTGAACCTGACAAACCATAGTTATTTCAATCTTTCCGGCGTTCCCGGTTCCAATGTATTGGATCAGTTGGTTATGATCAATGCGGATAACTATACGCCGGTTGACAGCACCCTGATTCCTGTAGGTATCAGCCCTGTCGATGAAACTCCGCTGGATCTGCGTACTCCGGTCGCTATCGGCAAGCAGATCAACGACCCGTTCCAGCAGTTACAGTTCGGTCATGGTTATGACCTGAACTGGGTACTGAATACAAACGGTGACAAGAATGTACTGGCAGCTAAGGCTTACTCTCCGACTAGCGGTATCGCTCTGGAAGTATATACCAACGAACCGGGTATCCAGTTTTATACCGGAAACTTCATGGATGGAAAAGATACCGGCAAGCACGGCGTGACTTATCCGCATCGCGGAGCTTTCTGCCTGGAGACACAGCATTACCCGGATACGCCTAATCATCCGGACTTCCCGACTGTCGTTCTTAACCCGGGAGAAAAGTATACCAGCGAATGTATCTATAAATTTACTGTAGAATGATTCCGGTTGATTAACAACTGAGATCGCTATTTTGCTATAAAAGAAAGGCTGCCCATCACGGGTGGCCTTTTTTTCTTGTTAATAATTCTTTGCAAAGAATATATATTATTGCTTTTAGCTATCTTTGTCCCATTCAACAGATGAATGGCCCTTTGAGTTTCGGCTGCTCATTTGCTGAGTGACATATAAGCGTTTAAGATATTATCTTTGGAACTGAAAATCGCCAAGTTTCTAGTCGAACGAAGATGATAGACAACTGAACGCTCACGCTTGTTATATATACTCCTGTATATACAATAGGGCGTGGGCTGTTGTCTTATTATTTGTTCGATGGGTGTTTGGCGATACCTCAGTTCTGAATAATGGATTAACAGTTCCCACGCTTCTTTATTATATAAAATGCCAAACAAGGGAAACAGGGCGGCTTGATCTACTATATGAATCCTAAAGAAAGAGAACGGATTGCTGTTTGCCGGGTTTTACTGGATATTGCAGAGGGAATGGATGGCTACACACCCGTATCTGATTGTCCGCATTTTCAACAGTTACAGAATAAGATCCTTCTGACGGAGCAGGACTTTGAGAAGGCACGGGAAACATCTGTCCTGGAAAGCCTGGTCATTCTGAAAGGGGCACATTACAACGTCAAGATGATGCTGGCATTGACCGTGTGCGATCTGTATTCCGAATATATGGTTACTCCGCTTAACTGTCGTCTGGCTTTCGAAACATTGATGAGTGCTATAGACTGGCCCATCTCCTTTTCCGAAGTGTTGGCGAAAAGCAAAACGGAATAACGATACCTTTAGAACAGGTTATAGTTTGTTCTGAGTACTTTAAATTCTGTACGGCGGTTTATCTGGTCAGCCATTTCCTGTTGTTCGGGAGTCAGTGTCAGGATAAACTCTTCTGTCAGTATATCCCCCTCCTTCAGGAAGTCGAAGCTTTTAGCCATTTTCTTATTGATCACCTTCGGTACGCTTTCACCGTATCCTTTGGCTTCCAGACGTTCTTTGTCGATGCCTCCGGCAATCAGGTAATCCACTACCGACTGGGCACGGCGTTGTGCCAGGCGTTCGTTATACTGGTCGCTACCTTTACGGTCGGTATGTGCTCCCAGCTCGATCGTTACGTTCGGGTTATCGTTCAACATCTTGATCATTTCGTCCAGTGCCTTTTGCGATTCGGGGCGCAGGGTTGCCTTATCGAAATCGTAGAAGATATTTTCGATAACGACCGGTTTGCTGATCGGGGAGAGATAGAAGTCTACGATATAAGTCTCGTTCTTCTCTTCCGGTCCGGTTCTCAGTTCGAAATTCTGGTTGAGGTAACCGCGGGCACTAGCCATCATGACGTAACGGATATCGCGTTCCAGTTCCACCCGGTAAGTTCCGTCTTTCTTCGCCAGTACCTTTTCGTTCAGACCGTCTTTACCTACAATACGGACCGTTGCATCCTCGATCGGATTTTCATCCACGTCAAAAACAATACCTTCGATAAATATGGTTATAATAGGAAGTTCGAACGAGTATAGATGATCATAACCGCGTGCATCGTTACGGTTGGAACTAAAGAATCCTTTTTCCTTGTTCCCCTCGAAGGTTATACCGAAATCGTCTCCCATCGAGTTGATCGGTGCTTTCAGGTTCTTGACATGCCATTTGCCGGTGCTGTCCTGGGTCGCTTTGAAAAGGTCGAGGCCGCCCATCCCCGGATGCCCGTTGGAAGCAAAGTAGAGCGTGACGGAGTCGCGTACGTATGGAAACATCTCGTCGCCGGGAGTATTGATCTCCGGTCCTAGGTTTTCCATCGGACCGAAATCATTGCCTACAAGACGGGAACGGAAAATATCTTTTCCTCCGAAACCTCCCACAGCATCGGATACATAATAAAGGTATTTCCCATCAGGAGAAATGGCCGGATGACCTAAAGCTGTCACTGAGTCTTTCACAATACTGGCACGTGTCCCTTTACCCCATTTCGCGCTGCTGCGGGTAGATACGTAAATTTCAGAAGTACGCGGTCCTTCCGGGTCTTGTGCGCAATAGGTGTAATACATTGTGTTTCCGTCTTTTGAGAAAGAAGGAGTTCCTTCGTCAAATTCGGTATTCACTTCATCTTCCAGTTCGACAGGAGCAAGCCAGTTGCCTTGTTCATCTTGCTTGACCAGGAAAAAGTCGTTGTTCCTGATGCCGGTGATAGCACTGACCGTCTCATCCTTGTCTTTGTTTGCCCCTTTAGGTGTACGGGAAGAGGTGAAATAAAGCTGATCGTATTTGTCGCCGTATAACATCGGGCTGAAGTCGCCGCGGCGGGAATTGAATTTCTCCATCCGCTTAACGATATAACGGCTCGGATTCTGTTTCCATTGCGGAGCCAGTTCGCTCCCTTTGATACCATTGAGGGCCAGTTCGCTTTCCGGGTTTCGTTGCAGGAAATCATTGTAGTAACGTATAGCCTCTGTATATCTGCCGGTTTTCTGGTACATCTGTCCCAGGCGCAGGCTCACGATGCTGTCGGGATATTCATAACGCAATGCGTTCATATAAGCGCTGGTCGCTCTCGGTGTATTATTAATGAGACGGTTACATTCCGCCATCCGGTAAGCGATATACCCGCGTAAGTCTCTTTTCTGAGGAGATGTTTTCGTATAAACCTTCCGATAGATAGCTGCTGCCTCAAAGTATTCGCCGATCCGCTGCTTCTCTTCCGCATCGCTCAGCTTGGCTGATTTGCAGGAAAACAGAAAAAGGACAGTGAAGAATCCAAATATATAATAGAATAATGTTTTTAGTTTCATTGCTATGTCTTACTTCTAAAAATAACGTAACAGAGTAATTCTTATTGCGTGAAAAGGTCTATTTCATTTAAAAAGACTATATTTGTCTCAAATAAAACATTAAAACCAGATACTATGTTGAATAATACAAATGAGATTAAGATGGAAAACCAGCCGATAGACTGTTTGACCGTCAACAAAGAAGTCGATACCGATTTTATTGAAAAAGTAAATACCGGATTGTGCGAATCAGTATTGGGATTAGTAAATACGAAAGAAGAAGCAAAGCAAAAATTATCCAAATGGTTATAGTGAAATGGACTAATTTTGCTATCCAAAACCTTAACGATATAGGAGATTATATAGAACGGGATAGCTATAAGCAGGCGGCTTTTGTCGTTAATTACTTGTTTGATTCGGTTGATATTTTGGAACATTATCCTTTTATTGGTCGAATGGTTCCTGAATTTCAGGATAAAACAGTCCGTGAACTTATTCGTTTAAGATATCGCATCGTTTATCTGGTTCTGAATGAAGAACGGGTCGATATTCTAACCGTCCATCATTCAGCGAGATTGTTGCCTGATTTGCCGACACTTTATAGAAGCAGCGAGCTATCCCCGTAACTCAAGAATCGGAAATCATGTTCCAACGCATAGTTATATATATTCATCCAATCCCCTTTCACGAAAGCTGAGATTAGCAGGAGCAAGGTGCTTTTGGGTTGGTGGAAGTTGGTCACGATGCCTTTTACGACCTTGAACTCATAACCGGGGGCAATGATGATCTGGGTAGCCGTGATCAGGGTGTTCAATTGATGTTTATCCAGATAGTCGAGTATGTTCTGCAGGGCTTCTGCGGTTGTCAGCCGGTTATTGCCTTCCTCGTACGGCATCCATTGTTTGACGACCAACTCTTCGGAAGTCGCTTCCGGATTGGCGGCAAGTGTCATACCGATATAATAAAGGCTTTCGAGCGTGCGGACGGAAGTTGTCCCTACGGCGATAATATGTCCCAGGTTCTGCATGACCCGTTCGATTGTGCTGCGGCGTACGGATATATATTCGGTATGCATTTCGTGCCCTTCGATCGTTTCGCTTTTGACCGGTTTGAATGTTCCGGCTCCGACATGCAGTGTCAACTCTTCACGGCCGAAACCTTTGGCATCCAGATCAGCCAGCACTTCCTGAGTAAAATGAAGCCCTGCCGTCGGTGCGGCAACCGAACCCTTGATTTTTGAATAAACAGTCTGATACGTCTTCAGGTCGCTCTCTTCTGTTTTCCGGTGCAGATAAGGAGGTATGGGAAGCTCGCCCGCAGCATCCAGTACTTCTGCAAAACTGAAACCTCCGCTCCAACTGAACCTGATCTGGTGCGTCTCTCCGTAGCTTTGTACTTTCTCGGCAGACAGTCTGACAGTCTGCCCCGCAACGGTTATCTCGCGTGAAAGAACAGGCTCTTTCCATTTCTTCGCATTCCCGATCAGGCAAATCCAGTTACATGCTTCTGTTTCCTGAAAGATAAGTTCATAATCATGTGGCACAGCAGGATCAAGACAGAATACTTCGATCTGTGCTCCTGTCGTACGCTGGAATAATAACCGTGCCTGGATGACGCGGGTATTGTTGAATACCATCAGTGAACCTTCCGGCAGATAATCGGTAATATGCTTGAAAACACTTTCGCCCACTTTTCCGTCCCGGTAAAGTAATAATTTGGATTCATCCCGTTTGGGCAGGGGAAACTTTGCTATTCGTTCATCAGGTAACGAATAGTTATAATCTTCGATACTTATCTGTTGAGTTTTTGTAACCATTGCTATCTCTGTTTTCGGATACGTTCTTATCGAACCGGCTGCAAAAGTACTACAAATGTGTGGGAAATGTATTACTTTTGTGTTCATAACACTAATAATAAAACGATGAATACTGTAAAAGTCGGAGATAAAGTCCGTTTCCTGAATACCACAGGAGGCGGAATCGTACGTAGTTTTAAAGGGAAGGATCAGGTATTGGTAGAGGATGAAGACGGTTTTGAAGTCCCCGCACTGATCCGTGAATGCGTAGTGGTAGGTGGAGAAAATGAAATGCAGGTACATAGCTCGAACCGTCCGAAAGCACAACCGCAGGTCCAGGTTCAACAATCTGCCCCCAAACCGCAACCGAAGCCTGAAGAAGTGAAGATCGAGGAAACTGCCGAAGGAGAACGGATGAATATCTATCTGGCTTATCTTCCCCTCGAACCAACCAAAGTGATGCAGCAGAGCGGTTATGAAACTTACTTCATCAATGACAGTAACTACTATCTGCTCTTTAATTATATGAACCGCCATAACAATAGCTGGATCAGCCGTTATAATGGCCTGATAGAACCGAATACGAAAATCTTCCTGGAAGAGTTTGGCAAAGAAGATCTGAATGACCTTGAACGTATCTGCGTGCAGTTGATCGCTTTCAAGAAAGATAAGCCTTATTCCCTGAAGAATTCCATCTCTGTAGAGCTGCATCTTGATACGGTGAAGTTCTACAAGCAGCATTGTTTTATGGAAAATGACTTCTTCGAAGAAGATGCAATGGTTTATCCAATTGTCCGTAACGATGTTCCGGAGAGGGAACTGCTTGTTTCCGCTGCAGATTTAAAGGAAGCAATGTATCAGAAAGTCCAGGAAGAACGTCATGCACCGCAGCCTATCGTAAAGAAGAAGTCTGACACTGCTGTGCTGGAAGTCGATCTGCATATAACTGAACTGCTGGATAATACAAATGGCCTGAGCAATGCGGATATGCTGACTTATCAGTTGGATAAGTTCCACGAAGTATTGGGCAAGTATGCCAATCATAAAGGACAGAAGATTGTCTTCATCCACGGAAAAGGTGACGGCGTGCTTCGTAAGGCGATAGAAAGAGAACTGAAAACAAGATACAAACAGTATTATTATCAGGATGCTTCTTTCCGTGAGTATGGCTTCGGTGCTACTATGGTCACTATCAAGTAAGATCAGTACCTGATATATAACGGATCAGTGCCGGATAAGTCATGTTACCCTTGCAGGAAAGTTGTTGCCGACGCCCTCGACAGCTTTGCCGACGTCGTCGACAATTTTGCTGACGCCCTCGACAATATTGCCGACAGTGTCGGCAACAGTTTCCCTGCTGAAGAAATACTGTTTTAAAAGGAGAGAGTCAAGAGAAAGTACGGAGTATTTTTAAGGAGGCTCCTTCTTCCCGAAGCAATCAGGAAAGGAAGATATGGTAAATATTCGTATTTAGAAAGATTTGAGCTATCCATTTACAGTGACGGGAGTAACTTTTCCCCTCTTGAGAGGGGGCAGGGGGTGTGTTATAGTTTCGGCATATAACAGGCTTTAACACACCCCTTATCCCCTCTCAAGAGGGGAAAGAGTTACCATCAGTCGCCATAAACAGATACTATAAAACAGTTCAATTCTGATAATTATTGAAATATTCAAATCTGATAATAAATAAACTATGGCAACCGAAATAGAAAGAAAATTCATTGTTAAAGGAGACTTCTCTAAAGAGGTCTATAGTTCTCAGCGGATTGTGCAGGGATATATCTGTTCCCAACCCGGTCGTACGGTACGTGTTCGTATCCGTGGCGATAAAGGGTATCTGACTATTAAAGGTCCGTCGGACGATAAAGGGTTGAGTCGTTATGAGTTTGAACAGGAAATACCATTGACGGATGCAGAGCAATTGCTGAAACTCTGTGAGCCGGGTGCCATAGATAAAGTACGTCATCTGATCCGTACCGGACGACATACTTGGGAGGTCGATGTTTTTCACGGAGCCAACGAAGGACTGGTCATGGCCGAAATAGAACTGGCCTCCGAAGACGAACCTTTCGAAAAACCGGAATGGATAGGAGAGGAAGTTAGTGGCGACCGCAGGTATTACAATTCGATGTTGACTAAAGAACCCTATACCGGGTGGGCGAAGAAACAATATTAATTTAAACAATAAAACACCATGAAGAAAATCTTATTATCTGTCCTGGCTGCCGCCTTATCGTTGCCCGCAATAGCGGATGAGGGTATGTGGTTGCTTCCGTTGCTCAAGCAACAGAAGTTTCCCGAAATGCAGGCACTAGGACTTAAATTGCAGGACTATGATATATATAGTCCCGATTCTGCATCCCTGAAAGATGCTGTCGTCATTTTTGGCGGAGGCTGTACGGGTGAAATCGTCTCGCCGGACGGTCTGCTGCTGACTAACCACCATTGCGGATATGGTCAGATCCAGCAGCACAGTACGCTGGAACATGATTACCTGACGGACGGTTTCTGGGCTGCTTCCCGCGACCAGGAATTACCGAATCCGGGCTTAACTGTCACATTCATTGATAAAATAGAAGATGTCACCGATTATGTAAAGGCGGAACTGGTAAAAGATACCGATCCGAACAGCATGAATTTCCTTTCTCCCAAATACCTGAACGGACTGGCAAAAACCAGGGTCGGCGAGAAGTTCCTGCAGGATAACCCCGGGACGGATGTCGAGATCAAAGCATTCTACGGAGGCAACGTATATTATATGTTCACGAAGAAAATCTATTCGGATATCCGATTGGTAGGTGCCCCTCCTTCATCTGTAGGTAAATTCGGTGCCGATACCGACAACTGGATGTGGCCGCGCCATACCGGAGACTTCTCTGTGTTCCGTGTATATGCCGATGCTAACGGTAATCCGGCAGAGTATTCCGAGTCGAACGTCCCGTTGCGTCCGAAACGCTGGTTTAAAATCTCTATCAAGGGTGTTGAGGAAGACGATTATGCGATGATGATGGGGTTCCCCGGGCGTACCAATAAATATTATACCTCCTGGGAAGTCGCAGAACGCCGTGATATCGACAATACGGTCCGTATCAATATCCGTAATCTCCGTCAGGAAGTCATGTTGGATGAAATGCTGAAAGACCCTTCTGTCCGTATCCAGTATGCAAGTAAATATGCCGGATCGACTAATGCCTATAAGAATGCGATCGGCAGTAACTGGGCAATTAAGAAACGTAATTTCGAACAGGTAAAGAAAGAGGAACAAGACCTTTTGATTGCCTGGGCACAGAAGAATAACGAAACAACCTATCCCGAAGCCTTGTCTACGTTGGAACAGATCGTTTCCGACCGTAAAGACCTGCGTTTTCGTAGCTGGATGTTGGATGAAGCGATCCTCCGCGGTATCGAGTTTACAAAGGTACCGGCGGAAGTACAATCCGTATGTAATGTCCTGAAAGGGAAAGACCTTAACGAACAGCAGAAGCAGATACGTTTGCTGGATATGTCTTATCACCGCTTTGCCGATAAAGACTATTCGCCGGAAGTAGACCGGAAGATAGCCAAGGTGATGTTGAAAGAATACCGCCGTCTGATCCCAGCCAAGTCTCAACCTGCTTACTTTGCTTTGATCGATAAAAAATTCAAAGGTGATGTCGACCGCTTTGTAGATTATCTCTTCGAAAAGTCTATCTACGGAAGTGAAGAGAACTTTGAAAAGTTCAAAATACGTCCGTCTGTTAAGGCACTCGAGGAAGATCCCATGATTCTCTTTGCCAAATCGGTACAGGAAGAAAAGGTGAACCTGAATGCAGCATTGGCAGACTTTGACACCGGCTATGCCCTGGCACACCGGGAATATGTGAAAGGCCTGTTAGCCATGTATCAGGATAAAGCGAACTTTCCCGATGCCAATTTCTCCTTACGTCTGACTTACGGGCAAGTAAAAGGCTATCGTCCGAAGGATGCAGTCTATTATAACTGCCAGACCACTCTTGACGGTGTCATGGAAAAAGAGGATTCGACAAATTGGGAATTTGTTGTTCCGGACCGTTTGAAGGCTTTGTATGAAGCTAAAGATTTCGGTCGTTATCAACTGGCTGACGGAAGAATGCCGGTAGCCTTCAGTACAACGACACATACGACCGGAGGTAATTCGGGAAGCCCGGTATTGAATGCGAACGGAGAGCTGATCGGTATTAATTTCGACCGTAACTGGGAAGGTGTAGGTGGTGATATCCAATATTTGCCCGACTATCAGCGCAGTATCATTGTGGATATCCGTTATGTCTTGTTCCTTATAGACAAATATGCCGGAGCAAGTTACCTGTTGAAGGAAATGGAACTGGTTGAATAGAAGGAAAGTAAGCCTTTCCGGGTATAATAAAAAAAGCGAATGATCGATGATCACTCGCTTTTTTATATTCTGAAATAATTAAAATATGCCTTTTTCCAGATCAGCCGCTTTAACGCGGAAAATATATCCGTTACGTGAGAATACTAATTCTCCGTCTTCTTTCTTTTTCTGGTTAACTAAGCGTTGAAAAGCTATATTGGCACCTTTTACTATATTCTCTTCAAATTCTCTTACTTCTTGTTCACTCATGATGTTCAAGTTTAGTGTAAATATCCGAATTATATATCTCTTTTTTATCCTTCCTGAATCCTTTGGCTATTACTTCCATCGGAGACATAGAATTGTCTGTTATCATCCAATAATCACTAATAGGGAGATATAGTTCAAACAAGTTGTGGATACCCGCCTCATATCTGCGACGGATTGTACTCTCCGGTATGTTATGACCACCGGCGGCCACTCTCATTTTTACCCGTTCCACTGCTAGATCCGGCGTATTCAACCAGAAATACAACAATGTAACATAATAACCTTCCCTTTGTGCTTCCCTGATCAGGTTTGCGACTGACCGGGTGGCGAGCGTAGTTTCCATTGCAAAAGTCTCACCGGCTGCGATGAGTTCCTTAATGCGTTTATACATAATACGGCTTGCTTCTACAGCTACGGCGATGCTATCTGCGTTAAAAGGGGAAAGCCCCTTGGCTATCTCGTCGGAGTTCACAAACTCTTTACACTTCAACATTTCCGGAAGAATTGTAAATGAAGCTGTGGTCTTCCCTGCTCCGTTGCAACCTGATATTATATATAAATATGGCACTATTTGCTGCTTTTTGACAGGGCAAATATAGATAATAGTTTTATATGTTGTACAATTTATTTCTCAAAAATAGTAAAAATGTGCAGAATTTGTACGAATAACCCGCCATTTCGTTGTTTCGGAGGCCTGTTTTGTTAATTTTAGACCCATAAAAGATCACTCATTATACTATCGGATATGAAAATTCCGTTGCGGGAAAGCGTGAGAATATCCTCTTTTTGGACGAGTAATCCCTGTTTGAGATAAGGGGAGGCCTGCTTCTTACAATAGATTAATTTGTCATTTCCGTACTGTCTTTGAATTTCGGTTAAACTGACTCCCCACATGGTACGAAGTCCGGTAATAATGAAATCATTGTAACGGGTGTTTATATCCAGTTCTTCCACTTCTATGTCCGGCAATCTGTTCTCAATCCCCCGGATATAGGCCGGAAGGGAAGATATATTCCATTGGCGGCTTTCTCCGTTGTAGGAATGGGCAGATGGTCCTATACCCAGATATTTCTTGCCGGTCCAGTAAGAACTGTTATGGCGGGAGATCATTTCGGGACGTGCAAAGTTGGATATTTCGTAATGAAGATAGCCGTTTGCCGTCAGCCGGTCGATCAGGGAGGTGAAAAGAGTTACGCTGACCTCTTCTTCGACAGGAGAGATTTTCCCCGCTTCCTTTAATTTATATAAGGCGGTCCCTTCTTCATATATTAAATGGTAAGCGGAAATATGAGGAATATCCAGGCGGATAGTCCTGTCGAGGTTAGACTCCCATTCTTCCAATGTTTGTCCGGGCAAACCGTAGATCAGGTCGATGCTTATATTCGACAGGCCGTTTTCCTTGCATAACTCTACAGCCCGTAAAGCTTGTTCCCGGTTATGGCGGCGATTCAGGAAGCGGAGGTCCTCTTCTTTGAAACTCTGTACCCCCATACTGATGCGGTTAAAAGGGAATGAACATAGAGAAGTCACATATTCAGGTGTCATATCATCCGGATTGGCTTCCAGCGTGATCTCAGAACAATGACTTACATCGAACAAGCGATGAATGGCATTGAATATGTGTTCGAAGTCTTTCGACTGTAGTTGCGAAGGTGTTCCTCCTCCGAAATAGATCGTTTCAAGCGGCTCGCCATCTATATAATCCTTCCGCATTTCCAACTCACGGATCAATGCGTCGACATACGGTTCTTTATATTTCATCTCCGTATTGGAGAAAAAATCACAGTACAAACAACGTTTTGCACAAAAGGGAATATGGATGTAAAGGCCTGCCATACTTTTTGTTTATTTCATGACAAAAGTAATGATTCTATTGTTTAAATCATAGGCCTGTTACATAACATAGTTCTCAAACAGGAGGTAGATAATTGCTTTTTTCCTGTACATTCTCTAATTTGCGGCCTCGTGAGTATTTCACGTAATGATATTTATTGTTAAACTCAAATTACCTGATATCATGAAAGTATACCAAACAAACGAAATTAAGAACATCTCTATCTTGGGAAGTTCGGGCTCTGGGAAAACCACTCTCGCTGAAGCAATGCTTTACGAGGGTGGAGTTATAAAACGTCGCGGCTCTGTAGACGCAGGAAATACGGTGAGCGACTATTTCCCGGTTGAGAAAGAGTATGGCTACTCAGTGTTCTCAACCGTTTTCAGTGTTGAATGGCAGGACAGGAAGCTGAATTTCATCGATTGCCCGGGTTCGGACGACTTTATCGGTGGAGCTGTTTCCGCTCTGAACGTGACTGATACAGCACTGATGGTGTTGAATGCCCAGTATGGAGTGGAAGTAGGAACATTGAACCAGTTCCGGTATACAGAACAATTTCATAAACCCGTTATTTTCGTTGTTAACCAGTTGGATAACGATAAAGCGGACTACGACGGAACTATTGCCCAGCTGAGAGATCAGTTCGGCAGCAAGATTGTTCCTATCCAATATCCGGTGAATACAGGAACAGCTTTCAATGCCGTTGTCGATGTGTTGAAGATGAAGATGTATCGCTGGAAACCCGAAGGCGGTGTGCCTGATGTACTGGAAATTCCTGCAGAAGAAATGGATAAAGCAATGGAGCTTCATAAAGCACTCGTTGAGGCTGCTGCCGAGAATGACGATATGCTGATGGAGAAATTCTTTGAAGAAGGCACTTTAAGTGAAGACGATATGCGTGCAGGAATCCGTGCAGGTCTGGTGACCCGCAGTATGTTCCCGGTATTCTGTGTTTGTGCAGGACGTGATATGTGCGTTCGTCGTACTCTGGAATTCCTGGGTAATGTGGTGCCTTGTACCGATAAGATGCCTCGTCCGGTGACTACCGATGGTGTGGAGGTTACTCCGGTGTCAGACGGTCCGACCAGCTTGTTCTTCTTCAAGACTACGGTAGAACCGCATATCGGCCAGGTTTCCTATTTTAAAGTGATATCAGGAAAGATAAAAGGAGGAGACGATTTGCTGAATGCCGACCGTGGTTCAAAAGAACGTATTGCACAGCTATTCTCTGTTGCCGGCCAGACCCGTAACGAGGTGACTGAAATGGTAGCAGGTGATATCGGAGCAACTGTAAAACTGAAAGATGTACGTCGTGGTAATACCCTGAATGGTAAGGGATGCGATTACAAATTCGACTTTATCAAATATCCGGATCCGAAATACCGCCGTGCCGTTAAGCCGGTCAATGAAGCAGATTCGGAAAAGATGATGGAAATCCTGAACCGTATGCGTGAGGAAGATCCGACATGGGTGATCGAGCAGTCTAAGGAACTGAAACAAACGATTATTTCCGGACAGGGAGAATTCCACTTGCGTACGTTGAAATGGAGAATTGAAAATAATGATAAGCTGCCGATCGAATATATCGAGCCGAAGATTCCGTATCGTGAGACGATTACCAAAGCTGCCCGTGCAGACTATCGTCATAAAAAACAATCCGGTGGTGCCGGTCAGTTCGGTGAAGTTCACCTGATCGTGGAACCTTATTACGAAGGTATGCCGGCTCCGGATATGTATCGTTTCGGCGGACAAGAATTTAAAATTAGCGTACGTGATACGCAAACTATTGATTTGGACTGGGGTGGTAAGCTGGTATTTATTAACAGTATCGTTGGTGGAGCTATCGATGCACGTTTCTTACCGGCTATTCTGAAAGGTATTATGGCACGTATGGAACAGGGACCGTTGACCGGTTCGTACGCCCGTGACGTGCGCATCATTGTTTATGATGGCAAGATGCACCCGGTTGACAGTAATGAAATTTCTTTCATGTTGGCCGGTCGTAATGCCTTCAGTACTGCCTTTAAAGAAGCGGGTCCGAAGATCCTTGAACCTGTTTATGATGTAGAAGTTTCCGTTCCCGGCGATTATCTGGGTGATGTAATGAGTGACCTGCAAGGTCGTCGTGCCATCATTATGGGTATGAACAGTGAAAAGGGATTTGAAAAGTTGCTGGCAAAAGTTCCTCTGAAAGAAATGTCAAGCTATTCAACCTCCTTGAGTTCAATTACCGGTGGCCGTGCTTCGTTCACCATGAAGTTTGCCGCTTACGAACTTGTTCCGACCGATGTTCAGGACAAATTGCTGAAAGCATACGCTGCTACGCAAACAGACGAATAATTAATAGATTATTATTGAATATGAAAGCACTCTCTGTATCAGGGGGTGCTTTTTTTGTAGTTGTCTGGCGTATGATATAATGGTAAATATCCAAATAGAGGAAACTTTTCCTAAAAAAGAATCGTATCGTATAAGTAAATGATGGAGGTAAGTCGTTTATACTTGTAAAGAGGATTCTTTGTTGACTACGAATATGAAGAAAATCGAAGAGGAAGATCGGGAATTAAATCAATTCAGGATGTTGTACAAAACAAATGTCCCGATGTTGATCTTTTATGCCCGTAAGTTTGTGGATCTCGCAACTGCGGAAGATTTAGTGCAAGATATTTTTTTAAGAGTATGGCAAAAGAGACTATTCCAATTTTTACAGGATGGAATAAAAACGTATTTATATCGTTCGGTCAGACACGCTTGTTTGGATTACCTGAAGCATCAGGATGTAAGAGGTGACTATGCAAAATCAATGGTTACTCGTCTGAAAATCGAAGAAATTTACTATAATGATGATCCCCGGTTCCTTTTCCCTGAAGATGAACGTATAGCATTTATTTATAAAGAAATGGAAAAACTTCCTGACAAATGTCGGGAAATATTCTCTATGTCTTATTTGGAAGAAAGAAAGACGGCGGAAATAGCTGATTTATTGAATATTTCACCTCGAACGGTAGAGGCGCAATTATATAAAGCTTTAAAATTGCTTAGATCTGTGTTGATGGCAGTTTTCTTTTTTCTGATAAAATATTACTGAATGAGTAAGTAAAAAAGTAAAGTAAGTCGTGTATAATATAAATACAAGTAAATTATGTCGGAAAAAAATAGTATAGAAACTTTGATTGTCCGTTATCTAAAGCAGGAAATTGACGAGCATGAACTTCGGATTTTGGATGCTTGGCTGGAAGAATCTCCGGAGAATAAATCTTATTTTTTTCAACTAAAAAATGTTTCTGACGAAGCTATATATTTGTCTTTTACCCCTGAAAGTGTGGGTGAGGAGAGTTGGCAGAAAATGAAAAAACGAATGTTTCCAGAAAAAACAGAAATTACTTTATCAAAGAAACAGTTTTTTAAAAATGATCTGTTTTTTTCTTATTTTAAATATTCTGCAATTATTCTGTTGATTTTGGGTATAGGGTGGGGATTTGGTGAGTTTAGGTATCGTAGTCAAAATTTATCTTCTAATACAGAAAAGGTTGTTTATAATGAAATCTCAGTTCAAAAAGGTGGGAGAGCAAATACTTTGATGCTTTCGGATGGTACTAAGGTTATTTTGAATGCTGCCACAAAATTTCGGTATCCTGCCAATTTTGCAACTGATACACGTACTGTTTATTTGGAGGGTGAAGCATATTTTGAAGTTACTAAAGATGTAAAAAGGCCCTTTATAGTAAAAGTAAAAAGGCAGGATATTACGGTTCTAGGTACCACCTTTAATGTGGAAGCATATAAAGATTTTCCTTTCAGTGTGGTGACTTTATTGAGTGGAAGCGTAGCACTTAAAGCTTTTGATGATAAAGGGAAAGTTATAAGTCATATGCTCTTAAGACCCAACCAGAAAGCTTTTTTTGATAACTATAGTGGTTCTTTGTCCGTCGAGAATGTAAATGCGGCGTTAGTTACTTCCTGGGTGAGAGGTGAGTTTAAATTTAAAGATGCCCCGTTAATTGCAATAATTACGCATCTGGAACATTATTACAATGTGCGTATACATTTGGATGATCAACGATTAGGTTGTATTAAATATACGGGGACATTCTCTTTGGATCAGAATATTGAAGAAGTATTGAAAATTATTGATTATGAAAAAGCTTTTATTTTCAAAAAGATAGGAAAGGACATTTATATTTCAAGAAACTGATTGTTTAACTTTTAAATACTGTTAGCCTATGTAATATGAATTTGAATACAACAAAAAGAGGTCAGAAAATGATTGAGACATCTTCTGACCCGGATTTAATTTTTAATTAGTTAACCATTCTCAATCGCCTGTGTCTGGAAAATACTGCGAATGAGATAATTTAATAATAAAAACATTCAAATATATGGAAAAAGAGCGAGATAAGTATGTCTTATTGTATCAAAAAATTAGACGTGTTATGAAAATCACAACAATATTCCTTTTAGTAGGAATTCTGCAATTGTCTGCAACTACTTATGCACAGGAACAGCGTATCTCTGTAACTTTAAATAATGGGACATTTTATGATTTGGTTTCTCAGATAGAAAAACAATCAGAATTCATGTTTTTTTATAAGAGTGAAGAGATTGATAGTAATCAACGATTTAACTTGAAAGCGAATAATAAGGAGATTTCAGAAATACTTAATGAGGTAACGAAAAAAAATAATTTGTCATATGCAATAACCGGAAAGCATATTATTATCACAAAGATAACGGGAGTGAGTCAGCAATCAAGGAAGATAACAGGTGTCGTTTTGGATGAGGCTGGTGAACCGATTATCGGAGCTAATGTGATTGAAAAAGGTACAACAAACGGAGTGATGACAGATATAAACGGAACTTTTAGTTTGGAAGTGAAAAGAGGTTCGATTCTTCAGGTATCTTATATCGGTTATAAACCTATTGAGGCATCATCAGGATTAACTCCGTTTAAAGTTATTTTAGAGGAAGATAACCAACAGATAGAGGAAGTTGTTGTTGTAGGTTACGGAACGCAGAAAAAAATAAATTTGACAGGTGCGGTGAGTAATGTAAAAGCGGATATGCTTGAAAATAGAACAAGTTCGAACCCGATCAATTTACTGACAGGTCAGGTTCCAGGTATGACAATTATTCAACGTTCAGGTCAACCGGGGGCTGACATGGGAACCCTTCGTGTGAGAGGTATCGGTACTTTGGGGAATGCTGAAGCAATGGTTGTTATTGACGGAGTAGAATCTTCTTTCAATAATGTCAGTCCCGATGATATTGAAAGTATATCTGTCCTGAAAGATGCTGCTGCATCATCTATTTATGGAGTCCGTGCAGCAAATGGAGTAATACTTATAACAACGAAGAAAGGCGTGGTAGGAAAACCTGTCGTTTCATATAATGGCTATGTGGGTTGGCAATCGGCTTCTCGTATGCCGGATTATTTGGACTCTTATCATTATGCTCAGTTATTTAATGAGGCTTATGCCAACGATGGTTTACCTGCCCCCTATTCGGAACAGGACCTTCAAAAATTTAAAGATGGCAGTGATCCTGATCATTATCCGAACAGTAACTGGTTGAATACATTATTAAGTGAAAACGGTCTTTTTCATAATCACCATTTAAGTGTTGTCGGAGGAAATGATAATTTGAAATATTCTTTAGCACTTGGTTATCATGAGAAGAATGGTCTGATTCCTAACTCTGACTATAATAAGTTTACCGTGCGTTCTAATATTGATGCAAAAATAAACAGTCGTTTGAATATCGGCATGTATTTGAGTGCTTACCGGGATCGTTCCACATCTCCTGCAGGAGCAAGTATTGATGATATTTTTTATCATGCTTTGCGTGAAACACCTGTATCTCCGATTCAGTTCCGGAATGGTAATTATGGTTTGTATCTGAATGAACATAGTTCAGTCGCGGAAGCTCGTTTGGGAGGTAAAGACCAATTATATAATAATAATTTTCAGGGGAGTGCATTTTTTGAATATAAAATTATTGAAGGACTGACTTTAAAGGGCAATGCATCAGCAACTTTTAACTCGAACAATCAACATAAATTTCAGAAGAGCATCAAGTTTTATAATGCAGATTCGGATGATCCGATTAAAACAACCCGTAGTATGGCTGTCAATTTTGAAAAGAAAAGTTGGGAAGTTAATTTACAGGCTTATCTCAATTATAATAAATCTTTCGGTAAAAATAATATTGCAGCATTGCTTGGATATTCACAATTGTATAACCAATACAGGGAATTTGGAGCATCTCGTAAAGATTTACCGAGTAACAATAATCTGGGAGAAGTAAATGCAGGAGATGTGACCACACAGTCCAATCAAGGAAATATGGTGGAATATGCCTTGCGATCGGTGTTTGGTCGTGTAAACTATACTTTTGCCGATAAATATCTGTTTGAAGCAAATCTGCGTTATGACGGGACATCCCGTTTCCCTAAAAACAATCGTTTTGGTGCTTTTCCTTCATTCTCGGCAGGTTGGCGAATTTCGGAGGAAAGTTTTTATCATGCAGACTGGATGGATAATCTGAAGCTTAGAGCTTCCTGGGGACAATTGGGTAATCAGGAGATTGGAAATTATGCTTTTTATAATACCTATGTTTTCGGGCAGAATTACAGTTTTGGTAATATGTTGACCCCGGGTGTTTCTATTAATAGTAAGATGGGGAACTCTATTATTACTTGGGAAAAAACGGATCAGATAGATGCTGGTATTGATGCCTCTTTTCTGGCTGGGAAATTAAGTTTTTCTGGCGATTTCTTTATAAAGAATACAAGAGATATTTTGTTGGATTTGCCAATACCAGATGTCGTAGGGGTTAGTGCTCCGACTCAAAATGCCGGAAAGGTACGTAATACCGGTGTTGAATTGCTATTGACACATAATAATCAGGTGCGTGATTTTAACTATTTTGCAACTATTAATTTCAGTTATGTGCATAATGAAATTACAGACTTGAAAGGTGGAGATACTCCTGGTCGTTCGGTAGGTGATCCGATTAATAATATTTATGGATATGTGTGCGAAGGAATTTTTAAGGACCAGGCAGAAATAGATGCACACCCGAAACAGGTGACAGGTGATGTCGTTCCGGGGGATTTAAAATATAAAGACTTGAATGGAGATAATATAGTAAATGAAAAAGACCGTAAATCGTTAGGTACCTATTTCCCTAAAATAAACTTTGGTATTCGTCTTGGATTTGAATATCACAACTTCGATTTTTCTGCATTATTACAAGGTGCAGGGATGGTAGATGCGATTGTTCGTGAACAGGTAGGCAAAGCTTTCTACAATGGCGGTGGAGTTATAGTAGGTTATCTGGATAGGTGGACGCCTGATAATCCAAATGCAAAATATCCTCGTTTGTCAATGAAAGACACGCAGAAGAACTGGGAAACTTCAACTTTCTGGATGCAAAATGCCTCTTATCTGAAGATGCGTAATGTACAGTTGGGATATACAATTCCCAAAACGATCTTAAGCAAAAGTGGAATTTCCAATCTACGTATTTATTGCAGTATAGATAATCTGTTTACGATAACAGGCTTTGACAATGTAGATCCTGAAGTCCCTTATGGATCTTATTATCCTTTGACTAAGAATTATTCATTCGGTATCAATTTATCTTTTTAAAATCTAATCGATATGAAAAATACATATATAATAGTAACATTACTCTTTTGGGGATTAGTTAGTTGCAATGATTCTTTTTTGGACAGAGGTCCTAAAGATCAGTTGACGGACGAATCTTATTGGTCGACTGTCGAAGATGTGGAAATGTATACAACATCGGTTTATACTTACTTACTTGACCCTGTTAATTATATATTGATGACAGATGGTTATACAGATAATGCTGTTCCTGTTCATATCTATGATGCACAAGGAGCAATCTCTTCGGGTACTGCCACCTCTACGACACGTTATTTTGGGGAAACATGGAAAAATCAGTTTCAAGGTATACGCCGTTGTAATGTCTTTCTGGAAAATATAGAGCGGGTAGATATGAATGAAAACAGGAAACAAATCTTTATCGGCGAAGTGAAGTTCTTACGTGCATTCTTTTACACAACTTTGGTACGTTTGTTTGGAGGAGTGCCCATTTTGACAAAGCCTTTAGAATTGAATGAGGCTATTCCTGCCAGAGATTCTGAACAAGATGTATACGACTTTATTGTGAAAGATTTGGATGAGGCTGCTCAATTATTGCCTTTAAAACGAACTGAACAAACGGAAATAGGACGAGCAACTAAAGGTGCTGCATTATCATTGAAAACCTGTATCAGCACATATTTTAATAAATATGATGTAGCAGCCAGAACTGCTAAAGAAGTTATGGATTTAGGTGTATATGGCTTGTTTGATAATTATGAAAAACTATTTTTGCCGGAAGATGAAAACAATCAAGAGGTGATTTTTGACCATCAATATCTGGAAAATGCAAAAGATTTTACAGAAGGGAGCCTCATTGATCAGGCTTTTGGGCCACAGACTTCAAGTGGATGGGAAGCTTTGTCTCCTACACAAGATTTAGTTGACGATTATTTATGTACGGATGGAAAACCCATTGGTGAATCACCTCTTTATAATCCGAAGAAACCTTATGAGAATAGGGATCCCCGTCTCGCTTATACGGTTTTATGGGAAGATGCTATTTTTGTAGGAAAGCCTTATAAACCGATGACTGGTTCTGCAAATGCTACCCGCACAGGTTATAATTTCCGTAAATATATTAACCCTAAAAATGATGGTTGTACAAAACCTGGTTGGACTAATTTTATCTATATGCGCTATGCTGAAATATTATTGTCATATGCAGAGGCTCAAAATGAAATTAGTGGTCCCGATCAATCTGTTTATGATGCAGTGAACCAGATTCGTCAGCGTCCTAGTGTTGATATGCCTCCTTTAACAAGAGGATTGACAAAAGAGCAGATGCGTGAAGTGATCCGTCATGAAAAAAGAATAGAATTTGCCTTTGAAGGTATTCGTTTATTGGATACCCGTCATTGGCGAATAACAGAAGATGTTGTGAAAAAGCCTGTTTATGGTGCAATGAAAGATGGAAAACATATCTTTGTAGAACAGCGTAATTTTAATCCGGAAAAAGACTACCTTTGGGCTATACCATTGACTGAGATAAATTTATCGAAAGGTGCTTTGGTGCAAAATCCCGGATATTAATAAATAGAATTAATATGAAAATACCAGTATCAAAAAAGGCTCAGATATGGATAACCGGACTGTTGCTGCTTGTGGGGTGTAACTTGCAGGCACAAGGCCAGGCTTTCGACCCGATGTCTGATCCTCAGTGTAAAATTCAGCCTTTTCCACAAAAGGAAGTGTGGAAAAGTTCTTATATGTGGTATCCGGGGCAATTAGCGGCACATATGCAAAAACTGCATAAAGAAAAATCAAAGGAACGATGTTCCTATGTCGGTTATCCTGGGAAATTCAATGAACCAATCGGACATGCTTATTTCAAAAAGACGATGAAGTTAGGAAAAGAGACGCTGGTGAAATGGAATGGGGCAGAAACTATTAGCTGTACTGTGAACGGTCGGAAAATGGAGAACTCTCATCGTTCTTGTACACTCCCCAAAGGTACAAATACATTGTTTTTTGAAGTACGATCCGAGAATAATCTGCCTTGTCTGATTATAGACGGAGAACAGGTTTCCGACTTGGTTGGTTGGCAGGTCAGTTTAGATAATAGTGAATGGAATAGTGCCGAAACGTATTCCATGTATGATCAACCAGATAAGCGACCGGATACAGAATGGGAAGAGACGGTCCGGATATTGCCTGATCAATATCTTTTTTTACGAAATACCGTTAGGGAGGGGAATAACCTGAAGTTGGGAAAACATGGTCGCCTGATTATTGATTTCCGCCATCTCGAAGTTGGTAATGTGTCTTTTACAGCAACAGGAAAAAGTAATTTGTCTTTTAGGGTTGGGGAAAGTCCGGAAGAGGTATTGAATGAGGATGAGAAAGCCTTTGAACAAAAGGCTATTCCGTCCTATGTTCTTTCCGGCATAAAAGAGAAGATACGTTTGCCGGAACTGGCTTTGCGTTATTTGATAGTTGAATGTGATGAACCTTGTACGCTTTCGGATATTTATTTTGACGCGAAAATTTGGCCGGTGGATTTTCTGATGACATTTGAGTGCAACGATCCGAAGATGAATAATCTCTGGAATGCAGGTGTTGCAACGCTTCATACCTCCATGCATAATTTCTATTTGGACGGGGTAAAGCGAGACTATCTACCCTGGTCGATGGATGCAATTGTGAGTGCTTTTGCCGGAGACTATCTGTTTGGTGACGAACAGGTTTCCCGTAATGGTCTGTCAATAGCGTTGATGCCCCCTAATCCGAAAGTCTCAGATTTGGGAATTGTCGATTATCCGCTTCATGCCTTGATCGGTTTCAAACAGAACTATCTGCGTTATGGGAATTTAAGAACCTCTTTGCTTTATAAGAAGCGTATTATCCAAATGCTGGATTTTTATACTTCCATCCAGGATGAAAATGGTTTTATCTCAGCCAAGCACTCTACTTCCGGCTTTATCCCCGGGTGGTCTACTAAAATGGGACCGGATGGACAAGGGACGGCTGCTTACGGACAGATTATGCTATACTTGAATTTTAAGTATGGAGCTTATTTTGCTCGTCTATGGAAAGAGAAAACCCTTGCACACAAATATGAGCAGCGGGCTGAAGCGCTTCGCAAAAGTATATTGACACATTTCTGGGATGAAGGACAAAAGGCTTTTATTAACGGATATACGAAAGCGGGAGATAAGGATATGCGTATTTCCCATCATGCACAATATTGGGCTATTTTGGCAGACCTTTTCCCTTCTCAATATTTTGATAATCTATTTGATAAGGTATTACCTTCTATTAAATATTATAAGGAGAATATTAGTTATGAGAAAGGATATGAGTTTTTGGCCTATGTAAAAGCCGGACGGACCCGGGATATTTTTCCCTTCCTGAATGCTGTTTGGGGAGAATGGCTGGATCAAGGTTATACCCGCTTCCCAGAGAACTTTTCACCATACGCTTCGGTAAAGGAACAGCTTGTGTTTTACAATCGTCCTTTTGGGTTAAGTTTATGTCATGGAGGAAATGGTGTTCCTCCGGTAATAGCGGTATTGAACGGCTTGTTGGGGTTCTCGCAATCTGACCGGGATATTTCAGAATACAGTCTGGCTCCGCAGTTGATGGATCTGGATTGGGTAAAAGCCCGGATACCGGTTAAAGAAGGTTTTATTAAGCTGAATATCCAACGAACGGGTACAAGTACGATTGATATTCCGGCTGGTTGCGTTGTTCATTTGTATAATAAAGGTACGGCTTCACAAAAGAAAGTATTAAGAAAAGCCGGGCATTACGAATTTATTTATCAATAAGAATAATGGGAGGAGAATGAAATAGTTTTCCTCCTGTTTTATTCTACTCTTATCAAAACTCCCTCTTTAACTGTTCCAGTGCATGAAACACCGCCGGACAAGTCTCCGCATTCTTCACCGTCAGTGCATGTATTTGATAAAACTTCTTCCTGTCTGTATGTGGATATTCCCGGCAGGCTTTCGGTCTGTCCTCATAAATACTGCAATAATTGTCATCTCCCAGGAAGGGACAGGGCATCGACCGGAATACGTAATCCTTATCTTCATCGATATGCAAATGCCGTTGTACAACTTCATGTGGTTTAATGCGTAATGCCTGTGCGATCCGTTCGATATCACGGTCTGTGATACGTGGTCCAAATGTACGGCAACAATTCCCGCAATCCAGGCAATCGATCGAATCGAATACCTCTTCATGGATGGCGTGTATCGTATCGTCCAGTTCCCGCATGCGGTTTTTCTTGATCGATTTGAAAAAAGCTTTTGTTTCCTTCTCAACTTTTTTAGCTCTCTCAGGGAGGGAGTTAATATCCATAAAATGATCCTGTTTTAATTTGAAGGGGCAAATGTAATCATTTACAGCGGAAAACGAAAAAGCATCTTCATACAGTTGTTGCAATACTGTAACAGCGACTATGTTTCTTTGTGTAGTGTAAATATCTTACGTATGAAACTAAGAAAATATTATCCGACCGTTGTGCTTTCCGACATTCACCTGGGTTCTGAACACTCCAGGACGAAAGAAGTAACCAATTTCCTGAAACATATCGACTGCGACCGCCTGATCCTGAACGGCGACATTATCGATGGTTGGCAACTACAAAAGTCCGGTAAGCGATGGAAACAGGCACAGACCGATTTCTTCAAAGTCCTGATGAAGATGATGGAGAAGAAAGGGACACAGATCGTTTATGTACGTGGTAACCACGATGACTTCCTGGATAACCTGGTTCCTTTCCGCTTTTCTAACATCTCTATTGTGAAAGACTATTTGCTGAATAGCCACGGGAAGCGTTACCTGGTGACTCATGGCGATATTTTTGACACGATAACCACGAATATGCGCTGGCTGGCCATGCTGGGTGATATCGGCTACACTTTCCTACTGTGGCTGAACAAAATTTATAACAAGAGCCGTGAGAAGCACGGAAAACCTTACTTCTCCCTTTCGCAACATGTGAAGCACCGGGTGAAGAGTGCTGTTTCCTATATTTCCGATTTTGAGAAAGAACTGGTCAAACTTGCTCAGATCAAGCATCTGGATGGGATTATCTGCGGTCATATCCATCAGGCTGCTAATGTCTGGTACGATAATGTCCATTACCTGAACTCCGGCGATTGGGTGGAAAGTATGACCGCCCTGGTAGAGAATGAACAAGGCGAGTGGAATATTGTTACTTACAATAAGGCAGAGTATGGTACGGACGAAGAGGCTGCTGGGAAACCTTTATTATATGCTGAAGTAATATGAAAATGCTGTTTGTTATACAAGGAGAAGGTAGAGGGCATCTGACACAGGCTTTGTCTCTCCGTCAGAAGCTGGCTGATGAAGGCCATCAGGTAGTCGGCGTACTTGTCGGGAAGAGTCCTGCCCGCCGTATTCCTGACTTCTTTACAGAGAAAATCGATGCACCGGTTTACCCTTTTGAAAGTCCGAATTTCCTCCCTACGGCAAAGAATAAACAGGTTAATTTGCTGAAAAGTGTGGGATATAATGTATTGCGTCTCCATACTTATGTGGCTAGCATACATTATATTAACCGGATGGTGAAGGAGACAGATGCAGACGTGGTTGTTAACTTTTACGAGTTACTGACAGGACTGACTTATCTGTTCTGCCGTCCGAAGGCGATGATGGTTTGTATTGCTCATCAATATCTGTTCCTGCATCCGGATTTCTCTTTCCCGAAGCTGAATGTTGTTTCTTTGTCCTTATTGAAGTTCTTTACCCGTATGACGGCTATCGGTGCGACGAAGAAGCTGGCTTTGTCTTTTCGGAAGATGCGCGAAGTGCCTGCCGATAAGATGGTTGTAGTTCCTCCTTTGTTACGTAAGGAAGTGATAAATAAGACTCCCCGCAAAGGACGCTATCTGCATGGCTATTTATTGAATAGCGGATTCAGTGAGGAAGTAAAGGAGTGGCATGCTGCTCATCCGGAAGTTTCGATGCACTTTTTCTGGGATAAGAAAGGGGCAGGGGAGGTTACTCGGATAGACAATACGCTTTCTTTTCATCAGTTGAACGATATTCGTTTTGTTAAATATATGGCAAATGCCAAAGCGTACGCAACGACTGCCGGCTTTGAATCTGTTTGCGAAGCGATGTACCTGGATAAGCCTGTATTGATGGTGCCTACTCATATTGAACAGGCTTGTAATGCCTATGATGCATCCTTATCAGGAGCTGGTGCGGTAGCTGATCGTTTTGACCTGGATGCTTTACTGCATTTGTCGGAAAACCATCAGCCGAATCCTGTGTTCCGTCATTGGGTACAACAGGCGGATTGGTTGATCTTGCGTGAGTTCCGCGAAGATTTGTTGATGGAGGAGATGCCGTCGTCAGTCTGGCATCGTTTGTCTATGCATTGGGTGTACCGGGTGGCAAAGACGTTCTCGATTTAATGTATGAAGCTCTTATTTGAACCAATAGATGAGGGCTATGAATCGAGATTGAGTAAAAGGTTTAATTATTAATGTACGTGTACATTAATATAATATTTACTTATGGTAGATAACTCATCTCTCTTTCTTTCTTGTTTTCCTGATTATAGTCAGTAATATGACAAAAAGCAAGGTTTGTCATTTTTATCGCCGATTTTGTACAGACTATCGTATTCAACTGATAAGAAAGGAGATGCCTACGTAAAAAAATCAATGAAAATAATTGCGGATAAAAAACTATTGTTTACTTTTGCTGAAGTATTTGACGATCGTATGAAAAGGCCGATAGAATAAGATTTCGGCATATTATATTTAGATAGAACTTTAAAATTACTTAGTATTAATATTAAATTTTTGATTATGAACAAAAAGTTTTCTACTTTTTTGGCAGGTGCTGCGCTTTTGAGTGCAATGTCTGTTTCTGCTGCTCCTGGTGATGCAGTTCAGTCATTGAAGCTGGGCAAGAATGCTGGCTTATATCAATTGACTGTTACAGGAGATAAAGTACTTTCTATGGATGCAGATGGTAAGTTAACAGTTGTTGCTGCTCCTACTACTTCTACAGGTTTGGCTAATACTCTTTGGTGTGTTGAAGTTGCAACACAAGTTCAGGGTCAAGCTCCTAAATTCGATTTTGTAAATAAAGGAACAGAACGTCGTTTGGATATAACGATGGCTGGTTTGGAAGGTCTGGCAAATCACGAAGCTTTTGCAGGTGCTCCTATTGAAGTCGGTGGAGAAATCTCCGGTTGGGCTTTTTCTAAGACTTATGCTAAGGATTTAGAAGGAGAAAAACCTCTTTACTCTTATTTTAAAACTGACTCTGTAATTGGATTGGTTTTGGATGGAGATGATGTTACTGTAGCTAAATGTGGAGCTAACGAAGATGGTGTAACTACTGCTAACTTTGAAAAGTTCACTCTGAAGAGTTCTAATGTTGTTACTCTTAATGCAGAAGAATTGAATACTATCTTAGGTATTCAAGCAGCTGACAAGGGTGTTAAGTTGACTTTCAAGCCGGATACATTGGGTACTACTTTGGAAAATCCTTTCAGCTCACAGAAATTTATTGCTAAAGAATCTGGTGAAGATACTTATTTGAATGTTATGAGAGGTGATAACTATTTGAGAGTTGATACCACTTTCACAAATGAAAAGGGTGCTCGCTTCCTTGCTTATAAATGGACTACTGCTGCTGTAAAGGATGCTTCTACTATTGGAGAACAGTATAAATTTAAATTTACTTACAGTCCTTCAAACGACAGTCTGACAATTCAGGTTAAAAAAGCTACATTTGATAACGGTCGTGTTCTTGAAGCTTTTGTTTCATTGCAAGATTTGATCAAAGACGAGGCTCGTATCTTAACTGTTGATACACTGGCTCAGAATACAATGATTTCTTTAGGCTTTAAAGGTTGTAATGAAGTATCAAACAGAACTTCTATTGCTTCTGACCTGTATGTTATCAAAAATGCTGCAAATAAATATTTAGCAGTTCCTTTGTATGGTGATAGCACTGCTCAATGGGTTACTCTTGACAAGAACATGGATCCTTGGCATATGCCTGCATTCCAGTGGGTTGTAGAGAAAAACCGTACGACATCTGAAATGGCTCCTACTTCTCCTATCAAGATCACTAACCGTGAATTTGAAAATGTTGTAGTTGATGCTTCACTGCAATTGTATACTGATGGTCCTTCTAAACTTGCTGGTGTAGAAATTACATCTGCAAACTTTACTGCTGACCCTGCTAATGTTAAAGCTAATCCGTACGTAGGTTACAGATTCTTAAATGCAGATTCTTTGACTGTTACAACTTATAAATTGAGATATCTGCATGAATTTGCTGATGACAAATATATGGGTACTTCAAGCGATGCTGCTGACTCAGTTTTATATGTAGGTGCTAAATCTTCTTTCGTACTGACTGGTATGGATACTGATGGCGTAGAATATGGTTATTCTACAAAAGCTATCGCTTCAATGAAACGTCTTGTAAGAAAGGCTTATACATTGAATTTGAAATCTAATGGTAAATATATCATGGCTGATGCAGAAAAGAGATATGCTGTATCTGCAACAGGTAAACCTGCTGTATTCTATCTGAAAGAAAACAATGACAAAGCAACTCATTACTATGCTTTGATCGATACTGCTTCTTACGCTGATGTTCGTAAAGTAGGTGTTGATGATAACAATGTTTATCTGAAAGTTCAGAATTTGAAAGAAACTCGTACTTCTGCATTCTCTGTAGAAATCGATGACGCTCCTCTGTACCGTCGTTTCAACAACGCTGCATTAGGCGAAAATGATGTTGTTGACAGCTTGAGATTCTACGAAAATATTCGTCACGAATATTTGATGGATGAAACTAACAAAGAATTACAGAATGAAGGTGTTAACTACTTAGGTATCTGGACAGCAGACAAAGCTAAAGCAGGTTTGTCATTCCGTATCGATACTGCTTGGGTAAGTCGTGGTCTTGGTTTCATTAAACCTCAGTATTTGATTTCTGTTTCTCGTAATGATCAGGTTGCTACTCCGGGTCAAGATTGTACAGAAGCAACAGGACATCACGTAGATGCTAACGGTAAACCGACAGATGCTGCACATTGTGTTCATGCTATTCCTGGAAAAGCTGGCTTCAATTATGGTAAATATTTAGTAAGCTTTGCTGACTCTGTTACTTATGTAGGTAAAGACAAACCTTATACAGATGTTAAGGGTGGTTATACTCGTGTTGGTTTTGTAAAAGCAATCCAGACTGGTGACAGCTTGATTATTTTGGTTAATGGTTTTGAAAACATGGATCCGAAAGATCTGAATGTAGAAGAAATTGTTAAAGCATACGAAAAAGCAGGTATTAATAAGAAATACATCAATGACTTGAAGGGTGATAACCATAAGAGCTATACTTGGTCATTCCGTTATACAAACCCGGATGTTGCAGTTGGTGTAACTGAAGAAGGTGCTGAAAACGCATTCTTGATTGAATCTGCAGCTTATGAAAAGAAAGATGGTAAATTAGTTGCTATCGCTCCTGAAAAAGCAGCATGGATCAAAATGCAGAATGGTTGCATTGTATTGACAGATGAAAAATCTGAATTCAACAATGCTAAGACCGGTGGTGACGGTGCTCTGATTTTCAATGTTGAAAACATCGAAAACGACGAAATGGCTACAGATACTAAAGATATCACAACTAGCGACGTAACTGTTATCGCTGGTAAGGGTGACATCACTATCAAGGGTGCTGCAGGTAAGACTGTTACTATCAGCAACGTTCTTGGTCAGACAGTTGCTAACACAGTTCTTTCTTCTAACGAAGCAACAATCTCTGCTCCTGCAGGTATCGTAGTTGTATCTGTTGAAGGTGAAGCTGCTGTTAAAGCAATCGTAAAATAAGAATAAAGAATAATTAAATAGAAAAAGCTTCTCTGCTCTTCCCCTTTTGGGGAAGAGTGAGTAGCCTGTGAAGGTGAACAGATTGGAAGCGTAATTTTAGTAATAAAAATAAAATAAAGTTCATCCGTGAATATCCCTGCGAAGAGAGAAAATGGATAAAAAACAACCCCGGCGGTATTTATTACCATCGGGGTTTTGTTTTTGAATAGCTCCCGGAAACGGAGTTCATTATGTTTAATAGAAAAAGATGATTACTGATTCAATGCCTGCTCGATATCTGCAATGATATCGTCTGCACTTTCGATGCCGACAGAGAAACGGATCAGGTCAGGAGCAATACCAGCTTCCTTCAACTGTTCGTCTGTCAACTGACGGTGCGTATGGCTTGCCGGGTGAAGCACACAAGTACGGGCATCTGCTACGTGGGTAACGATAGCAGCCAGTTTCAGGCTATCCATAAACTTAATGGAAACATCGCGTCCGCCTTTCAATCCGAATGACAGCACACCGCATGAACCGTTCGGCAGATATTTCTTTGTCAACTCATAATACTTATTACCTTCCAGATCCGGATAATTCACCCAGGCTACTTTGTCGCAATTCTGAAGCCATTTAGCAACAGCCAACGCGTTTTTACAATGCTGTGGCATGCGCAGATGTAAAGTCTCCAAACCTAAGTTCAGTAAGAATGCATTCTGCGGAGACTGGATAGATCCCAGGTCGCGCATCAACTGGCTGGTCGCTTTGGTGATATACGCCATCTTGCCGAATGTCTTTGTATAAGTCAATCCGTGATAAGACTCGTCCGGCTTGCAAAGTCCCGGATATTTGTCGGCATGTGCTTCCCAATCGAAGTTACCGCTATCGACGATACAGCCTCCAACAGCAGTTGCATGTCCATCCATATATTTAGTTGTAGAATGGGTTACGATATCTGCTCCCCATTCGAACGGACGGCAGTTGATCGGTGTGGCAAACGTATTATCGACGATCAATGGTACCCCATGTTTATGGGCGATATGAGCGAACTTTTCGATATCCAGTACCATTACTCCCGGATTGGAAATCGTTTCGCCGAACAATAACTTAGTATTCGGACGGAACGCCTTGCTGATCTCTTCTTCACTGGCATCCTGGTCGATGAAAGTACATTCGATACCCAGTTTCTTTAATGTGACGGATAATAAATTGTATGTACCTCCATAAATACCGGTAGCACTTACAATATGATCGCCGGCTTCGCAGATATTGAAACAGGCAAAGAAGTTAGCTGCCTGTCCGGATGAAGTCAACATGGCTGCAACACCACCTTCCAAAGCTGCTATCTTACTGGCAACAGCATCGTTGGTCGGGTTTTGCAGGCGGGTATAGAAATAGCCGCTCTCTTCCAGGTCGAATAATTTCGCCATCTGTTCGCTGGTTTCATACTTGAAGGTAGTACTTTGATAGATTGGAAGTACGCGCGGTTCTCCCTTTTTCGGTTGCCAACCACCTTGTACACACAAAGTTGCCGGCTTAAATGAATTGCTCATATTATTAAATGTTTGCTATGTAATTGTTTCTGCAGACAAAAGTAAAGAATAGTTTGTTCCATTCGTACAAATCAGCGATCATTTATAAAAAATAGCTTACCGTTTAAAAATAATCTTTACCTTTGTATCCGAATTTTGGTGTCACGATTCCATTTCTACGGAAGAATGATGAAAAGGGAATCAGGTGAAAATCCTGAACAGACCCGCTGCTGTAAGCTCCGCCAAAGTCTTTGAACACGACTCAATCCACTGTTCGCAATGAATGGGAAGGACGTTCAAAGATGGAGTAAGTCAGAAGACCTGCCAGAATCATAGTTGAAGGCTTTCGGGAAATAGGGCTGAAAACATATGAGTTAGAGCTTTTCACCATATAATGGGGGCTTTGTCTGTTCATGTGTTCTATTTTATTTCATCGGGAGCATACAGTATAATAACGGTTAACAAACTTGATGAAATGAGAGGTTTCATACATGTCCTTTTTTTATTTATTTGTCTGTTTTCTGTCAGTCTGTCGGCGCAGAATAAAGTGACTCTTTCCGGTGAAGTCAAAGACCAGGAGGGGAATTCGTTGTCTTCGGTGACAGTTGCCCTGGAGAATACGACGGTCGGTACTTATACAAACGACCGGGGATATTATTCATTGACTGTAACTCCGGGAAGACATACTGTTATCGTTTCCTTGTTGGGGTATAACACGATAAAGACCCAGATAGATCTCCGTAAAAGTAAAACAGTGGATTTTACGATGGAGGAAAACTCCGTTACTCTGAATTCGGTGGAGATATATGGCAAATCGAAAACCCAGAAGATCAAAGAAAGTGCTTTTGCAGTAAATGCCCTCGATATAAAGCCGCAGATCAATTTGTTGAAGAATCTCAATGAGGTAGTAAATCGGACGACTGGTATAAAGGTGAGGGAAGAAGGTGGGGTTGGTTCCGACTTCGATCTATCTATTAACGGGTTATCAGGCAATTCCGTCCGTTATTTTATCGATGGTGTACCATTGGACAGCAAAGGCAGCAATGTGACGCTGGCCAATCTACCCGTCAACTTGATTGACCGGGTAGAGATATATAAAGGTGTCGTGCCTGCTTCGTTGGGGACGGACGCATTGGGGGGCGCTATCAACATCATAACCAAGGCTGAAAAAACGAATTTCCTGGACGCTTCCTACAGCGTTGGTTCCTTTCATACGCACAGTGCCGATCTGAATGCGCAGTTTGTGGAGCGGCGTACAGGATTGATCGTACGTCCTGCCGTTGGTATCAACTATTCAAAAAATGATTACCGGATGAAAGATGTGCAGATGCGTAACGAGACGGGTGATCGGTTTATCAACGGCAATCCCAAACGTTTCCATGACGGTTATTTTTCACTTTTGGCTCAGGTTGAAGCAGGTGTTACAGGCAAGTCGTGGGCGGACGAATTCTTTGTGTCGGCTTCTTACTCCAAAACAGACAGGGAGTTGCAGACCGGTTCTGTACAGACTAAAGTTTATGGTATGGCGGAACGTAATTCGGATGCATGGAATGTGTCGGCACGCTACAATAAACGTAATTTCCTCACTGAAAACATGACATTGAGGGCGACCTTGTCACATACATGGGATCACTCTATCACCGTTGATACAGCCTACCGTAAATATTATTGGGATGGCGGCTATATCGTGAGCCAACGCAACGAAATCCGGGGTGGGGAACCTTCCATGCGCCATTATAAACGTCCGCTGACTATTGCGCGTGTCAATCTGGATTATCAGCTAAATGAATATCATGGTTTTAACTTGAACTATAATCTGAATCGGACGGGTAACGATCGTTACGACGATTTAGACAAAAGTTTTGAGCCGTCTAACGATGCGGTTACCAAGCATATTATCGGACTGACCTACAGCCAATCACTTTTTGACGGTAAGATGCAGAATGTATTCTTTGCAAAAGATTACGTGAACCATCCTAATATCCGACAGACCGACCAATCCACTGTAACCGGTTCGAACAAGGTGCAAGGTTCAACTACCAAAAACTATTTTGGATACGGAGCCGGACTGCGTTATGAATTCTTCGCTCCGTTAGCCGTAAAAGTATCCTATGAGCATAGTGTACGTTTGCCCATAGCCCGTGAGCTGCTGGGGAACGGAACGACCGTCTATGCCAACGTGGCATTGGAACCGGAGAAGAGTGACAATGTCAATCTAGCCATGTTCGGTACATGGTATCCTGCCAGCGGACATACTGTCTATTATGAGGCTAATGGCTTCTTGCGCTATGTGGACAATTATATACAAACTTCCGTCATTGAGAAGGAAGGTATGCTACAGTATGTCAACGATCCTGCCGTCCATATCAAAGGAGTGGAAGGTGAAGTCCGATATGACTGGGACGGGCGGTTACAGCTCATGGCCAATGTCAGTTACCAGGATGCCCGCGACCAGCAAAAGTACAAAGAAGACGGTAAACCTTCAGCTACATACGACAACCATGTGCCAAACCGTCCCTGGCTGTTCGGCAGTGCAGAGGCGAGTTATACGTTCCGTAACCTTCTGCTACCAGGAAACAAGTTGAGGTTAGGCTGTACATTCCAGTGGGTACATTGGTATTTCCTGACCTGGGAAGCATACGGTAATTATGATACAAAGGCGCGTATTCCCTCGCAACGCATCTGCAATGCCAATGTTACGTACTCATGGAAACATGATCGCTACAACATCTCATTGGAATGTGCAAATATCTTTGATGAAACAGCTTACGATAATTATAAGCTGCAAAAGCCCGGACGTGCTTTCTTTGCGAAATTCAGAGTATTTATTAATTAATATCCATATTTAAAACAAAAGTAAATGAAGAAGTTCAAATTTGTATTGTTAGCCTTCATGACAGCCCTGATCTCATTTGGAATCACGGCTTGTTCTGATGATGACGATGAGGTAAAAGACGTGCCGGTAACCGGTGTCACGGTTAGTCCGACTACGTTAGCACTGAAGACGGGAACTACGGGTACATTAACGGCAGTCATTGCTCCGGAAAATGCCACCGTGACATCCGTATCATGGAGCAGTTCGGACGCTAATGTCGCAACAGTAGATAAAGGTGTGGTTACGGCTGTTTCCGAAGGTACGGCTACGATCACGGCAAAGACGGATGACGGTGCATTCACTGCCACTAGCGAAGTCACAGTAACAAGTGATACTCCTCCTTTCGACGAAAGTAAATATCACTTCGATTTGTTCCTGACCATTGGAAAGCATGGTGGTATGAGTAGCAAAAATAGAACTGTTGTCAACAGCATTAGTAAGCTAACTGCCGATATGGGAACCATCACTGTAAAAGGTGAAGGGACTGAACTGGGTGACTATGCTATGGAAAGTATCTCAAAAGGTAAATATTATTACCAGATTCCTTCAGACGAAAACCGTTTCGAGAAATATCAAATCAAGAATAACCAAGTGGTGACGGTTGCAGAATGTCCGTTCAAAACGAATACTTATAAGGTACGCTCTTATACTCACGCCTGGGTTGATGATAACACACTCGTTATCATGTCTGCTAATGGTGATGCAAGCAAAATCATCTGGAGCAAGCTGAACACCGATAACATGTCGATTTTAGAGGAAGGCACACTGGACATCCCGCTGCCTGTATCCGAAGTGGCAGGAGAAGAAACGAAGAAGTTCACTACATCAGGTATCCTTACCTATAATGAAAAATCAGGAAAGCTTTTCTATTTCTATTATGGTAAAAACGGTCTCACAGGTAAGAGCGGCAAGACGACTACCGCTTTCTACACAGCGGTTCTCAATCCTTCTACCCTGGCGGTAGAAAGTAACAAGCGTAATTCGATTGCCCAGGAAATGGCGGGAAGTGCTTACGGAGAACTGATGCAGAACTGTGTAATGTATGACGAAAATGGTAACCTTTACCTAGCCGCACTCACCGACAAGGGAGATAAGGAACAAGGATATCTGTTGCGCATCAATAATGGCGAAACTGATTTCGATTCCACTTACGAGGGATTCCCGAACGCAGACGGCAAGTTGCTTACTACTCAGTATCTGGGTAACGGCAAGGCTCTTGTATATTCTCGTAACGATGCTGCCGGTACAACGATCGATAGTTACAGTCACTATTACTCTATCATCGATCTTGCTACAGGCGAAAGAACTCGTTTGAGCTACGGCGGCAAAGAAATTGCTTACAGCGGTGGCCGTTTCTCACAACGTTCTGTTGTATTTAACGAAAAAGCTTACATTGGTGTGAATACCGAGGCTGATGCTAACGCTATCATCTATATTTACGATATCAAGACCGGTGCTGTAGAGAAGGGTGCAGAAGTGGCTGGCGAATTCTTCTTCGATATGATCCGTGTGGTAGAAAACGATTGATCCCTTTCTTCGTTTGAAAGAAATAAAAGTTACAGTCTCTCTGAAGATGCTGAATAAGAACCTTTCAGGTTTCAGCTGGGATGAACTCTCGTATTTCAAAGCATTTGGTTGAACGGTGTATTGTCGGTTGATTTCTGACCGACAAGCAGCCGTGCTCCGGCCGATAGTTATCCGTTGAGGAACGGATAGTTGTCCGTTTTTTAAGTATAGGTGTTTTGAAATGTAAATAAGGGACTTTTGACTGCAAAACATATATGTTTCGCAATCAAAAGTCCCTTATTTTTTCGGAGGATGTGCTAACCCCGATTTTTGTATATATTTTTTATGATTCCATCCTTTCAGGACGATGACTTTTGGGGCAGGCATATTGCAGAGAAACTATATTTAGTTTATAACCGAGCCTGTTATTTTTATATGGTTAACAAATAAGTCCTATCTTTGCAGAATCAAGTTGTCAGGAGGATAAATCCTTCGATTAATAATGATAAACAAAATAACAGATGGATTATCATAGGTTAAAATATTATTAATACGTATATTTGCAACTGAGAAGGCTTTTGAATTGAAGCCTTGTGTTGCGTGTGATATTTGTGCTGGCAAATGAAAATCGGCTAAATTTTCTCAAGTTTCAAATGCACAAAGAAGGCCCCGCAACCCTTTACCGGATATACGTGTTATCTATGCTGCAATGTAGTATGGATTATTATTGTATACAGATAAAGGGGGCGTGCGGCTGACTTTTGTTAGAAACGGGGTTTTTAGCCGAACCTTCATTTGGATAAAAGTTCAGTCCGCCGCCCTTTCTTTTTTTATGAAAGGACTACTCTACTATTATAACGCCATTTAGCACTCGCATATTTTAAGGAAAATATCGTATAAAGTTTATTCCATACCCTTGCTGCTGTATTGCAGGGAGGTATTATGTTTTACTTATAACCTTATTAATATGTCTGAACGTATTACCATTGAAAAAGCTGTCCAGATGACTGGTTTCCCGGCAGAAGATATTCGGGATTGGGCGAAATCCAAAAAGATAAAGTCTTATTCGTATAGAGACGGTGAACCATTGATAGATGCCGCAAGTTTGCAGAATTTTGTATCCGGCGTCAAACGCCAGGGAATGCAAAAGTTATATCTCCAAGAGATCATTGAGGATAAAGAGGAAGAGATTAACGAAATCATAGCCTGGTATGACGATTATATTTTCTGCTTGCGTTCTCTCACAACTGTCTCTCCCTTGCTTAAAATAATAATTGCCGAACTGGCCTCTTTCATAGAGGATAAGAAAGCACGATATATATTCACTGAAATAACGGGAGGAGCAAGGATATTGGATGTTGCCAAGCATTGTGGTATGTCGTACGACGGTATGTGCAAACGGTATAACACCATTTTGTCTCACCTGAAGTCGGATACCCGTTTTATGCTTGAATATCATAAAACAATAACGAATCAGGAACTGGAGATAGAACGCCTGGAACTTGAAAACAGAAATTTGGAGTATGAGTTAAAGCGGTTGTATGAAAAAGGACTTAAAGCAGGTCTACAATTTAATATCTCCCAATCATTGATCCATGTACCTCTGGAGGCAGCCCAGCGGCTTTGCAGGCCGCTTACTGACCTGACACTGTCTCCCTATATCCGTAAAATACTTGAAAATCTCCATATAGAAACAATGGAGGATATGTTGCGTTATATAGAAACCAAAGGGCTTGACTCGCTGCTGGAGATTCCCGGATTTGGTAAACTCGGACTGGAACAACTTAAGTTCCAGCTAGAGAAACATAGGGTACTGGATAAGAATGGCTATTCAGACCTCTATCAGTATCTTGTTAGCGATCCGGATATGAATTACTTCAGCACAGAAGCTTATAAACACGAATCTTGATCAAATCTAATTGTTTCATAATCTTCCGGAGGTTTTGCTCATTATCAACACCGGTTTCCCTAAAGGTGGATATGACTTCTGAGATTTTGTTTTTGTCTCAGTCCAGGGAGCTACATTATCAGACTGCATAAAGTCTTCGACGGTACATGGTATTCCTGCAAGCCTTCTGATTCTATCAACAATCGCCCAACGGCTGGGAGCATTGTAATAAGGAATATTAATATCCATACAACTGATCTTCTCAGGACGCCAAATGCCTGATTGATAAAGAAAAGCACCTTCATAAGCTCCAACATAAGTGTACTTTTCTTTTCCTATAAAATCACTCCAGGGAACCCGGGATAAATCATTTGTCGAAGAGATATTCCGATAACAACCGAATTTTTGCCAGAGGAGCACTTCGGCTTTTACACCTTCTGAAGCTTCACCTTCATAAATATATTCATCTGCTAAAAGTCCGAAAGCGTGTCCTCCAGCTTCGTGATGCACCAATCCTTCAAAATCATAAGGAGGTACTTCTTTACTGATTGGACAGGCTGCAATACAAAATCCGCTTGAATGGAGACGAGCTGTTCCGGCATATTTACTGCTGTTCAGGAAGAGGATTGTGGTCATTTCTACGACACCTCTTAATTCCGGGACCAAATTTAGATAAACTTCGCAAATGCTATCGCTCCAATTAATATTAGTGCCTTCTCCATAAATCGATCCGAAGCGGTTATTGATCGTAATACCCGGTATTTCTCCGTTTACGCCGGCTTCTTCCGATTGAGCAAAGATCATATAAACATTAAAATATTTCCGGTTTGATTTATAGGGCTCTACACTGAAAAAATACTCCATCGTTTGGTTTGCCAAATCCTCATATCGTCCGTTTTTCAAAAGGTCTGCTTTGGTGAATCCATCTCCTATAATTGCTATATTTACGCCTTTGCCGACTGATGCTGTCTGCAAACGTACATATTCACCATCTGCGTAATAGGACAGTCCGTCTTCTTGTTGTATGACACGGACTGTTGTTGTTAGAACGGACGATTTTATGTTGATACTTGCTTCACGTCCAACCTTTGTATCATTAGCAGAAACTGAGACAAACAGACATTTTGAATCTTCGCTTTTTTTCACTTGACACCAGGACACCGCTTCCGGTTCAATGGTATACGTATATTCAGGATTATAATCGTGGTCGGTATGTGTTGAATTGACTGCTATTATTCCACTGCCGCCCTCGGAGGAGAAATCTAGTTGTTCGGTGGACACCGTAACTTGAAGAGCCTCCTGTAAAACAAAAATCGTATCGGCGGCAGATATATTTGTCGCTTTAATATAGATAGCTCCTTTGCGCATTTCAGGCTCCGGGTTTTCACCGATCGTTACGTATAAAGTGTCTGTCGTTACAGCTTTTGTTTCAGAGATTTGGAGCCAATTTCGAGCTTCCGGAGATATGCTGATTGTATAGTCTACATTCCGGTCTATGGGAAATGGCCATTTGCCTCCAGGTTGTCCTATATACCATTCCCTATCGGTCGCAACAAGTGTCGTTTTTTCCTTTTGAGTGACCTTTAAACTCTGACTAACCTTGCCTGCACGAAACCGAATTTCGGCTGTACGTTCTTTATCCGTATCATTTTCGGCAAACATAATACGTACCGAAGAGGTATTTGCATCCCCCGAGATTGTACTTAAGGTTATCCACGAAGAATTCCCGGCCGGAATTACCTCCGTAAACCATGTCATATTAGTATTAATCTCGATAGATTGTTCTTCTCCTTTAGCCGGTATGTTCAATTCTGAAACAGAGATTGTCAGATATTCCTCTTCATCTTTACAACCAGCTAAAAATAGTAATGAGCAGAAAAGGAAAAAGAAAATATATGTACAATAAGAAGATTTGCATACATTCATATTACTAGTGTTTTCAATTGTTTACAAAGGTATATTATTTCCCTGATTGTACAAGAAATGTATATAAATCAATCTTCCCTTTAGGTCTGCCTGCGACATAGTAAACACAAACTCACTTCAATATTTTCTTCTGCAATGCCCTGAACCAGATAAACGCAACAATCCCTTTCAGCATGCTGGAGATACTGATCGCCCACCATACGCCGATAATCCCTAATCCCATTGCGGACAAAACGATCGCCATCGGGATACGCAGCGAGTTGAAAGTAATGCTGATGATCGCAGGCGGAACCGTCCGTCCTGTTCCGTAGAACAGACCTTGCATCGTAATCTCAAGCATCATGAACAGCATCGAATATCCGTCTATCCGCAGGAAAATACCTCCGGCCTCAAATGCTTCCTTCTGGGGGACGATCAGTGAGAAGACTTCGCTACCATAAAAGACGAATAATAAAGTACACAGAATACCGAATATGGCGGTCATTTTCAATGTTGTGTGATAGGCCTCCAATACCCTGTTCTTTTCGGAGGCCGCATAGTTCTGGGCAACGAAAGCACTTAATGCCGTACTGAATCCCTGAGAGGTGTTCCAGGCAATCGCTTCAATCTGCCCTCCGGCGGTAAGTGTCATCAGGCCGATATGACCTCCGTAAGTGGAGGCAGTCCGTGCCATGAAAATGTTGATAATGGCAAACAGCGTATTCAGCATGGCAACCGGTAATCCCAGTTGCAGGATCCTTTGTGAATAGTTTTTCTTTAGTTTGACGAAGAAAGAGAATCCTCCCAATAACTTGCTTCTCCATTTTAGTTGATATACGAATATAGCGCATACCGTTGCTTGCGACAGCCACGTCGCCCAGGCTGCTCCGGCTGTACCCATGTCGAATACAAAAATAAATACCGGGTCGAGTATCATATTAATGATAAGTCCCGTTCCGCTGATATAAAACGGTATTTTACTTAGCCCTGCTGCATTGTGGATGCCGGTGAAGGCTGCCGAGAGGAATATAAAGGGGAAGGCTGTCGATACGATCCGTAAATATTCGACGGCATTTTCTGCAATAGGGGCTTCCAGTTTATAAATGCCGATGATCGGATGAGCAAAGACAAAAAGAAGCAATCCCCAGCATACAGAGATAATCAGGGCAATGGTAAGGTTATGTGAAGAATAGTTCCTGGCGTCCTCTTCATTCCGTGCTCCGATACTTTGTCCGACACTCACTTCCGAGCCTACCTTATTCAACAGCGATATCGAGTTGGTCATCCAGGTAAGGATACCCACGGCACCGATAGCGGCAACAGCCTCGCTACCCAGACGTCCCACCCAGGCCATATCGGTAATGCTGTAAGCCATCTGAATAAAAGAAGTACCCATAATCGGCAGAGCCAGATTGAATAGCTGCCGTTTGATCGGGCCTTGTGTCAGGTTTTTTGTTCCTTGCATGTTCGTCTTATTTGGGTGCAAAAGTAGAAATAAAAAAGGAGAACCCATTACTGGATTCTCCTTCTCTTGTATATCTTATATCGATTTAGAAGTTGATATTCACTCCGATCATTGCACTGAATTTCTGCAACGGATATCCGTAGTAAAGTTCATATTTCTGGAATAATACATTATTCAGTTTCAGATACATCCCGAAAGTATCGTTGAAGTTGTATGCTCCGGTCAGATTCAGTTCGTTGATGTTATCCATCTTTACATCCTGAGAACCCAGTTTGGCTTCACGTCCGGTTCCCAGATAATAGTCCAGGGAAGCAGACAGGTTTTTGATCGGGCGCACTGTTACACCGGCGGTGATCTCCATCTCCGGCATTCCCCATGCTTTAGCATCTTTACCTCTTAAATCAGTATCAGGATATTTGTCGCTGTATTCTGCCGTCCAGTTGTTGTAAACACCTTTCAAAGATATTTCGAATAATTGCTGGTAGCTGTATTTCAGGTTGGCCCCAAAAAGCAATTGTTTTGTATCTATTTCGTTTAGCATACCACATGCTGAACCGAAGTAGTCTTCATCTCCGAAAGCGAGTGTAGGAACAAAGAAATAGTTATTGCTGGTGATTTTATACCCTCCGAAAACATCAAACCAGAAACCCGGTGCGACACCACTCTTGATCCCTACGATACCATCCAGCCAATTACGGGAAGGTGTTATTCTTTCCAGCGGATAAGCATAGCGGTTGATCCGGTTCAGATCATACATACTGTTGGATTGCAGTTTACCGTCTGCATTCAAATATAATACGGTCTTGTCGGCTACTTCAACATCAGCTGAAATATTTGGCGATGCCATAAACTTCTTTTGATCGCCGCTGAAGAACATGGCGTTTACTCCTAATTTAACGTGCCAGTTGTCTCCTTCAATTTTATAAAAAGGACTTAATGTTGCCGATGCAAAATTATCGAAGTAAATTAATGGATTTTCCGCATTTTCAGGTTTGAGTTCTGTCGGCAGGCTGTAATTGAAATATTGGAAATTACCATCCAGACCGATACGTTGGTTTCCTCCGAAAGCTGAATTTAAACCGAAATCGATATTGAAAATACCTTCCGTAGGAGCATCGTCTTCTTTGGAATATCCATATTTATAAGAGAAATTGGTATAGCTCAGATCCAACAGGTAGCCGACCGGGGCATCTTCTTTCGATTCTACACCAACATTCGCTCTGACTGTTTGAGCGACCTGGTTGGTTTTCATATCAGCAGGAGGAAGAGTCGTTCCTGTTGCTGACGGATTGGTCGTGAAACTTTCTACAGGCAATCCGTAATAGTTGAATGCGGAATAGCCATACTTAACGCCCATCTTCAGTGCCAACTTATCGAAGTTATGCTTGAAGTTAAGGCCGCCCATATTATCGTTCAGTTTCGCTTTTACCTTTTCATCTATCTGTAAATACTTCACCTTGCCGTTGGTAGAACGGTGTGAGAACCAGATATTCAGTTGATCCTTGTCTGTGCTGAGGATATGGTAACCCAGGTCGCCGTTCAGGTTCAGATAGGTACCGCCTCCGAAGTTAAAATAACCGCGGCGTTTGTTATATTGGATATCCGTCATGATATTGCCGGAAGGGAGCAGGCTGATCTCTTTCTGAGGATCGGCTGCAATTGTAAAACCGGCATAGTCGATCGGCATCTTCTTTACTTCCGGTTCTTTGATGACCGGAAGGGTGTTCACTTTGCTTGCATCCTGTACCGTCGGATCATATTCACGTTCGAGCGTCATCTCCCGGTCCAGATTCTGTTTCTTCGAAGTATCTTCCTGTGCACTCATTGTGGCTGTAGTCCCAAGCAAGGCTACAACACACAGCGCTTTTACATTATATATAGTCTTCATTGTATTCAATTATTGCTTTAGTTTACCTAATCTGTCCTCTATCATACCGGCAATCTCATCATCACCCTTGTAGTTGTTTTGCAGGTTGTTCAGATAAGCGCGTGCCTGAACGTCGTCTCCCTGGCGGATATAAATATCTGCCCACAGGATGAATCCGCGTGCCAGCCAGTACTGGTGAGGTGTTCCGTTCTTAGCGAAATCTTCCAGTATCTTTTCAGCATTCTTATCGTCTTTGGTGTCATAGAAGTATTGAGCCAACAGATATTTGGCTTCTGCTCCGTGAGCCGTACGGGTATCCTTGCTGAGAACCTTCAGGTCTTCGAGTGCTTTCGCCGGTTGCTTGTGGTCGATATAAGCTTTGGCACGGATATAGCGGGCTTCGGCTTCTACTTCGGGAGACAGCTTCGGGTCTTTCAGTAATTCGTTGGCTGCGAGCTGTGCTTCTTCCTGTTGTCCGGTCTGCAGGGCACAACGCATGATACCCAGGCGGGCAGCCTGTTTGTTCTCCGGATTCTCTGCGATAACCTGTAAACGTTTGAATGTTTCCAGTGCTGCAGGGAAGTCCTGGGTGAGATATTGCATTTCGGCCGTACGTGCCACCGATTCTTCCAGGAATTTAGTATCGCCGCTATCGATAACCGATTTGAAACGCTGCAGGGCTTCGTCATATTCCTTCTTGGCAAAGGCGATGCTTCCCAGATAATAGTTTGCATTCGAACTGAAAGCTCCTTCCGGGAATGTCTGCAGATAGTTGACCAGGCTGCGGCGGGCTTCATCGTTATTACCGCGCAGGAAGAGTTTTTCTGCTGCAATGTATGTCAGTGAATCCTGTTCGCTGACTTCCAGGCGAACATTACCTCCCAGTGAGTTGACATAGTTGGCATACGCATTGATATCGTTCAGGTCGATATAAACAGACTTCAGGTCCTGAAGAGCTACTCTGGCTTCTTCGCTGCCCGGATAGTTGCTGATAACCTTCTTATAGGCATCGGCAGCTTTCTGCGGTTGGTTATCATTGAAATACAACAGACCTAACTGGATGCCGGCTTTACGGGCGAGACTGCTTTGCGGGAAACGCTGGATCAGTGTTTCGAAAGCCTGTGCTGCCTGTGAACTGTTTTCAAGCAATACATAAGAACGTCCTTTTTCGAAAAGAGCGTCGTCTACATATTGTGATTCCGGATAATCGCGGATCAGGCGGTCCATTGCACTGATCTTACCCCGATAGTCTTTCTGCAGACCGAGCAGGAAGCCTTTCTGGTAAACCGAATAATCTCCGGCGGAAGGCTGCAGTTGAGCGGCACGGCTATAGTTTTCTTCTGCCTGTGCGAACTGACGTTTCTGGTACAGACAGTCACCGACACGGTTATAAGCATCAGCCAAAGCCGGAGCCTGCTGGTTGCTTTCCAGATTGATATACTGGCGGAAACGGTTTTCTGCTTCTCCGTATTCTTTCAGTTTGAAGTAGCAATATCCCAGATTGTAATGAGCCAGCGCGTACATGTCGGTATTTCGCAGGCGGGTATTGTTCAGATAGGTACGGTAATCGGAGATTGCCTGCTGATATTCTCCTTTGCGGTAGTACGATTCTCCACGCCAGAAATAAGCATCGTTACGTGATTCCATATTATAGGAACCCAGATTGATCGCTTGTGTGAACAGATTAACCGCTTCATCCAGTTTCATATTGGTGAACGCCTGTGTTCCCAACTGGAACAAGATGTCTTGTTTGGCTTCCAGTATCTTTGTACTCGGATGGTTGATCTTATTGATGGAGTTGAGGGCTGCCTGATAGTTTTTAGTAGTCAGATAGACTTCTACCAGGTAGTCGTTTACTTTATCGGCATATTGTGAATTCGGGAAATCGTTGAGGAAGTCTTCGAAGATGGTCACCGACTCGCCGAATCCTGTAAAGGCAGTTTCATGGATCAGCAACGCATAATTGAACATCGCTACTTCCTGGATCTGTTTGTCGAAAGAAGAGGTTGCCGCAGCTTCGAAAGCCATACGGGCATTGTTCTTGTCTTTCAGTTTCAGGTAAGACTGTCCCAGATACAGATAAGCATTCTGTGTCAGTGCATCGTTTTCGCGTACGGTCTGTGACAAAGCGCTGACTGCACTGCTGTAATTCCCTTTATTATAATAACAGACGCCGAGAATATACAGATCGCCTCTTAACGGACTGTCGGTAGACGATACATATTTGCTTAACATGCTGATCGCCTTGTCCTGATTACCCAGGTGGTAATACGAATTACCCAGGATACGATAGACTTCGCTGTTATTCTTGCTGTTCGGATAAGAGGAGAGAAGTTCTTCCCCTTCGCTTATCACCTTTTCATACTTGTTCTGTATAAAATAGATCTGTGTAATATAGTACAATGATTGTTCGCGGTAATCCGGCATGTCTTTCAGGCGGGTGAACTCGACCAGTGCATTGTTGTATTTGCCGGTTGCGTAATCTATATAAGCCACATAATAAGTAGCGGCTTCCCGGTACTGGGTTCCTATTTGTTGTATCCGGGCAAAATAGTTCCGTGCCTTATCCATCTCACCCGTTTGCAGAAGCGAATAAGCCAGCCGGAAGCTATAGACTTCCTGTTGCTCCGGACTGAGCACATCTATATCCGATTCGTTGAACCAGAAAATAGCTTTCTGGTATTCTCCGCGTCCGAAATGAACAGAACCGATCAGGAAGTTCACTTCATCGCTATGGCGTGAAGCCGGATAATCTTCCAGATAATCTTTCAATAGTTCGTCGGCATTGGGACGTCCCTGTTCATAAGCTGCATATACGATCATATAGTCAGCTTCCTGGACCAGGTCTGCATCTTTTGCATGCTGTTTATAAGCTTCCAGCTTATCGATACAACCCGGATAGTTCTTTAAACTAAACAATTCTTTACCTTCTACGAACAAACGGTCCGGTGCCTCAAACTGGTACGACCGTTGCCCGCTAGCCACATGACTTCCTACCACCAGGCACAGTGGAATAAGTATTCTTTTCATCACTCCTTCGCTTTTATGTACAGATATTAAACAGTCTCTGTTAATTCTAAGTTGCAAATATAAAGAATAACATACAAAAGCTAAGTAAGTTATTAACAAAAAGAATTAATATTTGGAATCATAAACAAACGTGTTAAAGTAAAAAGTAATGACACCAGTTATGGTTTCGTGTAAAAATGTCTTATATTTACGCTCTCTTCATACAGCAAAAAATGGGTGGATCAGAAGACATAAAAGAATTGAGCCGGTTGTTGGAAAGCTATAAAAGCCGTTTTATCAGCTTTGCAAATTCCTATGTGCAGGAGTTTTCCGTGGCGGAAGATTTCACGATGGAGGCTTTTATGGACTATTGGGAAATGCGGGAAATGCTGTTGCCTGATTCCAATGTTCCTGCCTATATACTGACTTTGATTAAGCATAAATGTCTGAATCACCTGAAACGAAAACAATTGCATGAAGATATATCTCAAAGGCTTCGTACGGTTGCCGAATGGGAATTAAACTTGCAAATCTCATCTTTGGAAGTTTGTGAACCGACAGAACTTTTCACAACGGAAATAAAAGAAATAGTGAACCGAACTTTACAACAATTACCAGAGCAGACACGTCGCGTTTTCCTGATGAGCCGTTTCGAGAATAAAACCCGTAAAGAAATAGCCGATGAATTGAATATGACTCCGAAAGGAGTAGAATACCACATTGCCAAAGCCTTGTCTGTCCTTCGTATTAATTTGAAAGACTATTATACGATCCTTCCTTTTTTATTTTATAATCTGAAATTTTTAACTTTTTTAAACTAGGCGCTTACTTCTCCCGATTTCTATATATACAGAAGATAGAAATATGGAGAAAGAATTGTTATATAAGTTTTTTGCAGGAACTGCTACACTGGAAGAAAAAGAACGTATTATGAGGTGGATGGAAGTCTCTCCGGATAATAAAGCTGTTTTTCTGAAAGAAAGGAAGTGGTATAATGCGGTGCTGTTGAACAGTGAACCGGGTAATGCTTTGGCTGCAGCAAATAAAAAACAACATTGGATGCGTTCCGGGGTCATGAAGTTTCTGCGGATAGCGGCAATGATCGCCATCGCTTTCGGATTGGGGTATTTTGCGCAAGATAGAGACGATGATGGACCGGTTCCTATGCAGACCATAGCTGTTCCTGCCGGTCAATGTGTCAATCTCACTTTACCTGATGGCAGTAATATCTGGCTGAATGCACAGACAACCATACAATATCCGGTCTCCTTCAACAAGCATGAACGTAAGATCAAACTGGATGGAGAAGCTTATTTTGAAGTGGCGAAAGATAAGAAACGGCCTTTTATCGTCAACACAAAAGAATGCAGTGTGGAAGTATTAGGCACAAAATTTAATGTGGATGCCTATTCCAACCGGGATAAATTTGAAACGGTGCTGATGGAAGGAAGCGTCAAGGTTTCCATGCATACTGATCCTTCGGAAACAGTTTCGCTAAAACCTAATAATAAAGTGTATCGTTCGAACGGGAAACTGTTGACACAGAAAATAGATAATTACGAAAGATACCGCTGGAAAGAAGGATTGATCTGTTTCCAGGATGAACCGTTTAGACTGGTTATGGAAGATTTTGAAAAATTCTATGGCTTGAAGATAGTAGTGAACAACCAGAAGGTCACAAAATATTTGTATACAGGAAAATTTAAGCAAACAGATGGTATTGATTATGCACTTAGTCTGCTGCAGAAAAATATCCACTTTACCTATCAACGCGACCGCGAAAATCATGTGGTGTATATTAATTGAATGAAATAATAACCTCTTAAATCTGATTGCCTATGGTATAGTAAAAAATGTTTTTGTTAACGAAAAAGCCGGTTGATGGTGACGCATCAACCGGCAGGAATCTCAATCACAATTAATTAAATTGTATTATTTTGAAACACACAAATGTATGAAAAAAAATACTTTACAGGGACATTATTGCCTAAAAAGTCCCGACCTTAAACAACTCTTTAGAATTATGCGAATAACTACATTCTTGTTATTGGTCTGTATCTTTTGTTCGTTTGCCTCTACTTCCCATTCACAAAATATGCGTGTAAGCATAAGTAAATCAAGCACGCAGTTAAACAAAATTTTCTCTGAAATAGAGAAACAGACAGAGTATCTGTTTGTGTATAACAATCAGATAGATGTGAATCGAAAAGTTTCTGTTAATGTAAAGGAGAAACAAGTAGCCCAGGTATTGGATGAACTGTTCCGTGATACGAATATCGAGTATATGATCCAGGGGAATCATATAGTTTTGTCCTCCAAAGAAAATAAACAGGAAATATTGCAGCAGTCGAGACGCCAGATCTCCGGGGTTGTCGTAGATGATAACGGCGAGCCGGTTATTGGTGCCAATGTGCTGGTCAAAGGAACGACGACCGGAAATATAACAGATGTCGATGGTAAATTCTCTTTTGAAGTGCCGGATAATGCGGTACTAGAGGTTTCTTATATCGGCTATTTATCGCAGGAAGTCAGTACAAAGAATAAATCGATCCTGAAGATTATTTTACATGAAGATACTCAGAATCTGGATGAAGTCGTGATTGTGGGTTACGGTACAATGAAGAAAAGTGACTTGACAGGTGCTTCCGGTTCTGTGAAGGAAGAAGCATTGGCACAGCGGACAGTGACTTCTTTCGGACAAGCTTTGTCGGGACGTGTTTCCGGTGTGAATATCTCCACAAACTCTGGGCGTCCGGGCGGACGTGCTTCCATCCGTATTCGTGGTAACTCTTCTATCAGTGTAACGAACGATCCTCTTTATGTGGTGGACGGTGTGATCCTCAATGTAAGTACATTGACCAACGGAACATCTCCGATCGACTATCTGAACCCGAACGATATCAAGTCGGTGGAAGTCTTGAAAGATGCGTCGGCAACAGCCATCTACGGTGCCCGAGGTGCGAATGGTGTTATTTTGGTTACAACCAAGAAAGGTGAAGTTGTGGGTACTAGTATTCGTTACGATACCGACTTCGGTATAGGCGTTCTTCCGAAGAAACTGGATGTATTGAATGCTGCCGAGTTCCTGCAACTGGAAGATCTGGCCTATGCGAATGCCCAAAAGTTTGATCCTGAAGGATGGCAGAATGGAAACTATAAAGATCCGAAACTGAAAAGAACAGACTCACGGTTGTTCGATTCCAACGGCCAGCCGTTGTATGATACAGATTGGCAGGATGAAACTATCCGTAATGCTTTCTCTCAGACACACCAGATATCTGTATCCAATACGAAAGGCGGCGATAGCTACGGCTTGTCTGTCGGATTCAGAGGAGAGGACGGTTTGATCATCGAATCTTACCTGAAACGTTATTCCGCCCGTTTCTTTATGGACAGCGAACTAACCAAATGGTTGAAAGTGGGAGGTAGCTTGAGTTATGCTTACCAGAAAGAACGCCAGACTGATTCAATGGGCGATGGTGGCATCACTGTTGGTCGTCAGATCGTGGAGGCATTACCTTTTCTACCTGTCCGTTATGAGGACGGAACTTTTGCCGGAAACAACGATTATCCGGGAATGGAAGGTGGTAACAGTCCTGTACAGGTGGCTAAAGACCGTAACTATACATTGGAAACACAGACTATGTTAGGAAACGTATATGCAAATATCACTATACTTCCGGGGCTGGAATTCCGTTCCGTATTGGGTGCCAATATCATCAATCAGAAATCGAATTATTACGGAGGTCGTCAGTTGATCTGGATATCTTCACCGAACGGTAGTGCATCTATCGATAATAACCGGAATAACTCCTGGCAGTTTGAAAATTACGTGACATATCATAAAGATTTTGCCCGTGTACATTCGTTTACCGGTATGGTCGGTTTATCCTGGCAGCATGTGGATAACTCTTCGTCCACTGCATCGGCTACAGGTTTTGAAGATGATTTCTTCCTGTATAATAACCTGGGGATCGGCACTTCTCCTACAGCAGCATCGAGTGCTAATGCGTATGGTTTGAATTCTTATTTTGCCCGTGTCAATTATGGCTATAAGAGTAAATATTTATTGACGGCAACAGCACGTTTGGACGGATCGTCTAAATTCGGCCAGTCAAACAGATATGCATTCTTCCCCTCTGTAGGTGCTGCGTGGCGTATTTCGGAAGAGAGCTTTATGAAACCGGCTACTGCTATCTCTAATCTGAAGTTGAGAGCCAGCTACGGTTTGACTGGTAACTCGGAAACAGGTGCTTATGCTTCACAGGGCAGTTTGGGTAATTATACGACTGTTTTCGGCAGTTCGAAAGCATCCGGTATCGGTGTTTCTTCTTTGGCTAATCCTGACCTGAAATGGGAAAAGACTTCTCAGGTGAATGCCGGATTGGACATCGGTCTGTTCAACAACCGCGTAAACCTGGAAATGGATGTATATTATAAAAAGACGACAGATATGTTGCTGAGTGCTCCGGTACCGGCTTCCAGTGGTTTCACGTCGATTACGAAGAATGTCGGAAGTATGAGCAATAAAGGTTTTGAGTTTTCTATCAATACGGTAAATATTACCAATGAGAATTTCTCATGGGAAACGACGTTCAATATCTCATTCAACAAGAACAAGGTGTTGGCGTTAAGCGAGGGAGACGATGATATTTATCCGGGACCGGATATTTTGTCTTCAAGCAATAACATCATCCGTGTTGGTGAACCGGTAGGTTCTTTCTACGGCTACAAACGTTTGGGAACCTGGGGTACGGATGAAGCGGAAGAAGCAGCCAAATATAACTTGCGTCCGGGTGACCTGAAACTTTGGGACCGTAACAATGACGGACAGATCAATGATATGGACCGCCTGATCATCGGTAAAGGTATTCCTGACGGTTACGGAACATTCTCCAACTCATTTCGTTATAAGAACTTCGACCTGGTTGTCGACCTGCAGTATATGTTCGGTAACGATGTACTGGATATTTCCAAACACTCGGCAGAAGACCGTACCGGTATAGCAAACAGTTATAAGACCGTTCTGAATGCATGGACTCCGGAAAACCAGAATACGATGATCGCACAGATCAGACCGACCGGTGCGGGATATACGACGAACATCGACTCTCATTTCGTGGAAGACGGCTCGTTCCTGCGTGGTAAAAACCTGGTTTTGGGGTATACTTTCCCGTCTGAATTGACAAAGAAGATCTCGATCAAGTATTTGAGAGTATACGGTAGTGTTCAGAACTTCTTCCTGATCACTAAATATAACGGTTATGACCCGGAAGTGTCGGATGCGACACAGACATTTGCTCAAGGTATCACCGTATTCGGTTATCCGAAACCGCGTACGTTCACGATTGGTCTGAATGTTAGTTTTTAACTCTTAATACTATTATTAAATATGAAGACAAAATATGCTTTATTGATATTATCACTGGTGCTCGGTTGTAGTTGTACTGACTTTTTGGACGAATCGAATCCGTCTAACTTTACTCAGCAAAACTATTTTAAGACAGCGGAGCATGCGCGCAGCGTGGTTAATTCTATCTATGCAGATCTGCGGTATTCGGCAAACGGTGACTATGGTGGCAATCCGTATTTCATGACCGATTTCCTGACAGGGCTGGCAGGTACGAAAGTAAGCCAGAACGTCAACATCAATAATATCCGTTTGGTCGTGAATAATTCGGACAACGAGTACAGTAAGAGTTGGTGGAACTATGCATACCGTGCTATTGCCAATGCAAACCTGGCAATCACTTACATACCGGGAATCGAGATGGATAAATCGACCAAAAGTAAATGTTTGGGTGAAGCCTATTTCCTTCGTGCCTATAATTATTTCAACCTGGTACGCTTGTTTGGTTCTGTTCCGTTGGTATTGGTGCCGGTGGATGCTTCTTCCCCCGAATTGTATCCGCAACAGGCTTCTACGGAAGAGGTTTATAACTCGATCCTTTCGGACTTGAAACAGGCGGAAGAATCTGATCTGGGCTGGACGGATGAAACCGGACGTGTGACGAAAGCGACAGTGAAATCTTTGCTGGCAAGCGTTTATCTGACAATGGCAGGATATCCGATGGAAAAAGGAAAGGAATACTATGCGCTGGCTGCATCCAAGGCAAAAGAGGTGATCGACAACGGTAGTTATAAACTCTTTTCTTCTTACAGCGACCTGCATAATATTGAAATGGAGAATAAAGGGGAACATCTGTTCATGATACAATATCAGTCCGGTATCGTAGAGAATCCGTTCCAGAGCTTGCTCTTGCCTTACAATATGGACGTTTCTTATTATTCGACGGAAACGGGTTCTGTATATGCACTGGATGAATTTATCAATACGTATGAAGAAGGGGATAAGCGTACTGAAGAAGGTGAGTTTTATTATACACAATTCACTTCGAATGCCAATCGTGAAGAAGTTGTGAAATTCGGCGGTTATTACATTTATAAGTTCTTCGATATGGATGCTCATTTGAATACGGCTAAGAGCAGTCTTAATTATCCGTTGCTTCGTTATGCCGATCTTCTGTTGATGTATGCGGAAGCTCAGAATGAAGCGGAGGGTGGTCCTTCGGCTACTGCTTATGCTTGTGTCAACCAGATCAGGCAACGTGCGAATCTGAAAGATTTGAGCGGATTATCGCAGGAAGATTTCCGTTATGCAGTCTGGAAAGAACGTTACCATGAACTGGCTTTCGAGAATAAGATTTGGTTTGATATGGCACGTACCCGCAAGGTGTTGAACCTGGCAACCGGAAAGTTTGATGACTATGTCGGGCATAAGTTTACGTATGGTCCTATATTGAGTTCACGGGAATTACTGTTCCCGATCCCGACGAACGAGATCAAGAACAATAAGAACCTGAAACAGAACGACGGTTATTAAAAGAACGGTTATTTAAGTAGAATGAAAAAGGTATATTTGCCGGTTGACTTTTCGGAGGAACCGGCAAATATTTTAATAAGGAACAGTTATGAGAAAAAATGTATCAATTCTTTTGTGTCTTGCCTTTTTATGTTGCCTGGCAGTACAGGGAAAAACACAACCGGTAAATGGAACTTCGGATCTGCGCACTTTGCAACAGCAATTTGTCGATCTGAAATTCGGAATGTTTATCCACTTTAATATTCCGACTTTTATGAGTGACGACTGGGCTGATCCCGATGCCAGTCCGGCTATCTTTAATCCGGTGAAACTGGATTGTAACCAGTGGGCGGAAGCAGCTAAAACGGCCAAGATGCGTTATGGCTGTCTGACGACCAAACATCACAGCGGTTTTTGTATATGGGATACGAAAACGACCGGTTATAATGTCATGAACAGTCCGCTTAAGCGGGATGTAGTAAAAGAATATGTGGAGGCTTTCCGGAAGCAGGGACTTAAAACGATGCTTTATTATTCCATATTGGATACGCATCATAAATTGCGTCCCGGCTTTATCAGGAAGGAGCATATCGACATGGTGAAGGCGCAGTTGACGGAGCTTCTGACCAACTATGGTGAAATAACTGCGATCATTATCGACGGTTGGGATGCTCCCTGGTCAAGAATTTCGTACGAAGATATACCTTTCCAGGAAATTTACCGGCTGATCAAACGGCTTCAGCCTGATTGTCTGGTCATGGATCTGAATGCTGCCAAATATCCGAAAGATGCTTTGTTCTATACCGATATTAAATCATACGAACAGAATGCCGGACAGCATATTTCAAAAGAATCCAATCAGTTGCCGGCTCTGTCCTGTCTGCCCATCAATAAGAGTTGGTTCTGGAAAGAAGAATTTCCAACTTCTCCGGTGAAGGATCCGACCGCGATTGTAAAGGATAATCTGGAGCCGTTCAACCAGGCTTATTGCAATTTCATACTGAATGTGGCTCCTAACCGGGACGGATTGATCGATCCGAATGCTGTAGAAGGTTTGAAGCAGATAGGAGCTATTTGGAAAGACAATGCGACAGTCCCTGAATTGCCGGTGTATGATGCTCCGATAACTGCAACGAATATTGCAAAGCATAAACCGGTCAATTCCAGCTGGAGCGATGATATGTGGATTATGGATTTTGCCAATGATGATGATTTTACAACAAGTTGGCGATCCAATAAACAGGTGGCAAAGCCCTGGCTGGAAGTCGATCTGGATAAATGCCATTCATTTAATATGATAACGATCACAGACCTGCAAGGGAGTATAAAGAGTTATCGTTTGTTATATGAAACGGATGGTGTCTGGAAAGAAATTTGTTCGAGTGATAAGTCTGATAAAGTAAAAGTGCATCGTTTCGACCGTCTTTGGGGTAATAAAGTAAAAATAGAGATTGACAGCACCAACGGACAAGCTTCCATTGCGGAGTTCGGGGTGTATGATGAACAACGCTGATAGTTTATATAATAATAAAACCGCCGCGAATCACTTCGGGGCGGTTTTGGGTTCCACATTTACCATCAATTATGTTTTATATAATTATGTGGATATATCTTTATTATTGATTATCGAACCATTTTGTAATAAGTCTTTTTTGCCCAGAACAAGTTGGTATAATAACCGGTTGACTCTTCGTAGTTTTTGGCGATAGCTGCCTGGCAGTTGTCACTGTTGTAAGTCAGTTCATCGTTCGGATAGGGCAGACGGTTAGGAGGAGTCGGGTAATTAGATATCTGGTTGTCTGTTGCAAATTCAACAACAGGATAACCGGTACGACGTACTACATTCCATGCTTCTAGCTTGTTCATGAAGCCAAAGTCTAACCATAGTTGTGTGCAGATTGCTTCCTGTGTCGGTTTCCAGATACTTTCAGCGTATGCTGTGATTGCGTCGTCTGTCGGTCTGACCAGCGGACGGAATCCTCTGTAGCTGTCGTTACCTTCCTTGTAAAGTGAGCTTGTCTCTTTCATATCCCAATAATATTGGGTAGACAGTTTCACTCCTTCCACGAAGTGGGTTTTCGCCTTGTTGACATCGGCTGTCACGCCATACCCCATCAAATAGGCTTCTGCCTTGCTGAGACTAACCTCTGCTGCGCTCAACCATAAACCGAATATGTTTTCATTTCCCTGATATTCCTGCCAACCGGCAGCAGCGATGGTGTCGATTTCACAAAAATAGTTGGCTTGCGACATACCTCTGTTTACATATTCCTGATGCTTTTTGTTTGAAAGATTCGTGATTTCAACATCGGTCATCATAACATCGTAAGCAATGTATTCCCCATCGGGATTACAATCGTACATAACTTCCAGACGTGGGTCAGTATTTTCATTAGGAATACCGTTTGCAGGTACATTCATCGCATTCAGAATTGTTTGTGAACAAGCAGCCATACCATTCGAACGAAGTGCTTGCGAGAATGACTTACCGAAGTTAAATTCATCCTTTTGGGTGTCGGCTGTTACTCCCATATTTTCCGTATTGTTGTCAATCAGCGGATACTTGCCCGGATTATTCAGGATTTCGGCAATGGCGGCATGTGCTTCAGTTACGCAATCGCCGGCAGTTGACAAATGAAGGGCAATACGCAAACGGAGCGAGTTTACATATTTTTGCCACATGGTTGCATCACCGGCAGCGATAGTATAGTCCTGGCGGCTTAAAGAAGTAAGACCGATTGCGTCCACATTGCCACTGGCGAAATAGTCGCCTACCTCTTTCAGGTTGGTGAGAATCTGTTTGTACAGAACTACGTCGTCATCATAAACGCACTTCTCTTTGGCTGCATTGTAGTCACCGTCTCTCCAAAGCGTACCGGCTCCGTTGTAAGGAACATCACCGAACAAAGACAACATTTCATGTAGCTGTGCTTCAACCAATGTACGGCCCAGATAGTAGAACACCAGATTAGATGGTTTTTCCGTATCCGAAAGATTTTCGTAGTTATATTCCAGTAAACGCAACTGGGTTACCATATCGTAGAAGTTTTTCCAACGGTCGTCGTAACGGCCTTCACCGGATCCCATAAAGCGACCGGCTGTATTGTTGGTACCGATAATACCAGAGAAAAGACCGGATGTGGTCGATTGTATCCAATGACGATAATAAATCGGGTTCATCCATGTATTACCTTTGTACAATACGCCGGTAAACACCTGCGGAACGCCTACTGTTGTAGTCTTGGAGGGATCTGCATACTTGTCATCATACGCAGAATCGGCGCATGAAGAGGTTAGCGACACCAGTGCGACTCCTCCTATTAATAATGAAAATATCTTTTTCATAAATTCTTCTTTTTAATCTGATTTAATAAATTATACATTAGAAGCTTGCACGAACAGAGAAACCGAATGTACGTGCACTGGCCGTAGAACCGCCGATTTGTGCCTGGTAGATCCAGTTTGTTCCGTCTGTCGCTTCAGAGTCGAACAGTTTCAAAGTACGATATACATAGAACGGGTTGCGTACGAAACCGGAAACCATCAGGTTGTTGCAGGCAAACTTTCTGGTCCATTCTGCCGGTAAAGTGTAGCCCAAGCTGATTTCACGACATTTGATGTAGCTGTTCTTCTGGATAGCATCCTGATAAGTACGGGTAGCACTTGTTCCCCAACCATAAAGTTTGGTGTAAGCTTCCCTTTGAGTTACAACGATATCGTTAGGCGTACCGTCTTCCTTTACACCCGGAAGGATCAAGCCGTTGTCCCACAGATAGTGACCGTTATACATATCGCCACGTTGGTAACTGCCTTCGATACTTGCCGCTTCATCCGGAGTAAGCACATGGATAGCTCCTTTGTCTTCCATCTTTTCTGTATCACTGTAGTAGAACAAACCGCCGGTCGAACGGTCACGGACACCAATGGCATCGGTAATAGTACCGGCGTTCATCATAAACTGCCAGGGACTGTTCAATACATCGCCACCGAAGCGGAAGTCGAATGCCATATCCAATGTGAAGTTCTTGTAGCTTAAGCTTGTACCGAAACCTCCAGTTACCTTTGGCATGGCGTTACCTACTTTATGACGTTCTGATGTGTCTGTGATATACAAGCCGTTGCTGCCTACGATGTAGTTGCCGTTTTCGTCGGTTTTCCAGGTATAGGTGTACCAGTCACCCATAGATTCGCCTACATGCGATTCAAGCATAGCGGCTCCACCGTCGATGTTGGTGTGATTCAATACGTCTAGACCATCGGCCAGTTTTTTCACCGTGTTTTTGTTCCATGCTACATTGGCACGCAAATCCCATTTCCAATCTTTGTTTTCAAAAGGAGTACCATATATGCTTAATTCGATACCTTTATTGCTCAACTCGCCGACGTTCATCAACATGCTTGTTGCCCCCATTGAAGCAGCACTGGTTGTAGAAAGAATCTGATCTTTGATGGTGTTGCTATAGAAATTGAATTCCATGCCCAAACGATTTCCAAAGAATTTGTTTTCCAAACCGATTTCAAATTCATATTTGGTTTCTGGTTTAATACCTTCGTTACCGATACTTGTATTTATATAATTGTAGGCATAAGTAGATGATCTCAGCAAAGAACCCTGTTCGAATGCCAGGTTTGCGCGATAGATTTCGGGGGCATTACCTACGATACCGTAAGAGGCACGAACCTTACCGTAATTCCACCAAGTCGGCATTTGATCTTTCAGCAACTCTGTATAGAGTACGCTGACGCTGGCAGAAGGATACCAGAATGAGTTATTGCCCTTCTTCAAGGTAGAACTCTTTTCCTGACGGATAGAACCTTCCACAAACCCCCATCCGTTATAACCGTAGCTGGCTGTCAGGAAGGCACCTGTTTTAAGCAATTCTTGTTTGGTCATGCTCGCATTCTTTGTGCCGACGGAGGCGTTCAAGTGGAACCAGTTTTCCTGTGTCAGCCCCTGATTGGTACTCACATCTGATTTGTAATAGGATTCTTCGCGAGCTGTCCAACCCAGGTTGGCTGTTATGTTATGGAGCTCATTGAATGTTCTGTCGAACATCAACATCACATCGCTGTAGATAATCTGGTAACGACTGTTGTTCAATCCGTAATAGTCGCTGTACTGGCCGTTGGTAGAAAAGACATGAGCGTTACTTGCGTAGTTTTTGTTTTCGATTTTATCGACGGTCAGGTCGGCAGCCAAACGTCCACCTAATGTTAATCCGGGGATGATCTCCCAGGTCGGATTGACGGAACCGATGAAGCGCTGATGTTCTTCCAATTGTTCATTACCCATAATCTTCCAGAAATATTCCTCCATCAGTGAGGTAGAACCCATTGGTGTGTAAAGGAATTGTTCATCAGGTGTTAAAGTATCGCTTGTACCGCCGTTGTTAGCTGAGATACTGTTCATGTAACCGAGGCTAGTTACTGTATGGTCGCGTATATAAGCAACATCGGTGAAACCATTGAAGAAACCGGAAAAGTTATTCGTCAAACGGCTGATACGATACGGACGGTTCTTGATAAACTGGTTCTGATAAGTAGCCGTATAGTTCAACTTGATTGTCTTAGTCACATCGAATGTACCGTTCAGGTTGAAGTTATGTTTATGGTTGTTTGAGTTGAGCTGCATGGCCTTTGCGTCATTGTAGGTGTACGAAAAACGTACATTGTTACGTTCGGTGCTGTTCGTCAATGACAGGTTGTATGTCTGGTTTATACCGGTACGGAAGATGTCTGCCCACTGGTTGTGGTCAATTGGTGTGAATGCACGCTGTGTTCCGTCGAAATAGGTGACCATCTTGCTTGGGTCGTATTTGGCTCCCCATGCGGAGTATGTTTCACTGTTTGGTGTAACGATCGTGTTACCGTTGCGGTCGACAAGTTGCTGGCGGAAACCGGTCAATGCCTCCGGATTGTCATTCCCTAAAGAAGAGTTGTCGGTACCTGGACCATATTCTTTCTGGATTTCAGGCATGTAAGCAACCTTGTCGAAGCTCAGGTTGGCGCTGAAGTCTATACGTGTACCCGTACCGGCTTTAGCCTTCTTGGTTGTGATCATCACAACACCGTTGGCTGCTTCCGAACCATACAGAGCAGAAGCGGCGGCACCTTTCAGGATAGAGATGTTCTCGATGTCTTCGGGGTTGATGTCGACCATACCGTTGGAATTGATACGTTGGTTACCCCAATAACCATCGTTGTTGGTGTTGCCGTTGTGTACTGGTGCACCATCCATAATAATCAGCGGCTGTGTATTACCCGTGATAGAAGAAAGACCACGGACAGAGATAGATACGGCAGATGTACCGCCACCGGGAGCAGCCTGGATACGTACACCGGTTGCCTTTCCATAAAGTCCGGAAGCGAGGTTCGAACCGCCGGTTCTTGTCAATTCTTCAGAAGAAACGTTACTAACGGCGTAACCCAACTTCTTGGCATCTTTCTTGATACCCAAAGCAGTTACGACTACTTCGTCGAGTTTCTGGCTGTCTTCGGCTAATTTGATGTTTAAGGAAGCTTGACCTGTGTAAGTGATTTCCTGGGTCGCATATCCGATAAAGGAAATCTGGATAACGTCTCCGTTTTTGACTCCTTCCAAGATGAAGTTACCATCCATGTCGGTAATATTACCATTGGTGGTTCCTTTAATAACAACTGATGCTCCGGCAACAGGGCCGAAATCATCTTCTACAACACCCGTCACTTTTCCGTTTTGTTGGGAAATGGCGGTTTCTAGCTTCTCTGGCGCTAAATCAGCATATACGCTGGCTGGTAGTGCCATAGCTCCTGCGGCAAGGAGTAAGCTGACTTGTTTGAAGTGTTTCAACATAATAAATGATGTTATTGATGATAATACTAGTGTTAGTAAAGGTTCTTTAGATTTTGACGTTTATCGATCTTTGATCTTAGTTCTGAAAGAACTTTGTCTTTTGTTCTCTTTGTAAACCTTGATAAATATGGTTTTGTTTCTTTTTTGAAAAGATAAGAAACTATAAATCCGATAAGAGTCATGGTTTATGGCTCGGAATAGCTTGAAGTGTCTGGTTAATAAATATTGTGTAAAATGTTATTGAGAAAATGTCTTTGAATCGACTATCTCATATTATGCTTGAAATATACAATATGAATAAATTCATGGGGTATAATTTAATACTGAATCAACTTGAATTAATTTCTTATTTTTATTCAGAATGTTAAAAACGATGTATTATGTGATTAAAATTGACGTAAAATAACAATATGAAATAAAAAAGCTATACATTTGTAGCGAGTATTAAGTATTGAGTTCTTTCAGAACTAAGTTGACATTTCTACCGCATATCCTTATTTTTCTTTATTTTTTACTATATATTAATCTATTTTGTCAGGCAGAGATCGTAATTGTATTAAAAACAAAAAGAGCGGACTTTTATCCCGCTCCTAATTGTAATAAACCCATGTTTACCGACTAACAATAGCTTTTTCTATAGATTTCGATCCCTTTCTTTATCGACATCAGACCGAAATCATCTGCATTTAGCTCTTCCTTTTTCAGAATAACGGCTTCTGCTGCATCATCTTCTGCATGGACACCATCGAAATTTTCCACGTAGCATTCAAAAAACATATCCACTGTGTGTACTTCAAAGCCGCTATACATATATAAATTAGGAATAGAAAACAGATAACGACATTCGGTGATATCCAGTCCTGTCTCTTCCTTCACTTCACGATGTGCCGCTTCTTCAGCCGATTCATGCATATCGACAAAACCTCCCGGTAAATCGAGCGTCCCTTTGGCCGGATCTTTGGCACGGCGCACCAATAAGATTTCTCCTGCCGCATTGCGGATAAAACAGGCAACGGCTGATGACGGATTGAAATAATAAACGAAACCGCATGTCGTGCATTGTTTAGCTTTCTCATTACGTTCGACGAATGTTTTAGCGCCACACTGGGGGCAATAAACGAACTGATGTAAAGGATGACTCATAGAATTGACTAATATATTAATGTATATAAATGAATAAGGGCGGCTTTAGGCCGCCCTCGATCCGGGGAAAATTCCCCAGTGAATACGATTACTCTTTCACTTCCCAACCCAAAGCACTTGCACCTAATACAGCTGCATCACTTTCTTTCAATTGAGAGAAAAGAAGTTTTGTTTTACCTTCATACACTTTCAGCATGTTCTTTTCCATAGAACGTTTGATCGGATTCATGATCAGATCGCCTGCCTTGGTCAGACCGCCGAACAAAATGATAGCTTCCGGGCTGGAGAATGCAACAGCATCAGCAAAAGCTTCACCCAGGATATTACCTGTAAATTCAAAGATTTCCTGAGCCAGTTTATCATTCTTCATCGCTGCATCATATACATCTTTTGAAGTGATTTCATCCGGATCCAGTTCACGCAGTAAGCTGTCGTCTTTACGGATTTCCAGATATTCGCGTGCTGTACGAGCCACACCTGTTGCAGATGCATACGTTTCCAGACATCCCTGGCGACCGCAACCGCAAGGACGACCGTTGTTACGACGCATAATAACGTGTCCTAACTCACCGGCAAACCCGTCATGTCCGTAAACCAGGTTACCGCCAATAACGATACCGCTACCAACACCTGTTCCCAGTGTGATCACGATAAAGTCTTTCAGACCGCGTGCTGCGCCATAAGTCATTTCTCCGATCGCTGCAGCATTCGCATCGTTAGTTAGTGCTACGGGAATACCTCCGATCTGTTCGCTGATCAACTGAGCTAAAGGAATTTTACCTTTCCACGGAAGGTTAGGTGCAAATTCGATACAGCCGTTGAAGAAGTTACCATTGGGAGCTCCTACGCCTACACCTTTGATTTTGTCGGGACCACCAGCTTGTTCGATCACTAATGATAAACCTTGACCGAGTTCGGTCACATAATCATTAATGTCATTATATTTACCTGTTTTGATCGATCCACTGTACAAGATTGTTCCTCTTGCGTCTACTACTCCAAAAACAGTATTGGTACCGCCTATATCAATACCTACTACATAAGGCTTCTCCATGATTTTATATTTATGATTAATAATGAGATTTTCTGGAAAGCAAATATAAGAGGAATCTGATTAGCTGCAATGATTTTCTTCAAAAAAATGATGAATTGTTTCAGTTTTCAGTTGTGACAATAAATGTAACTTCAATTTGTTATTCGATCAAAATGTGTCATTTTCAGCTTTTTTCCTGCTTGGGATAGTGGATTTATCGGTATTTGTTTTATATTTGGTAGATTCTTAACCCATTAATGAATAACACTATGCCACAGGTTTCAGACATACGGCTTATGGTCCGGGCGGAACAACCTGTTTTATCGGCCCGCATAAAAGTCAGTTACAACAATTTGGAAGGAATGTTCGCCAGGAAGCGCGAAGAAGCATTGAGCCTTTTACGGAAGACAGGGGTCTATATGACCGATGTACCGTTTATTATTTACTACGATTTTATGAATTTGGATATGTACGACCTCGATGTGGAGATCTGCTTTCCGGTTTCTTGCCTGATGGAAGGGAATGAAGGTGTGCAACCCCGCGTCATTCCACAATCGAAGGTGGTCCACTGCCTGTTCAAGGGCGATTACGACGAAATGGATTATTTGTATGGTGAAATGACTTCCTGGATGATGCACAAAGGTTATGAGCCGGAAGGCACTGCTTATGAATATTATTACCGCCGGAAAGAAGAACCGTATGACGACCGTTTAACCAAAATTGTATTGCCGGTAAAAAGCTGATACAATTTTGGCCGTTGATGTTTCTTTATTTAGCGGATAATATTTCGATCCAGTAATCATCCGGGTCATTGATGAAATATAATCCCATATCAGTATTCTCGTAGCATACGCAGTCCATTTCCTTATGGAATTTACGGACTTCATCGTAATCGCCGGCTACACGGAAACAGAGATGGCTTTCGTTATCTCCCAGTTCGTATGGCTCGTTACGGTCTTTCAACCAGGTCAGTTCCAGCAGGAAGCCGGTCTGATCGTCTGTCAGGTAAACCAAAATGAATGAACCGTCTTTCGCTTCTTTTCGATGGTGTTCTTTCAGCCCCAGCGCTTTGTTGTAGAAAGCGATGCTTCTTTCAAGGTCGAGAACATTAATGTTGAAATGATCAAATCTACTTTTAATTTCCATAATTGTTATCTTTATAAATTAAAAATCAGTGCCTTCACCCGGTACGGACAACAAAATATAGCGGCATCCCTTCGATTCGGCATAAGGGCCGAAAGCGACCACTTCGGCGGGACGTTCCCAAAAGTGCATGGGGACTAATACGTCTGTCTTTATCCGGTCGACAAACTGCTCGGCTCCCCGCATGAAGTCCGTACCGATGCGCGGGTCGACGGGAAACATGGCGAGGTGTAAATGTAGTGTTGTTTGAGTCAATGTTGTCAGTTCGTGCAGGTAATCACCTTCCGCCTTAGCCACTTCCTGCGGTGTCGATTCGTCTTTCCAATGCCAGTTATTGAGGTCGCCGGCGTGGAACAATTGTTTCCCTTCCGCTTCTATCAGGAAAGAGATGCCGACATCGGTCGAACCGAAAGCCTGGATGCGGATATGCTCGTCTTCAAATACATCCCCTTTTTTCAGAAAAGTGGCATCTTCGGCTTTCGCACGTCGGCGTTTCAAGATGTCTTTAGAGAAAATATATTTGATATCCGGCTTGATCTCTTTCCATTTCAAAATGTCCGGGTTGAAATGGTCCGGATGAAAATGGGAGGATAATATATATAATGTCCCTGTGCGGTGGAGTAATTCATCATGAACGAACCCTGTATCCGGCGTCTTCCCCGTGTCTTTAAAATAATCGATCAGGATAGCATATCCGTCTGCTTCAATGGCAAAGCCGCTATGATAAATATAAGTAAGTCTCATACTGTTTTCTTTTGTTTTCATGTAAATAAAACACGATACGATGTGATTAAGTTGCTTCCTGCGGTACAAATATACAAAAGGATGGACTGAATTTAGAAATAGTCCGGAGATAATCTGAAAAGTATACGAAGAAAGTATATTTACTATCCTATGTAAATTGATTTACAATGTGTCCTGTCCTGAAATAAGTTGACAGTCTTGAAAAAAATAAGTTTCAAAAAGGACTAAAAAACTCCGTCCTGTTATAAGTTTACAA
>OMGR01000044.1_pt1 | contig 107551 bp, 96 predicted proteins | sample 1646061 | NCBI WGS metagenome assembly OMGR01 (sample SAMN05578583, study PRJEB25193) | human gut metagenome | biome: Human Microbiome; feature: human-associated habitat; material: feces | host: Homo sapiens | place: USA:Birmingham | reverse complement strand
TTCCGATCTTAACCGAAACAATTTCGCTTTTGCCCGTCCTGAAATCTCTCGCGAACTGGAGAAAATTTCAAGTGCCAAAATTAGCGAAATTGTTTCGGTTAAGGAAGTTATTGAGCCTAAAAAAGCTGAACCTATGGCCGAGGCCGTACCGGTTCCTGTGGACAAACCGGTTGTTCCTGTTCCGCAGAAAACGAAAACTATAAAGACTGAAACGGTTCCGGAGGAGAAAAAAGAGAATGTGAATCCTTTGGAAACCATGCAAAAGCAACTGGATGATTTTGGAAAAGGATCTGAAGAGCGCATGAGAAAGATCAAGAAGAAAGTAGAATGGTCCCGAAATCTGATCCTGATCGACAATGAAGTGGCAACCTATGACCAGTTGGATGCTATCTCTCCGGAAAATATCCATAGCTTCTCGATGGCTCCCAAAGAAAAGTCTGAAGAACTGTTAGCCAAATATAACGCAACGGATAAACTTGGCGTTATTTCTCTTATAACTAAAAAGGGAGTTGATTCCGGAAAAGTAAAAGCGGATGAAATAAAAGTTGTCGGATATGGTCCGATAGAAGATCATTTGCCGGGCGAGGTGAGACTCCGTATTAGAAATGAAAAAAACGGCGTGGAAAAACCTCTTATATTTATCGATGGGGTAGAACAGATAAGAGAAGGTGCATTGGAAAAGATAAATCCTAACACGATTGAATCGATCTCTGTACTGAAAGACGAATCAGCCAAAAGTCTATATGGAGAAAAGGGCAAGGATGGAGTGATTTTGATCACAACAAAAAATGCGTCAGCAAAAAAAGCAGTAAAATGAAGAAGACTTATTTGTGTCAATTAACCGTTGCCTCCTGTCTTTTTCTTGCTGCGTGCAATGGAGATAAAACTGCAGACGGTAAACTATCCGTAATCCCGTTGGGAACAGCCATTGAAAAACCGGTAGAGCTAAAGGCATCCGATTGTTTCAAACAGGTTCGTTATGTTCCGCTGGAAACGACCGACAGCAGCCTGATAGGGAAAGGCCCCTATGTACAGATTATTAAAGACAGGATATTGGTTTCTACTAACCAGAGTCAATGCCTGATGTTTGATAAGGAAACTGGAAAATTCATCAAACAGGTTGGGCATATCGGGAATGATCCGGAAGGGTATAATAGTGTTTTCTGTTGGGGTGATAACGAAACAGGAATGATTTATTTTAACGGATGGAATAAAGATTTGGTTTGTTATGACCAGGACGGTGTATTCCAGAGAAAGATTAAGATTCCATTTGAGACGATGGGAGCTTCATCGACCTCTTTTGGCTATCAGAATGATGGAACATTTGTTTTGTATAAATCGGGTATTTTGGGTGATGGGAAAAACAACCTTCTTTTCTTTAAGGATAATATGCCGGTAGATTCATGTTCTACAATGGCAACAGACGAACAGCCGTTCGATCCTTCCAATATAGCGTCGATAGCAATTCTTAAAAGTGAGACAGGTATCGAACTTTTAGGTCCGACCGCCTATGAAGGGACGATTGTTATTGATTATAAAGAGCCGGAAACCGGTTGTATTATTCTTAATGCTAATACTCGTTTGTGGCGTCAGGACAAGGAACTGTATTTTAAGGAGGCGTACAATGATACAATCTATCAGATAAAAGACAGGACTTTAATGCCGTCAGGCGTACTTGATTTGGGGAAATATCACTGGTCTTTTTCCGAGCGCTTTATGAAGAATAAAGACAATGCAGCTCTGATTACGCAGATACTTGATAGTGAAGACCGGATGATTGTCCGCTTTATCAGGGAGTTATTTCATAAACCGACGCTGTATAATGCTGTGATTACAAAACCGACAGGCGATGTTAAAGTCGGTTTGTATGCGGATGGTATGAAAGATGATTTAACGAATTATTTGCCTTTACAGCCTATGTCGGTGTCCCAGGCAGGGGAATATGTCGGTTTACTCTCCGCTGCAGATGCTGCTGAATGGTTTGAGGATAACGAAAATAAAGAGATTCCGCAACAGGTAAAAGAACTGAAGCGGATAGGCGAAGAAGATAATCCGGTAGTTGTAATAATGAAATAAAGAAAAGAGCCGTAAAGAACACTTTTACGGCTCTTTTTTATTGATCGGAACAATCTGAGCTTGTAATAAAGTCAGCCTTATAAATACAGACTATCTTCTGATAAATAAAACCTATCGGCATTGTGAACATATATTAATAAATATATCTACTTTTGCACTAAACAAATCTTAAACAACCAATAATTATGCGCAACACTAGTTTTAGTAAGATGGCAGTACTTCCTGTCGGACTACTTACATTAGCTTTAACGATGCCTTCCTGTTCATCCAACGAGTATAAGAAGCTTGAAGGCGATAAAGCAAAGCAGGTAGCCTCTATCATCCGCAATAACGGATGTATGGAATGTCATTCAGCCACCGCAAATGTTCCTTTTTACGGCAAACTTCCGATTATTGGCCCGGTTGTACAGGCTGATATGAAAGAAGGTACACATTATCTGGATCTTACAGCTATGCTGACCGCTCTTGACAACGGAAAGCCTGTCTCTGAAGTGGATTTGGCAAAAGTAGAAAACACTGCTCTCAGTGGTTCGATGCCTCCTGCCAAATATTACACCATGCATTGGGGTACCAGTCTGAATGACGACGAAAAGAAAGTAATTATTTCATGGGCAAAAGAGGCCCGCAAGAATAATTATGTATCGCCTACAGTTGCAGAAGAGTTTGCCAATGAACCGGTTCAGCCGTTAGTGGCCTTTATTCCTACCGATTCAGCAAAGGTTGCCTTAGGATTTGATTTGTATCACGATACCCGCTTGTCAGGAGATAACACGATCTCGTGTGCTACCTGTCACGGCCTGAATACTGCCGGTGTAGACCGCAAGCAATATTCTGAAGGTATTCACGGACAATTCGGTGGTGTAAATGCTCCGACTGTCTATAATGCTGCACTTAACTTCGTTCAATTCTGGGACGGACGTGCTGCCGACCTGAAAGAACAGGCTGCCGGTCCTCCATTGAATCCGGTTGAAATGGGAAGTGCTTCTTTCGATGAGATCTGTGCAAAACTGGCAGAAGATAAGGAACTGAGTAAACGTTTTCTGGAAGTATTTCCCGAAGGTTTTACTGAATCGACTGTAACGGAAGCTATCGCTGAATTTGAAAAAACGTTGCTTACTCCAAGTCGTTTCGATAAATATCTGAGTGGGGATAAGAATGCGCTTACAGCAGAAGAACTGGAAGGTTACCAGTTGTTTAAAGACAATAAATGCGCAACATGCCATGTCGGTATGAATCTCGGCGGACAGTCATACGAATATATGGGTATCAAAGAGAACTATTTTGATTATCGCGGTACAGGTCTGACAGATGGCGATAACGGACGCTGGTCTGTTACCAAAAATGAATCCGACCGCCATAAGTTCAAAACACCAACTTTGCGTAATGTAATGCTTACGACACCTTATATGCATGACGGTTCGATCCAAACGATCGAAGATGCCATCCAGATAATGCATGAATTCCAGATCGGTAGACATATTTCAGATGCGGAAACAGCAAAGATCGTAGCCTTCCTGAATACATTGACCGGCGAATATAACGGAAAGCTCCTTCAATAAATACAAATTAGTTATTATATTTGCACATGCCCTTCCGCTTGTCACATATAATACTCCTGTTTATCGCTTTACAAAGCGCAGGGGGTGTTGTGTGGGGACAAGAGGAGGGGCTTGCTTCTTATTATCACGAACGTTTTCATGGACGGAAATCTTCCAGCGGCCGCATCCATGATAAAGACGAACTGGTTGCGGCTCACCGTACTTATCCTTTCGGGACATATCTGCGGGTAACCAATCTGGAAAATATGAAGACTGTGATTGTTTGTATCACTGACCGGGGTCCGCATCGCAGAAAAAGAATTATAGATGTCTCATCCTCCGCAGCCGAAATATTAGGATTCAAGCGAAAAGGCATAACCCGTGTACGCATCGAAGAGGTACCGGGCCCTATCGATCAACGTTGGCTCGAACTCATTTATCCCCAACAACCTCCCAAACTTCAGACCGATCAGCTGCCGATGCAGCTTTACCGTATGAAAATAAATCCCTGAAAACCTTCTAATTAATTTCTAATTTCAGTTAAGAGTATTCTAATCGTTTTGATTGAGTCTGAAATATGTCAGTCTTATACCTTTGCTTCCAAAAACAAAGGAAATGGGCAAACGATTCATTTTATTATTATTAATCTTACACGTATTCAATCTAAAAACGTCGGCAGAAGTTCAACAAAAACCGCTGACGTTACAAGAAGCCGGTCGGCAGTTTTTTGTCAACAACCTGGAGCTTATAGCCGAACGTTATAATATAGAGATGGCCGAAGCCGAAGTTATCCAGGCTAAACTGTTTGAGAACCCGGTCATTTCTCTTGAACAAAACGTCTACAACCGGCTGAACGGGAAATATTTCGACATGGGTAAAGAGGGGGAAGCTGTTGTCGAAATAGAGCAATTGATCTATATTGCCGGACAGCGTAACAAACGGGTCCGGGTAGAAAAACTCAATAAAGAAATGGCGGTCCACCAGTTTGAAGAGGTACTCCGCACATTGAAAAGCGAACTGAACAGTAAATTCATCGAACTTTATTATACGGAAAAGTCTCTGTCGATTTATGACAAGGAGATAGAATATCTGCAACAACTCCTGGAGGTAATGAAGGAGCAGAACGATAAAGGCAACATCTCTTTGTTGGAAAAGTCGAGAATACAAGCACTTCTGTTATCTCTCCAACAAGAAAGGAACGAGACTTCCAACCAGCTTATTTCCCTGCAAGGCGATATGAAGTTATTATTGGGTTTGAATGCATCCGAGACGTTTGAACCCGTTTTCGATGAATCTGTCCTGAAACAGATCGACATAACTTCCATCCCTTTTATCGAACTGAATAACCGTCTTGCCGAACGTCCGGATCTGAAGATGGCACGAACCAATATACAAGCTTCACGTGCAAATGTAAGCCTGCAAAAGTCGTTAGCCTTTCCGGAGGTCAGCCTGAAAGGTTCTTACGACCGTGCCGGAAACTTTTGCGATAACTATTTTGCTATTGGTTTAAGCATCTCGATCCCGGTCTTCAACCGCAATCAGGGAAATATCAAATCTGCCCGTCTCTCCGTCCTGCAAAATACAAGCCGGGAAGAATTGACTCGCAAACAGGCGGAGAAAGAGCTTTTCACCAGTTATGCCCGGCTGGAAAAAGCGGTTAAACTATACAACTCTTCAAACTATGAGTTGGAACGTGATTTTGAAACCATTATCGACGGTGTAAACACGAATTTCAGGAAACGTAATATCAGTTTGCTGGAATTTATTGATTACTACCAGGCTTATAAAGAAACCTGCCTGCAACTTTATCAAACACAGAAAGATGTCTTCCTGGCTATGGAAGAGATCAACACGGTGACAGGTAGTGATGTTTTCAGCTATTAACGAATAACAGCGAATAAGAAAATGACAAATAAGATGAATAAGAATTGTATCGCATTAATGCTTCTGCTTCCTTTACTGGCAGCCTGTGGCAAAAAGACAACCGGGCCGGAAGAGGGTCCGGCCCCTCTCATGCTTACCGACAGTTTACAGAAGGTTGTTTCGGTTGAAACTGTTCACAATGTTCCTTTAAGCAATGAATTGCTATTGAACGGACGTGTCAGTTTCAATCCCGAACAACTGGCACATGTTTATCCCATCTTCGGAGGAAACATCACTGAGGTGAATGTTGAAACCGGCGATTATGTGAAGAAAGGAGACATACTAGCCATCATACACAGCAGCGAGGTCGCCGATTATGAAAAACAACGGAAAGAGGCAGAGCAACAACTACTGCTGGCAAACCGTAATCAGGAAGCCACAGAGGATATGTTTCGCAGTGGAATGGCTTCCGAACGTGACAAACTGCAGGCCGGACAGGAGGTCGCAAATGCCAAAGCCGAACTTAAACGTATCGATGAAGTCTATACCATCTATCATATAACCGGCAATTCCACTTACGAAATAAAATCTCCGGTATCCGGTTTCGTGATTGAAAAGAATGTCAGTCGGAATATGCAGATACGTTCCGACCAGACAGAAGCAATGTTTACCATTTCCGGTTTAGATAACGTGTGGGTAATGGCTGATGTCTACGAAAGCGATATCAGTAAGGTGTATGAAGGAGCACCGGTCCGTATAACGACACTCGCTTACAGGGAGAAAGAGTTTACGGGAACGGTAGACAAAGTATATAATATGCTGGATAGCGAAAGCAAGACCATGAACATACGGGTGAAACTAAAGAATGAGGATTATATGCTGAAACCGGGCATGTTCACCAATGTGTATGTGCAGAGCAAAGTAGAAGGGAAGGAAATGCCTCGCGTGGATGCCCGTGCCGTCATATTCGAAAACGGTAAACATTATATCGTGAGCATCGGCAGCGATAATATATTGCAAACCAACGAAGTCACCGTATTCAAACAGACCGAGAAAGATTGTTTCCTGGAATCAGGCGTGAAAGCGGGCGACCGTATCATCAACCGGAATGCATTATTGGTCTATAACGCTTTAAAGTAAACGGATATGCATAAGTTCATAGACAATATAATAGCCTTTTCACTGAAAAACAAATTCTTTATCTTCTTCTGCACCGTCATAGCCATTATAGCAGGTGCTGTCAGCTTTGTTCATACCCCCGTTGACGCTTTCCCCGATGTTACGAATACCAAAGTAACGATCATAACCCAGTGGCCGGGACGTAGTGCGGAAGAGATAGAGAAATTCATTACTATTCCGATCGAAATAGCTATGAACCCGGTACAGAAAAAAACGGATATTCGTAGTACCACTTTGTTCGGGCTTTCGGTGATCAATGTAATGTTTGATGATGATGCCGACGATTTCTATGCTCGCCAGCAAGTCTATAACCTGTTGAATGATGCCGATCTGCCTGAAGGTGTTACACCGGAGGTTCAGCCGCAATACGGACCGACGGGGGAGATCTTCCGTTATACCCTGCGTAGTGACAAACGTTCCGTCCGCGAATTGAAAACATTTCAGGATTGGGTGATCGAGCGTAAACTGCGCGCTGTCCCGGGAGTAGCGGATATCGTGAGTTTCGGTGGTGAAGTAAAGACTTTTGAAGTAAGCGTTAATCCGAACCAACTCATCAATTATAATGTAACATCACTTGAACTTTTTGATGCCATAGCCAAGAGTAATATTAATGTGGGCGGTGATGTGATCACTAAAAGTTCGCAGGCTTATGTAGTACGAGGCATCGGTCTGATCAATGATACGAAAGAGATCGAGAATATCGTAGTCAAGAACATCAACGGCACGCCAATCCTGGTAAAGCATCTGGCAAGCGTGCACGAGTCGAGTCTACCCCGTCTGGGACAGGTGGGCAGGATGGATGAAGACGATGTCGTGCAGGGTATCGTCGTTATGCGGAAAGGGGAAAATCCGGGTGAAGTAATCGCTGCCCTGAAAGATAAGATTGCCGATATCCAGGAGAACTCGTTGCCGGAAGATGTCCGGATCGTTTCGTTCTACGACCGGGAAGATCTGGTTGACCTGGCTGTGAACACGGTTACACATAACCTGATAGAAGGTATTTTGCTGGTAACTTTCATTGTGTTGATTTTTATGGCAGACTGGCGTACAACGGTGATTGTATCCATTATTATCCCGTTGGCGCTGCTCTTTGCCTTTATCTGCCTTCGGGCGATGGGGATGAGCGCCAATCTGCTTTCGATGGGGGCGATCGACTTCGGTATCATTATCGATGGTGCCGTGGTGATGGTGGAAGGTCTTTTTGTTGCCCTTGACAGGAAAGCGCGGGAGGTGGGGATGCCTGCCTTTAATGTAATGAGTAAGATGGGGTTGATCCGTCATACGGCAAAGGATCGTGCTAAGGCGGTGTTCTTCTCCAAACTGATCATTATCACTGCGTTGGTCCCGATCTTTGCTTTCCAGAAAGTGGAGGGGAAGATGTTCAGTCCGTTGGCTTATACCCTGGGATTTGCCTTGTTGGGCGCACTTATTTTTACATTGACATTGGTGCCGGTACTGTCGTCCATGCTGTTGAAAAAGAATGTGCGTGAAAAGCACAACCCTTTCTTGTCATGGGTGAACCGGACGTCCGTTTCTATATTTGACCGTTGCCATGCCCACAAGAAAGCTACGATCGGTATCGCTACCTTGGTGGCGGCCGTCGGCTTGTGGTGCTTCACGTTGTTGGGTACGGAATTTCTTCCCCAGTTGAATGAAGGCTCTATCTATATCCGTGCGACGTTGCCTCAAAGTATTTCTTTAGATGAATCGGTCAAGCTCGCTAACCAGATGCGCCGCAACCTGGCATCTTATCCGGAAGTGCGCCAAGTCCTTTCGCAGACAGGTCGCCCGAACGATGGGACAGATGCCACAGGTTTCTATAATATCGAATTTCATGTGGATATCTATCCCGAAAAGAAATGGGAAAGTAAACTGACCAAGGCCGGATTGATAGAAAAGATGGAAGAGAACCTGGCTGTCTATCCCGGTGTCGATTTCAACTTCTCGCAGCCGATCACCGACAATGTGGAAGAAGCGGCCAGCGGCGTTAAGGGCTCTATTGCAGTAAAAGTTTTCGGGAAAGATTTATATGAATCTGAAAAGAAAGCCGTAGAAATCTATAAGATATTACAAACGGTCGACGGCATCGAAGACCTCGGAGTGATCCGTAATATCGGTCAGCCGGAACTGCGTATTGAGCTCGATGAATCGCGCCTGGCTCGTTATGGTGTTGCGAAAGAAGATGTACAATCGATCATCGAAATGGCGATAGGAGGTAAGAGTGCTTCTTTATTGTACGAAGATGAACGAAAATTCAATATCATGGTCCGTTATGAGTCCGCCTTCCGAAGAAGTGAAAATGAGATTGGAAAGATCCTGGTTCCTGCCCGCGACGGGACAATGGTTCCTATCAAGGAACTGGCGGATATCACGACGATAACCGGTCCGCTTATCATTTACCGCGATAATCACGCCCGGTTCTGTGCCGTAAAATTCTCTGTCCGCGGACGGGATATGGGTACAGCCGTAGCCGAAGCCCAGGAGAAAGTCAATAAGCAGGTGAAACTTCCCGAAGGCTATACCTTGAAATGGACGGGAGATTTCGAGAACCAGCAACGGGCAACGAAACGCTTGGCGCAGGTTGTCCCCGTCAGCATTGCTATCATATTTGTCATCCTGTTCGTGTTGTTCGGGAATGCCCGGGATGCAGGACTTGTGTTGCTGAATGTTCCTTATGCCGCAGTAGGGGGAATTCTGGCACTCCTGATCACCCGTTTCAATTTCTCTATCTCGGCAGGTATCGGCTTTATTGCTCTTTTCGGTATCTGTATTCAGAACGGAGTTATCATGATATCGGATATCAAAGGGAATCTGAAAGCGAGGGAGCCTTTGTCGGACGCCGTCAAGATGAGTGTGAAATCACGTGTGCGTTCAGTGCTTATGACAGCTTCTATGGCAGCTATCGGTTTGATGCCCGCGGCCCTTAGTCACGGTATCGGTTCGGAAAGTCAGCGTCCGTTAGCTATTGTCATCATCGGTGGCTTAATAGGGGCGACATTCTTTACCCTGTTTGTCTTTCCGCTGATGGTCGAAGCCTTCTATCGCCGCATGCTTTATGACAAAGATGGAAAACTGATACAACGAAGATTGTAAATCTACGAACGTTTGCGTATTCTGCGTCATCCGCGTTCTCTAATATAATCTGAAATCGTATATTTGTGCTCCTAAGTAAATAAGCTTTCAAATGGCAAAAATATTATTAGTAGAAGATGAAGTGAATATAGCCTCTTTCATTGAAAGAGGATTACAGGAATTCGGTCATGAAGTATGCGTTGCTTATGACGGTATGGCGGGTTGGGAGTTATTGCAAAAAGAGAACTTCCAACTGCTGATCCTGGATATTATCATGCCTAAGATGAACGGCTTACAGTTATGTCGCCAATATCGTCAACTCTATGGTTTCCAGTCACCGGTAATTATGTTGACGGCTTTGGGAACAACGGACGATATTGTGAACGGCCTCGATGCCGGTGCCGACGATTACCTGGTTAAACCATTCAGTTTCCAGGAATTGGAAGCCCGTATAAAAGCTCTTTTGCGGCGGTCGGGAATGGAAGTTACGGCCGACTCTTTACGGTGCGGAGACCTGCATCTCGATCCGACCAGCCACCGGGCCTTTCGGGGGGATGCTGTTATCGACCTGACTGTTAAGGAATATCGTTTGCTGGAATACTTTATACTGAACCAGGGTACAGCCCTTAACCGCCTGACACTTCTGAAACATGTATGGGATAAGGATTTCGATACCAATACCAATGTTGTCGATGTCTACGTCAACTACCTCCGTGCCAAGATAGACAAAGATTTTACTCATAAACTGATCCGTACCGTAGTGGGTATCGGTTATATGATGGAAGCATGAAAACAGGGAATAAAATAGCTTTCTTTTATACGGCAATGACAGTCGGTATCATTGCTTTTGTAACGATTCTTTTCTATTTTATTGCGACCAGTTATATCAGCCGCCTATATTATTCTTACCTGACGGAAAAAGCCTATGCTACTGCCGAGAAACATTGGGAGAAGGATGAAGTGGACGAGGAAAGCTATGCCCGTATACAAAAACGCTATGAAGAAACGTTGCCTGTCGCTACCGAAATATTATTGAACGCGGACAGTGTGGCAGAGACGCATACGACATTAGCCCGTTATATGACGGAAAAGGAGATTGCACGGTTGTATAAAGGAGATGTGATTACTTTTCATGAAAAGGAGAAAGTGGGAGCAGCCCTTTATTATCCGGACAATGAAGGTAATTTCATTGTACTTGTTATCTCTAACAATCAATATGGAGGGGACATTCAGCAACGTATCGGTTGGCTATTGCTCGCCCTGATCGTCATAAGTGCCGTCCTGATCTATTTTGTCGGTAAACTCTATGCCATCCGTATGGTCGATCGTATCGATGCAGCCTATCAAAGCGAGAAAGCTTTTATCAGCAATGCTTCCCACGAACTGAATAATCCGCTTACAGCCATACAGGGTGAATGCGAGATAAGCCTGTTGAAAGAACGTACCCCTGCCGAATACCAGGCAGCGTTACAACGCATTGCCTCCGAAACAAAACGTATCATCCAGTTGATGAAGCACCTTCTTTTCTTGTCGCACGGCGATAAAGAGATATTGAAGAATGCCACTGAAAAGATTATGCTGGCCGACTTCCTGATGCAGTTCGTAGGTAACCGCATCAGATTCACGACCGACACCTTTGCATACTGCCTGGAAGCAAATCCGCATCTTTTGAAGATCGCTATCGGCAATATCCTGAACAATGCCTGTAAATACTCCGGAGAGGGGCCTGTTGAAATGCGTTTGAAATGTTCCGTTCTCGAAATACAGGATTTTGGTATCGGTATTCCGGCTGAAGAATTGAAACGAGTTTATCAACCTTTCTACCGTGCGACCAATACCCGTGAATTTGCCGGGCACGGTATCGGCCTTAGTTTATCGTTGCGTATTTTGAATTCTTATGGTGCCAAAGTGGATATAAACTCCGAAGTAAATAAGGGGACAAGAGTTATTATAGACTTTGGATAATAAAGGCTTATCTTCATCTATTTATCGACAAACATTTTTTCCCGATAAAAAAATCTGAAATAAATTTGGTAGAATAAATTTATTTTGTTCCTTTGTACTATATAAATAGTACAATGTTTGTATAATATAATATATACCTATATGATTAAGTTTCTATTAGATTATTCCAGCGGCGTTCCGGTATACCGTCAGATCATCGATCAGATTATATTTGGTATAGCATCCGGACAGCTTAAATTAGGTGAACAGCTTCCTACGGTCAGGGCACTTGCCGTCGAGTTAAAGGTGAACTTGAATACGGTATCGAAGGCATATAAAGAATTGGAGATCCGGAATATTCTGGAGACTCAGCAAGGTACCGGAACTTTTATCAATAAAACGGAAAATGTAATCGCAGAAAAGGAGAGGGAAGATAAGCTGAAAGAAATTTGTGTGCAGTTTTCTTCTGTAGCATTTAGTTACGGCTTTACTCTCGATGAAGTCGTGCGGGAATTGAAAGACATTGAAACCTCTAAAAAATAATACTTATGACAACAAATGTAATCAACAAGGGATGGTTTAATCCAATTTCTATTTCAGTATTGTTGGTACTGATTTTTGTATCGGTCGCTCTGTATATTTTACATGCAGTAAATATACCGGTTTTGTTGTTCCTGATTCTTATTTCAGGATTATTGTCTCTTTCGATCCGTATTGCCGACCAATGGGAGCGGGCTGTGGTGTTACGTATGGGAAAGTTCAAAGGCTTAAAAGGGCCCGGACCGTTTATGATCATTCCTATACTAGACAGTGTGTCTACTTATATCGATCAGCGGGTGCGTGTAAGTGCTTTTAAGGCGGAACAAACTCTGACTAAAGATACGGTGCCGGTAAATGTGGATGCCGTCGTATATTGGACGGTTTGGGATGTGGAGAAGGCTGCTTTGGAGGTACAGGAATATCAAAAAGCTATCGAACACATTGCGCAGACAGGATTAAGAGACACGATCGGTAAGCACGAATTATCTACTCTTTTGCAGGAACGCGATAAAATTGCAGAAGATCTGCAACATGTTTTAGATAGAAATACCAATCCTTGGGGTATTACGTGTCAAACCGTTGGTATTAACGATATTGCCATACCGCAGGATCTGGCTGATGCGATGAGTAAGGAAGCTCAGGCTGAACGTGAAAGAAGAGCCCGTGTCATTTTGGGTACGGCAGAAACCGAGATTGCCGATAAGTTTGAACAGGCTAGTAAAAAGTATACCGATAATCCTGTAGCATTACACCTGAGAGGAATGAATATGCTGTTTGAAGGATTGAAAGAGAAAGGATCTATGATCATCGTTCCCAGTTCGGCATTGGACACCATGAACCTGGGGGCCATAGGAGGATTGGCATCGTTGGCTAAAAGTAACGAAGAGTCTGTGAAGTAATAGTTTAAGGACCCAATAAATTAGCGATTATGCGGATATACTCTTTAATGCTAGTATTATGTTGCGGTTTAATTGTAGCATGTAGCTCTACCGGTCCTGATTTTCCTCGTGAAGAGACATTGGTGCAGGAATTGATGCCCTTGCAGGGGATAACCAATCCCTGGATAGTAGAAGTAAAGCCGCCTTACCTGATTTTTCAGAATGTAAAGCGTCGTGACAGTATATTTCACATCTATGATCTGACAAGCCGTGAACTGAAAAGTGCCTTTGGAGTGAAGGGGCAAGGTCCGGATGAGTTTGTTTCTTCATACTTATTTCAGGGGCCGCTTTCCGATTTTCTGATTGGTGATTTTGAGAAGAATCAGATAGCCCGGTTTGGTATCGACAAAGATGGACAGCCTGTTTTCAAAGATGCAAAAACATTCGGTTATGACAATGCTTTATATGATGCAGCCTTTATTAACGACTCCTTATATATTGCAGATCCTAAATATATGTTAGTCCCCAGCCTTTATATGTTGGCTGTAAAAGATTCATTGCCGCGGAAAATATGGACATACAGGAGTCCGGATATCATGGATTATTCACTGGATCCGGATATGGGGAATGTGTATGCAAATGAAAGTCGTATAGTATTTTGCTATGGATATAAGAAGCAGATTGATTTTATGGATATCAATTTTAACCTTATCAAAAGGGTGACATTTGATTTTGACGCTTCTGATGTAAGTCTTCTGGCAACTGAATACACAAAAGTAAGTTATGCTTATGGTCATTTGGGCAAACGCTATCTGTACGCATTATTTTTAGGAACATCATGGAAAGAACACAATGCAAACAATACGCGGGGAACGATCCTTGAGGTATTCGATCTGGATGGCAATCCGGTTATCCGGTATCATTTGGATGGCAAACGGCCTGTTCAATTTGCTGTCGATGAAGAAACCTTTACGCTTTACGGATCGATAGAGGACGGAGATCCGGAAGATAATTTGTTGGTGTATAAACTAAAAGGACTTTCCTAATTGGGATAGCGATACCAGTGATCATTGATTACAAGAACAAATTGTTCCGGGTTGAATAAAAAAACGAAATGGCCTGCTTTCACAAGGGGGCCATCTCTAAACCAAAACCTTAACTATGAAAAAATTTACGTTTTTCACCAGTAAAGATACAACTTATTTCTTATCTACCTCATGGTTTTCTTATTATTTTTTACAAAATCGCATTTTTAACAAATAGGATGGTCAAGGTACAGATTCCATTTTATTGCCAACACACAGTGTGTCCGGTAGTTAAAGTTATATTCTGCAATAGAGCGAAGACGGCATTATTTTTATTATTTCTGCAATCAGTTTCCATCTCTTAGTGATATAAGCTATCTTCTTTTTCTTTTGGATTGCATTAAATATTTGTCTGCCTGCTTTTTCAATGGGAGCAACCCAGAATAAACCATCTCCCTTTGCCATATCCGTATCTACAAATCCGGGACGGATATCGGTTATAAAGATAGGCAAATGCAGTTTTGTGGCCTTTTGTCTGATCCCCTCCAAATAGTTGATCTGATAGGCTTTCGAAGCATTATAAGCGGGAGAGATCCCATTACCTCTCAAACCGCCTACGGAAGACAATGATACTAAATGTCCATATCCTTGATTCTGAAAATAGCGGAAAGACCAGTTTACGATGTGCGTCCAGCCAAGAACATTTGTTAAAAGAGTAGGTCTCTCTACACTATATTCCAGAGAGTTGTTCAGTTCACCTGTTCCTGCCGACAGAACAATGATATCCAGGCCTCCGAGTTCGTTCACTAATTCATTCAGGTAAATGGCTGAAAGTTCTGTATTCGATATATCGCATGCTTTATAGATATATTTATCAGGATTCAGGCGGTAAAGTTCTTTCAACTTTTCTTCCCGCCGTCCTATTAGTCCGATTTTAGCATCTGTTTCTGCATAGAGGTTTGCTATATTTCTCCCAATCCCTGAGGAAGCTCCAACAATTATTATCTTTTTCATTTTTTATGTAATAAATATTCGGCGGCAAAAATAGGAAGTTCCTATATATTTTTTCTTGAAGTATTTCAAGACTTATCGCCTTAATCGTTTTCTATGTTGTTTTTAGAGACAAGCGCATCTTCCGCTTTAATCATCGTTAATATTCGGAAAAGCTTTCCGGGTTGCTGATAAACAAGCTCAGACGATCGTACGGATGGTGTCGACAGATTTGCTTAAGGTATCGTAAATCAGTATGCCTTCAGTCTGGCTGTCGAACTGTGCTATTAATTCGCCCTCCTGATTCCATATAGAGGATTTGCCCGCACATTCATAACCGCCTGATGTCCCGATGTAGTTGGACATGAACGTTATCATTTTATATGTTGAAGCTATTTTTGAAAGCTTTTCGATGTCAGCATCTACGCCGTTGACGGAATTGAGAACACTTGCCATATAGATGTTTGCATTCATCTTATGTGCATGGGCTGCATGTTCTTCGTTGGATAATTCGTAGCAGATGGCGGGGGCGATGGTATTTGCTTCGTCAAAAGGGATTACACAAGGGGTATTACCGGGGGTGAATATATCTTTCTCGGTGGGATAGAGGTATTGTTTTGAATAGGTGATCCTCTCTTTTCCCGGTTGGAAAATAACCATACTGATAAATAAATTATCATCTTTTTTAGTAGGCAGGCCTGCGCCTATGATCAGGTTCTTTTTATCACAAATTTTTTGCAACGGGGTCAGTCTTTCATCCCGTGAATATAGCGCCAGCTCTTTTGCCAGCTCAGGTTCATAGCCCGTCAGCGATAGTTCGGGAAACATTATCAGGTCCGATTGTCCGGACGATGCGGCTTCAATAAACTTCAGATGCTTACTCAGATTTTTTTCGATATCACCTTTTATCGGCTCTATTTGTGCAATACTTATTTTCATATATTTTCTGTGTCTTTATAAAGTTCGTCCTATCCATTCCTTGAAAACAGTCAATTGTTCTTGGGTATGGAAATAATGTTCCGATCCTTCGACAATCTCCAATTGGCAGGAAAACTGTTCGGCAAATCGGGATATGACATCGTTTTCGCATAGCTCATCTTTGCTGCCGGATAGAATATGGGTAGGGGTATTCCAATGGGATATCGGATGATCCTTAACGAAACTGTAATAATCCCAATAGAGTTTTTGTCCTATAGGCGTGGATATGGTCTGTTGCCTTTTCAGCTCTTCTTCCGTTATGGAAAACCAGGTCATCATATTTTCGATAAGGCGTCGCATATCGACGATCGGGGAGAGGAACCATGCTTTTCCTATTACCTCCTCCGGATAAGCCAATAAGCTGAAATAGGCTCCTATACTGTTTGCAAATAAATCGATATGCTTCCAGTTCGTTTTTGCATATTGCATAACGGTAATAAGATCCTTAACACAAGACCTAACTTTGCAGGGAATGCCTTCGTTTATTCTATCCCCATGCTCCGGCAGGTCAAAACTCAAAACCTGGTAATCATTCGGCAGCGCATTTTGGGCTACGATCTCAATAGGTGTATCTGCCTTATTCGATCTATTTCCATGAATGGCAATAATGACTTTTTCGGATTTGCTGCCCCATATGATAGCTGGTATATGACTTATTCTGAGAGTTGTTTTTTGCATGATGAATACATTTGTCATGTCTGGACAAAAGTATGGCTTAATTTTCAATCGGACAAAATATGGAGGTTCTATCTTTGTGCCGGTTGTGTCCCGAATTGCTTTTTGAAGCATAGCAAAGATTTGTCCTTTTTTTACACCAGGCGGGTCATGTAATAACCTTAACTTTGTACCGGTATGAATAAATTAAAAGTTATACAACCTTCCGGGTTACTTGCTCCGTATGTAAAGCAATATTGGTTTCTGCGGATGGAAGACGTTGTGAGAAGTTCACAGCGCCTTGTTCCGTTGGGGTGTGTGGCATTGAGTTTTCATCGGGGGAACTTTGCGTATTCATCACAGGAAAAAGGGTGCTTGCCCCGGTCGCATCTCTATGGCATAACGGCCGGTTATACAGACCTTGTCTTTTCCGGCTGTATTGATTTTATCAGCATTGTTTTTCAGCCTGCGGGAACCTGTCGATTCTTCCCGATACCCCCCGGTGAACTGAAGGACCGGCAGACCTCGCTCGATGTATTGGATGACCCGGAATTGCTTGAGTTGGAGCAACGTTTGAACGAGACGGCTGATGATTTAGCCTGTGTCGGCCTTATAGAAAAATTTCTGTTCAGCCGTATGTGCCGGTTCGGCAAACAGGATGACAAACGGATTCATGCGGTAATAGACGCTATCCGGCAGGGAAATACAGATGTCGATAGTCTGGCGCAAACCGCCTGCCTGAGTTACAAGCAGTTCAAACGTGTTTTTAGTGAAAAGATCGGAGCAAACCCGAAAGATTTCCTGCAAATCGTGCGTTTCCAGAAGCTGCACCATTTGATGCAGTTGCATACAGGCATGACATTGGCTGAACTGGCTTATGAATGTGGTTACTACGACAAATCGCACCTGATAAAGGAACTGAAAGATTTTTCCGGATTTACACCGGCTCAGCTTTTCAATGCCTGCGAACCGGTATATTCCGGATATCACGGACTGTTCCGCTCGGCGTTTATCGATCTTTCTCCCGAATAGCAAACAATAAATATATTTTATTATGAAGATTCTTATTTTTGGCGCGGGCGTGATTGGCTGCACCTATGGCTGGCAACTGACCGAGGCTGGGCACGACATCAGTTTTCTGGTTAGAAAGGGAAAAAAGAAGCCGATTGAAGAACAGGGTATTCATATCCATTGTACGGATTACAGGAATGGAGGAAAGGTGAAAGCGGAGACCGTTTTCCGTCCAAAGGTCCTGGATATTCTTTCGGCCGACAATGATTTTGAGTATATCATCGTTGCGACAAATAATCTCCATCCCGAAGAAGTCTTGTCTGTCCTGAAAGAATCTGCGGGAAAGGCCCATATTCTTTTCTTTCAGAATATATGGTATGATGATCTGGAGAGAATAAGTAAATACATATCGCCCGGACAATATTTCTTCGGTTTTCCTTTTATGGCTGGTGGAGGCCGGAATGAAAAAGGACTCGATACGATTATTTCCGGCTCCGGATATTCAAGAACAATGCTGGGCGAAGTATCCGGTGAAATAACGCCGCGTGTACGAAAAATAGCGGATGCAATGGACGATGCCGACATGAAACCATTTATATCCGGTCAGATCATCACATGGCTTCTTCCTCATTGTGCGTTTATAGCCGGGCTTTCGGCCGGAGTTCTGAAAGCCGGGGGCACGATGGAGGCTTTTCTTAAAAAACGGGAGATTGTCAGGGAGGCAATAATGGCTGTCAGAGAGGGTTTCCATGTCTGTTCTGCGATGGGAACCGATCCTAAAAAAGAGAAAGTGAACAAACTCTATTATCTGCCTTTGTTTATTTGTATTCCAATCGTACGGAAAGTTTTTAGTGATGAAGCGATGCAGGCTATGTTCGATGGCTATCTGCGGAATTCGGCAAAAGACGTGAGCAGAATGTTGGGCGATATTCTCTTATCAGGAGAGCAGCAAGGGGTTAAGACTATGTCATTAAGAGGATTACAACAGGATATTTTGGGCTGACCGACTTCTCTTTCCAGTTGTTTTTCGTATGTGCGGATACAGTCCGTGTTCATAAATGCACATACGAAAAACAGATATTCCCGTTACTCTTTCAGCAATGGCAATCGGTTGAGCATATTTCTTAGTTTGATGGCGATGCGTGGCATCGGTTCGGCTATGGTCAGGCTTATCAGGTCATAGCCGGAGGCAATATCATTTATCACACGGATCACTTCATCCATTTTCATCCCGTCAGGTTCGACACCGACACCGGCAATGATTTCGGCAGGGTCCAACACGTCCAGGTCGAAATGAACAACGACCTTCGAGGCGCCGGTCCCTTTCAGCCATTCCATGACCGCCGCGCTGTTATTGGAAACCTCTTCCGGTGAAAGGCCCTTTATCCCCAGTTCTTTCTGACGTTCCTGCATGCCTTTATCCCATGAGCGCAATCCCACGAGCAGCGCTTTCGAAGCATCGACCTTTCCGGGCAGCGTGCCGATAATTTCCTCGTCACCCATCCCCAGGCAGGCGGCTAAAGCCATGGCATGATAGCCTTTATAGTCATCATAAGGCAGATTTATATCGGGATGGGCATCGATCCAGACAATCGCCACATCATCCGGATATTTCGCAGCCAGATAAGTAAACGGCACGACACTCACCGAACATTCGCCACCCAGCGTAACGATCTTTTCCGGAGCGTTTTCCCCGATTATTCCGAGGGCGGCTTTCGTCTGCTTCAGGATTACGTTTCGGGCACTGACCCCTTTTTCCGTTTTCCGGTCGTTTATATCCAGTGAAACCGGTACTTCCACTGTCTTTTGCGAACTCTCGGGAGCCAGGAAGTTCAGTAACTGAGCTCCTAAATAATACCCTCTTGAAGCATCGTCTGCCGGAATATCGGGCATCCAGTGATCCACAATTCCACCCTGCCATTGCGGGTAGATCAAACGAAGTGTTGATGTTTTATTTTCCATATTCTGATTATTTGTAAATACTTTCATAACCTGTTGGCGGAATTAATATTAATAATGTATCAATATGCTAATTTGCCAATGTGCCAATGGAGATAGCAATAGATCCAGTATTTATCAGAAATGAAACACTTCTGTAGTTGACAGTTGACAAGTGACAGTTATTATCAGAAGTGAGCTATCCCTTATCAAAATAACTTCGCTATTACAGGTTTATTTGCCGTCAGTTTTAACTGACGGATTACAAGTTGTTTCTCTTATTTTGGCTTTAGCCACATTTCTCTTAACATAGAGAGTGTGTGTTTAAAATGGGACTAAAGTCCAAAGAAATAGATCATTTACCAATCCGTCAGCTGAAGCAGACGGCAAATGAACCTGTAACGTGCATCTCCCCGTGCTTCGCTGCCATATAATATGGCTTGTGCTCCCGGAGCTACCTGCATCAAGGCAGTTCGTATTCGTTCTACTATTTGCGGACGATTCATATCAATCTTTTTAATTGGTAAACAAATGTACGTAAAATATCCGGAATCATTCGAAAAACAGCTACGTATTTTCCGGAAAAGACTTACATATTTTCCAACAAATACGTAAGCCTTTTTTCGGAAAAGTACGCCACTTCCGCCAGTTGCGCCACTAAAGTTCCTGAAATTTACACCACCTCTTCGGGGGGCTTGTTCTTGATATACTTACCCGCTGATATACGGGAGATTAATCCACGTTCGACCCACGCCTTTATACGACGCGAAACACTCCGTTCGGGCAGTCCGAACGAGGCGGAAAGCGAGACTGCTTCGGCCGTCCGGAACTGCGGCGGCAACTCGCGGAAAAGACGCTCGTAAATGTTCGGGTCGGACGAGGGGAGATAACTATCGTTTTTCCTCAAACGTGTACTCAAACGGAGGACATGCTCGTGGAAAAGCAGGATGAAGGTCATCGCCAAGTCGAAGTCGGCATCGGATACCACGACCGTCTTGTCCGTACATTGCGCCTCCGCCTTGCGTATGGCCGCTAGTGTCATGCAGATACAGAAATGACTGCGGCCGAGACGGTTCACGATGCTCTGCCGGTCCTCGTCGCCATACAACTTCGCCTTTTCCGAAAGGTAGCGGAACCGGGCATTCATGCGGTCGCGCTGCTTCTTGGTATAGCACACGAAGGTAGGATACTTATCCAGAAAGTTTCCCATCTCGAGCACGCGCAGGCCCAGATCATGGTAGTAGTTGTTCGACGACGGACTATTGTCTTCGTCGGTCAGGTCTTTCCATTCCACCGGTTTGTCGACGGTGTAGGCCAGGAAGCGGCTGAAAAGACCGTCGTCGGCCGAAGGGATGAAACGGGTGAACTGTCCGAAAGTACCCGACAGCAGGATACCCATCAGCGGACGCGCACAATGTTCGTAGCCGTTGGCCAGCGAGTCGCGCCCGATCTCCTCCTGATGGGCGATCTTGTTGAGCTGCGGCACATACTTACCATGCTCCTGGTTGATGGCTTCGCTCAGTACGCCGATCTCCGATTCGTGCATCAGTGCCGGGTAATGCCTGTTGGTGGAGAGCTGGACGGTCAGCTTGGCCTGCGTGATACTGCCGGGGATGTTCAGGTTCATCTGACGCACCATGGCAGGCGGATTGTCGGTCAGTTTTTTGCCCGACCGTTTGGCTTTGGCCACCTGTGCCTGGTAGTAGAGTTCGTCCTTCTCATATTCCATTACCTGGTTACGTGAACGGTCGGCCACAGACCTGTGCCAGTGTTCCGTCGAGGGGCGCATGCTGTTGAGTATGCCCTTGCCCGAACCGGCGCGTGCCACGATATAGAGGTAGAGAGGCGGGGAGATGCTGCGGTTGTGATAACGCCCGCTTACGTTGGGGGTTATTGTCGATAACATCGTCAGTCCGCCTACCAGTGCCATGTCGGCCTCCTCGTCTTTGAGGGTGGGGTGCACCATATCTCGTAAAAGCGGCGGGAGGGCATCGATAAACGCACGGTCGAAAACGGGGAGGGGAGCGTCGAAGTCTTCTTTATCAACCTCCTTGTTTTCTTCTTCGCGGGTTTGTCGTTTTTCCGGAACTTTAGTGGCGTAACTGGCGGAAGTGGCGTACTTCGGGCCGTCCGCAGCATCTTTCCTATACCGGTTCGTGCCATGTTCCACCCGTGCTTTGGCATATACCGAAGCGATAGTTTTTGTAATTTCCTTCGCATCGAAATCGCGCTCGGCATAACGCCGCACGCATTCACTTTCCACCGCCTCCTGTCCGAATCCGGCCCGGTTCAGGCTGAAGGCGAGGCTGACCAGCCGGGCATGGCGCTGGCCTTTCACCCGGCACGTTCCGCGATCCGCCTGATCCAGATACAGATCCAGCCGTTCTCTTTCCGTCATCTCCTGATATCCCCGCTGTTGAGTCGCCGGGAAGCTTTTCTCCTCACGGGAAGAGGCAGGCGGTGTGGCGGAGGTTTGCCCGCCGGATGGCTCGGTGCGGAGCCTGAACACCTCCGCGTCCGGATTGTAATAACAGTCCGCATCCCAGCATATCAGGCTGGTCCGTGTGATATCGGTGCAGATCCTGTCGGGTGCTTCCCCGAGCGTCGTTTCGACAATGTCGTACAGCGCGCGGCAGACTTCCTCGTGTTGCTCCGTGTCGGTCTCCACCCTGAAAAACAGGTGCACACCGGCTCCGCGTGCGCTGATATAGGCCAGTGCCAGCCAGGGGAAACCTTTGCATCGCCCGATGTATTCGGTCGCGGGCGTCTTCATACCGTCTACGTCCACCAGCACATAGCCGGTGTGTCCGCCTGCCTGTTCCGTCAGCCGTTCGCCGGGGAACAAGACCGAAACGGCAATGGCCGGCAGTTGCATTTTCAGTTGTTTGGCTTCTTTACAGCGTTTTTCGGCGGTCAGTCGGCGGATTTCTTTCGTAATAAATTTAAGGCAGTCGCTTCGGATGTACCCGCTGAGCCAGCCGAGTGTCACTCGTTTCTCTTCCCTGGTCTTGTACAGACTGCCGTACCAGGAAAACTCTTGTTCTTTCTTATTCATCATAAGGAGTAAAATTTGTAGATGCCCGGCGGATCGTTAAGGTTCGCCCAGGTGATTGACTATACACATCGCTTGTTTGGGAGTGAGCAGTTTCTGCCCCGGTTTCCAGTCCAGGGCGATCAGTTTCTCGCGGAGGTTACCCGAAAGCCTGATCCATCGCGTGAGTTTCTCACTGGCCATCTTAGGTGTCGATTCGGGGAAATAGCATAACGCCAGCTCGTAAAATGCCCATACCCGGCAATAGTTTCGCTTTTCTTCCATGGTTGTTTCTGTATTTATTTACCCCTGAAAGTTAGGTATAAAAGCTGAGAACGGCAAATAATAACGACTTGAAATTCATGGTTTATATCCTATTTTATCCCTAAATGTCGCACTTCATCTGTTTCTGTCTTTTTTGGTCCGGACGGAGGGGATGGGCGGTCGTATCTTTGTATTGTAATCACTAACCCTTAAAATCTAAAATTATGTCAGTAAGGTACAAATTGGTCTTGCGCAAGGACCTGTCGAAAGATGCTCCCTCGGGAGCGCAGAAGTATTATGCGTCCGTCAACAACAACGGAACGTTGCCCTACAAGCAGATGTGCCAGTCGATCGCGGCCTATTCGACGGCTTCGCCGGGCGATGTGCATGTGGTGATCGACGGACTGCTGTTTTTCATGAAAGACGCTCTGTTGCGCGGCGAGATCGTGCAGTTGGGCGAGATCGGGAACTTCCAGATAAACGTCGGCAGTGCGGGAACGGCTACGGCGAAGGAGTTCAAGGCGACTCTTATCCGCAAGCCCCGCATCGTCTTCCGTCCGAGCGTGGAGCTGAAGGATATCCTCGATAAGGTGAGTTTCGAGCGTATCGATGCGGAGGGCGGTTCTGCCGACGGGGGTAACTCCGGTGGCGGCAATTCGGGCGATCGTCCCGAAATCGAGTAAAATTGACAATTAAATGGAATGAGTATGACAGCACAACAAATCAAATTCGTAAAGAGTTTCCTGTCGGCCGCAGTGGCGGCAGGGGCAGCCTTTCACCTGAATCCGATGGCTATCCTTTCGCAGGCGGCTTTCGAGAGTGGCTGGGGAACCAGCAGCCTGTCGATGAACAGCCGCAACTTCTTCGGCCTGACGGCCTACGGTGCCAGCAACGAATACTGGCACGGGGGACGAACGACGGTGCAGGCCAGGGGCTATTCGTTGGATTTCCGCCGGTATGATACGGCTGAAAATTCTTTCCTCGACTTCGCCCGCCTGATCCGCAACAGCTATCGCCCGGCCTGGTCGGTAAGCAATGACATGACGGCCTATGCCAAAGAGATCGCTTACAGCCCGTATATCAGCGAACTGAACGGAGACGACCGGGAGGCTTACCGATGCAGCCTGATCAGTATCGAGCGTACGATCCAGGCGGTTGTGTTGCTTTTGAATTGAACTATTCAGCTATAAACCATCAGTCATCAATAGGGCTGGTATAGTTACAGGTCCATTTGCCGTCGGTTTTAACCGACGGATTAGTAAATGCTCTATCTATTTGGACTTTAGTCCCATTTAAACAGTTTCAGAGAAATGTGGCTGAAGCCAATAAGGAGAAGCAACTTGTAAACCGTCAGTTAAAACTGACGGCAAATGAACCTGTAATGGCGAAGTCACATTGATAAAGGGATAGCTCAATTCTGATAAATAGTGAAATACTATTTCCATTCATTCATCAAAAGTGAATAAGAACCTAAATGATTAATTATTAAACAGTAATCTATGTCCAAACTCAAACGAATCATCGAATTTATCCTGGCCCTGCTTAACTTTTTGTTTCACTTTAAATCTATACCTGATGACGAAACTCCCGACATGGCCGACCCGTATCCGTCTCCTGTACCGCCTGCTGTGCGGTCTCCTGAAACACGGACTGATCCTCTGTTTGAAACTATCCCTTAGGATACGTTTCCGCTGACCGCCATCCCCGTCACGAAGAATGAACCGTTGTTCTTCATGGCGGGGATTTTGTTTACAGAATATGTCTTATTCTTTTAACTAAAGATAAAATCACACAACATAATAAACTAAAAGACACCTTTTTATGTTTACCCGGAAATTAAAATACAGACAAAAAACATGATGATGAAAACAGAAAGAATCTTACCTGTGGATCTTTATAATTCCGTGTCGACACCGGAACTGAAACTTGAAAGTTCGCTGAAGATCCTCTATGTGAAAGAGGGTGAAGACGATAAATTACTACCGCTGGATTCGGGAACGTTGGTCGTGATCTGTACCGAAGGTACTTTTCGTTGCAAGGCTTTGCATCACCTGTATGAAGTGGCTCCCGGGCAACTCCTTCTACTGGCGAGCGATGATGTGACGGAGGTAAAGCCTTTTCATGATACCGGTTTTGCAGGGATCATCGTTTACGTTTCGGAAGAGTTGCTAATCAACCGGCAACGTCTCGTCTACCGCGATATCCCTTCGGACGAGGTCGAGGAAACACGGATTTACCTGCGCCTGATCGAATCGCAGATCGAACAGATGAAAGAGATGCGTGCGAAGGTGGTCGAATCGTTGCTCCGGGCTCTAATCATAAACTTACAACAGGGAAAAACGATCATCGACGCGCCGAAAACAGAAAATTCACTCTTTTTTCAACAATTTGCGACCTTAATTAGCAGATATCACCATTCTCCTGCGTACTTTTACGCGGAGAAACTAGGGATCACCTCGCAGGAACTGAATATCCGGTGTAAACAAGGTGCCGGAATATCCGCCGCCGAGTGGATCAGCGAGTTCGTATTGCTGGAAGCAAAAGACCTGTTATCGAAGACTCGTCTGCGTCCTTCGCAGATCGCCACGATGCTGGGCTTTGCCAACCACGATACTTTTTCGCGCTGGTTCCGCAGGCATACGGGCGAGATCCCTACCGAATGGAGGTAATATAAATTGGGTAGTATGAATTTATCATTTGAGAACAGCAAGATTAAAGGAAAAGTCGTTTTATCGGATTCGTTGCATGAAAGTCCGGCATTGTTGAAGGACAAGTCTTTGTATAAGTTTATCTGGGTTCTGTCAGGACGGTTGGAGCTGGATGTCGATCATCAGTCGGTCGTACTGGAAGCCGGTCAGTTGATGACTTTATCGCATCTGCATCATCTGGAGTTTGTCCGGGTGGAGGGCGAATATCTCTCGCTGTTGTTCAATGGTAATTTCTATTGTATCTATGGCAACGACCATGAGGTGTCGTGCAACGGACTGTTGTTTCATGGTTCCTCGCATGTGGTGATTTTCGATCTCTCCGACGACGAGAAGCGGAAGATCCGGACCTTAACGGGCATCATGCGCGAGGAGTTTGAAAGCCGCGACCACCTGCAGGATGAAATGCTCCGTGTGTTACTGAAACGTTTTATTATATTATGTACACGCATCGCGGAGAACCGGCAGGGGGTGAGGACGGAAAACGGCATGCAGTTTGAGACGATCCGTAAGTTTTATGTCCTGGTCGATACCTGGTTCAAGGAAAAGAAGCAGGTGCAGGAATATGCCGATATGCTGAACAAATCGCCGAAGACATTGGCAAACCTCCTTTCCACCTACCAGCAGCCCTCTGCCATACGCATCATCCACAACCGCATTCAGGCAGAAGCCGAACGCCTGTTACTCTACTCCTCCAAAAGCTCCAAAGAGATCGCCCTGATGCTGGGCTTCGAAGACCAGGCCACCTTCAGCCGCTTCTTTAAGAACGCAACCGGAATGAGTGCAACCGAATACAGGAAGAAGAATAAGATTATTAAAGAATAGTAGATGTCTTATCCGATGTGAAGAGGTTGTCTAAAAAGTCACTCATTCTCCTTGAGAATTGAATATTTGAAATCAATCTCAGATAGGTATTCGAATAAAACAGAGTCAAAAATACTTTTTAGACGGTCCCTTCAAATTTTATCAATAAATAAACTACCCGTAATCAAAGTAACTCAGCTATTACAGGTCTATTTGCCGTCAGTTTCAACTCAATGTCATCAAGTTAAGCCTCACAGCGCTCTTTTATAATTAGTTAGCGTGTAGTTTTTGCAATTAGGTCTCCCTCTCCTTGTTCGGGGGAACTTTCTCCCTGGTCTGATAGGCTCCAAATACCTTTCAAATAGATGTTGCAACTCCATAAGTACAGAGCTTGTATTTCGAAAAAGAAATAGCTTCACCACTCTGTACTTCATGGATGCCCAGCTTATGTTTTTATTGACCTTATATTTGTACATTCTTGTTTTGCATACTTTTTCAATATAGGGCTCACATTGTTTCTCAATCAAGCTCTGCAAATTGAATAGAAACAGATTAGCAGCAAAGTCCTGTCTTATACAGATATCTCGTATGCCACTGAACTGACCTAGCTGGAGCTCTTCCTTGACATATCCATAGAACGTTTCGATTCCCCAACGCATAATATAGACTTCTTTAAGATCTGCTATCGTATATGAAGAAGAATCATACAGGTTAGTGGCCAGAACTTCAACTTCCCCTGTATTGAGCATTACTTTTACATAACGGACTTTTACAGGAGCTGTTTGAGATATCCGGATACCCATTTGCCTCAGTTGGGCCATTGATTTATAGGAAGGATAAATATCTACAGTTATATCCGATAAATCTGAATCAATAAATGCCTTAACCGTATTATTGGCATTGCTTGGAACCCTCATAACAAAATGGGTCTGCTTGTCTATCAGACAGTACATGAGCCAATAACTGGGATAACCCCTGTCGAAAAGTAGAAGGGATTGACTTAATTCTGATCCTTTTAATACATCCAAAACAACTTTTTCTTCCGATTCGACATAAGGCTGAAGCAGACCTTTTATAGCTATATGATTCATAACATCATATAGTACGCATATGCGGGCGGCAGGATTGCTTTGTCCCTGACGGCTACCCGGACATCCAAACTTTTCTCTTAGTTCTTTTGAATTGGGCAGTGGAGTTGTACTTCCATCAATAGACCATAATAGCATCCCTTTCCATCTCTTGGGTATACTTGTATTGTTGCTATAGAAGCTTTTCACTAGAAGAGCATTCCAATCTTCTAAAAATGAAGGCTTCAACTTTCCCCGCTGCTCGCTAAATGCTTGCTTGGTACAACTCTCCTTGCCGATGTGACCGAAAAAGTCCTGTAATTCGACACTCAGACTCCGCTTGAGAGAATGAAGAATCAATAAGGACAATGTCTTGAAATCTAATTTTCGAGTACGAGTGAAATCCTTTGGACTCAAACTATATGTACTTCTTTTAGAATGCATTTGTGATGTTTCTTCCAAAAAATGCTTTAACTCACTTATTATTCTTATATTTGAATCTGCCATTGGTTGTATCATAGATCATGGATTACTTGTTGTGTGGTAACTTTAAAGTAATTCTTTCTTTGATATTTCCAATGGCTTTTTCCTTATTTAAGGAGACTTTTTCTTAACTTGATGACATTGAGTTTCAACTGACGGATAGTTAATGTGTATATTATTCTTTGACTTTAGTCACATTTCTTCTTGAATTTATATACACGCATAAACTCCTCATACTCTTCCTGAAAGCTTTTATGACGATGATGTTCTTCCTGATTAAGTATATAATTACTAACTGCTGCAAGCTGGCTTTCTCCGATGGAGACAGAAAAATAATCATCCTGCCATTCCAGACGTTGCCCATATTGTTTATTAAACCAGTGAGAAGCTTCACCTTTAATGAGTTGTAATACTTTAGACGGAATTTGATCTTTTCCCAGATAGAGTATAAGATGTAGATGGTCTACATAACCTCCAACCAAACTAACCCATATACCTTTCTCTTTGGCATTGGCACAGATATGGGCAAAAAGAGTTTTACGCTGACTGCAGTCGGACAGTAAAGGTTGACGGTTTCTGGTACTCCAGACACAGTGTAAGATAATTTTTACATAGCTCATATATTTCTTTTGTTAAGGGGGATTTCCCCGGTTAAATCGACATTCTTTACAAAGGTAATATTATTAAAGAGAAATGGGACTAAAGTCCAGGAATAATATATCCATTAACTATCCGTCAGTTAAAACTGACGGCAAATGAACCTGTAACTAAGCCAGCCTTGTTTATAAACGATCGCTTATGCTCGGATAGACCTAATTATTTCTATATTCGATAGCGAAGACTAACTCTCAACTGTCACTTGTCAACTGTCACTTGTCAACTGAAAAAATGTTTCACATTTTTTCTTATTTAGCCAAATCGCCAACTTTTCAGGAAAAATAGATATCCTCTTAACCGTCTGCATTCTCTACTTTTGTATCGTCGACCTTTGCTATTAGGGCGGGGGATAGATAACAATTATCAGAATATAGATAAAATTTTACGAACAATTAGGTTAAAACAGCTGTTCTGTTAATAACTTAGTCTAAAAAAAGAGGAGGATTGTAGGATGAAAAAGTACGATGCAATTATCATTGGGTTTGGTAAAGCCGGTAAAACACTTGCCGCAGAGTTGGGAAACAGAGGCTGGAATGTCGCTATTATCGAGCGTTCGTCCGGTATGTACGGAGGGACCTGTATCAACATCGGTTGTATCCCGACGAAAAGGCTGGTGCATATGTCGAAAGTCATTTCCTACCGCAAACCTTCTTCCTTCGAACAGTATGCCGAAGAGTTCCGCCAGGCAATTGCCGGTAAAAGGGAACTGACCTCGCTGCTGCGTAAAAAGAATTTCGACAACCTCGACTCAAAAGATACCGTGACTGTCTATACAGGCATCGCCTCTTTCCGTTCTCCTTACGAAATAGAAGTAAAAGCAGGTAACGAAACCCTCCTTCTGGAAGGTAAAAAGATATTCATCAATACGGGAGCATCTACCATCATCCCGTCCATCAAAGGTATAGAAGGAAATCCGTTTGTTTACACCAGTACCTCGATCATGGAACTGGACAAACTACCCCGTCGGCTGGTGATTGTAGGCGGCGGCTATATCGGACTGGAATTCGCCTCCATGTTTGCCGGTTTCGGTTCGGAAGTGATCGTGCTGGAAGGGGGAGACAAGTTCATTGCCCGCGAAGACCGCGACATTGCCGATGCGGTAAAAACGGTACTCGAAAAGAAAGGAATCACCATCCGTCTGAACGCTTCGGTACAGTCGATTGAACACAATGGCTCCGGAGCTGTTATAACATATAAAGAGAAAGAAGGAAACGAAGTACAACTTCCCGCCGACGCCGTGCTGCTGGCAACCGGACGCCGTCCGAACACCACAGACCTGCATCCGGAAGCTGCGGGGATAAAGATCTCCGACCGGGGAGCCGTCATCGTGGACGGCCATCTGCGCACCAATGTCCCGAATATCTGGGCAATGGGCGATGTGACGGGCGGTCTTCAATTTACCTACATCTCTCTGGACGATTATCGTGTGATAAAAGACCAGCTGTTCGGTAACGGGCGGCGAACGAAGGATGACCGTGTGGCGGTTGCCTATTCCGTATTCATCGATCCCCCGCTGTCACGCATCGGGATGGGAGAGGAAGAGGCGCTGCGTTCCGGAAGGAAAATAAGCATTGCACGGATGCCGGCTGCTGCATTCCCGCGGACACGTACCTTCGAACAGACGGACGGACTGCTGAAAGCGATCGTCGATACGGAAACAGGCGAGATACTGGGATGTACCCTTTTCTGTGCCGAGTCGACCGAGGTGATCAACACCGTATCGCTGGCCATACGTGCCGGAAAAGACTATACATTCCTTCGGGAGAGTATTTATACGCACCCGTCGATGAGTGAATCGTTGAACGATTTGTTTGCATTAATAAAATAACGAAATATAAAATAGAACAAAACATGAAGAAAGCTGATATCGGACTGATTGGTCTCGCCGTGATGGGTGAGAACCTGGCTCTAAATATGGAAAGCAAAGGTTTTACCGTTGCAGTATATAACCGTAGTTTCCCCGGCGAAGAAGGAGTGGTGGACCGCTTCGTGAACGGCCGTGGAAAAGGAAAGAATTTTATCGCTACCCATTCGATCGAAGAACTGGTGGATGCCGTAAAGCGTCCCCGCATCATTATGATGATGATCAAGGCCGGTGCTCCGGTCGACGAAATGATCGAACAGCTCTTGCCTCATATGTCGCCCGGCGACGTGATCATCGACGGCGGCAACTCCGACTTCCATGATACGGAACGCCGTGTGAAAGAGGTGGAAGCCAAAGGTCTGTATTTTGTCGGATCAGGTATTTCGGGAGGTGAGGAAGGTGCCTTGCACGGCCCGTCTATCATGCCCGGAGGATCTCCCGAAGCATGGCCCATCGTAAAGGATATTTTACAGAGTATCGCAGCTAAGCTGGATGACGGTAAGCCTTGTTGCCAATGGATCGGCGAAGGTGGTGCCGGGCACTTCGTCAAGATGGTGCACAACGGCATCGAGTATGGTGACATGCAGCTGATCTCCGAAGCCTATTCCCTGTTGAAGAACCGGAAAGGCTTGGACAATGATGAAATGTCCGTCGTCTTTGAAGAATGGAACAAGGGCGAACTGGATAGTTTCCTGATCGAGATCACCACGAATATACTCCGCTTCCGCGATGAAGACGGCAAGCCGTTGCTGGATAAGATACTCGACGTTGCCGGTCAGAAAGGAACAGGAAAATGGAGTGCCATCGCTGCGATGGACGAGAACGATCCGTTGACGCTGATTACCGAGGCCGTGTACGCCCGTATGCTGTCCGCCCTCTCTGACGAACGCGAAAAGGCTTCCGGCTTATATCCGGAACCGGTACAGTTGGGTGAAAACCTGTATGTGGAAGAGATACGCCAGGCATTGTATGCTGCCAAGCTGATCTCTTATGCGCAGGGATTCTCCCTGATCCGCCGTGCTTCCGAACGTTACGGCTGGAAACTGGATTTCGGGACCATCGCACAGATCTGGCGCAAGGGCTGCATCATCCGTTCCGTCTTCCTGCAAAAGATCACGGAGGCTTACCGGAAGAATCCGGAACTCGAAAACCTGTTGTTCGACGATTTCTTCCGCACCAAGATACAGTCTGCTTTACCTTCCTGGCGTAAAGTCGTTGCAGAAGGTGCCCTGAGCGGTGTAGCCCTGCCAGCCATGAGTTCCGCCCTGAGTTATTTCGACGGGTTGCGTACCCAGAGCTCGGCAGCCAACCTGATACAGGCGCAGCGTGACTATTTCGGTGCTCACACATACGAACGGACAGACCGCGACCGTGGTATTTTCTTCCACACCAACTGGACGGGCGAAGGGGGTAATACGGTTTCAGGAACCTATACAGTTTAACAAGTGGAGGATCAGAGAATGAATAGAGCAAACGACCAACTACTTGTTATTTTCGGGGCATCGGGCGACCTGACGGGCCGCAAGTTGCTGCCCGCACTTTTTGAATTGTTCATCGGCGATATGTTGCCCGAACATTTTGCCATACTGGGAGCTGCACGTACAGCGTTTACGGATGATGAGTTCCGTGCCGAACAACGTAAACATATCCTGGAAGCACGGGGAAATAAGGAAACAAACAGCGCAGATCTGGATAGATTCCTCCAGATACTGTTCTACCTGGCATTCGATTCTACCAAATCCGCCGAATATGTGAAACTGAAAGACCGTGTACGCCTGTTGCTGCAACAGGAGAATATCCCGGACAGGATCATGTATTATCTGGCTACACCGCCGCTGATGTACGAGCTGGTACCGAAATACCTGCAGGAAAACGGCATGAACGTGGCGGAATCGGAAGACGGCTGGCGTCGCGTGATCGTCGAGAAACCTTTCGGTACAAGCCTGGAGACGGCGCAGGAGCTGAACAAGCATCTCTGCCGCATCTTCGACGAGAACGAGATTTACCGTATCGACCATTACCTGGGCAAGGAGACGGTGCAGAACATCTTGGTACTCCGTTTCTCCAACGGTATTTTCGAACCGTTATGGAACCGTAATTATGTCGATTCGGTGGAGATCAGCGCATCCGAAACATTGGGTGTGGAGAACCGCGGTAAATACTATGACGGGGCAGGGGCCCTGCGTGATATGATTCAGAATCACCTCATGCAGCTGATGGCGTTTGCCGCTATGGAGTCGCCCGCCGTGTTCGATCCTGAACCTATCCGCGACGAGATCGTGAAGGTCTTCCGTGCCATCCGTCCTTATACGATCCGCGAGATCAACGAACAGGTGGTCCGCGGGCAGTACGACGGCTATCGTGAAGAGAAAAATGTCGCGCCGGATTCGAATACGGAAACCTATGTCGGCATGAAGTTCTTCATCGACAACTGGCGTTGGAGCGGTGTGCCGTTCTACTTCTTTACGGGGAAGAAACTGCCGGAGAAGTCGTCGGAGATCGTTATCCATTTCAAATCGACACCCCATCAGCTTTTTGCCGGACAATGCTCGGGCAGTTCATGTAACAAGCTGGTGATCCGTATCCAGCCGGACGAGAGCATCACGCTGCGTTTCGGCCTGAAGATGCCGGGTGCCGGATTCACAGTGAAGCAGGTAGGGATGGAGTTCCGCTACGATTCACTGTCAAAGACCCATTTGCCGGATGCTTACGAGCGTCTGTTGCTGGATGCCATGCTGGGCGATTCGACCTTGTATGCTCGTAGCGACGCTTTGGAAGCCAGCTGGCGCTTTATCGACCCGATCCTGCATCACTGGAAAGAGGAAGGTTCGAAGAATCTCTTCTTCTACGAACCGGGACAGAACGGGCCATTGGAAAGAATGATGTTAGGCGCAGACTCAGCAGGAGACTCCTGTGATTCCTGCGGTTGAACAACGTAGGGGCGGTTTGTGAACCGCCCCCTCAAATGAGAAACATATGAAAATAGAGAATTACAAAGACAACAAGGAGGCTTTGCGGGCTTTGACCAGCCAATTGATGGATTATATGGCCCGTAAAGAAGAGCAGACGCCGTTCAACCTGGCTTTGTCGGGTGGCGAGACGGCCAAACAGATGTTTGCTCTATGGGCGGATGAGTATAAAGATAAGATCGACTGGGAGAACATGCGTTTCTTCTGGGTGGACGAGCGTTGTGTGCCGCCGACAGATGCGGAGAGTAATTTCGGGCATGCGAACAAGTTATTGTTCGAACCCCTGCAGATACCTAAAGATCATATTCACCGGATCCACGGTGAAGGAGAACCCGGCACGGAGGCGATGCGTTATTCGCGTATCGTGAAGGAATATCTGCCCCGTCACGGGCAGTTCCCGTATTTCGATTGTATCATCTTGGGGATAGGAGGCGATTCGCATACGGCATCCATCTTCCCGGATAATCTGCCGTTGCTGACGGATAGCCGGAATTATGCCGTATCGCAGCATCCGGAATCGGGACAGTTCCGTATTACGATGACGGGTCCGCTTATCCTGAACGGTTCGCCGCTGCTTGTCCCTGTGTTGGGTAAAGGTAAGGCGGCTGCGATAGAGGAATTGAAGCAGGGGTATTCGCTGGCGAATGCGACTCCGGCTGCTTATATCCTGTCGCATGCGGTAGATTCGATAGTTTATACAACGTTATAATTATTTTTCCTGTTTCTGTCAACAATTATCGTCTGCGGGCTGTTAGAATAGTGTATCAACAATAAAATCAACGGTTATGACGAAGATAATGCAAACACTGTGGGACGAGAGTTCGGATCTGACCGACGAAGCGATGGCTTCGGATGCCTCTGTCCTGTCTAACACCTATACAGCAGGTGATATTAAAGACGTTACGGAAACAATAGAGGACGGCAATCAGGAAGCTGATGACCTGAACGAAGAAAATGACGTCCCCTGACATACTAATTCCGGGAAAGATCGCGCACTAAGAGCTTGTTCTTACGCAAACACATGTACCCCTTTTAATTACAGCATGTATCCCCTTTTAAAAAAACGAAGCTCTGATCTTTCCCGGGATTTTTATATTCGCTCCTTTCATCTCTTTTTCCCTTTTCCTTTAAAGGCTGATAAGTACGCTTCAACTCCCAATCTGTCAGCTTCACTCTTTTATTATATGTAGGCTTCTTTAGGGTCGTTAGCTTTGTAATGTTATTTAAAATTACAAAGTGATGTTTAAAGCTATAGTACATTTTTCGATCCGCAAAAAGCTGTTTGTCGCACTCACGACCTTGTTCCTGCTTGCCGGAGGGATTTACGCGATGTTGACGTTGCCTATCGATGCCGTGCCCGATATCACCAATAATCAGGTACAGATCGTGACCGTCTCGCCGACCCTTGCCCCGCAGGAAGTCGAGCAGCTGATTACTTTCCCTATCGAAATTGCCATGAGTAATATTATGAATGTGGAGGAGATACGTTCCGTCTCCCGTTTCGGGTTGTCGCTCGTGACGGTGGTCTTCAAGGAGAGCGTACCGACACTGGATGCCCGGCAATTGATCAATGAACAGATACAGACCGTAGCCGGTGAGATTCCCACGGAGTTGGGGACGCCCGAGCTGATGCCGATCACGACCGGACTGGGCGAGATCTATCAGTATGTATTGAAGGTGGCTCCCGGTTATGAGGATAAATACGATGCGATGGAGCTGCGCACGATACAGGACTGGATCGTCAAGCGGCAGCTTTCCGGTATTCCGGGAATTGTGGAGATCAATAGTTTCGGAGGATACCTGAAACAGTATGAAGTGGCGGTCGACCCCGATGCCCTGTATTCGCTGAATATTACGATCGGCGATGTCTATGCCGCTTTGAGCAGCAATAATCAGAATACGGGAGGCAGTTATATAGAGAAAGCGGGCCGGGCATACTATATCCGTTCCGAAGGAATGATCAGCGAAACGAAAGATATAGAACGCATCGTGATAACAAACCGCGGCGGTATACCGGTACATATCAGCGATGTCGGCACGGTGCGCTTCGGTGCGCCGAAACGTTTCGGAGCGATGACCAAAGACGGTGAGGGCGAATGCGTGGGCGGTATACCGGTACATATCAGCGATGTCGGCACGGTGCGCTTCGGTGCGCCGAAACGTTTCGGAGCGATGACCAAAGACGGTGAGGGCGAATGCGTGGGCGGTATAGCCATGATGCTGAAAGGGGCGAATGCCAACGTGGTGACCAAAGAACTGGAAGCGCGGGTGGACAAAGTGCAGAAGATGTTGCCCGAAGGCATCAGCGTGGAACCTTACCTGAACCGTTCGGAGCTGGTGAACCGGAATATCTCGACGGTAGTCCGCAACCTGATAGAAGGGGCTTTGATCGTCTTTCTGGTACTGATTGTCTTCCTCGGTAATGTGCGTGCCGGCCTGATCGTGGCTTCTGTCATTCCGCTGGCGATGTTGTTCGGTTTTATTATGATGCGGTTGTTCGGTGTGTCGGCGAACCTGATGAGCCTGGGGGCGATCGACTTCGGTATCGTCGTGGACGGTTCGATCGTTATCCTGGAAGGGGTTCTGGCTCATATATATACCAAACGGCTTGCCGGGCGGACACTGACGAAAGAAGAAATGGACCGTGAGGTGGAGGAAGGGGCAAGCGGGGTAGTACGCAGTGCCACCTTTGCCGTATTGATTATCCTGATCGTGTTTTTCCCGATCCTGACGCTGACCGGCATCGAAGGCAAATATTTTACACCGATGGCGAAGACGCTCGTCTTCTGTATTATCGGTGCCCTGATCTTGTCGCTGACCTATGTGCCGATGATGGCTTCACTGTTCCTGAAGCGGACGATCTCTCCGAAGCCGACGCTGGCCGACCGTTTCTTCGGGCGGTTGAACCGTCTCTATAAATCCTGTCTGACGTTTTGCCTGCACCATATCTGGGCGACCGTTTGTTCTGCCTTTGCACTGCTGGCCGCTTCTTTGCTTCTCTTCACCCGTCTGGGTGCGGAGTTCATCCCCACACTCGATGAAGGTGACTTTGCCATGCAGATGACGCTTCCCGCAGGAAGCTCGCTGACGCAGAGTATCGAACTTTCCCGGCAGGCCGAGAAAACATTGATGGACCAGTTTCCCGAAATCAAACATGTAGTTGCCAAGATCGGTACGGCAGAAGTCCCGACAGACCCGATGGCTGTGGAGGATGCCGACGTGATGATCATTATGAAGCCGTTCAAGGAATGGACATCGGCAGGCAGCCGTGCGGAGATGGTCGAGAAGATGAAGAAAGCACTGGAACCGATCACGGGAGCAGAGTTCAATTTCAGCCAGCCGATCCAGCTTCGTTTCAACGAACTGATGACGGGAGCCAAGGCGGATATCGCCATCAAGCTCTACGGAGAAGATATGGAAGAACTCTACAGCAAGGCGAAAGAGGTGGCGACCTATGTGGAGAAAGTGCCCGGGGCAGCCGACGTGATCGTCGAACAGGCGATGGGACTTCCGCAGCTGGTAGTGAAATATAACCGGGGGAAGATAGCCCGTTACGGTATGAATATAGAAGAACTGAATACGATTATCCGGACAGCATACGCCGGTGAGGCGGCAGGCGTGATCTTTGAGAACGAACGCCGTTTTGAACTGGTGCTGCGGCTGGATCACGAGAAAGTTTCCGATCTTAATCTGGATAAACTCTTTGTCCGGACGGCCGAAGGCATCCAGATTCCGGTAAGCGAAGTAGCCAGTATCGAACTGGTGAACGGTCCGCTACAGATCAACCGGGATGCGACAAAACGCCGCATCGTCATCGGTGTGAATGTGCGTGATGCCGATATCCAGCAGGTCGTTTCGCAGATACAGGATACGTTGGATAAGCATATCAAGCTGAAACCCGGTTATTATTTTGAATACGGAGGGCAGTTCGAGAATTTGCAGAATGCAATCGATACGTTGTTGATCGTGATCCCGGTAGCACTGGCTTTGATCCTGCTGTTGTTGTTCTTCGCCTTCAAGAGCGTAACTTATACACTGGTCGTATTCTCGACGGTTCCTCTGTCGCTGATAGGCGGTATCGTGGCGCTTTGGCTGCGCGGTTTGCCTTTCAGTATCTCGGCGGGAGTGGGGTTTATCGCCCTGTTCGGTGTGGCGGTGCTGAACGGTATCCTGATGATCAATCACTTTAATGATTTACGTAAAAAAGGCAAGTATATGATGACTACGAATCGTATTATAGCGAAAGGTTGTCCGCATCTGCTGCGTCCGGTCTTTCTGACCGGGTTGGTTGCCTCGTTGGGATTTGTCCCAATGGCGATCGCGAGATCGGCAGGAGCGGAAGTGCAGCGTCCGTTGGCGACGGTCGTGATTGGCGGACTGATTGTTTCCACCATATTGACTTTACTGATTATCCCGGTATTTTACCGGATTGTCAATGCCTTCCCGCTGATGTGGAAGAGAATAAGAAAAAGTAGCCCCATGAAAGGTGTCTTCTTGATCGTTTTGCTTTTTGCGCTGTCATCGCCTGTCTGGGCTGAAGGAAATGCAACAGGACATCCTGCGATGGAAGATGCGACACAGCCAACCGTCCTGACATTGAACGAGGCGCTTTCTGTGGCGTTGGAAAATCATCCCCGTTTGAAGACTGCCTCCGCAGCTATAGACCGCTCGAAGGCTTCCAAAGGTGAAGTCTGGGAGCCGGGTGCGACCTCCGTCAATTATTCCTGGGGACAGCTCAACGGGGAGACCCGCAGCGACAACCAGCTGGAAGTAACCCAGTCGCTGGGTTCTTTGCTCACGCCGTTCTATAAGAATGCGCTGGTCAATAAGCAGATCGCGACAGGTGAACATTATCGTGAAATGGTGAAAAAAGAGATCGTCGCAGAGGTGAAACGTGCCTGGGCTTATTATCAATATGCCGCCAATCTTTGCTCGCTTTACCGCGAACAGAATGAATGGGGACTCCATTTGCAGGAAGCGGGAAAGCTCCGGTATGAACAGGGCGACATCACTTTGCTGGAGCGGAATATGGCAACTACGCTGGCTGCCGACTTGCGTACCCGGCTGATGCAGGCGGAAGAAGAGCTGCAACTGGCTGTCCGTCGTTTTACATGGGCTTGTTATGCGGATCGTCCGGTTGTTCCGGAAGACAGTACGCTGACGTTATTCCCGGCAGAGAGAGCGGAGGTGGAATTGGCGGATGTCTATCGGGATTATTTCCGGAGCATGGCGGACGAGAAGAAGGCGGTGCTGCAAGTGGAGCGTAGTCGTTTCTTCCCGGAATTGTCGGTAGGCTATGTCCGGCAGAAGATCGCGCCGCTGTCCGGATTGAACTCCTGGATGGTCGGAGTCTCCTTCCCTGTCTTGTTTTTCCCGCAACAAAGCCGTACGAAACAGGCGCGGATAGATGCCTATATCGCACGGACGGAGGCGGAAGCCAATACGCGTCAGCTAAGTAATAAAGTGGATGAGTTGCAGACGATGCTTCGCCGCCAGGGGGAAAGTATCCGTTATTATACGACCGGTGCCTTGCCCGAAGCCGATGCGCTGGTAAAGAGTGCCGAGATACAATTCAAGGAGAGTGAAACGGATATCATGCAGTTCGTGCAAAGCCTGAACAGTGCCCGCGAGATTCGGAAAGGGTATATTGAAGCAGTGTATAATTACAATATCTCCGCATTGGAACTAGAGCTTTATACTCGTTGAAAAAATACCTTCCGGGAGAAATTATATTTTCTCCCGAGAGAAATCCTGATTCCTTCCGAAAGAAAAATAAATCTTGTTCGGATGTATTTATAGGTGATGAAATAAATAATACAATTAGATATATAAACAGACAAAATGAAAACGATCTTAATACCGATAACAACCTTATTGTTGGTGGCTTGCAATACACCAGTCAAAAACAATGAAAACGTAGAGCCGTATGAAGGCGTTCACCCGGTTGCCATTGAATCTGTAGAGGAAACCACTCCGGTAACTGAAGATTCCACGGGAGTGGATGCCGTCACGTCGGCTACGGCCATGCCGAATCATTCTTCTTTCAACGGAAAAATGATCGTCCCTCCCCAGCGACATGCCACCGTTACCCTGACTATGGGCGGTACTGTGCATGCGACCTCGTTGCTGCCGGGTGATTATGTAAAGAAAGGAACTGTCCTGGTCACGCTCGAAAATCCGGACTTTATCCTCTTGCAGCAAACGTATTTGGATGCGCATGCACAGACGGAATATCTGGCAGCCGAATATCATCGGCAGGAACGGTTAAGTTCGCAGGAAGCCGCTTCACAGAAACGCTTCCAGCAGAGCAAGGCCGATTATCTCTCCATGAAAAGCCGCCTGGAAGCTGCCGCGGCGCAACTGACTCTGTTGAATGTCGTGCCCGAAGATTTGCTCAAAAACGGTATCCGTCCCTATCTGGAGATTAAGTCACCACTGAACGGCTATATTGCCGGAATGCCGGTGAATCTGGGGAAATACATCCCTGCCGGCGAGCCTGTTTGCGAAGTGATCGACAAAGGAGAAACACTTCTTTGCCTGACCGCTTACGAGAAAGACCTGGACGACTTGACTCCCGGCAGCCGTATCCGGTTCCGTGTGAACGGTATGGGAGAAAAGACGTTCGATGCCACTCTGCTGTCGATCGGGCAGGAGGTGGATGCAGTCAACCGTTCCCTCGAAATCTATGCACGGGTAAAAGGAAATAACGAACGTTTCCGTCCGGGCATGTATGTAACGGCGCGTATAGAAAAGAAATAAGTATCTTTGTGGCATGAAAGTAAATATAGATAAATATGTATTGGCAGTCGTCGTCATCTCCGTAGTGGTGGCGTTCCTGACTCATTTCCCGGAACTGATCTCGTTATTCGACCATTCGGGGCAGAACAGTTTGTTTTCGGGAATGAGCATGGCAGATGTAGCCAATGAGATTCTTTTTACTTTCGTCTCATTGCTAATCCTGTTTGCCATGAATACGGTTCTGTTCGGCTTCAACCGTCCGATGGCACGGATCACATGGGGGAAGATGATCTTGTCGTTTGTCCTGACGGGCTTTGCCAGCAATCTGCTGGGACAGGGGTTTGTCTTTCTGCACCATCAGTTCGATATTCCCGCCATCGATGCGATGGTGCATCATTATCTGCATCCGTTGCGCGATTTCATCATCACCTGTATCGTTACGGGAAGTTGCTATATGATCCATTTGATCCGAAAAAGCCAGCTAGTATCGGTCGAGAACGAGCAACTCCGTAGCGAGAATCTGGTGAATCAATTTGAGGCATTGAAGAACCAGCTGAACCCGCACATGTTGTTCAACTCGCTGAATACCTTGCGCTCGCTGATCCGCGAAACACCGGATAAGGCGCAGGATTATTTGCAGGAACTGTCACGCGTCCTTCGCTATACCTTGCAGGGAAACGAGTGCATGAGCGTGACTTTGCGGGAGGAAATGGAGTTTGTCAGTGCTTACAACTTCCTGTTGAAGATGCGTTATGAAGATAATCTGGAGTTCGATATCCGGATAGAAGAAGAGGCGGAGACGCTTCAGCTTCCTCCGATGTCTGTCCAACTGTTGATAGAGAATGCTGTCAAGCATAATGAGATCAGTAACCGGCATCCGCTGGTCATCCGGGTTTGTACCACAGGGAAACAACTGACAGTCAGCAATCCGATCCAGCGTAAGAAGACGGCAAGCGGCGGTTTGCAGATCGGACTCGCCAATCTGGCCAAACGCTACAGCCTCCTGTTCAAAGAAGAGATAGAGGTGCGTGAAGACAATAATACATTTATCGTAACTATTCCATTGATATGAATGCAGTGATCATAGAAGACGAAAAGGCTGCCGTACGCAATCTGGTGGCGTTGCTTTCGGAGGTAGCTCCGGATATAGAGGTCGTGGCAGTATTGGACAGTATTGCGGAGAGCGTCGATTGGTTCCGCATCCATGAGGCTCCCGACCTGATATTCCTGGATATTCATCTGGCGGACGGCTCTTCTTTCGAGATATTCGAGCAGGTGGATATTTCCTGTCCGATCATTTTCACGACAGCCTACGACGAGTATGCCTTGCGTGCATTTAAAGTGAACAGTATCGATTACCTGCTGAAGCCGATCGGGCAGAGCGATATCCGAAAAGCGATTGGAAAGCTGAAACTTTTACGTTCGGAAACTCCGGCGAAGGAGTTCGACTATAGCCGCCTCGTCCATATCCTGAAACGCCAGGAGAGTTATAAGACGCATTTTCTAGTTCCGGTGAAAGGAGATAAGTTATTCCCTTTATCAGTCGATATGATCTTGTTCTTTTATATCAACGACGGACTTGTGAAAGCGGTAGTCGTCGACGGCAAAGAATATACTTTTACCCAAACGCTCGATGAATTGTCCGATTGCCTGAATCCGAATCTCTTCTTCCGGGTGAACCGCCAGTATCTTATTTCCCGGAAAGCCATATTGGATATCGACCTTTGGTTTAACGGACGCCTGTCTGTGAACCTCAAATTCCCTGTACAGGACAAGATACTGGTCAGCAAAGCGCGTGTGTCCGAGTTTAAGGAGTGGTTTACGGGTAGTTTGTAGTCCGTTATATACTGAAACCTGCGTTTGGTCTATTATTATCCCCGTGTTTGTCTATTAATCTGCAACGCCATGCTTTGTTCGAATAGTTTTGCAGCGTATTAAACTGTAAACTTAAAGTGAATAAGGTATGAAGACTGCATGGTTGTGGATGATTTTACTGTTTGTTTCTGTATGTCAGGGTGTAAATGCCCAGGTTTGGCTGAAGACTGAGTATATCGGCTCTTCCGGCTTCCGCGATGCGGATAACCAAAAGGTTGGCGGCAAAGGGGATATGAAAGTGATACAGGGAGGCGTGAATATCCCCCTGTCTATGAAGATGGATGAAAATAACCATCCGACCGCCTGGATGGTGGGAGTGGGCGCAACGTACGCATCGATGAATAACAAGAACCTGGCGGGGTATGTCGATCTGAAAGAGATATTCAATGCCCAACTGGCAGTGTCGTATATCCGCCCGTTGAATAAAAAATGGTCGCTGTTGGCAAGTGTCGGGGTAGGGACGTTTATGGATACGCCCAACCTGTCGTATATCCGTTTCAATAATCTTATGGGAATAGGCATGGCAGCTGCTATCTGGCATCTGCGGGAGAACCTCGATGTGGGGATGGGACTGGCGTTGAACACGACGTTCGGTTATCCGATGGTCTTTCCGGCAGCTTTCGTGGATTGGCGGATCGAGGGACGTTATATGGTGAATGTCTCGATGATGGACGGGATCGAGCTGTCGGGCGGTATCCAGCTGCATAAGTTGATGCGCCTGAAGCTGGTCGCTTCGATGGGCGGAATGATGGCTTTGGTGGAGCATGGCGGGAAAGACCAGATATTTACGCAGCAGTATGTCGTCTGCGGACTTCAACCCGAACTGGTCTTGTCGAAATCGTTCTCCATCCCGCTGACGGTCGGAGTGTCGGCTTACCGTGCCGCCTATTATAGCGACCGGACATTGAAAGCATTCTTCAAAGGAGACGAATATGATCCGCATTTCATGCCTTCTTTTTATGCAAGTGTAGCCTTGAAATATGGTTTCTAAGTCGATGACGTTTCTGATAAACCGGGTGGGATCGTTTTGTTATTACCGGGAAATGTACCACCTTTACTTCTCATATATAAATTAAGTTCGTGTTATGCCGAAGTCGGAAGGGACCTATAATAGTTTTATGATCAATTTTCTGATCGACAGGAAATACAGGGTAGCGAGACATTTGCTGCTTATATTGTTTTTCGTGTTCGTGTCGTTCAATCTGCCTTTTCTTACCTGCGCGGTTTTTCTGGATCAGGTGGATCATATGGTTTGGTATATTAGCCTGGCATTACTTGTTTCTTATCTGGGAGGAGTTTATCTGCATTTGTATGTTTTGTTGCCGGAGCTGCTGTTGAAGAACCGGTATGTGCTTTACACGATTACTGTCTCTCTGCTCATCTTCCTGATGATACTGATCTCTTTGGGAGCTGATTATGGAGTAACACGGTATTACGGTCAGGAGCCGACACATTATTCTTATTTCTATAAAGACCGGATACCGGCGATGGAAATAGTAGGAAACTTCTTCCTGTATGCACTTCTGATTGCCGGGACATCCATTACGATTCTGTTGCGCCGTTGGATGCAGTTCAGCAAACGGAAGAACGAACTGGAGAAGGAGAGCCTGAAAACGGAACTAGAATCTTTGAAGGATCAGATAAATCCGGAGTTCCTTTTCAATATGCTTGACGAAGCAGGGGAGCAAACACCCAATGACCCTGAGCAGGCTTCTATGATATTGATGAAGTTGAGTAAGCTACTTCGTTATCAGTTGTATGACGGAAAGCGGGAGAAGGTACTGCTTATCTCTGAAATTTCATTTATCGAAAACTTTCTTGATCTGGCGAAGGTTCGTTACACGGGTTTGAACTTTACAGTGACGAAGGAGGGGAAACTTAGTCGTAAACTGGTGCCGCCTTTGCTATTTATCCCGTTTGCTATCTATTATGTGAAACTGTTGCCGTCGGTAAGTTCACCGATGGATATTCATTTCACTTTCCGTGCCGAGGAAAAGGAGCTATTCTTTTCCTGTATCTGTTTTGCTCCGGGAATAACGGATAAAGATCCGGAAAACGGTCGGGAGCTGGAAGATATAAGGCATCGCTTAAGCTTGTTGTTTAAAGAATCCTATACGCTGGATACGGTGGATGAGGGAACTATTTGTAGAACGAATTTGTATATAAAGCTATGAAGAATACATCTGGTTTTCTGTTACGCTTGTTAGTCGATCCTCGTTACAGGATTTGTCGGCATTTCCTGTTGTTCGTTCTGAGCGTAATCATTCTGTCAGTGAATTTTTATGTCGATGTAATAGAAGACAGCCGCTTCCTGGTAAGCAATGTCATTCAGAGTGCTTTGTTGCTCGTCCCGATCTATTTGAGCGTATTTGTCCTCACACCCCGTTTATTGCTGAAAAATAAGGTTGGAACTTATGTTATTTCTGTTGTGTTGGTGATTCTTTTGGCACTTTTGTTCTCCTATATATTGCGGAAAGAAGCGATTGAGGAAGAATATGAGTTGTTCCAATTCTGGTTGGCCGCTTTCTTTTTCATCTCGTCCATTATTCAATTGTGCCTGATCATTGCCGGTGCTTCGGCTGTGATCGTCTTCCAGGATTATGTGAAATACGGGCAGCGGATCGACGAACTGAAGAATGCGACGATGCAGTCGGAACTGGAACAGTTGAAGAATCAGATCAATCCGCATTTCCTGTTCAATATGCTGAATAATGCGAATGTTCTGATCCGGGAAAACCCGGTGGAGGCAGTGCATGTTCTGTCCAAGCTGAAAGATCTGCTGAAATATCAGTTAAAGGACAGCACTTCAGAGAAGGTGTTCCTGGCAGATGACATCCATTTCCTGAACGATTATCTCAATCTGGAAAAGATACGGCGTGATAATTTCGACTTTATCATCTCGACGGAAGGGGAGATTGCGGATATAACCGTTCCTCCTTTATTGTTCATCCCCTTTGTAGAGAATGCCGTGAAACATAATAACGATAATGAGAAGCTGTCTTATGTGCATCTTTATTTCAAAGTGGAAGAAGCTACACTCATCTTTATCTGTCTCAACTCCAAACCAGCGGAACAGAAAGAAAAGGCGGCAGACGGTGGGATAGGGCTTGCCAATATCCGCCGTCGCCTGCAACTTATGTACGATACGGATTGTTCTCTGGAAATAGATGAAACCGATATAACATATACGATAAATCTCCGTTTAAAACTAAAATAGATATTATATGAATTGTATCATTGTAGATGATGAACCATTGGGCCGCAAGGCCATTCAACTGTTGGTACAGGATACACCGGCGTTGTCTTTGTGCGGAAGTTTCGGGGATGCTGTTTCTGCGGGTAAGTTTATGCAGGCGAGCCCGGTCGACCTGGTCTTTCTCGACATCAAGATGCCTGGCGTGAACGGCTTGGAGTTTGCCCGGACAATCCCGTCTGAAACACTCGTGATCTTCATTACCGCCTATGCGGAATATGCCCTCGACAGCTATGAAGTGGATGCAATCGACTATTTGGTGAAGCCGATCGAGATCGAACGTTTCAAACGGGCGGTACAGAAAGCCCATACCTATCATTCTTTGTTGAAAACGGACAACAGCAAAAACCAGGTGGAATCGGTCTCTGCCGATTATATCTTTGTGAAAGCGGAGCGGCGTTATTTCAGGATACAACTGAAAAATATCCTGTTCATCGAAGGTCTGAAAGATTATGTCGTGATACAGACACCCGAACAGCGGATCGTGACGAAGATGAATCTGAAGTCGATCCATGAGATGCTCCCGAAGGATATTTTTCTACGGACAAACAAGTCGTATATCGTTAATTCCGACCATATTGATTCGTTTGATAATAATGACGTGTTCATCGGAAAGTATGAAATTTCGATAGGCAACAGTTATCGGGATGCCTTTTTCGAGAAGTTTTTTATGAAGAATAATTCCGCGGATTAGGCTTCGTTCTCTTTAAAATCACGTATATTTGTCGTGGAAAAATGAATAAAATTAACGTAAGATGCCTAAAATAGCTCCTGATAGATGGCTGAACTGGCCTGTGGGAAATTGATATGAAAGAATCGGTACGGATATTTCGTTTTATCATTGTGGGGACACTGAATGCACTTATTACCGCCTTGGTTATCTGGGTGCTGATGAGTGGCATCGGCTGTAATTACTTATGGTCGAACATTGCCGGATATGTAGCTGCGTTGATCAATAACTTTTGCTGGAGCAAGTACTGGATATTCTCTTCCCGTAGCGGAAAGTTCGAGCGGGAGATTCCTCTTTTCCTCGTTGCTTTCGGATGTGCCTATGGCCTTCAGTTCCTGTCTTTGCTGTTGATGGTAGAGATCGGAGACATGAATGAATACCTGGCACAATTCCTGGGCATGTTTGTTTACGGAGCCGTCAATTTCACGATGAACAGACGGCTTACATTTAGGAGGTGACGGGGCGGAATATCTACCTAATAGATTTATTTTCATAAAATAGACCAAATAACTCTCCGAAACATTGCTGTGGTCATTTAAAGTTACTACTTTAGTCGCTCACTCCGTTACACCAGACAGACGAATCAAATACCCTCCGGTGGAACACTAGTATCAACTATAAAAAGCATGTATCATGGAAAACTTTGAAAAAGACCATTACTGGGAATTTACCCTGCGTGACAACCCTTTAACGAAAGACAATACGGAGGACTGTATTGCCGAAGTAAAATCCGGCCCGAAGACACTGCGCAACGAAGACATTGCCAAAGAAATCAAGCGCTTAGGATCAGAACTCAAATATGAAACGATCCTATCGGTAAACTCACAAAGCAACGGTATCATCCTCGAAGCCTTGCTGAACGGTGATAGCGTAATAACAGACCTTTGCCAGTTCATCCCGCGCATTCTGGGGCCTTTCGACAGTCCGGAAGCTCAGTTCGATCCTACTATCCATCGACTGACTTTCGACATCATTCTTACCAAGCAGGTACGTGAAGCCTTGAAAAAAGTCAAGACTATTAATAATGGCTTAAAAGCAGACGTCGCTTATATCACTCTCGTGACAGATACGCTGACCGGAAAGACCGATGCAACAATCACTCCGAACGACGATATCCTGATCGAGGGCAATATGATTAAGATTGTCGGCGACGAAGCCGTAACAGGTGTCTTCTTCGTGGCCGGAGACGGTACGGAAACGAAAGTATCCCGCCGCCTCACCCAGAACGATCCCAGTAAAGTTTTGGCCCGTGTCCCGGCATTGGCCGCAGGAGAATATACTTTGCGCATCGTAACAGGCTACAAGAAGGGAACGGAATCGTTGAAAAATCTCCGTACACTGGAATATAAGAAAAAGCTGGTTGTCGGTAACGGCGGTGGCGACCGTCCTGAAATCGAGTAAAACTTTGCCCTAACGTTGGAGAAGCGACCTCCCTAACGTTGGAGAAGCGACCTCCCTAACGTTGGGGAAGACACCTCCCTAACGTTGGGGAAGACGCTTCCCTGAAACAAGTGGGGACCTTCCATTAAAATGAGCGATGATAGCGCACTCCGGAACCAACCCGGAGATCACCGGAAAGCCATGCAACTTCAATTATGAATAGCCAAACGTTCCCAGATAGATTCGGGGATCATCTTCCAGAAAAAGACGAGGACTACATATCGCCAGTCGATAATAACCCTGCGCTTTTTCCGCTGCAAGGCCCGTACTATCCGCCGGGCTACCCGTTCCGGGCGCATCAATAAAGGATATTTATCGTTCTTCAATAGATCTGTTTTGACAAAACCCGGGCGTATGTCGGTGAAATCGATCTGCAGTTTCTCCATCTTTGCCAATTGTGCCAGGGCATCGATATAGGTATTCTGAAAACGTTTGGTAGCAGAATAGGCAGGAGCGGCGCCCAGACCTTTCGTCCCGGCAATAGAACTGATCACAGCCAGATGCCCTTTGCCTTCTTCCCGGAAATAATTGAAAGCGGCAGTGACCATACGGGTGAAACCGATGGCGTTGGTGTTTACGGTTGCCAGTTCTATCTCCGGATTTAATGCTCTATTCTGACTTCCAATGCCCGTGCTGAGAAGGAATAAGTCCATGCCTCCCAACTTTCCGATCAATTGACGGAGCCTGTCCACAGCGTCGGCCCGGGTCACATCAAGTTCTTGTATTTCTATCTGTTCGGGTGCCTGTTCTTTAAATTTCTCAAGCAGTTCCAAACGACGGCCTGCCACTCCGACACGCCAACCCAGCTGACGGTATATCTTTGCCACTTCATAACCGATACCGGAAGTTGCCCCGATGATCACAATCCTTTTCACGATTTCTTTTATTTAAATAATAGATGGACAAATGTAACTAAAACTTTATTAATTCAAAGTCATTCTTTATTTATAGCAGGGGATTATCCTGTTGAAAGAATAAATACATTCGTTATCAGTAACTATTACTTATTGGCATTCATACAATAATTACTATATTTGTGTTCTAAATCTTTAAACCATTTTTGTACCATGAAACATTTATTCTTAGGAAAGTTATTGGTTGTGTTGCTCTCCTTTTTCTGTGTTTGTTCAGTGTCTGCACGCAAACCAATCAAAACGTTGCTAATCACCGGGCAGAACAATCATAACTGGCAGGTGAGCCATGTCGTGTTAAAACAGATACTGGAAAACTCCGGTCGTTTCTCCGTTGATTTTGCTGTGTCGCCTTCTCAAGGGAAGGACATGTCGGGGTTTGTACTGGATTTTACCCCGTACGAATTGGTCGTGTTGGATTATAATGGCGATTCATGGCCGGAAGAAACAAACAAGCGTTTTCTGGAATTTGTACAGAACGGCGGAGGAGTGGTTGTTTACCATGCAGCAGATAATGCTTTCTCCAAATGGCCGGAATTTAATAAGATCTGTGCCCTGGGCGGATGGGAAGGACGCAATGAAGATTCCGGTCCCTATGTCTACTGGCAGGATGGAAAGCTGATCAAAGACAGTTCGGCGGGTCCCGGCGGTTCGCATGGCCGTCAGCATGAATATGTATTGAACGGACGTAATAAAGAGAATCCTATAATGAAGGGATTACCGTTAAAATGGCGTCATACACAAGATGAATTGTACGACCGTATGCGTGGTCCCGGTAATATAGGCGATTTGCTTTATACGGCTTATTCCGATAAGGAAACAGGTGGTTCGGGACGTGAGGAACCGTTGATCTTTACCGTCGATTATGGAAATGCCCGTATCTTCCATACGATGCTCGGACATGCCGGTGCTACTGTAGAAGATAATACCGCTATGCAATGCACAGGTTTTCAGGTCTTGTTACTACGGGGGGCTGAATGGGCAGCAACAGGAAAAGTGACCCAGAAAGTCCCGAAAGATTTCCCGACTGAAACGCAATGCAGTTACCGGAAAGATTATAAAGAAAAGAAATAAGATAAATATCCTACTGTAAAGCTTTGTGTCGGTGCTTGTTCAAACTGCCGATGTTTTTCGGAAAATCTGCCGACGTTTTTTATAAAACCTGCCGACCGTCATCGTTAAGGTAAGCGATGGTGACCGGCAGGTAAAATATCTTATCCTTTATTCGCTCCGTAGCGTATCCGCCGGAGCTATTCTTGACGACAGGTAGGCCGGATACCAGGCTCCCAGTGTAATAAAGACGACCATGATGAGATAGGTTGATATCAGACTGGCAAAGATGCGGAAGAAAGTGACCGGCATGATATTCGTACCGATAAACTCCATCTTTGCTATATTGATGCAGATGATGGCAGCCGGAATACCCACCAGGCTTACTAACAGCCATCCTTCGCCGATCATCATTTGTAATATCTGACGCCGTGTGGAACCGATCGCTATACGCAAACCTATTTCCGGCTTTCTGTATTCGTTGCGGAACCAGAACGTTCCGATGATCCCCAGGAATATATTAAAGATAAGGAATGCCATAAATGCTATCCGGTACCGAATAGCATCAGTAACCCCATTGGTCAGATAGAGCGTATCTCTCAAATCTTCAAACGATGAAACCTTGTATAATACGAAATTCCCGGTATTCAGTTGCTCCCGCATATCCTTTTGGAAGCTCTCGATGAAATTATGCTTGTTCAATCCCGGTTTAACCCGTATGCTTATCTCCAGGTCTGCCAGTGCCATTTCTCCCCAGTCGACAATATCGGAGTTTGATAATAAGAAGTAATTGGCTCTTTCTTCCCGGCTGTAGTCATCTCGTTTTACTGCTCCGCAGACGCCTCCTATCTGGTAAAATTCGTCGTTTCCTCCGCATAAAACAGACTTACCTTTGGGATTTTGTTCTTTAGGAAATACTTTTTCTGCCATCAAACGGGATATGACGATGCTCTTTTCTGTCAGGGCATCTTTCAGGGAAGATGGTTCCCCTCCGTTCATAGGTTCGATGCGGAATACTTCGAAATAAGATGGGGTGACTTGCAGGTATTGACAGTTCTTTAAACTTGTCGTGTCTGGACCCATCGGTAAATTTCTGTAGCTCGGACAGTAGGGAACACTCATATTCGACAGGCAGACGGCTTCTACCTGGGGATATTGCCGGATACGTTCGATGATGGAAAGATACTGTTCGGCAGCAATCTGTTCTCCTTCTTCATAATGAATGTATTTCGGACTGCTTGCCGGAACTGTAGCAAGTTGTACCTGATATGTATCTTCGATATGGTAGGCATTCTCAATGGATGCTGTATATCCGATTGTAATGAAGTAATCCATGATATACCATAGTAACATGAATACCAGGAATAATTCGGCAGCGATCCAGGCATTTTGCCTGCGCTGTTTCCATATTAGTTTAAAAAGGTGCTGTATCATGGTTCTGTTTATTTATCGTTTATAGCATCAACAATCGGTCGTCTGAGTGCACGCCAGGCCGGGATAAGGGCCGACATCAGGTTTAAGACCAGGCAGAAGATCAATGTGTATCCGAAAATAGCCGGATTGATCAACATGCCGGGAGAAAGGTCGATAGAAGCGGTCAGCGAGCTGCCGTCCCAGTTATAATTGCCGAGCAACCATCCTTTCAACAAATAGATCAGGATATAAGAGCCCAATAACCCTGCCAGTCCTCCCAGGAAAGTAAGCAGCAGGTTCTCATATAATATCTGCATAAGTAATGTTCTGTTTTCAGCTCCGAAAGCCTTACGGATACCCAGTTCTTCCATACGCTTTTTCATCCGTGAGGCAGTCATGCCCGTCAGGTTAATGGAGGGCACTAACAACAACAGAAGTATGATCAGTATGATTTGCAGGTAGATCTTCAATAATTCCGGACTGTTAAAGGAATCTCCTTCACTCATCCAGGCATGGAATACGGTATCCGGCTGATTGTTTAAAACAAAGTCGTATTGAACCGTAGTGGTATTGTAACGGCGGCAAAGTTCTTTGGCTTCCTGCCGGATGGCATCGAAGTCACCGGGCTTTTTTGCCAGTATGCAAACCTTCATATGCCCCAATATATAATCGCACCAACTACCTCCCTGAATTTGTGAAGGTCGGGTAGTAAAGGGTATCCACATCTCTGCGTAACTGTATTTAGCGATGGAGGGTATGTCTTTTACTACGCCGGAGACTATATATTCTTCAAAGTTCAGCATAAATGTTTTCCCTGCCGCGTCGGAGGTGTTGAACAGTCTGCGTGCAAGTGATTCATTCAACACTGCCTTTTTAATTCCAGAGATGAACTCTTCTTCCGTGTAGGGTGTCCCTGACAAGAAGCTAAACTGGAAAACTTTCCAGAAAGCAGCATCCGTACCCATAACAAGTCCGTTGTAAACATCATTGTTTCCTTGTACCTGTATGAATTCACTTTGTTCGCCTATAGGAAGAATGGCGGTGACAGCTTCCGGTGTCTGCATCCGGTAAAAGCATTCTTTAATGGTCGGGTAAGACAGTTTGCTGCTTCCGTATCCCTGGCCTTTTTTATTGTTTACTTTTCCGTGCTGTACGATCATCATCCGGTCACGATTGGTTTCCGGGGCAATATCGGCTGTGCGGAAGTAATATAAAATAGCCAGTACCATGACCATTGTAATGGCCAGGCCGATACCGGTTATATAAACGATGCTGAAGAACTTGTTTTGCCTTAGCATCTGCATTGCCTGCCTGAAATAGACTTTATACATAAAAGACTTTGTTATTATTGTTCTCGATCCATAATAGCAAAGTTTGTGCCATAAAGATAAAAGCTTGTTATTCAGCTTCAGGCTGTGCTTCGTAGTGTTCGTTATCGGACAGAGTGTTCATTTTCGTAAGGCTTAATATACCGTCTTCCAGCGAAAAACGATCATCATGGTCAGCCAGGAAACGAATTACGGTTATAATCTTGTCAGAAGGAAAAGAGATGTTTTCCGTCAACTTTTTAGCTTCTGCCGGACCGTTAGCCAAAGCTTCCAGTAAGGCATCACGAATGGCGTTGAATGTATGATTGTTCAGGCCGGAATCGTTTTTAGCCAGGCAGACATCACAACAACCGCAATCAGAAGGGTCCTCTTCACCGAAGTAGGAGATCAGCATCCGGCTCCGGCAGATCCGGTTTTCATTGATATACTCCATAACCCGGCTGATACGGCTCTCAAAACGTTCCTTTCGCTCTTCATAAGCCGACCGGGGGATGGAGAGGTATTTGACCTCTTCACGGGTCCGGGTATAAATGATTAGCGGCGTTTTCTTATGCGGGATATAATTTACGATCCTGTATTTGGATAGTCCGACCAGTACATCGTAAATATCCTGTTGACTCAATCCGGTACGTGTAGAGATCAGTCCCTCATTGATATAGACATAATCAGAAAATAGCCCGGTATAGGAACGGAGGATACATTGTATTACTTCGTCCGTTTTCTTATCCTGATGCAGATATCTGTAAAGCTCGTCACGTGTAGCCGTAAATACAAGGCGCGAAGCATTCTCCTGTTCTTCCGTGTATTCTATATAACCGGCCAGTTCCAGTATTTTTAAAGCATGGTGTGCCTGTAAATGCGAGAACTTATAAGCCGTGCAGAAATCGACGAGCGAGAAGTCGTGTACCGTATCCAGTCCGAAGCCCATCGCTATCTGGTAATAATTACCTAAAGCATCATAGACCCGGCTTATAAAATCCCTGTCGGGGAACTCGTCGGCCAGCCGTTTCTTTAGTTTCGTACAATCTATATTAGAACATAATGCGACTGCATAAGCCCTTTGTTCATCCCGTCCGGCGCGTCCCGCTTCCTGGTAATATTCTTCCAGCGATCCGGGCATATCCAGATGGACTACCAGGCGTACGTCCGGTTTATCGATACCCATACCGAATGCGTTTGTCGATACGATTACCCGGCATTCATTGTTTTTCCAACGGCTTTGACGCAGGTTCTTTTCATCCCGGTTGAGTCCGGCATGGAAGAAGTCTGCCGAAATACCTGCTTGTTGGAGCATGACTGCCACTTCTTTGGTCCGTTTCCGGTTACGCACATAAACGATTGCCGTTCCGGGCACTTTCCCCAGAATATAAATCAGAGAGTTCAACTTATCCTCTGTCTGCCGTACGATGTATGACAGATTTTTACGCACGAAACTTTTTCGGAATACATTCTTTTCTTTAAAATGCAGCCGTTCCTGAATGTCGTTAACTACCTCCGGAGTTGCTGTTGCTGTCAGGGCAAGTACCGGTACTCCAGGAAGTTCTTCACGAATATCGGCAATACTCAGGTAGGAGGGACGGAAGTCATATCCCCATTGTGAGATACAATGACTTTCGTCGATGACCAACAGGTTGACATTCATTGCCTGAAGTTTGCTTTTGAATATATCGGTACCTAACCGTTCGGGAGAGACATACAGGAACTTATAATCACCGAAGATACAATTCTCCAGTTGGGCGATAATCTCCTGTCGCGTCATCCCCGAATAAACGGCAGTCGCTTTGATCCCCAGTCTGCGAAGATTGTCGACCTGGTCTTTCATCAGGGCGATCAGAGGAGTCACGACAATGCATATCCCTTCCATGACCAATGCGGGCACCTGGAAGGTAATCGACTTACCTCCACCTGTCGGCATGAGTCCAAGGGTATCCTTTCCCTCGCAAACGGAGTGAATAATATCTTCCTGTAAAGGACGAAAAGCAGGGTATCCCCAATACTTCTCTAATATCTTATGGTAGACGTCCACCGGTTTCCTTCATATGTCATCGACCTTTATGTCTTTAACCATGAGTTGTAAGGTCGTGTTACCGTTATACGTATTTTCCTCAATCGTGTAGCAGATATTGAAAGGCTTCATTCCTTTAATATGGGTACTGTGTTGATGCATTCCGAAGGCGATACCGTGGATCGGTGTGTTCGACTTGTCGTCTATCAGTTCCAGTTTGATGTGCTCCAGTTCCTTTCCGACCAGTTTGCTTGTTCCGTAATCTTTCACGTTCAGCGAGCAAAACACCGGTTTCTGGTTGTCCGGACCGAAAGGATTCATTTTCTTTAGTTCACTCATAAACTTGGTATTGATATCTTTCAGGTCCAGTACCGCATCGATATCGATTTGCGGTGTCATCTGTTCCGGAATGATTTCATCGGCAGCCAGTTTCAGGAAACGTTCGGTAAAAGCATCCAGGTTTTCCTCTTTCAGGGAAAGACCGGCGGCGTATGTGTGTCCTCCGAAATTCTCCAGCAGGTCACGGCAATTCTCAATAGCTTTGTAGATATCGAAACCCGTAACCGAACGGGCGGAACCGGTGATCAGTTCGGATGATTTGGTCAGAACGACTGCCGGGCGGTAGTATTTTTCCGTCAGGCGGGAAGCGACGATACCGATCACGCCTTTATGCCAACCGCGATTATAAACGACGATTGCCTTCCGGTCTTCCATATTGGCGAAATCATCGATGATAGCATTCGCTTCGTCGGTAATCTTTTTATCCAGTTCCCGGCGTTCGTCATTGTATTGATTGATGTTTTCGCTCTTTTCACGGGCCGATTCCACATCTTTCGCCAGTAACAGGTCTACAGCTTCCTTTCCGTTCATCATGCGTCCGGACGCGTTGATACGTGGGCCGATCTTGAAAACGATGTCGCTGATCGTTATATCCTTCCCGGTAAGTCCGCAGATATCGATGATACCTTTCAGTCCCAGGCTCGGGTTACTGTTCAGTTGCTTTAGTCCGTAATAAGCCAGGATACGATTTTCGCCGGTGATAGGCACGATATCGGAGGCTATGCTGACAGCTGTCAACTCCAGTAGTTTTTCCAGTTCCGAGAAAGGGAAATTATTACTTTTGGCAAAAGCCTGCATGAATTTGAAACCTACGCCGCAACCCGACAGATGATCATACGGATAGATCGAATCCACCCGTTTTGCATCCAGCACAGCCACAGCATCCGGCAGTGTATCATCCGGCATATGGTGGTCGCAGATGATAAAATCGATACCTTTGCCTTTGGCATATTCAATCTTTTCGATTGCCTTGATTCCGCAATCGAGTGAAATAATTAATGAGACTCCGTTTTCGGAGGCATAATCGATCCCCTTGTAAGAAATGCCGTATCCTTCATCGTAACGGTCCGGGATATAATAATCCAGGGACGAAGAATAGGGTCTTAGATACTTGTACACAAGTGATACGGCTGTTGTACCGTCCACGTCATAATCGCCGTAGATCAGAATCTTCTCTTTATTTCCCAATGCCCTGTTCAACCGTTTCACCGCCTTATCCATATCCGGCATAAGGAACGGGTCGTGCAGGTCGTTCAAGTTGGGTTTAAAGAATTTTCTGGCCTCTTCAGCCGTCGTGATCCCTCTCTGAACAAGCAGCAGGCAGATGACCGGGCTGAAGCCGATTTCGGCTGCCAGTGCATCTCTCTTACGTAATTCTTCTTCTGTAGGGGTTTGAAAATTCCATCTGTTAATCATTATATATTGTTTTTTTCTTTTTTCTCTCTTATCACAGATAATGTGTCGATTGAATCACATTATCATCGGAGTTAACTCCCTGTTTCTTTTGAACCCGTAAAGTTAGAAATTAAAATGGAGAATATCGGTGGGTACGATGAAATATTAACAATAAAAAAACAGACTTTCCTTTCAGGATATGAAGAATGGCAGGTTTATGTTTTCTTCGGTAGATTCGTACCGTCTCTGTGATAAACAGAAAGCAGTGAAGGTGCTATATAATTATTTTCGGTTTATATCGTTAGTTGGAAAATAAACCTGTATATTTGTCACAATATTTTAAAAAACAATGACGGAAGATATAAAAAAAGCCTGTGAAGTAATGCAGGCGGGAGGGATAATTCTCTATCCGACAGATACAATCTGGGGAATTGGTTGCGATGCGACCAATGAGAAGGCCGTGCAACGTGTGTACGAATTAAAGAAAAGAGCAGACAATAAGGCTATGCTGGTCCTGATGGATAGTTCAGCCAAATTAAATATGTACGTGAACGATATTCCGGATATTGCCTGGGATCTGATCGAAGTGGCAGATAAGCCGCTGACAATCATTTATTCCAATGCGAAGAATCTGGCAAAAAACCTGTTGGCAGATGACGGTAGTGTCGGTATACGTATAACTAATGAAGAATTTTCGCGTCAGTTATGCGAACGCTTCCGTAAACCGTTGGTCTCTACTTCTGCCAATGTGAGCGGAGATCTTTCTCCAGCTAATTTCTCTGAAGTGTCCGAGGTGGTAAAGAATGGCGTCGATTACATCGTTTCTTACCGCCAGGATGATATGAGCAAGGCGCAACCGTCGAACATACTTAAGTTGGGTGCCGGAGGTCTTATTCAGGTGATCAGGTAATAATGAAAAGAAACAGACAGGCAGCAAAATACATATTATCGGATTTTGTATCGGCAGCGGTCGCCTGGTTTTTATTTAACTGGCTTCGCTATGAAGAGATGGCTGTGTATGAGGGGGCAACCTCTTTTGCTAACTATCTGAGTTATACTCCGGTTATAAAAGGACAGTTGATCATTCCGTTCTTTTGGCTGGCTTTGTATTATTTCTCGGGTTATTACAATAAATGGCTGGCCAAGTCAAGATTAACAGAGTTGTTCTCGACTTTTGTGACAGTGCTGATCGGGGTGGTATTTATTTTCTTTGTGGTAGTGTTGAATGACCTGCCGCGTTCTTTCCATGTTTATTATGAACTGTTTTTCTCTCTCTTCGGATTACAGTTTCTGATGACCTATATACCACGTCTGGTAATTACACAAAGTGGCATACGAAAGATAAATAGCCGGAAATGGGCAACGAAAGTTTTGATTATCGGTGCAGGAAAGAGAGCAGCCCATATTGCGGGTGATCTTTATCGGCTGGGATACCATATATCAGGTTTTATCCCCGAAGACGATACGACTCCTGTACTTGTGGAAAAGAATGAGATTGCCGGAGGATTATCTGATTTGCCATCGGTCGTAACCGACAAGAAGATCGATGAACTGGTACTGGCTGCTGAAACGGAAGACGACAAAAAGCAACTTACGATCCTGTATTCGCTTTATCATTACAAATTACCGATCAAGGTGCTGGCAGATAAGTTGAGCATGTTGTCGCAAGTGAAGATAAAGACGATCAGAGGCATCCCGTTGGTGAACGTGACAGAGAATAACCTGTCGTCGGTTGAGAAGAACATTAAGTTTGTGATGGACAAAGTATTGTCTGTATTGGTACTGTTGATACTCTCGCCGATGTATCTTTACATAGCCTGGCGGGTGAAGAAAGATTCACCAGGACCGGTGTTCTTCCGGCAGGAACGGATCGGATATATGGGGAAGCCTTTTTATATCTATAAATTCCGGACAATGTATACCGATGCGGAAGATAACGGCCCTTTGCTTTCATCGGAAAAAGACAAACGGATCACTCCGTTCGGTCATCTTTTAAGGAAATATCGGTTGGATGAGTTCCCCCAGTTCTGGAATGTACTGAAAGGCGACATGTCGATTGTCGGTCCGCGTCCGGAGAGGAAGTATTTTATCGATCAAATCGTGAAAAAAGCGCCTTATTACTATCTGTTGCATAACGTAAAGCCAGGTATAACCTCGTTGGGAATGGTGAAATACGGTTATGCCAATGATGTCGATAAGATGATAGAACGTTTAAGATATGATATATTATATTACGAAAATATGTCGTTAGTGCTGGATATAACAATTTTGATTTATACGGTGAAAACGGTGTTTACAGGTAAAGGTATTTGAAATGGCAAAAGAAGGTTTATTTTACAGGTTCCTGCTCTGGCGGGACAAGCATATAAAAGAAAAGCATTTTATTTTGGTGATCAGTTTTCTGGTCGGGATATGTACGGCTGCGTCCGCAATTATCCTGAAACAGTTAATTCATCTGATACAACATCTTCTTACCGGAAATTTCGATGTGAGCGGAGTGAACTACCTGTATCTGCTTTATCCGGTGATCGGTATATTGCTGGCAGGATTATTCGTAAAATACATCGTACGTGACGATATCAGTCATGGGGTGACAAAGATCCTGTATGCCATTTCGCAGCGTAAGAGCCGCATCAAGCCACATAACACCTGGACTTCCATTGTAGCCAGTTCGGTCACGATCGGTTTCGGTGGATCGGTAGGAGCAGAGGCCCCGATCGTATTGACGGGAGCGGCTATCGGTTCCAATCTGGGGCGTCTGTTCCGTATGGAGCAGAAGACGTTGATGCTGTTGGTCGGTTGTGGGGCTGCCGGTGCGATTGCCGGTATCTTTAAGGCCCCGATCGCGGGGTTGGTATTTGTGATCGAGGTGTTATTGCTCGACCTGACCATGACATCGGTGTTGCCTTTGCTGATCTCTTCAGTGACAGCGGCTACGGTTTCCTATATCTTTACAGGTACGGAGGCCATGTTTAAATTCTCGCAGACAGAAGTATTTGAGATAGAACGTATTCCGTATGTATTATTACTGGGAGTTTTCTGTGGATTGGTTTCTTTGTATTTTACACGGGTGATGAACCGGGTGGAAGGTATGTACCGTAAACTGGGTGTTTACTGGAAGAAGTTCCTGCTGGGCGGTGTCATGCTGAGCGTACTTATCTTCCTGTTCCCGCCGTTATACGGTGAAGGGTACGATACGATCGGTTCACTGCTGAACGGACAATTTTCCCATATCATGGACAAGAGTTTGTTTTATGACCTGAATGATACTTATTGGGGAATTATCGTATTTCTGTTCCTGATCCTGCTGACAAAGGTGTTCGCCTCCAGTGCGACTAATGCCGGTGGCGGATGTGGTGGTATTTTTGCACCTAGCTTGTACCTGGGATGTATTTCCGGTTTTCTCTTTGCACATACCTCCAATTACTTTCCGTTCACCATGTATATTTCAGAAAAGAATTTTGCCCTGCTGGGGATGGCCGGAATCATGTCGGGAGTCATGCATGCTCCGCTAACAGGTGTGTTCCTGATTGCGGAACTTACCGGTGGATACGATCTTTTCCTTCCGTTAATGATCGTTTCTATCAGCTCGTATCTGACAATTCTCATGTTTGAACCTCATAGTATCTATTCAATGCGTCTGGCACAAAAGGGCGAATTGCTTACCCATCATAAAGACCGTGCCGTCCTGACTTTGTTGAATACGGACAGTGTAATAGAGAAAGACTTCCAGGTCGTTTCACCGGAGATGTCATTGGGTGATATGGTTAAGGTGATTGCAAAGAGCGGACGAAATACATTCCCGGTTGTCGATGAAAAGGGCGTTTTGCTGGGAATTGTATTATTGGATAACATTCGCAACATTATGTTCCGTCCGGAGTTATACAACAGATTTCATGTCTCTAAGTTCATGGTATCGGCTCCGGCAAAGATACAGATCGGGACACCGATGGAACAAATCATGGGTATCTTTGACGATACGAAAGCATGGAACTTGCCGGTAGTGGATGAAGAAGGACGTTATGTCGGCTTTATGTCGAAATCAAAGATATTTAATTCATACCGCGAAGTATTGGTAGAAAACTTTTCAGGAGATTAAAAGATGGAAAAAAAAGAGTTACGGATTGTGTATATGGGCACTCCCGATTTCGCCGTGGAGAGCCTGCGTGCCTTGGTGGAAGGCGGATATAATGTAGTAGGAGTAATCACTATGCCGGATAAACCGGTCGGACGTCATGGAAGTGTCCTGCAGGCAAGTCCGGTGAAAGAATATGCTTTGTCGCAGAATCTTCCCGTGTTACAACCGGAGAAACTGAAAGATGAAGCTTTTCTCGATGCGTTGCGTGCATTGAAAGCAGATTTGCAGATCGTGGTAGCTTTCCGTATGTTGCCGGAAGTTGTCTGGGATATGCCTCGTTTCGGCACATTCAATCTGCATGCTTCTTTGCTGCCGCAATACCGCGGGGCGGCTCCGATCAACTGGGCTGTGATTAACGGCGATACGGAAACAGGTGTGACAACTTTTTTCCTGACGCATGAAATAGATACCGGAAAGATCATCCGCCAGAAACATCTGCCGATTGCCGATACGGATGATGTCGGTGTCGTACACGATGCTTTGATGGCCATAGGTGCCGGCCTGGTAACTGAAACGGTAGATCTGCTGCTGGAAGGGAAAGTGGATGCCGTTCCCCAGGAAGAGTTCTTTAAGGATGCAGCCGAACTGCGCCCGGCCCCGAAGATATTCAAGGATACCTGCCGGATCAATTGGAACCAGCCGTTGAAGAAGATATATGATTTTATCCGTGGTCTTTCTCCGTATCCTGCAGCATGGACAGAGCTGGTAGCTCCCGATGGAAGCCGTATGGCATTGAAAGTTTATAAGACTGAAAAGCATCCGGCTTCGCACGATCTGGTTACCGGAACGATACATACGGATGCCAAAAGCTATATCGATGTCGCCGTAGAAGATGGTTACATCCGCCTGTTGGCGGTGCAATTAGCTGGTAAAAAACGGATGGAAGTAAAAGACTTCCTGAACGGATTCAAACAAATCGGGGATTATACCGTAGAATAATGATGAAAGGAACCAGACGCATTATCTATATAATACTGGGTTCTTTTTTCCTGATACTGGGAGCAATAGGCATATTCGTTCCGTTGCTCCCGACTACTCCTTTCTGGTTGCTCACTTGTTGGTTTTATATCCGGAGTTCCGAGAAGTTATACAACAGGGTGATGAGCAACCGCCATTTCGGACCTTACATCCGGAATTATTTGGTAGATAAGGCAATCCCGTTACGTTCAAAGATCATTTCCGTAGCAGTGATGTGGCTGTCTGCCATTTTTACCTCTCTTTTTCTCGTCGATATTCTTTGGGTGAAGATCCTACTGATCCTGATCAGTATCGGAGTCAGTTGGCATATCCTGTCATTCCCTACCAAGAAATAAAACATATATGATTCGCTTCTAAAACATAGGTGTTTTGCTTTCAAACCATATATGTTTTCAGAACGGACATCATACCGTTGTTTCAGAATAATAATTCTTTTCTTCTTTTCCTGTATTCACCGGGTGTTATGCCATAATGATTTTTGAACACACGTGAGAAGTAAGCATCGTCATAGAATCCTAACCGGTAAGCGATCTCTTTTATATTATATTCATTGTTGAGCAACAGAGGGAGTGCCGCATTCATCCGTAATAAAGAAATATAGTTTGCCGGAGTCGTCTGCAATGCCTTTGAAAATATCTTATGGAAATAGTTCGGTGAGATATTACAACAATCGGCCAGTTGCTTTAAGCGAATTGGTTCGGTGAAATGTTCCTTGATATATGAAATGGCCGGTTCTATCGTATGGATAGAATAAATCTCGCGGGGAGAAGTCCATGAATGCTGCTCCAGCAAAGATACGATCATTGCCTGAATGCCGGTTTGCATGCGTAATGATTCCAGAAGATATTCTCTGCCGGAGGTATGTGCGGAGGAGATCAATATTTCTATATGGGGTAATGCCCCGGCAACCATTTCCAATGTATCCGCGAAATTAACGACTAAAGGCATTGCCAGCAGACTATGATGAAGAATTATATCTTTGGGAATGAAATGCAGCCAATGCGTAGAGAACGATTTCCTGCATTGTTGCGATACCAGTTTACTACCGTTAATAAAGTATAGATTTCCGCTTTCCAGTAGAAATTCCCCGTTTTCATCGGTAAGGAACAGTTCTCCGTCTGTGATCTGGTATAGCTTGAAACAGTTATCTATGTCCGAATGCTTTTTATTCCATGAACTGTTGCCTGAATAAGTTCCTCCGGTAAGCACATCGATTGTATGGTTTAAATGGATCATAATGTTATAGTCTGGAATAAGATTCTACAATAATAGCCAAAAATTATACAATGAGTATATAAAACGGATTATTTATTTTTGCCGGTACTAAATTCTAATTCTAACATCATGAAAACAATAGTTGGGAATCTGTATCTCTGGTGTATGATCTTGTCTTTACTGTTCAGTGGTTGTGGCCGGAAGAAAGCCTTGCCCGATTCTGTCCGGGCAAAAGAAATGTCGGAACTCCGTTTCGGTATGTTTATCTGTTGGTCGTACAGTACGTTTTCCGGAAAAGAATGGACGGGCGAACCCCATGATGTCTCATTCTTCAGAGCCACATCCTGCAATACGGACCAGTGGGCCAGGACGGCAAAAGAGGCCGGAATGAATTATATCCTGTTTCTGACCAAGCATCACGACGGCTTTTGTCTTTGGGATACACAAACAACCGAACTGAAAGTGACCAATGCTCCGTTAAAGACAGATGTTTTACAACAACTGCGTGCTTCCTGCGATAAATATGGAATCAAACTGGCTCTTTATTTCTCTGAAGGAGACTGGAACTGGCCGGGAGCCGAACGGGGACAAAGTCAGAAAGGCGGAAGTGACCCGGAAATGAAAAAAGCTCAACTGAAAGAATTGCTGACCCGTTATGGTCCGATCGAGTTTATATGGTTCGACCATGCTGTAGGGGACGGAGGTTTATCACATGAGGAAACGACTGAATGGGTACATCAGTTCCAGCCGGATTGTTTTGCAGGTTACAATCATGGCGCTCCTTCGGGACGTTTGAGTTTGCGTGAACGAGGATGTGCCGGTCCGTTGGGTGGCGACGACCTGACATGGGTAGAAGATGCCGGAAAGAATGAGAAGTCGTATGATGGCTATCTGGTGGCTGAATTTACTTATCCGCTGTTACCGCCTCATAAAGGGGGAGCAGACTGGTTCTATTCGTTGCCTGAACACGATTCCTTGTGTTATCCGGCAGAAAAGATATATGATGATTATAAGGAAGCAGTCAAATACGGCAATATCTTTTCCCTGAATGTGGGACCGGATTATAATGGTAATATCCGCGAAACAGACCGGAAGGTACTTCAGGAAGTAGGAGAGATGATCAGGAATAACAAATGAACCGGAAATTACTATATGAAAAATTTGAATAACTTATTATTGGGACTTGCTTTCTGTTCTTTATTATCCTGCGGGAACCAACAGAAAGAAATATATGTCACCTCCTGCCTGTTCCCGGAAGGAGTTACGGCGGATGAAAAGGCCCGTTTGGCAGCTCATGTCGTACCTTCCGAACGTCAGCTGGAATGGCAGCAGATGGAGTTTACCTGTTTCATCTGCTATGGTGTAAATACCTTTACCGATGCAGAGTGGGGAACGGGGAAAGAAGATCCGTCTGTCTTCAATCCGACAGAACTCGATGCCAGGCAATGGGCACGGACAGCGAAAGATGCGGGCATGAAAATGATTCTGCTAACCTGCAAGCATCACGATGGTTTCTGTCTATGGCCTTCGGCATATACCGATTTCTCGGTAGCATCTACTCCCTGGAAAGACGGGCAGGGTGACCTGGTTCGTGAAGTAGCTGATGCCTGTAAGGAATACGGCCTAAAGTTTGCCGTTTATCTTTCTCCCTGGGATATGAATCATCCGGATTATGGAACGGAGCAATATAATGATTATTTTGTCAACCAGCTTACAGAGTTGTTGACGCAATATGGCCGTGTTGACGAAGTATGGTTTGACGGAGCCTGTGGTGAAGGGCCGAACGGGAAAAAACAGGAATATGATTTCATGCGTTATTATGAACTGATCCGTCGCTTGCAACCTCAGGCTGTCATTGCTGTTATGGGGCCGGATGTGAGATGGGTAGGAACGGAAAGCGGTTACGGACGTGATACGGAGTGGAGTGTGATGCCGGTTGATGCATCTAGTTTGAGCGATATAGCGGAGTCGTCTCAGCAGGAGGCAGGTAGTGGAACATTCCTGCCGAAGGGAAGCCGGATGAAATCTGATTTGGGAAGCCGTACTTTGTTGGCTGATGCGAAAGGTGTAGTCTGGTATCCTTCCGAAGTAGACGTTTCAATCCGTCCGGGTTGGTATTACCATGCATCGGAAGATACTTCGGTGAAAACGGCTCAAAAGTTGATCGATATCTATTACAGTTCGATAGGGAAGAACTCGTTGCTACTATTGAACCTGCCTCCTGACAAACGGGGATTGATCCATGAGAATGATATTTCTTCATTAATGAATATGAAGCGGATACTGGGAAAGACATTTGAAAAGAATCTGTTGGAGAAAGCTGTTTCGTCTACCGGTGAAATCGGTGATTTGACTGATGGCAGGCTGGAAACCTATTGGCAAGGTTCCGGAAAAACAAATACGATAGAAATATCCTTTGAAGGGGAAGAGCAGTTCGACCGCCTTCTTTTACAGGAAAATATAACGGAAGGTCAACGGATCGAACGCTTTACACTGGAATGTCAGGTAGGCGATACCTGGCAAATGGTAACAGAAGGGACAACTGTCGGATATAAACGGATTCTACGGTTTGCCCCTGTCCGATGCAATAAAGTCCGGATTGTGGTTTCGGAGTCGAGAGATCTTCCTCAGTTATCGGAGATCGGATTCTATAAGGCTTCTGAAGAAGAACAAGAATAATTAAATAATGATCTCCCGGTTGATTGTTCCCGTAAAGAGAACATTCACCGGGAGATTTATTTTATCGGCTCAACAATTAAATTCTTCATCGGAAGAAGGTGCGCCTTTCTCGAACTCTGTCTTTATTTGTTTCACCCATTTCCGTATCCTTTCGTTCGTTTTATCGGATTGGTTTTCTATATCTATCACCAGGCCGAGGAATTGTCCGTTCTCGACGGCTTCGGAACGGCTGAAATGGTAACCTTCTGTCGATGTTTTACCGATCAGGGTAGCCCCTCGTTCGGTAAATGCTCTTGCCAGAATACCGATTCCATCGGCAAAATTATCCGGATATTTCTTTTGGTCACCCAGTCCGAAGAGGGCAACTTTCTTCCCTTGCAGGTCGAGCGTTGCCAGTTCGGGGAGGGTCTCGTCCCAGTATGTCGGCAGTTCTCCGTCAAACCAGGTGGATGAGCCTGCAATGATATGGTCGTATGCATTAAACTCCTTTTCATCGGAACGTTCTACCGGAATTATATCGACAATATCTTCTCCGAACGCTTCCTTTATCTTTTGGGCAACTGCAGCAGTCTTAGCTGTAGCAGTCCCGTAAAATAATCCTATCTTTTTCATTGCTTGTTTTTATTAATTGTTTCTAATCTTATCAGACCTGAACCCGTAACAAAGGATTGGTTTTGTCCTGACCAAAAGACTCTGCCACTGTATTGGCAGAGTTGTGCCATACCTATGGCAGAGTCGTGCCATAATAGTGGCATTACCAGGCACTGCCTTTCTGATTATCCTAATACTCCAATAGTTCTTTAGCCGCCTTATATATCTTCTCCTCATTGGGAAGGATAGCCTTCTCGAGTATCGGATTGAATCCGACGGGGGTAAAGATCGAACCGACACGCTGTATCGGGGCATCCAGATATTGGAACAACTCGGCACCGATCATACTGGCAATTTCGGCTCCAAAACCGGAGAACACTTTGTCTTCATGTACGATCAGTACTTTACTGGTCTTTTTAACGGATTCAAAAATAGTCTCTTTATCCAACGGAATAAGCGAACGGAGATCGATCACTTCGACATTCCTGTTATGCTCTTTCTGTAACCGTTCGGCAACATTCAGACAGAGATGAGTGGTATTACCATATGTAATGATACTCATATCGTCGCCTGCCCGGCGGATGCGTGCCTTGCCGAATGGGACTTCAAAATCATCGGGAACGACGGCAGATGCTTCAACTGCATTATATAAAGCTTTCGGTTCGAGAAACAGGGTGAAGCCTTTCGACCGCATGCTCGTCCGGAGTAAACCGGCAGCATCATCGGCAAAAGAAGGATAGACGATCCGTGCACCGGGCAACGTAGTCAGCGCCCCTTCGATAGTCTGGGAGTGATATAAACCTCCTCCGATATAACCTCCGGAAGCCAGACGAAGCGTGATGTTGGGAGTGAACCGTCCGTAGCTTCTCCAGTATTCGTGGGTACATTCCACATACTGCTCTACTGCGGGCCAGAAGTAATCGGCAAATTCGGCCCCTTCTATTACAACATGGATTTTAGGATCGAAGCGGCACATACCATTGGCCGTACCGACGATATAGTCTTCGGCAATCGGGGCATTGAAGACACGGGCATCGCCGAACTCTTGCTGCATTCCTTTTGAGATATTGAAAACGCCGCCTTTCTCTTTGTTGGCAATATCCTGTCCCCAGATGAACGTGTCCGGGTTGTGACGGAATTCTGCTTTCAGTGTTTTGTTGATGGCGGTGACCAATGTTTCTTTTTCTCCGTTTTCACCGTGTATGCCGTCCGTATATTTGGTAGGGATATAAGGCTCGGGCAATACAAAGTCAGTGACGGTGGCAGGATCCGGATCGGGTGCGGCCAATGCTTTCCGGTTGGCTGCGCTCAGGTCTTTCTTTGCTTTGTCTTCTATCTCCTTCAGTTCTTCTTCCGTAAATCGTTTGTAACGGAGAAGCATACGGCGGAATTTGTACAAAGGGTCGGCTGCCTTTACATAGTTCAGCTCGTTTTCATCGCGGTATAAAGTATGTTTATCCGAATTGGAATGTGAACCGATACGGACACAGTTTGCCTGTACGATTACCGGTATACGGTTCAGGGCATATTCTTTTGCTTCCGTCATGGCATTCATGGAGTCGAATACGTCCTTACCGTTACAATGGATAATCTTCAGGTTTTTGAAACCGGAGAAGTTATCGGCCACCTTTCGGTTAGCTGTCTGATCCTCCTTCGGAACAGAAATGCCGTAACCGTTGTCCTGAATAACAAAGATAACCGGCAGGCGTTCCGTGCTGGCACCGTTTATCGCTTCATACACGAAACCTTCGGAAGTGGCGGATTCACCGTGGGAAGTGATAGCAACTCCTTTGTGTTTGTAGTAAACCATCGCACGTCCGACACCAGCCGCATGCAGGTCGTGTGTACCTGTTGCGGAAGAGATATTTTCTATGTTCCACTCCGTTTTGGCGAAGTGGTTCGACATATGCCGTCCGGCACCAGTCAGGTCGGTCGCCTTAGAGATACCGTTCAGTATAATTTCTTCAGGAGTCATTCCGGCCGATAATACCGTGAGCATGTCCCGATAATAGGGGAACAGGAAATCTTCTCCCTTTTTGAAAACCTGCCCGATCGCAAGTTGAATCCCGTCATGTCCGGCGTATGGAGCATGATATGACCAACCTAACGATTGTAGCAGGTAGGCAGGGGCCTTTTCGTCGAGAGCCCGGCCAAGTGTCATCAGATAGAACCACTTTTTCAGGGTTTCTTTATCCGTAGTCTTTATATCGTACTTTTTCATGTTTGAGTAATTTAATTATTAAAGATTCCAGTTTTCCAGATAATCGGCAATGTAGCGCAGGAAAGCACCGCCCAAAGCACCGTTGATAAGACGATGGTCGTATGACAGGGACAGATACATCTTATGGCGTATTCCGATCGTGTCGCCTTCAGGTGTTTCAATGACAGCCGGTTTCTTTTCTATATAACCGACACCCAGGATGGCCACCTGCGGTTGATTGATGATCGGAGTGGCAAAGAGGTTCTTGAATGTACCGAAGTTAGTGATCGTGAAAGTTCCTCCTTGTATATCATCCGGCGCAAGTTTATTGGCACGTGCTTTATTGGCCAGAGAATCGATGGCAACGGCAAGGCCGTTCAGATTCAGCTTGTCGGCATCACGTACGACCGGGACAATCAGGTTGCCGTCATCCAGTGAAACTGCTATTCCTACATTGATATGCTTTTTCAGAATGATCTGATAGCCGTTGACAGAGGCGTTAACCTGCGGAAATTCGGCTAGAGCTTTAGCTGTCGCTTCCGTGATGGCCGGCATATAGGTCAGACTGATGCCTTCGCGTTTCCTGAATGCATCCTTTGTGCGGGAGCGCCATTGAACCAGTTTGGTTACATCTACTTCCACAACCGTTGTGACATGAGGTGAGACGTTCTTCGACATGACCATATGATCAGCAATGATCCGGCCGACACGATCCATCTCGACTATTTTATCCTCGCCGTTTGCCGATACGGGTACTGACGGAGCAGAAGCCGGAGCGGATGGGGCAGAAGTAACCGGAGTTGCTGAAGCTGCTTTGGTTTGTGGAGCAGGTTCCGGTTTGCTGGCCGGTACAGCTTGTGAGGGCTGCTGCGCTTGTGTTCTCGAAGCGGTATTTTTCTTTCCGGATAGGTAATCTTTCATATCTTTTTTGCTCAAACGTCCCATGTAACCTGTTCCGGGAATCTGATCCAGTTCCTCTTGTGACAGATTGGCTTCGCGGGCCATTTGGAGTACGACAGGCGAATACCATCTCCCGTCTTCCTGGGCGGCTTGTGCTTTAGGCACCGGTGCCGAAGATATCGTGTTGCTATTCCCGGCAGGAGCAGCGGCTGTCGTTCCTTTTTCAACTTTTTGTTCTGAAGCTGTATGATCGGGTGCTTCCTCTTCTTCCGAACCTTCCAGCAGGATTACTGCGACTGTTGTACCTACTGCAACCGTATCGCCTTCCTGGAATAATATTTCAAGTACTTTTCCGGCAACGGGGGAAGGTATTTCCGCACTGACCTTTGCCGTACTTACTTCGAAAAGTACATCGTCTTCTTTGATGAGATCACCTGTTTTTACAGACCAGGAAATAATGGTTCCTTCTGTAATACTTTCGCCCAGCTTGGGCATTTTTATTTCGAATGTAGCCATAGTATAATTAATTTATTTCTTTTTGTTATCGCCGGATAAATAAATCGACCGTGAATATTTCGGTCTGTTCTATTGTTATAATGGAACAAGAAAGAGATGCGGAAAGTTCTATATTACAGGGTGTAAGTATTGAATATCCAGTTTTCGTCAGCATATTTTTTATTCCTTAACAACCGAATCTCCTCCAGGTCCTGGTCCGTGAATTTGTATGGTCGGAAGGCTGTGCTGCGCGCAGAGAAATAAGCCAGCAAAGACTGCTTGAATTTGTCGATGGTGATGGGGGCAGGCAGTTTGCCGCACAGATTGGTCACCGGACTTTTTACCGACGGAACGAAATAGGGACGGGCTGCCGTATCATGTCCGGTGGTATATTCTGTCGATGGACAAAGCACATGTTCGAGCGTTTCCAGATCGGTGGAAAACAAAAGAGTGGCATGGTGCAGCATCCTCCGTTTATGGATGGCTTGTGCGCTACCGGATACTTTCAGACCGTCGATAGTCAAGCCCTGTCTTTCGTCGGAGCAGGCATGCAGACCGTAAGTCTCCAGGAAATCTATGATGCTGTTGGTAAATCCGGTCGGGCGGATCTGACTGCTGTTTTCGATAAAAGAAAGGTTCAGATTGCCCATGTCGTGATATACGGCACCTCCGCCGGAGTAACGGCGCGCCAGTTTGATTTGCTTTTGTCCGGCATATTCAAGATCTGCTTCCGCCCATATATTTTGATATTTACCGATAACGACGGCCGGTTCATTCTGCCATAACATGAAAATGTCTTCAGAGAAATTCTTCAGAAGATACTCTTCTGCTGCCAGATTGAACCAGGCGTCTGTATGGGTGTTGTGAATGCAGAGCATTACATATATAAACTTTCGTGAATGACTTCCCCGACTGTCGGATGGGGAAAGATATTCTTTTTGAACTCTTCCGTCGTGAAACCGTTTTCGATAGCGATACCGGCTGTAATAATGATTTCGGAAGCCGGGTTTCCCAGCAGTTGGCAACCGATGATACGGTCGTCCGTATCGATGATCAGTTTGCATAAGCCGGTGATTCCTTCGTTCTCTGCCATAAAACGGCCGGAATAGGTCATCGGTATCTTTACTACATTATATATATTGCCGGCAGCCTGTAACTCTTCTTCCGTTTTCCCGACACTGGCGACTTCCGGATTGGTGTAAACGACAGCCGGAATCGCTTTATAACTCATCCGGTCGTCATGTCCCAGCAAATGATTGATGGCAACTTCCGCTTCCCTGTATGCCGTATGGGCCAGCATGGAGAAACCGGTGACGTCTCCGCAGGCATAGACATTGGGGTGGGAGGTTTGCATGTATTCATTTACTTTTACGCCGTTCCGCAAGAGTTCGATGCCTAGGGTTTCAATACCCAGATTCGCTGTATTGGCTTTTCGTCCGACACTGACCAGTATTTTATCTGCTTCGATCGTTTCCGTCTTTCCGTCTTTTTCAACGATCACGCTGTCGGAAGTGACTTCAATAACCTTGGTTTCAAGAAAGAACTCAACACCTCTTTTGGTGTATTCTGCCCGGAGCATGGCGGATATTTCCTTATCCATCGCACCGAGTATTTCGGGCATCATCTCAATGACTTTCACTTTTACACCCATGCTGTTAAAAAAGGATGCGAATTCCATGCCGATCACTCCGCCGCCGATAATGGCGACCGAACGGGGCAGCTCTTTTATATCCAGAGCTTCTCTTGATGTCCAGTAGGCAATATCCGACAGTCCTTTTATCGGTGGAATGACGGTTTCCGAACCGGTACAGAGCAAAATGTTTTTTACCGCAAATACTTCTTCACCGCATTGGATCAGGATGTATCCCTCTTCTTCTCCCCGGATCAAAGCTTCACCCTGCACGATTGTTACACCGTTTCCGTTCAATTTGGCTTTCACGCCCAGTGTTAGTTTCTTTACGGTCTTATTTTTTCGTGCGATGATCTTGCCGAGGTCGAACCCCGGGTTATTATCTGCCTGTATTCCATATTTGGAGGCACTCTTTATACTATCCAGTATTTTTGCTGAATATAATAATGTCTTGGTAGGAATACAACCTTCGTTCAGGCAGACTCCGCCAATGGCATTCTTTTCAAAGAGTATTGTTTTTAATCCATTCTCGGCGGCCCGTTCACCGGCTGTATAGCCGGCGGGTCCTCCTCCGATAATGGCTATGTCATATTTCATAACCTTTCGTTTTAATTATTCAAAAGTAAGGAAACGTTCTCCCATCGGGTCGAATTCTTTTCCTCCCGGTCCTTCGGTCGGTGTACCGAACGGCATTTGTGCGATCAGCTTCCAGTTCGGGTCGAGTTTCCATTCATTTTGCACCATTTCATCGATCAACGGATTGTAATGTTGCAGGGAAGCACCCAGACCGGCATCTTCCAGCATCGTCCAGATAGCAAACTGGTGCATAGCGGAAGTTTGTTGCGACCAGATTGGAAAATTATCTTTGTAGGTCGGAAAAGCTTTCTGTAAGTTTTCTACTACTGCCATATCTTCAAAGTATAAAATGGTTCCGTACCCGCAATCGAAGCTGGTATTGATCTTTGCAAGCGTTTTTTCAAATGCTTCTGTCGGAACAATCGCTTTTAATGCTTCTTTTGTGATATCCCAGAACTTCTTATGGTTCTTTCCTAAAAGAAGAACGATCCGTGACGATTGCGAGTTGAAAGCGGAAGGTACGTTTTTCACTGCAAATGCGATGATCTCTTTAATCTCATTGTCTGAAATAGGAGAGCTGTTAGTGATGTGATAGTATGTTCTCCTGTGTTCTACTGCTTCTTTAAAATTTCTAGCCATTTTTACGTAAGTATTTATGTTTATTATTATTAGTAAAACCAATAAAGTTGTATTTTTGTTGCATGGGAGTATATATGTAAGTATAGGTGAAATTTATCGGAGATTTGTATGGTAGAATCAAAAATAATATTTACCTTTGCGCCCTGTAAAGAGAGAAACTCTATTAGAATCTTCGTTCTGATCATGATGCTAGTTCGGAAGGGAAGACAGATAGCAGGAGTTGTAATTAATTTATTGCGTTAATAAAAAAAGAAGATAGCAATGTCTAAAATTTGTCAAATTACCGGAAAGAAAGCAATGGTTGGCAACAACGTTTCTCACTCTAAGAGAAGAACGAAACGTAAGTTTGATGTTAACCTGTTTACTAAAAAGTTCTACTGGGTAGAACAAGATTGTTGGGTTAGCCTGAATATTTCAGCCGCAGGCTTGCGTACTATCAATAAGCTTGGCTTAGATGCAGCAATTAAAAAAGCAGCTGAAAAAGGTTATTTAAACGCTTAATTTGGAGGAAAAGAAAAAATGGCAAAGAAAGCAAAAGGTAACAGAGTTCAGGTAATCATGGAATGTACTGAACATAAAGAAAGTGGTATGCCGGGTACATCCAGATACATCACTACAAAGAATAGAAAAAATACAACTCAGAGATTGGAACTGATGAAGTACAATCCGATTCTGAAGAAGATGACTTTACACAAAGAAATTAAGTAATAGGAGATTTTAAACGATGGCAAAAAAAGCAGTTGCAACATTTAAGAAAGGTGACGGCCGTACTTATTCAAAAGTAATCAAAATGGTTAAGTCTCCGAAAACTGGTGCTTACATCTTCCAGGAAGAAATGATTCCTAACGAAGCAGTAAAAGATTATTTCGCGAAATAATCTTTCGTAATAAGAGATATAGAAAAGAGGTTCTTCGTCATGAAGGACCTCTTTTTTTGTTTTCTTATTTAGTATGTTACTTTTGGTTACTTTTCTATCAAGAGAAAAGTAACAACAAATAATAATGGATAGAATCAAATATTTTTTTACTTTTGTATGGGCGTTACCGACGCATCTCAAATAAAATGTACAATAATAAAATTAATAATATAAACAATTAAGAACCATGAGATTTGATGTATCCAGCACTGCGCTGTTATCCCGTTTGCAGTCTATCAGCAAAGTTATTGCGTCTAAGAACTCTTTACCGATCCTCGACAGTTTCCTGTTCGACCTTGATGGTAATAAACTGACTATAACAGCTTCGGATGCTGAAACACGTCTGGTTACTTCTGTTGAAGTGATGAATGCAAAAGGAACCGGACTTTTCGCCGTTTCTGCCAAGATCCTGCTCGATCCTCTGAAAGAGCTGCCGGAGCAACCGCTAACTTTTGATATCAACGACGAGAATCTGGAGATCTTTATTCATTTCCAGAACGGTAAATACAATTTCATCGGTCAGAAAGGGGATACTTATCCGCAACAAAAACCGTTGAACGATAATGCGATCGCCATTACTGTAGATTCACAGATGTTGCTGAATGGTATCAGCCGATCTCTTTTTGCTACGGCAGACGATGAACTTCGTCCGGTTATGAATGGTATCTATTTTGATATCCATACGGATGACCTGACATTTGTGGCATCAGACGGACATAAATTGGTGCGTTTGCGTAACCTGTCGGTAAAATCACCGGAAAGAGCTTCCTTTATATTACCGAAGAAACCGGCTAACCTGTTAAAGAATCTGCTGGGTAAGGAAACAGAAATGGTTAGTATCAAGTTCGACGACAACAATGCTTATGTGAATTGTACAAACTTTGAAATGGTTTGCCGCCTGATCGAAGGTCGTTATCCGAATTATAACAGTGTAATTCCACAAGATAATCCGTTCAAGGTAACGATTGACCGTGTATCCTTCCTGAATGCTTTGAAGCGTGTTTCTGTTTTCTCTAATCCGGCGAGCAGCCTGGTTAAGTTACAGTTGAAGGAGAGTGAAATGGTCGTATCTGCACAGGATATAGATTTTTCTACTTCCGCAGAAGAAAAGATCGTTTGCCAGTTCGACGGGACAGAACTGAATATCGGTTTCAAGGCAACCTATCTGATTGAAATATTAAGTAATATCAATTCGGAAGAAGTAATTCTTGAATTGGCAGACCCCTCACGTGCCGGTCTGATCGTTCCTGCAGAAAATGAAGAGAACGAAGACCAGCTGATGCTGCTTATGCCAATGATGTTGAATGACTAATAAATAAAAAATGCAATTAAATCTGAGAAACCCGTTAGTCTTCTTCGACCTGGAGACTACGGGTATAAATATTGTCAAAGACCGTATCGTTGAAATCTCTTTTGTAAAGGTTCACCCTAACGGCAAAGAAGAGTGTAAGACGAGACGTATCAACCCGGAAATGCCCATTCCACCGGAATCGACGGCGATCCACGGCATTACGGATGAAGACGTAAAAGATTGCCCCACTTTTAAAGAAATAGCCAAATCGCTGGCTGCACAGATCGAAGGCTGTGATTTGGCCGGATATAATTCCAACCGCTTCGATATTCCTTTGCTGGTTGAAGAATTCCTTCGTGCCGGAGTGGATATCGACCTGAACAAGCGGAAGTTTGTCGATGTACAGACTATTTTCCATAAGATGGAACAGCGCACACTTTCTGCCGCCTATAAGTTTTATTGCGATAAGAGCCTGGAGAATGCCCATACCGCAGAAGCTGATACAATGGCGACTTATGAGATATTAAAAGCACAACTTGATCGTTATCCGGATGATTTGCAGAATGATATAGAATTTCTTTCCAAATATTCCAGCTTCACCAATAATGTGGATTTTGCAGGCCGTATGGTTTACAATGAAGATGGTAAGGAAACCATCAATTTCGGTAAATACAAAGGAAAACTGGTAGAAGAAGTGTTGAAGAACGACCCGGGATATTATTCCTGGATCATGAATGGCGATTTCCCGTTGAATACGAAGAAAGTGCTTACCGAAATCAAATTGAGAGGTTTTAATTCGAAATAACAGCAATGAATAACTTTGAGTTTGCCAATCCTGTAAAAGTAGTGTTCGGGAAAGGCACAATTGCACGTTTATCCGCTTTGATCCCTGCCGGAAGCAAGGTGCTGATGGTTTATGGAGGCGGCAGTATTAAGAAAAACGGTATCTATGACCAGGTAACAAATGCGCTGAAGGGTTTTGAAGTAACCGAATTTCCAGGTATCGAAGCCAATCCGCATTATGAAACCTGCATGAAAGCAGTGGAGATCGTTAAAGAAAAAAATATTGATTTCCTGCTGGCAGTAGGAGGTGGCTCCGTTATCGATGCTACCAAGTTTATTGCAGCGGCTTATTATTATGAAGGCGAACCTTGGGATATTCTCTCCAAAGGAGGTGTTATTAAAAAGGCATTACCTTTAGGCGTTGTACTGACGTTATCGGCAACCGGCTCTGAAATGAACGAACGTTCTGTTATTTCACGTGTGGAAACCCGTGAGAAATTGAATTTCGCGAGTCCTATGGTATTCCCTCAGTTTGCCGTACTCGATCCGGAAGTGACTTATTCACTACCGGCAAGACAGGTTGCTAACGGTGTTGTGGATTCTTTCATCCATGTCGTGGAGCAATATCTGACTTATCCGGTCAATGCCAAAGTACAGGATGCTTTTTCCGAAGGTCTGATGAAGGTGATCTATGAAGAAGGCATAAAAGTTTTGGATCATCCGCATGATTACGATATCCGTGCCAACCTGATGTGGGCAGCGACCAATGCATTGAACGTATGGATCGGCCAGGGTGTTCCGCAGGATTGGTCTTCTCATCGTATGGGATATGCTCTGACAGCTCAGTTCGGTTTGGACCATGCACAAACACTGGCTATTCTTCTGCCGGGTGTAATGACTTATATGTTCAAGGAAAAACAGGTGAAACTGGCCCGTATGGGTGAAGTTGTTTTCGGCATAACCGAAGGTACGGAAGAAGAACGTGCCCGTAAAACAATTACAGCCTGCGAAGACTTTTTCCGCCGTATGGGGCTGAAAACCCGCTTGAGCGAATGCGGTATTAAAGAAAGCGATCTGGATGCACTCTCAGCCCCGGTGGATAAACAAGGCTGGCATTTGGGTGAACATCATAATATTGATAGTAAGGTAACACGCGACATTCTAATGTTGCGTTTATAAGGAGAAAGATGCTGAAAGGTAAACATATCATACTAGGAATAACAGGAAGTATAGCGGCTTATAAGGCAGCCTATATTATCCGTGCATTAGTAAAAAAAGGAGCTGAAGTGCAGGTTGTGATAACCCCGGCGGGAAAAGAGTTTATTACACCCATAACCCTCTCTGCATTAAGCAGTAATCCTGTTATCAGTGAGTTTTTCTCTAACCGTGACGGTTCCTGGCACAGCCATGTCGATCTGGGTTTGTGGGCTGATGCGATGCTGATCGCTCCGGCAACGGCTTCGACGATCGGCAAGATGGCGAACGGAATAGCCGATAATATGTTGGTGACCACCTATCTGTCATGTAAGGCACCTGTTTTCATCGCACCGGCAATGGACCTGGATATGTTCGCCCACCCTTCGACACAGCAGAACCTGGACCGTCTCCGTTCATTCGGAAACCATATCATTGAACCTGCTGAAGGCGAACTGGCAAGCCATCTAGTAGGTAAAGGCAGGATGGAAGAACCGGATAAGATCATTGCCGTTCTGGAAGAGTTTTTTGTTTCCCAAACTGCCCTTGAAAAAAAAAAGATTGTAATAACAGCCGGTCCGACGTACGAAAAGATTGATCCCGTACGTTTTATAGGTAACTATTCTTCCGGGAAGATGGGTTTTGCACTGGCGGAGGCTTGTGCACAGCAAGGAGCGGAGGTAACATTGATAGCCGGTCCGGTATCGTTGACGACTGTGCATCCGAACATACATCGGGTGGATGTGGAGTCAGCCGAAGATATGTATCAGGCAGCTATAGCAGCTTTTCCGGATGCGGATGCCGGTATTTTATGTGCGGCAGTAGCCGATTACCGTCCGGAGGTACAGGCGGATGAAAAGATCAAACGCGAAAGTAAAGAAGAGATGACGTTGCATCTGGTCCCGAATAAGGATATTGCTGCCTCTTTGGGAGCAATCAAGCGGGAAGGGCAGGTATTGGTCGGTTTTGCTTTGGAAACGAACAATGAAGCCACAAATGCCGAAAGCAAGTTGAAGCGGAAAAATCTCGATTTCATCGTGTTGAATTCACTTCGTGATGCTGGTGCCGGTTTCCGTTGCGATACCAATAAGATATCCATTATCGACCGTCAGGGAGAATTGACCAGTTATCCGTTGAAATCAAAACAAGGGGTAGCTGCTGATATCGTAAACAAGTTGGCAACATTATTGAAATGAAAATGATTAAAAGACTGTTATTCCTGTTCCTGTTGGGAACGATTCCTTTTATCGGTAAAGCGCAAGATAAAGCAAATGAGTTTAATGCCCAGGTCAAAATCAATAGTGATAAGATCCAGGGTACTAACAAGCAAGTATTTACTACATTGCAGAATGCTTTGATCGAGTTTATCAATAACCGGAAATGGACGGATGCGACTTTCGGTATCAACGAACGGATTGACTGTACTTTTAATATCATTATCAATGAAATGCCTTCTGATAACAGCTTCAAGGCGGAATTACAGGTTCAGGCAAGTCGCCCGGTCTACAATTCAAGTTATATAACTACGTTGCTGAACTTCCGTGACACCCAGCTCGATTTTGATTATACAGAGTTCGAACCGCTGGAATATACGGAGAATTCTCTAAGCAATAACCTTACAGCTACAGTCATATTTTATCTGTACACCATTTTAGGGCTTGATTTCGATAGTTTTTCACCTAAAGGAGGAAGCGCTTTCTACCAGCAGGCACAGCAAGTCGTTACACTGGCCCAGGCACAGATGTCATGGAATGGCTGGAAAGCTTTCGACAGTGACCGTAACCGCCATGCAATAGCGACCGCGCTGACCGAAAATGCATCGGAAGGATACCGCGATATGTGGTATAACTACCATCGCAAAGGCCTCGATGAAATGGCCGCAAATGTAGACCGTGGACGTACTACGATCCTTTCTTTATTGCCTGTCCTGGAGGAATTGAAGAAAACCCGGCCGACTTCTGTTTTATTGCAAATGTTTGCCGATTCCAAACTGGATGAAGTAGTTGCCATTTATTCCAAGGCAACCACGACTGAAAAGCAGGAAGGATATAAAATGCTGTCCAATCTGTATCCGGCAATGACTACACGTCTGGAGCCACTCAAAAAGTAAATAAGAACTATGCTGAAATCTTTATTTATACAGAATTTTGTCTTAATAGACAGCCTGGATATTCAGTTCAATAACGGCTTTTCGGTTATCACCGGTGAAACGGGAGCCGGAAAGTCTATTATTTTAGGGGCCTTATCGTTGGTGCTCGGGCAACGGGCAGACGGGAAGAGTATTAAGAATGGCTCGGATAAATGTGTGATGGAAGCAACTTTCGATGTATCCAAGTATCAGTTGGAAGAGTTTTTCCATGTGAACGACCTCGAATATGATCCGGAAATCTGTATCCTTCGCCGGGAACTGTTCGCTTCCGGTAAATCGCGTGCGTTTGTCAACGATTCCCCTGTACCTCTTACTGTTATGAAGGAACTCGGTAGCCGCCTGATTGATATCCATTCGCAACATCAGAACTTGTTGTTGGGAGATAACCGTTTCCAGTTGAAGGTGATCGATGTAATGGCGGAGAATGAAATACTTCTGATTCTGTACCGGAAAGAATACCGGCGTTATCAGTCTTTGAAACGGGAATTGAAAGAGTTGGAAGAAAAGGCAGGGCAGAACCGGCAGGAAGAGGATTATATCCGTTTTCAGTTGGAGCAACTGACCGATGCCCGTCTGGTTGCCGGAGAACAGGAAGAACTGGAACAGGAATTGGAAACCTTGTCCCATGCCGAAGACATCAAAAGTTCCTTATATAAGATAACCGAATTACTGAATGGCGAAGAACAGGGAAGTGTCCGGCTTATCAAAGAAGCTCTTTCAACGGTCGATTCGTTGGAACGTTACTATCCTAAAGCCAAAGAGATTGCAGAACGTTTGCGCTCTGCGTATATCGACCTGAACGACCTGGCCTCGGAGACTGATGTTCTGAAAGAAGATGTTGAATTCAACCCGGAGCGCCTGGAATGGGTAAATGAACGTCTGAACACCTTGTATACTTTGGAACAAAAACACCGGGTTGCCACTGTGGAAGAATTGATCGCGATACAGGATAAATATACTGAACAATTACGCGATATAGATTCTTTTGACGAACAGATAGATGTTCTGAAAGGACAATTGGATATTTCTTATCAGGAATTACTCCAACAGGCTGCCGTTTTAAGCGAACAGCGTAAGATTGCATCGAATGCGATAGCCAAACTGTTAGTGGAAATGGTTATTCCATTGGGAATGCCGAATGTTCGTTTTGCTGTGGATTTTGTTGCCAGACCGGAACCGGAAAGCGATGGAATGGACGATATACGTTTTCTTTTCTCTGCCAATAAGAGTGGAGAACTACAACCTGTTGCTCAAACAGCATCCGGTGGTGAAATTTCCCGCCTTATGTTATGTATAAAAGCAATGATTGCCGGATTCACAGCTCTACCAGCTATTATTTTCGATGAAGTAGATACAGGTGTTTCCGGTGATATCGCCGATAAAATGGGGGATATTATGCAGGATCTGGGATCAAAGATGCAGGTGATCACTATCACTCATTTACCTCAGATTGCCGCCAAAGGAAAAGATCATTTCTTTGTCTATAAGGAAGATACGTCCGAACGTACGATAACCCGGATCAAGAAACTCAACAAGGAAGAACGAATCAAGGAAGTTGCCCGTATGTTGAGTGGCGCATCGTTGACCGGAGCTTCTATCGCCAACGCAAAAGAATTGTTGAAGGTCAAACGTTGATCAGGCCGTTAAACCATTTCTTCTTTGGCTGGTCATAGAAGTAATTACTAACTAAAAACGAAAAGTCATGAAACGGATTAGCTTTATATGCTTGTTGATTTTGTTGTGTAGTTTGCCGGGACAAGCTCAGTTTTGGATCAGTTTTGGTTGGAATGAACCCCATTGCCAGAGTTGCCTCTGGATGGAGCAGGCCATGCGGTTGAATGGAAGACAGGCTGCCGATTATCATAATATCGTACATAAATACGGTCAGAAGATAGAGAAAGAGGCCCGTAAACATTATCGTTACTGGGACCAGTCTGCAAAGAAGATCTTTAATCTGCGTATGGAGCGCGACCGTAAATTACAGCGTGTCCTTTCTCCTTCGCAGTTCCGCCTGTATGTTCGCTTTGTTCGTGAACGTCCGCAGCGTATTCATGATTATCAGGGTTGGTATAATAATCCTCATTATCCGAATTACCGTCCGTCCGATGTTTGTTGGCGTTATGAAGATCATTACTGGCATAATCAATGGGAATATTCAAACGGACGATGGAATGGACGTTTTGATGATGGCAAATGGTATCGGGGTAAATACGATCGTCCCGGTCATCATGATAACGGACAGTGGCGCCCGGATAATCATAACCGTCCCAATCCGAATCATAACCAGCATTTCAATAAACCATCGAAACCGGGAAATGACCGGTATGACCGGGATAAAAAATCCGATAAGCGGGGAGATAGCTATCGCAGTAATGAAAAACGCAATGACAAGCGTGATAAAGACAAACGCGATAAAGATAAAAAAGAGAAGGAAAAAGAGAATAAACGACAGGAAAGTAAACGTTCCGAAGTTTACCGCAGAAGCTAAACTCATATTAAGTAAACTTTCCGGAACATGAGTTTGTTCCTATTATAAAGAATAAACTCATGTTCACACATTTTCTGAATATTCTGGCTACGGTTATCAGCGTGGTAAGTTTACTGATCGTTACTTACGGAGCGCTGGTTGCTTTTATATCTTTTCTAGGAAATGAACTCAAGCGGTTTACCGGCCAATACTCAACAGTCAATATCCGTCGGCTGCGAGCTGAATTAGGTACTTATTTATTATTAGGATTGGAGTTGCTGATAGCTTCCGATATTCTTAAAACCGTCCTGGAACCCAGTTTGGACGAACTGGCTATCCTTGGCGGTATTGTTGTTTTAAGGACTATCCTTTCTGTTTTCCTGAATAAGGAAATAAAGGAACTGGAAAGTGAAAAGCAGGCTTCATAGCTTGTTGAAATTAGGATATATCGTTAAAAATCGTACTTTTGCATTGCAGTAAAAGTAGACGGATGTTCAGAGTCAATAAGCAGATATTATTATTTATAGCAGGTTGCGTATGGATCATTGCCGGAGTCAATATTCTCCGGATCGGGATTCTCACGTGGATGCATGATGCACATTACTCTGTGCTTAAGGTGGGAGAAGCCGTTATTGTGTTCCTGTTGTTCCTCAATTTCGTATTTCTACGTTTGTTCAGGAAGCATAGCCGGCGTATCGCTCAAAAAGGAGAAAAGAATTGTCCTTTCTCTTTCTTTGATATTAAAGGTTGGGTTGTGATGTTTTTTATGATCATTTTAGGAGTAGGAATCCGTCATTCCCGGTTATTACCCGATTCCTTTATTTCTGTTTTTTATACAGGCCTCTCTTCAGCCCTTATCATCACCGGAATATTATTTCTTATTCAAGGCGTGAAGGAACGGCGAAACAGTAAATAATGTTTGTATATTTGCATTCGCATTCAATTGACAACATACAGTTAATATATATTTGATGAAAGAAAACGAAATGGTATTCGGCATACGTGCCGTGATCGAGGCTATCCAGGCCGATAAGGAAATAGATAAAATTCTTATAAAGCGCGAGTTGCAGGGAGAACTTTCCCGCGAACTGTTTGAAGTGCTGAAAGGACGTGAGATTCCTGTACAGCGTGTACCGGCTGAACGTCTGGACCGCCTGACACGGAAGAATCACCAAGGCGTGATCGCCTTTATTCCGGCTGTCACTTATCAACGTCTGGAAGATATTATACCATTCGTTTACGAACAGGGGAAAAATCCTTTTATCGTCTTGCTGGACGGTATTACGGATGTCCGTAATTTCGGTGCGATAGCCCGTACCTGCGAATGTGCCGGTGTAGATGCCATTGTTATTCCGGCAAAAGGAAGCGTTACGGTAAATGCGGATGCAATCAAGACATCTGCCGGAGCATTGCATGTATTGCCTGTCTGCAAAGAGAAAAGTATTGAAGAATCCATCCGTTTCCTCCAGGCAAGCGGAGTAAAAGTATATGCAGCCAGCGAGAAGGCTTACGAAAACTATACATCTATTAAATATGACGGTCCGGTCGCTATCGTAATGGGAGCGGAGGATAAAGGCGTTTCGATGGATAACCTGCGTATCTGCGACAGTATGGTAAAAATACCGCAGTTCGGAACGATCGGCTCACTGAATGTATCGGTAGCCAGCTCTATCCTGATCTATGAAGTTGTCCGCCAGCGTATGAATGAAGAACAAAACAACTAAAAAGATAAACACAATGAAAAAAGTTATTGCAACAACAAATGCGCCTGCCGCAATAGGCCCTTACAGCCAGGCTGTACAAGTAGGAAACATGCTGTTCGCTTCCGGACAACTAGGAATCGATCCCGCAACCGGTAATTTCGTGGAAGGAGCCGTAAAGGAACAGACTGCCCAGGCTTTCAAGAATGTAAAAGCGATCCTGACTGAAGCCGGATACGATATCAGCGATGTCGTAAAAACAACCGTATTTTTGGCAGATATGGGTGATTTCGCTGCGATGAACGAAGTATATGCTTCTCAATTCGAAGGTGCTTTCCCTGCCCGTTCCGCTGTTGCCGTAAAGACTTTGCCTAAGAATGGTTTGGTAGAGATCGAAGTGATAGCTGTAAAAGAATAATAATCAGTACAATTTTCATGGGGCACTATACAAAACAATGGACAGTGCCCCATAAATAAAAGATAGAGTAAAGACATATTTAGTTAGTAGCGATCACCCCATCGGCTACCTTCATGTCATCTATTTTGACTGCTCTGCCATCTATTTCCACATCGAAAGTCAGATACAGTTCGGATTTATTCATTTCAGGTATGTAATCAAAAGAAGATCTTATTGCTTCATTAGCACCTGTTTCATATGTAATTACATCCCCTTCTTCTATATCCTCTACATCCTCTCCTTTGAATGTGTAAAGTAGTCCTTTTGCTTCACCACCGGAATAACGAAGAACCGGAGTTATTTTTATAACAGCATTTTTATAGAACCACTGGGGAGGGAATATGATATTTTGGATAGTCACAGGCACCTTACCACCTATAGCCTCTAACGGTTGTGGCATTGTATTGATAGAGCTTTTATCCCAAAATAGCATTGTTTTTACCGAATACCTAAATTGCGATATCAGTTTATTGTCCTTTAGAAGAGAGACAATTATACGCCCTTCTTCGTTCCAGGCTTCTAAAGGTATTAAAGTAATAGAATTGTTATTACGATTATGCTTAACTCTCCATCCGTTAGTTGCTTCAAAATCAACTGTTGTTTGTGAATCCGGATTTTCTACCTTATACATAATCTCTTTTGTCTCATCAGCCCACATTCTTTCTGCAATCAAACCATTTTCATTTACATCAAAGAGAATTTTCATTGCTTTAGAATTTTCTTTGGGCAACTTTAATATAGTACCTGTCGTTAGTTTTAATTCGATATAGTCTCCTTTGTCCGTTACGCTTTTAAATGGAGAGTAGCCATCAACGCCATCTTTACCGTTGGTTCCATTCGCTCCGTCCTTTCCGTCGGTACCATTTACTCCATCTTTCCCATTTTGTCCGTCTTTACCCTTAGCAGAAACAGGTTTACCATTAACTAAAAGTTCGTTAGGACCTTCTCCATAATCTACAGTCCAGTTTCCACTAGAGTTTACGCCGATAACAGGAGTCTTACCGTTTCCCCCAGTTGCCTGTACTTTATTGCCATTCGAATCTAAAACCCAGGAAGCAGAATTATCCCCAACCTTTTGTGTCCAATAAAAAATGCCATCTAACTCATCTACACCAATTACGGGATAATCACCATTCGTACCATGTTTTACCACAATGGTGTTTCCTTTAAGGAAATTAATGGCATATCCACTTTTGTCAGCCAGTTCATTTACACTGGTAATGTAATCGTTAGCTTCCAATAACGAAACAATTTGCTTCAAGTCAACAATGTCGGCATTAGCCTGTTCGCAGATTTTTTCTAATTTGGAAACTCTTTCTAATAAATCATCCACATCATCTCTTAGATCCTTTTGGCAGCTAGTGATCGAAAGCAAAAAGATACCAAACAATAAAATAAATTGTTTTTTCATATATGTTTATTTACTATAATAATTAATATACTAAAACTATTTTGCATGTCATATGACATGCAAAAGCCTCATGAGGCTTTTGATAAAATTTAGACCATCAAAGGTAAAACAAAAAACAAAGAGTATTCTGCTTTTTTATAAAATAAGGTAAATACATCATTATAAACAATGAAACGTTTCAGGTTTCAGTCATGTTTATCGATTGTTATTCAGATCATTGAACTGAAAGATGAAAAAAAGAGGATACTGCGGTGATATTCAAAGTCAGTTCTTTTGAACATCAAATAAGGGACTTTTGATTTCAAAACATATATGCTTTGTTGACGAAACATATATGTTTTTTTTCGATGGGTCACTATGTCTTGACAAGTGGATAACTACTTCTTTAAAATGGGTAGGCATCCATAAAAAACAGGAAGTGAACGGAAAAAAATAGGACAGGAGTTATTTCAGAAAAGCCTTAAGTATATAACAAAAAAAGCCTTGTCGTTTTTTGAAAAAACTGCAAGGCTTTTTTCCTTTTTTATAACGTTTCAGTATAATCTACTCACATATAATATATTAAGACGACTGAAACCTGAAACGTGAGTTATAAAAACTTCCGGAGAGACAGGACTATTTATCCGATCATCTGAACACTACGTTTGATAAACTGGCTTAACGCTTCGCCTTTCAGCATACCATTGGCAAGCAAAGCCAAGTCGATCAACTGGCTGACCAACTTGTTACTGCCTGCATATTCTGCCAGGATAGCATCACGCTGTGATGTCAGCTCATCGATCTTATGGTTCGTATTTGTCATGTCTTCTTTTTCTTCGGAAGTGATCTCTTCTTCCTTCTTCTTACTCTGAGCGTCACGAAGATCGGATTGACGAGCTTTCCAACCTTTCAGGTCTGCCAGGATCGGTTTCAACTTCTCTTCGCAGTTCTGTTCTTCTTCAGAAAGCACTTTCTTAACCAGTTCATGATCCGTATTCAATACCAGGTTGTAGTTGTCAGGCATTTCGCCATAGAATGACATACCCGGTTGCATAGCAGACATTTCACGCATACGGCGCATATATTCGCTCTGTGTAAGCATTACAGGATTTGAGTTTTCACCCAATGCTTCGAAAGTAACGATAAAGTCCGTCTTTTCGATCTTCGGCAACTGGCTCTTAAACATTTCCTGCAGGGCATTCTTCTGATCTTCATCCAATGTTACCTGGCCTACATTTTCCTTACGGATCAGGTTATCGATCGTATCGCTGTCTACACGAACGAAACGAGTCTTGTCGAACTTCTGTTCCAACTGGCTGATAACATGTACATCCAGCTGGCCGTCCATGATCAATACACTGTAGGCTTTATCTTTAGCAGCCTGGATGTAGCTGTACTGGTCGTTGGCATTCGTTGTATACAGATAAATCAGGTTGCCGTCTTTATCTGTCTGGTTGGTTTCAACCAATGCTTTGTATTCTTCAAATGTATAGTATTTGCCGTCGACATCTTTCAGAAGAGCAAACTTAGCGCCACGATCATAGAACTTTTCATCGCTTAACATACCATACTGGATAAATAACTTCAGGCTATCCCATTTCTCTTCAAACTGAGGACGGTCGTTCTTGAATATTTCTTCCAGACGGTCGGCCACTTTCTTGGTGATATGGTTGGAAATCTTCTTCACATTCTGGTCGCTCTGCAGATAAGAACGGGAAACATTCAAAGGAATATCCGGAGAGTCGAGTACGCCATGCAATAATGTCAGGAATTCAGGAACAATGCCTTCCACAGAGTCTGTAACGAATACCTGGTTGCTGTAAAGCTGAATCTTATTACGATGCAGGTCGAGATTGCTCTTGATACGCGGGAAATACAGAATACCTGTCAGGTTGAACGGATAATCCACATTCAGATGAATCCAGAACAAAGGTTCTTCCGACATAGGATAGAGGTCACGATAGAATTTCTTATAATCTTCATCGGTCATATCGGTCGGTTTGCGAACCCATGCCGGTGTGATCTCATTAATGATATTATCTTCGTCGGTATCGACATATTTGCCGTCTTTCCATTCCTGCTTTTTACCGAAGGCAATAGGTACCGGAAGGAAACGGCAGTATTTCGTCAGCAAGCCGCTGATCTTGTCTTTATTCAGGAAGTCTTTGTTTTCATCGTCGATATACAGGATGATATCTGTACCGCGATCCTCTTTCTGTGTTTCTTCCAGTGTATATTCAGGTGTACCGTCGCAACTCCATTTCATAGGTACGGCACCTTCCTTGTAAGATTTGGTAACGATCTCTACTTTCTTCGAAACCATGAAAGAAGAATAGAAACCAAGACCGAAATGTCCGATGATAGCTGCCGCGTCGTTCTTGTATTTTTCTACGAACTCTTCAGCACCGGAGAAGGCAATCTGGTTAATATATTTGTCGATCTCTTCGGCCGTCATACCGATACCACGATCGGAGATCTTGATGATCTTGTCGTCGAAACTTACATGGACCGTTAAATCTCCTAACTCACCTTTAAATTCTCCGACAGATGCCAGCGTTTTTAATTTCTGAGTCGCATCGACAGCATTTGACACTAATTCACGAAGAAAGATTTCGTGATCACTATACAAAAACTTCTTAATGATAGGGAAGATGTTCTCGCTTGTAACACCAATGTTTCCTTGTTTAGCCATTTTCTTTATATTTTTATGTTACACTAATTCGTTTGACGTTACGATATAAACAAAAAAAATGCCAGATAGGTTCTATCTGACATTTTGACTTTATTACCGGAAGAAACGACTTATTCCTGTTCCTTCTTTTCTACGGATGTTACTATTTTCTGTTCCTCCTTGTTGAAGTCTACAACGATCTTGTCGCCTTCGCCAACAGAAGCACGGATGATCAGCTCAGCCATTTCGTCTTCCAGATATTTCTGGATGGCGCGTTTCAGCGGACGGGCACCAAACTGTACGTCGTAGCCTTTCGTTGCGATGAAGTCTTTCGCCTCGTCGGTAAGCACCAATTCGTACCCCAGACCACAAACACGTTTGTAAAGACCCTGTAACTCAATATCGATGATCTTGTGGATCGCATCTTTATCAAGCTGGTCGAACATGATAATGTCGTCGACACGGTTCAGAAATTCCGGAGCGAACGCCTTGTTCAACGCTTTCTGAATTACGCTGCGTGAGAAATCCTTATCCGGTTCACCGGCTGCCTGCGAACTGAATCCGACACCACGGCCGAAGTCTTTCAACTGGCGTGTTCCGATGTTGGAAGTCATGATCAGGATCGTGTTCTTAAAATCAATCCGTCTGCCAAGACTGTCAGTCAGGCGACCTTCGTCGAGCACCTGCAACAACAGGTTGAATACATCTGGATGCGCTTTTTCGATCTCATCCAGCAATACGACAGAGTAGGGTTTACGGCGAACTTTTTCAGTTAACTGACCACCTTCTTCATAACCTACGTATCCCGGAGGTGCACCGATCAGGCGGGAAACCGCGAACTTCTCAAGATATTCACTCATGTCGATACGAACCAAAGCATCTGCCGAGTCAAACAGGTATTCTGCCAACTTCTTAGCCAGGTGAGTTTTACCCACACCTGTCGGACCTAAAAACATAAAGGTTCCGATCGGCTTGTTCGGATCTTTCAGACCGACACGGTTACGCTGGATCGCTTTTACGATCTTCTGGACAGCATCATCCTGACCGACTACCTGCTTTTTCAGGTTCTCTGCCATTTCCAGCAGTTTCAGGTTCTCAGCTTTAGCAATACGCTGAACGGGAACGCCTGACATCATGGCTACAACTTCGGCAACTTTGTCTTCATCCACCGTTTCGCGGTGCTCCTGCAATTCCTGTTCCCATTTGGATTTTGCGGCCTCCAATTGCAACAAGTACTGACGTTCTTTATCACGGAAACTTGCTGCCAGTTCGAAGTTTTGCGACTTCACGGCTGCCAGTTTTTCGGTTTTCGTATCTTCTATCTTCGCTTCCAGTTCTTCGATACTTTTCGGAACTGTAATATTAGATATATGTACGCGGGAACCGGCCTCGTCCAGGGCATCGATCGCCTTATCCGGGAAATTGCGGTCACTGATATACCGTTCTGTCAGCTTAACGCAAGCATCCAGTGCTTCGTCGGTATAAATCACATTATGATGTTCTTCGTAACGCGGTTTGATATTTTTCAATATCTGCAATGTTTCTTCAGCGGTAGTCGGATCGACAATCACCTTTTGGAAACGACGTTCCAAAGCACCGTCTTTCTCGATGTTCTTACGATACTCATCCAAAGTCGTTGCACCGATACATTGGATTTCACCACGTGCCAAAGCCGGTTTCAGCATATTGGCAGCGTCCATAGAGCCGGAAGCCGACCCTGCACCTACGATCGTATGGATCTCATCGATAAACAGGATGATATTCGGGTTCTTTGAAAGTTCGTTCAGTATCGCTTTGATACGTTCTTCGAACTGTCCGCGGTATTTTGTTCCGGCTACGATAGAGGCCATATCCAGGCTGATCACACGCTTGTCGAACAACACCCGAGATACCTTACGCTGGATGATACGCAGAGCAAGTCCTTCTACGATAGCAGATTTACCAACTCCCGGTTCACCGATCAGCACCGGATTGTTCTTCTTACGGCGGCTCAATATCTGTGCCAGACGTTCAATTTCTTTTTCACGACCGACGATCGGATCGAGACGATTCTCGGCTGCGGCACGTGTCATATCCGTACCGAAGTTATCCAGCACAGGCGTATCGTTCGGCGATTTCGGCTGTGCAGCACCGGCTCCGGAAGAGGAGCGGGGAGCTTCTTTACGGGAAGAGAAATCCTCGTCGTCATCGTCCTCGTCATCTGTATAACCGTCGCTGATCTCATCGATCTCTTCCAGTTCTTCCATACGGTCCATACTTGTTTCGCCTATCAGGCTGTTATATACGTTACGGTAATTTATCCCGGCTTCACCCAATGCTTTTGCGGCTACATTGAACTCTTCCTTCAAAATAGCCAGCAACAGATGTTCCGTCCCGGTCTCGTCTGTTTTAAACAAACGTGATTCTAACATACTCATTCGTAACACACGCTCTGTTGTCTTACTGATAGCTATATCGTGTAGTTCGGACTCTTCGGTTTCAAATGTATTTTTGATTTCCTGCTCAATCCTTTTCTTTATATCTGATACGTCGGCATGCAAATCATGCAACAATTGCATGGCTTTGCCTTCACCGTCGCGGATGATACCAAGCATTAAGTGTTCCGGCCCGATATAGCTGTTCTGAAGCCTGGCGGCCTCTTCGCGGCTATATTCTATAACGTCAATAAGCCTTTTCGAATAATTATTTTTCATATTATATGAATCCTTATCTATTATAATAATGTACTGTGAATGCAAAATTAATAAACTCTCCATATATATCTAACAAATTTCATGCCATTATTCCTTAAGAAATCCCCAATATTTCTGAATAATAAAATTTCAGTGCAAAAACTTTCGTGATAAGGGGAAAAGCGTTACCTTAGTGCACTTTTTAAAAGATGAGATATTGAGTGTAATTAATATAAAACTAAATGGTTGATCAAGACAGAATTATTAAGATTAACATCGAGGAGGAAATGAAATCGGCATACATTGACTATTCAATGTCTGTTATCGTTTCGCGTGCCCTTCCGGATGTTAGGGATGGTTTTAAACCGGTTCATCGTCGTATTTTGTTTGGAATGAATGAATTGGGAAATACATCCGACAAACCTTATAAAAAATCTGCGAGAATTGTTGGTGAAGTTTTAGGTAAATATCATCCACATGGTGACTCGCCCGTCTATTTCGCAATGGTTCGTATGGCACAGACATGGTCTATGCGTTATACATTGGTTGATGGACAAGGTAACTTCGGTTCTGTGGACGGTGACAGTCCTGCCGCTATGCGTTACACAGAGGCAAGATTAAGTAAACTTGCCGAGGAAATGCTCCGGGATATCGATAAGGATACAGTAGATTTTCAGTTGAACTTTGACGATACGCTGAAAGAACCGACTGTGTTGCCGACTCGTATTCCTAACCTGCTGGTAAATGGTGGTTCGGGTATCGCTGTTGGTATGGCTACAAATATGCCGACACACAATTTGACCGAAGTGCTCAACGGATGTATTGCCTATATCGACGCTCGCGGAGACATCGACGTAGAGGGACTGATGCAATATATCAAGGCTCCTGACTTCCCGACCGGTGCAACGATCTACGGATATGCCGGTGTAAAAGAGGCTTTCGAGACCGGTAGAGGACGTATTATCCTTCGTGGTAAAGCAGAGATTGAAGTTGAAAACAATCACGAAAAGATTGTTATTACCGAAATTCCTTACCTTGTTAATAAGGCAGAATTGATCAAGTATATAGCTGATCTGGTAAATGACAAACGTATTGAAGGTATTTCCAATGTAAACGATGAGTCCGACCGTAACGGTATGCGCATCGTTGTCGATGTGAAACGTGATGCCAACTCAGGTGTCGTACTGAATAAATTGTATAAGCTGACCGCACTGCAATCTTCTTTCAGTGTAAACAATATCGCCCTGGTCAACGGTCGTCCGAGACAGTTGAACCTGAAGGATATGATCAAGGCTTTTATCGAACACCGCCATGAAGTTGTTATCCGCCGTACCCGCTTCGAACTGAAGAAAGCAGAAGAAAGAGCACATATCCTGGAAGGTTTGATCATTGCTTCTGACAATATCGATGAAGTGATCGCTATCATCAAATCATCCAAAAGTCCGAATGAGGCTATCGAACGTTTGATGGAGCGTTTCTCTCTGTCTGATGTTCAGTCACGTGCCATCGTTGAAATGAGACTTCGCCAGTTGACCGGACTGGAACAGGATAAACTTCGTGCAGAATACGAAGAAATTGAAAAGTTAATCGCCCGTTTGAAAGAAATTCTTGAAAATGAAGATGTTCGTATGGACGTTATCAAAGGAGAACTGGAAGAGGTAAAAGAGAAATTCGGCGATGAACGTAAAACAGATATCGTATATGCTTCGGAAGAACTGAATCCAGAAGATTTCTACGCTGATGACGAAATGATCATCACCATTTCTCACATGGGATATATCAAGCGTACACCGCTGAGTGAATTCCGTGCTCAGGGACGTGGCGGAGTAGGAGCGAAAGGATCGGTAACACGTGACGAAGACTTCGTTGAATATATCTATCCGGCTTCTATGCATGCAACCTTGCTGATCTTTACGGCAAAAGGTAAGTGCTACTGGCTGAAGGTTTATGAAATCCCGGAAGGCGCCAAGAACGCAAAGGGTAGAGCAATCCAGAATTTATTGAATATCGAACCGGATGATAAAGTAAACGCATTCATCCGTGTAAAGAAACTGACAACCGATACCGAATTTATCAATTCACATTATCTGTTGTTCTGTACCAAGAAAGGTGTCATCAAGAAAACATTGCTTGAAGCATATTCACGTCCGCGTCAGAATGGCGTAAATGCCATCACATTGCGTGAAGACGACGGTCTGATCGAAGTTTGTATGACAAACGGAGATAATGAAGTGCTGATCGCAAACCGTAACGGACGTGCTATCCGTTTCCATGAAAGCGCCGTTCGTGTTATGGGACGTACAGCATCTGGGGTAAGAGGTATGACACTCGATGACGATCCTTCCGATGAAGTAGTCGGAATGGTATGTATCAAGGACAAGGAAGCCGATACCGTACTGGTCGTTTCCGAACAGGGTTACGGAAAACGTTCGATTGTGGAAGATTACCGTATGACAAACCGTGGCGGTAAAGGTGTTAAGACACTCAACATTACGGAGAAAACAGGTAAACTTGTTGCCATCAAAAATGTTACAGTAGAAAATGATATCATGATCATCAACAAGTCGGGTATCGCTATTCGTATGAAAGTGACCGACTTGAACGTTATCGGACGTGCAACACAAGGTGTACGCCTGATCAACTTGGGTAAACGTAACGATGAGATAGCCTCGGTATGTAAGGTACTGTCCGAACCGGAAGAGCAGGAGGTGGATGAAGAAAACGCAGAACTGGATGCTCAGAATGAAAATAATGAAGAATTAACCGGGTTTGGAGGATCTGAAGATATCGCAAATGATACTGAAGAGACAACAAATGAATAATTTAAACAAATAGAAATATTAATCTCAAATTACTATCACAATGAAACGATTATTGTTAACAGTTGCATTATGTGTTGCAGCATCATCAGCCTCTTTCGCTCAAAAGAAAGCCGTTAAGGAGGCGCAAGGTATAGCAAAAGGGGCAACTCCTGATTTTACAGAAGCTAGAACCTTGATCAAGGGAGCTTTGGAAAATCCTGAAACAAAAGACGATGCTCAGGCATGGTATGTAGCAGGTTTTATCGAAGATCAGCAGTTTAGTTCTGAAAGAACAAAACAGATCCTGGGACAACAACCGAACGAACCGGTTATGTATGATGCATTGATCGCTATCCTTCCTTATTTCAAGAAGGCTTACGAACTGGATCAGCTGCCTAACGAAAAAGGTAAGATCAAACCTAAATATACAAAAGACATCAAGAGCATTCTGAGTGCTGACCATGTATATTATTTCAACGGTGGTGCTTACTATTTCGACCAGAAAGATTACAAGAAAGCTTATGATTTCTTCAATCAATATCTGGAAATCTCTGAATTGCCGATGTTTGAAGGAACTCAGACTGCAGAAAAAGACTCTACTTTCATGACAGTTCAGTTCTATGCTGCTGTTGCTGCTACTCAGCTAGGTGATTCTCCTACAGCTATCAAGGCTTTGACTCGTGCTAAAGATACAGATTTCAGACAGAATGATGTTTATCAGTATCTGGCTTACGAATTTCAGCAGGCTGGAGATTCTGTAAGCTACTTAAATACTCTGGAAGAAGGTTTGTCAAAATTCCCGAATGAAGACTTCTATCTGATGAGTTTGATCGATACTTATATTCGTTCAGGTCAGAATGAAAAGGCTATCGAAAACCTGTCAACAGCTATCGCTAAAGATCCGAACAACTCACAACTTTATCATGTACAGGGTATCGTTTATGAAACAGGTTTCAAGGATTATGCAAAAGCAGAAGCAGCATTCAAGAAAGCATTGGAACTTAATCCTGAAAACATCGATTCAATGTCAGGTCTGGGACGTATCTACTACAACCAGGGTGTGAACAAACAAGGTGAAGCTAACATGATCAATGATAGCAAGAAATATCAGGAAGAATTAGCTGTTGCTAAAGATCTATTCAAACAGGCTCTTCCTTATTTCCAGAAAGCTCACGAAATGAAACCGACTGAATCAGAATATATGGTTGCGTTAAGAGGTATCTATTATAATCTGAACATGGGTCCGGAACTGGAAGCTATCGAAGCAGAAATGAACAAATAATAATCATCTCATTACATACAAAAATAGCCGTCTCGATTGAGATGGCTATTTTTTTGTCTATATGTCTCTCCGGTATTTATTTCTCTGTATACTTATTGTGAAACGACAGTCCAAACCTGTTCACTGATACTTTTCATTCCTTTTACAGAAGGATGTCCCCATTGTTTATCGATATCGCGAAGACGGATATTGGTTATTCCATAATGGGAGCATATCTCATTTATACTGTTTGTTATATCTTCAGAAAGCTCTGTATTCATCAGATTATAAACCCGGGCATTCGGATAAGATCGGGTAATATGGTCCAATAAATAACAGAAAGCCGGACGGAAATTATAAAGATCGGCTTTTGTCCAGTTTTCATATTGAAAATGGCCGATAGGGGAGCCAGCCCAACTATCATTGGTACCACCAAAGATAAAAATGATATCAGGATTACCTAAACTGTCCATACGGGTTACAAACGAACGGTCTGAAAAATCAGCCTTATCATACCCTGTATGGCAAATTGTTGCTCCGGAATAAGAATTATTGCATTCCAACTTGTACCCATGTTCATCGATAAAACGATACCACCAGGTTTCTTTCACCTGTTTTACATCATTCTCTTTCTTTTCACCGGGAACGCCATACCAGCACGCATTACCGGCAGGGATAACATACCCATAAAAGGTAGAATAGGAATCACCAAGAATAGATATTTTCTTTTGGGCAAAAATTCCTGAAGAGATACTCAGAAAAAGTATCAGAAAATGTATTAGAAAATGTATTAGATATTTGTTCATAACAAGATTGTTTTTACGCCGTACAAAGTTATAAAAATAGCCGTCCCATTTACGGAACGGCTATTTTTTATCTCTAATTCTGCTGATGAATTACAAGTAAGGAATAATTGTTATATAAATACCTGTAATAATCGCAGATGTAATAACACCTGAAATATTTGCTCCCAAGGCGTCACCCAGGATAAACGAATCCGGATTTTCTTTACTGACCAGCTTTTGTGCCACTTTAGCCGTTGTAGGAACACAACTTACTGCAGCAATACCGATCACAGGATTATAGTTGCCACGTTTAATGAAATACATTATATATCCTCCGATTATACCTCCGATACCGGAAAAAAGTAATGCTGTGACACCTAACACCAATAATTTCAGAATTTTAGGATCGAGCAATAACTTCGCGTCGCATAATACACCTAACAACAACCCCAACATGAATGTCGAACCATACAATAAAGGTCCGCTAACAAAGTCATAAATATGTTTCATCCCCGATTCACGTACGGCAACACCCAGGAATAAGGAGAAGAAAAGGGGAGAGGCCACCGGGAACAAAAAGCACAGGACAGCACATAAAATAACTGAAAAAGCCAGCTTAACCTTTGCGTCGTAGTTCTTGGGAGGTTTCGTAGTCGTCATTTTAATCGCACGCAAACGTTGTGGAATCAGTAGTTTTACCAGATACGGATACCCCCCATAGGTAAGTCCCAAATATAAGTAGGCAACTACCGTGATTGGTACAAACAAATGTTTTGCCAGGATCAATGAGGTAAATAACACCATCGGACCGTCAGCACCACCGACCATAGCGACAGAAGCACTTTCTTTTAATGATAAACCGAATGCACTTGCAATAGGAACAGTCAGAAAAGTTCCCAGTTCGGCACAAAGTGCAAGGAAAAGACTGGCAAACGGTTTTTGAAGTAGAAAACCTACATCCAGTAGAGTACCGATCCCCATGAACACAAAGCAGGCGATCAAACCGTTACTGAACGTCAGTGTATAAACAGGTTGAAGGAAATCAATCTGCATAGTATTCATTAATTGATCCGTATCAGATAGCATCGGATCCAGAAAAAGATTTCCCAAACCACCTTCCGGCATAATCAGTGTACCACAATTGATTGCAACCATCCCTAAACCCATAGGAATCATTACCATTGGTTCCAGAACACCTTTCCAACCCAGATAAACGAGCAAGGCACCAAGGGTAATCAAAAAAACACGTGCAATAGCCAGTATCCATCCACCGGCAACCATTGTTCCAAATCCTTGAAACAAGCTTAAAAAATCAACATTTTCCATATCTTATTATTTTTCGGTAGAAGGATTCTCCTTATTGTTTGTATTGTTTTTTCTTATCATCTGTTCCTTTTTCTTCAGATACATAATACGAGTATCCTGCGGATAATAATAATCCATCAGATCCAAATGAGAAGCACCATGACTGACGCCATGATAATATCCGGAAGGTTTTATATGGAGAAGGTCACTGTTTACACCACGGCGGAACTCCTCACGTTCATCATCCTCCGGATCTTCTTCATTTTCATTTACCACATCCAATCCTAAGATATCACCGATTTTGGCGCGTAATTTATTCAGTTTACTGAATTGTACCATTTCATCACTGTTAGAATGATGAAACTCCAAAGAGTCGGCCCAGGCTGCAATAAGCTTGATCACACCGGCTACAATAAAACCTATAATGAAGGTCAGGGCCATCATTTCCAGGGTAGAAAGTAATAGACTTAACATAATTATTTAATTTAAAATCCTGATATAATACACTTTAAAGTGCATAGTTAACTTTGTCTGACAGTAATCCAGTACAGACAAATAAAATAAAAACACCAAGAAATAGTAGACTAAATAATGATTTTCCGTAATACGTAGACCCAATGGGCAGATCGCATACGAAGAGTAGAAAATTTTATAGATTGTGTTGTTAAATAAGATTCGGAGACTCTATTCAGCGTATTTTGCTCTTTCAATAAAAAGAATTCCAGGAATTTTGTAGTTACTTTAAACGGACGTTCACATCTGGTAGATAAAACCTGAATACGACTTGTAGGACAATAAGCTGTATTATGGTACTGATTCAAATCAAAATTCTTCAGTTCATCCTGTAGCGGCAGTTTCTTATTGCAGATAAAAGTAGTTTCATCCGGAGACAAAACTTTTTCATCTTCAATTTTGATCTGCATATTCAGCAACAGCAGAAACAGGAATAATAATATCAGCAATATTTTTTTCATCGCGGTGCGAAGATAAAACACTTATTTTACATAAAACATTCTTTAGATAATAAATGTTGAAAAAAATTGTTGAGTCTGTTAAATCCAGATAAATAAGGCAAGAGTTAAAGAGTTCTACAAATCCTATTAAACATAATCGCAATTATAAAAAATGGAAATAAAAAGACAAATCAAAGCATAACCAATAAAAAATCCGTATATAACTTCACAGTTACATACGGACCAAACAAATAACAAACTCTACTTATATGAAAAAACAAATACTACTAACATAATTATTACAGAATCTTACTTTTAAGCTCTGTGTATCATTATAACAATGATAAGGTTTATTTAGTTCTGAGTATGGAATAATTTTTGTTGTTTTTTTCTGCTTGTTTCAATCAATACAGAAAAACTATTCTCATATGAGAACTATATTTTATTCGATATTATAACAAGACGTCAATTATATATGTTTTGCGACTATGTACTAATAAATACTAAAAAGGCATGTATGTATCTTATTTGATACGCTACATGCCTTTTTACGTTGTATCTGGTCGCCTAAATAAACGCGATATACATCTCCTTATATCTGTTGCTCTGTCGATTAGCCAGATTTTCCTTAGCTATCTTTTCGCAATCTTCCATATCCATACCATTTTCAGGAACACTCCAGTACCACAACATGGGCGCTTGGTTTTCTCTTTCTGCTGTTTCCATTTTTTTTCCTTTTTAAATTCAACTTCATACCTAAGACAGAAAAAAAGAAAATACCCCTATCATCTTCCCGATTTTTTTTTGATTATTTATTTTCTTCTTTATTTCCGTCGTTCAGATAACTCAGTAAACATTTGCCAGCCTTAAATTTCAGGTTGTTACGGCAAGCGATCATTACGGGTACGCCTGTTTTCGGATTGCGTCCCAGTCGTTGACTCTGTTTCCACGGGCTGAAAGTACCGAACCCTTGCAACATAACTGATTTATCTTCTTTGATCGCATCTTCTATCACTTCCTGCCATACGGATATAAAACGTTTTGCTTCTGTTTGCGTGACAGACATACGTTCTGCGATTTCCCTGGTTAATTCGATCCTGTTCATGTGTGTATTCTATTTAGTACATTAAAATTCCGTTTCATTCTCCGATTCATCCACATCATCAAAGATCGCCACATTCCCGTTGATAATCTTTACACGCCAGTCCACACTATTGGCTCCGGCAAGATTAAGGGTCAGCTTATAATGCTTGTTACGCTGAATATTGTAATTATTGTTATCTCCCAGATAAAAACAATATTCTACATCCATAGCCGCCTGTGTCAGTCCTTTATAATAATAGTTTCCTTTTACTGTCAGATAGGAACAATTTGTCAAACTGCCATTAGGGCCGTTATCCGGCTTGTTTTTATCTGACCCGGATGCTCCGATACCTTTTCCCTGAAGGTTTTCAGGCATATAAAAGACCTTCAGAGGGTCTACATCAGTAGTTGTTGTATAATTCTGTGAGCCTGTGAATATCGTTTGCTTTTCAAGGTAGCCGGTCGGCTTTTCTTTAGTATCAAACAAGACAATTTTCGACGGGATATTCGTTACCGACAGATCTGTAACTTCCAGTTTTTCAATATTGGCATCATTTAATTTGACCCATACTGAAACCTTGGCACACGGATTATAAACCTTGGTCACAAACTCCACTTTTTTTTCTTCCGTCCCCCCTCCTACTGAAGGATCGGCCGCAGCCGACACTTTTTTATAAGCAACCGGACCACAGGTAAGTATGTTGGGAAGATTTTGAATATCTGTTGTTTTAAAATCAACCGTCTTCTGTTTTAATGCATCTTCAGCCGGTGTTTCGCCTTCTCCAAACAGTGTATTTCCGCCATTCAATATGATATAAAAATGACTGTCCTCGACAGAAAAGTCCTTACTATCAGCTGTTATTCGCACCTGATAATCATTTACAGAGACAATTTGCTCCTGAGTATAATACTTTATTATAGTCAGGGAAGTATTACCTTCCACATATTGGACAATCCAAGCATCCGCGATCTTGATTTGGTCGTTATCCCCTACATGCACATCACCACTTCCCTCCGTTTTCGTTTCCACACTAATCGCCTGGGGTAATTTGAAATAGAAACTAAAACCGCCATTATCCGGCCGGTCATCTTCATCGAGGGTGTTACAACTACCCATCAGCAAACACAGTGAAACGATTGCCAATGCTCTTACATATAAAATAATATTGTTTCTCATACTCTTTGAATTTATTTACCAATCGGATCTGTTCCAATAGTCTGATCTTCAAAACCCAGCCAGGTAACCGTTATATCACCCGGTTGAAGTTCGCCGAAGAAAGTCAATTTGAAATCAAACGCATACTTCATCCCTTTTTGCAGTGATTTCTTCTCGATAGCAGCAGAATAAGTAAACTTTTGGGGACTTCCTGACGCCCCATAAGTCACCCACAACACCAGGTCAAACAATAACTCGGCAGAACCATCGACAGGCAACAGAACTACAGGTTCCGCCTTCTGCTGGAAAGTTTTAGCTTCTGCATTTGCCACAGAGGTAAAACCAGTGACCTCCTGGCTGTTGGCAACCCCATATTGATCGCCGCCTGTCCATGTTTCCCAATCAACCGCCCCTAACTGATAAGTCAAGGGAGCCGACAGGTTTTTGACTGTGATGCTCTCCACCTTCATATTCGTTACCGGCACCGGCGAATTAGGGTTTGCTTTTACAGAAAGGACCACCTGTGCCCCCAGGCGGGTAAACGGAGTCGGCAATGTCACCACCATCGTACTTTGTCCCGGATTCTCCGGTTTAATAGAAACACCCTTCAGCGTATTATACATAAAATCAACCCCGTTGTCGATAGAAAAGCCACCACTTCCCAAAAGTGTCGGAACATCGAATGCATTTAGTGAGACCAGATAAAAATCATACTCTCCACTATAAAGCGACATATTACCTGTTGCCGTTCCATCCGCCTGCATCGTATAGATGCCACTGCCCACCGAGGTCGTCAAATCGGTCCGCGTCTGGTTAAAAGCATAAATACTGAATCTTTTACCTGTCTCCATGACAGACTTAGTCCCACCGGCTTTAGTCACATCCAGGCTGTAAAAATCAAAAAGAATATTTACCGGTTCTCCTTTCTCTTCCGGTTTCTGACTGTCCTGGTCAGACAAACCATCACTGCAGGCCATCCATCCGGCACAACTCAACAGGATTATCAGTTTATTGATCGTCTTCATATTATTCGCTATTACTTATTAAATACCAATATCGCTGTCCTGGGTAGAATCATCTTTCCAGTCTTCTATCTCGACGCCGTTCATGCTACCGCTCATCTTATTGACCGTGATCGTATAAACATAGCGGCAACCGGCTTTCCATTGTACCTGCGGACTGATGGCAGAGGTGTTGAACGTACGTGTAGCCGCCCCTGTGCTTTCTCCCACTTTGATCGTCAATGCAAACGAAAGTGTTTTCTCCACCTGTTTCAAAGGAGCGACCAGACACGTCACATTCGGAGAACTTTCGGACGTCTTTAATGTCATTCCAGCTTGATCAGCATGTTTCAAGGTGATCGTACTTGTCTGCGTAAGGTTATTCAAGGCTGCCGTTCCCCTGCTCAATACCATATAACCATTCCCTGTTTCGAGCAGGTTATCACTTTTGATCTGCAACTGCGTCAGTGCCATCTTTTCCTCGACATTCTCAGCTTTGATGATCTTGAAAGCGATCTGTGACAGCGCATGCTTCATCAGTAGAGAAATACTTCTGCCTGAGGAACCCGCTGTCTGATCTGTAGAATATAAGTAATCGGTCTGTGCACTCCCTGTAAAATCGTCACTGCTAACAATCGTTACCGGTGTCTGCAATACGTTATTATTATTGCTTATCACCTGATCTGCCGGATATACGGCATAAATATCTGCAGTCCCCGCTGATATCTGAATATCGGAAGACTCGGTCGAAGAGGAAGATTTATAAGAATTCCAGACACCTCCTGTCTCCGCTTTAAAAACCAGGGAAGCGGGTGTCGTATAAGCTTCCGTAAGTCCCTCTTTAGCGGCATATACATATACTTGGGTTATGGAACTCAGAGCCGCCTTCGTCTGGCTGTTATTATCCACCGCGACAGAAACCAGCCTGAGTACAGCCTCTTCATTTGTCTCCGGTAACCGCTCGTCACACCCCGCCAAGATTGCCAGAAGGAACAAAGGATATAGAATCGTTTTATTCATATATGATCTGATTTAAAAAGTTATGTTGCACTCCAGTTACCATCGGTCCCATTATCAACCTCATCCGTACCAAAGCTATCGACGGTAACACCTTCCAGAATAAGCTTATCCGTGCTACTGAAAATATAGGTATAGTTATAACCCGCTTCCAATGTTTTTGTGAATGTGTCAGACTGCTTTTTATCCGAAGTACCTCCCACGCTACTGGTAACATTGATCGTATAGCTTATATTCGTCCCCGGCAAAACGACACCGACATACACATGTTGGTCGCCCGTATTACTGACCGCATAGAAAGCAACTGTCCTTCGGGCCTCTTCTGTAGCCGATTTATCATCCACCAAGGCTGTGGAACCTACCAATTGGACGCTTTCCCCCGTATGAGTTTTATCCGGATAATTTATTCTAATGGTTATTTTGGTAACCTCAGGGACAAAAGCGAAAGTAACCTTATTACCGTCAACCGGACTTTCATCCGCCAGCCGTATACTACTTTTATATTTAGCGGCAGTAGCCTGGTCTACCTGAATACCGTTATAGCCATCCGGCATATAAGAAGCCGAGAAAACCTCGTCACTGCCGGAAGTCGTAAGGCTTGTAACCCCGCTACCGGGAAGCCATTGCCCGGCAGCAGAAAGCTGGTATGTTGAAGCTGCAGCCTCACTGCCACTCGTTTTATTCCATATCGAGATCTTATCGTTTGCCTCGAAGCTTTTCTTCTCATAGGTCACACTCTCTGCCCGTGTCGACACCGCTTCTGTGATCGAAGCGGAAACTTCGAGAGGGACGCCATCGCCGACAGGATCTACCGGGTCTTCACTGCTACATGCCGTAAAAGACAGGAACAGTAGAAATACGTTTTTTATAGTTGTCGTATTCATAATCATTCTCGTTTATGCTTTATGTTGTTATATCTTTCAAATCTCCTTCCTTATTTCCTCCGTTTTCCCAATCCTTGATAGTTATATCTTCCGGTATCAGAATATCATTATGAAGGGACAACGTATACCGATAATCCGTTCCGGCTTTCATTTTACTCTTAAGAACAACGGTATATACCACCTCTTCATAAGTAAGCCGGACGGTAATATCCGTTTCACCGGTACCCGCATTACCCGTTTCGCCCCCTTTCGGATACATGATACAGCACCAGGTCAGATCGGTCGTCGCATTGGTTGTTGAACCGCCTGATGTACTCAGCCCATTCACATAAAGAGGTTTGATACTCTGCGTATCGTTGTTCCCTGTCCGAAGCCCTGCGGCAGAGACCACAAGGGTTGCCACCGTTTCTGTCGTCACTGCACGTTCAGGCTTGAATATGACCGTCAACCGGGCATTCTGATGTTTGAAGGCTGTATTATTATCGACAGTGAATTCCAGGTTCTCAGTCCGGGGCGAGGTCAGTACACCGGAAAGAAGCCGGTTACTCAACCAGTAGTTCTCCGCGCTTGTCTGGTCCTGCCTTATCTGCCCATTCTCGTAGCCTACCGGATAAACAGCCTGATACGTTGCGCCGGATTGCAGTTTCAGCGCATTACTCTTCGCACTCCATTTGCTATCGTTGAATACGTAATCTGCCGATTCACTTTTACCGGAAACCGTTTTAGTAATACGTATTACATCCGTAGAAACGAACTCAGTCCGGTCGTATGTATTTTCCGTAGAGACAGCGTCCGTCCGGGTTATTCCTCCGGCCGCCCCCTGCCCTCCTATTTCGGCAACTACGACTATCGGTTTTCCCTCACTCTCCAGGCCAACAGTCATTTCATTGCTACATGAGACGACACCAGCCAGCAGCGTGACAACAGTCAACAGCCGTACCCAAAGTATATACTTCTCTTTTTTCATATACATTCCTGTTTTTCAGTTTATAGATTTGAACCCGTCGGGATAAGCGTCACCGGCAGAATCGTTTTTCTCTGCAGTCCACGATTCGATTTCAGTTGTCCCTACTTCAATCGCATGGTCGGTCAGGACCAGGTTGTAGACAAACTTCCGGCCTTTTTTCCATTGCTTATTAAATTGAGAAGACTTTACAGTTAACTCGCGGTCGGCAGAACTATCGTTGAGATCGGCTTTTCCGAATACGATAGTCATAGAGAGATCGTCGCCCGGCTGGCTGGCCAGAGGGGCGACGAGACCGAACGCCACTTTGACGGATTGGGTCGATCCGCATTGTACCGCATTCGTGGTCGGGGCAAAACTCAAACTGTTCCCCATACTTCCGCCTGCTATCGTTCCGTCTGTCAGTACCATAGAGCCTGATCCTGTCCGGAAGGGCTGTCCCGTCCCTGCCGTCACCGTGATCTTTTTAACGAAATCGTATTCATTTGCCAAACCGTCTTTCTTCTTCATCCGAAACTCTATCTGTGCCAACGCATGATGGAGATAGATGGAAGGTGAATAATTACTCTTATTGTTTGCCGTGATCCTGGCTGCGTTTATTGCTTCGGTAGTGGCAGGATCGACGACATTGGTGTTGGAACCGTACAGATAATCCACAGCGCTGCAATCCCACGTACTGCTCCCGTCGAATGTCATATCCTTATCCAGTTCGATATCGATGGAAAGCGAACTGCCGCTACTTCCGTTGGTAATACCGGCACCAGCAGGACTGAATGCCAGAATACGTGCCGTTTCATTATGCAGCTTCACAACCGGAGTACCTTTCCAACTATCTCCATCAGGAGTGAAGGTTGAAAAACCGTCACCATTGGCATGATTGGTTATACCCGGATAGGCAGCTGAAAGATCTTCTTTTCCGACATACAATGTGACGGCCTTGATATTCCCGTTCGTCCCGGTCCCGTTCGTCCCGCTGACGATGCCATGTCCGTCGTCGGCTCGTGTTACAGTAGTACCGGCAAAGAAAGAGGGTTGCAGAAAAGTTTCGCCCCCGGCTCCTGTCCGGTCGCCGCCATCTTCTTCCGCCGTACATGAGAGCAGAAGCAGCAGGCAACCATAAAAGAGATGTTCCCGGCATTGCCGGAAGCTCTTTTGCGTAAGTGATCGTTTACTTTGTTTCATATGGATTGTTTTATTTATATCGTTATATTTCTACATCGCCGGTGCTATCCTCCGTACCCCAGCCTACGACCGTAAAGCCTTGCAGCTTAACGCCCATCGGGGTTATCGTTAAAGTGTAAGTATATATTTTACCGGGTTTCCAGAGCGGATCGTTATCGTATTCGTATTTCATCTCTTTGCCGTCGACCGTGAGTATAAAGGTTGAGTTTTTAGAGATGGATTCGTCGAGCGGCAGGGCGTAATTGGTGAGGATAACATCATTATCACTGGCTTTTTTACCGGCATCCAGGTTGTATGTATAGGCTTTCGAAGCAGATGCCGGAAGATTCAGCATTTTCCCGTCTTTCAACTGCATACGGGTATCGTTTCCCAACGTGTATAAGACACGTTCGTATTTTACATTCGTTACATTGGCGGTTCCGTAATAGTCATCGCTTTTCTTTATCACTAATTTTATTTGCGTGAGGACATGTTTAAGGCCGATGTTGACATTGGAGGTGATAGTTGTTTCTTTCCTGCCATTTGAAGCATCGGGTTGGTCGGCGGTGAAACGCTCGGCTTCCGGCTTGTCGGCATCGTATTTAACACCGTACATATAATCTTTCGCAGGGTCGGCAAAATCCAGGGAGTTCGAATTATTAGGATCGGTAGCGACCGTTGTACTGCTGGCAGGAGCATAAACGATCAGATCGGCCGGTATCGGAATGGTCGGATTCGGCTGGACGGAAGGATCGGCCGGAGGGGGCGTTACAGGCGTATAATTGGTTATAGCGGACCCGTTTGCCGGTGCCGGATGACAAGAGAAGATAATGGCAGTTTCAGAGCAGAGCCAGATGGCTTCGCCTACCGCGGCAGTGAAACCGGATGCTGAGTAAGTATATTTTCCGTAAGTTCCTGCCGGGGAGATTCCATAGGTGGTTTGGGTATTATCCTTGTTTACGGCATAGATACCGATGGCAGAAACGGCGCTGACATTTTCAATACCTGCACGTGTCAGCGAAATGCCTGCCACATTGGGATTGAGGCATATTGGTTCGTCGATGCTGTCTTCCTTTGTGCAGGAGGATAACAAAGAAGAGATCAGGAAAGGGATTAACAGGTATTTATTCGGTTTCATGTTTGTTGTTGTTACTGTTAGTTTATTTATCGATTGTCGGAAATGGACTACTTATATAGCGACATATGGTAACCATTCCCCTCTCGAGAGGAGATAAGGGGTGTGTTAAAGCCTGTTAGATGGCAAAACAATGACACACCCCCTGCCCCCTCTCGAGAGGGGAAAAGTTACTATTGGACAGACAAGTCACCACCATTTCCCGATCCCCACGCTTCGACGGTAAGGGTATTGATAGTCAGACCCTGGCCACTCAATACAGCGGTGTAAAGGTTGTTCTCACCTTGTTTCCATTCTACAGAATTGGCATTTGCAGCCAGAGGCACACTGTAATCTGCGCCATCTATCGTGAAAACTGCCTCTATCGTGTTTTTTGCTCCGTTATGAGGTAATACCAGGATACTGAACTCCGTAGATGCTTTTGCCGCATTTGCCTTTTTATTTTCCTGAGTATCGCCATCGGCAACAACCCCGTCTGCGTTTGTAGCACCTATCTTGATCAGGGTATAGCCGTTCTCTATATGACGAGAATAAGTGGCTGAAGATTCCGCATTCGGGGTAACTACACCTGTCGAGATATTCATGGTCGGTGTTGTGCCTTTACTAAGAGCCGTTCCACTACTATTCTTCAATACTATTTTAGTCAACTTACCGGTATTTTTATAAGAACCGTCATTATAGATACGGAAACTGACCATAGACATCGCATGCTTCATCTTCAAACTAACCTGATGGGCATTCTCTTCCGGAGTTCCGTTTTTCTTGCCGTTGCTAGCCTTTGCCAAACTCCCGGTAGAATTATCCACTCCCCACATATAATCCACTTCGCCGGGGGCCGAGACTATTTTGTCTTTCTTATCATTCGCTTTCCATGTAGAATTAGAACCATCCCATATCGTTTCTGCATTATTAATGTCTGTAGGATATTTATCATCGGCAGTGTTGTTGCCTTCAAAGACAGATATATTAATGACGGAAGAAGAAGATGCCGGTGCAGACGAAAGTTTTAAGGGTGTACCGGTTGTTTGCATAATGCCACCTGTAGCAGGTGTATAAGCCGGATGATACGCATAAATCGTTGCATCCTCGTTTGTCAGGTAAATCTTATCTGTTCCTTTATTTTCCCAACTTCCGTCGGTTTGACTATATATAGCATAGTTGTTCCCGTCTCCATACGAATCCGGAGAGGAAGAAGTTGTTTCTGCGGCATATACAGCCAACGATTGCATCACATCGCTACCTGTCCCGCTCTGTTCTCCGCTGTTTATCGCACTCTTTGTCAGTGCAACTCCCGCCGAAATACCCAGTTCCACGGCATCAGGGTCGTTGGCGGGATCTATGGTGATTCCGGGGGCGTCTTCATTGCTACAAGAAGCCGCTATAAGAGTACATAGACAGAATAGGTTGATGTTCTTTAAGTGTTTCATAATGTTTTTATTTTAATACCAGTTGTTTTTTGTTTACCGAACTTTTTCCGGTCAATCGATCAGGTCCAGGTCACTACCCTGAGCAACAGTTGTCCACTCGGTAACGGCGACGGATGAGATCCCTAATTCTTTATCTCCTATATTCAGGGTGATCTCGTGAGATGTTCCCTGTGCGAAAGAAGTTGAACTCCCCGTCGATGTCAATGAGATCGAAAGATCTTTGAAGGTACCGATAGAGGTTTCAACGGTTATTTTATAACTTTCATCTCCCGGTTTTTGGGGCGGTAAGAGTAAATTGCCGGTAAGATCGGTATCGTCGGTTCCGCTGATTTCTGTACCGCCGTCCGGAAAAGTAACAGACAATTCACCATTGCCGGTGAATGATGTTTTACCATCGGCAAGCGTCAGTGTGACACTGCAGGGAGCAGTAACGGTTATTTTCTTGACTTTAACGGTCAGTCCAGTTTTCACTTTTTTCTTAGCCTTGAATGTCAGTTGGGTAAGCAAGTGAGTATATTCAAGAGGCGTTATAACGCTATTCGTGTTATTGCTGAAACGTAAACCATCCCATCGGTTACCTTTAATCTGTCGGGCATACATCAGGTCGTCCTGGCCGGTAAGCGTGTATGAGACCGTTCCGGCGGCACTCTGATAAGAAGATGATACCTGAGGCGAAACAGCAGTCAGGTAAATCCATGAGCCATCTTCCGGGTAAGCGGGATCGCCCGGCAATGAAACTGTACCGTTTGTTTCCACCTTTGTGTCTTTCATCCATTCGTAGCCCGCAGACGAGGCAGAAAGACCTGTGCAATCGCCGTCACGCATGGATGCAAAGACGGTAGTCGGGAACGATTCCGTTATCGTTTGATCCGCCTTTGTC
>OMGR01000037.1_pt1 | contig 112553 bp, 76 predicted proteins | sample 1646061 | NCBI WGS metagenome assembly OMGR01 (sample SAMN05578583, study PRJEB25193) | human gut metagenome | biome: Human Microbiome; feature: human-associated habitat; material: feces | host: Homo sapiens | place: USA:Birmingham | reverse complement strand
AAAAGTGGGAGAGTAGATAGCCGCCGTTTTAGTAAGCGAGAGCTGAAAGGTAGAAGGAGTTCATTCGAAAGAGTGGATTCCTTTTTTCATTTATCATGGTTTCACTTTTTATCAGAATTGAATGATACATTGAGCATGAATTTATGAGTAGTATAATACACTCCCTGCCCTCTTTTGAGAAGGGGAAGGGGGAGTGTAGATATTTAGTCAAAGGAGAGTTTTATGATTTCTCCGTAGGAAGGTACATTCTTGAAGGCTTCTTTGATGTCATATTCTCCGGCATAAACCCGTGCACAGGTTAAAACGCCTCCGTGAGCGAATATGCAGACATCTTCTAATCCACTCTTTCTTATTTCATCAAGAAATGAACTGACACGTATGTATTGGTCTTTTAAAGACTCCCCTTCCGGTGTTCTAGTATCGATCCAGTCTGCAAACCAAGCTTCGGAACGAGGATCGGAAGATAATTCTTCCCATGACTTCATCTCCCATTCTCCGAAATTAAGTTCTTTTACCCGGTCTTCCCGGATTGCATCCGGATAACCACAGTAAGAGGCGAGACGCACGCAACGTGTAAGTGGACTGCACCAGACTTTATTGAAAGTGAGTCCGGAGAGCGATTCTTTTACTTTTTCAGCCTCTTCTTCAAAGGAAGGGCGTAATGCAACATCTGTCTGTCCGTATGCATAGCCTGCAGGAACGTCGACAGAGGTGTGTCTGATCAAATAGATATTCATATAGTGACTTTCTAAAGTGTTGTTGTATATATAACAGTTATCCCGAGATAAAAGCTCAATTCGCAAAGTAAAAATGTGGCTCCGCAACAATCACCGGTATATCCTTGTATTTTCTTTTTCATAAGTGTTGTCAGCATATACCAGGTAGCGACCGGAAGAAGACCGGCCAGAAAATAAACGGGTTCCGGTAGCCAGCATAGAGGAACTAGCAGGCAAATCAGGCTGAACAGATATTCTCCTGTCGTCATGCGGCTATAGATCGTTTTACTTTTAGCTTCTTCCTCTTTTCGGGCATAAGGGAGACGGTTGATGATCATCCCTGCCACTCCTTTGCTATAAGGATCACCCGCTAAGATAGCACAACCGGCCAATTCAACGGAAAGGTTGCTGAGTAATAGATAATACAAGCCAAAATAGCAGATTAAACCGATTACTCCGTAACTACCTATGTGGGAATCTTTCATAATAGCCAATACCCGTTCCCGGTTGGTTCCTCCTCCAAATCCGTCAAAAAAATCGGCCAGTCCGTCTTCATGCAAACAGCCAGTAATCAATAATCGGGTTATCATAGCCAAGGCTACGGCAACTCCGGCTGGTAGAATAAGGGAACTTGCATACAATACGATAACCATCAATCCGGCAGTGAACCAACCGACCAGCGCCCATCGGCTAACTATATTTTTGAAATATTCGGCGGGAACCTCTGCCAGTTTCCAGAAAGGTAGACGTGTAAAGAATATGAATGCAGCCAGTATACGTAACATATATATAAATGTTAGGAATGGAAGACCATCCGGTTAGAAATATTTAGTTACTGCAGCTTGTTGGAATGTATGCATTTCATTGATCATACGTACAGCCGAGTCGATAATCGGGTAAGCACAAACTGAACCGGAACCTTCTCCTAAACGTAATCCCAGATTTAAGACCGGTTCTGCCTGAAGTACATCCAACACCTTTCTGTGTCCGGCTTCGTCTCCGCAATGTCCGAATATGCAATAAGGAAGTATTTCCGGATATAGGCGGGAAGCTGCCAACACACAATTGGTCATTATAAAGCCATCTACGAGAATCACCATTTTGAGTTCTGCAGCCCGAAGCATTCCACCAACAGCCATGACCATTTCATAACCTCCGAAATAACCGATCACATCCAATGTACTGTTATCGCCTTTGTAATTTTCAAGGGCTGCTTTCAATACTTTATATTTATGTTGCACACCGATGCTGTCCAAACCACTTCCGGCACCTACACATTCGATCAGGGGAATACCTGTGAGGCAAGTCATCCACATACTTGACGCAGCTGTATTGCCTATGCCCATTTCTCCGAAACTGATGACATTGCATCCTTCTTTATGGCAGTCAGAGACAATATCGGCTCCATACTGAAGGGCCGACTCCATTTCTTCACGGGTCATGGCGGCTTCGTGCAGGAAGTTCCGGGTACCTTTCCTGATTTTCCGGTCTATCAATTGTGGTATTGCAGGAAAATCGAAATCGACCCCGCCATCGACTATTTTTATTTCAAAACCATGCTGACGAGCCAGGAAACAGACACCGGCTCCGCCATTCAGAAAGTTGTGAATCACCTGGCGGGTGACTTCCTTGGGAGATTTGCTAACGCCTTCATCGGCAATGCCGTGATCAGAGGCATATATAACATTCATCGGATGCGTTAAAGCTGGTGTAAGTGTCTGCTGGATCAGTCCGACCTGGAGAGCAATTTCTTCCAATCTGCCCAACGAACCTTTGGGTTTGGTCAGATTATTTATTTTGTCTTGTAGTGCTTCCGCAATAGCAGTATCCGGTTTTTCAATATGAAAGGTAATCATTGTTCTATTATTTTGTTATTCTTTTATTTTCATGGGTATTCCGCTTATCATCAGTACAACTTCATCGGCACGGGAGGCTATGTATTGGTTTAGCCATCCCTGCAGGTCCGTGAATTTGCGCTGTACTGGATCAGGGGAGACACCTCCTAATCCTATTTCATTGGTAACGAATATGAGATAAGCATGCTGTTCGACCAGCCGGTTGAATTCTTCTTTCAGTTCTTTGAGAGACAATTCGACATTGCTGTCGTTGTCAAAAAAGAAATTAGTACCCCACAAGGTGACACAGTCTATTACGACTACCCGCCCATTCAGGTTGTGATGGCTCAGGTATTTTTCTTCTTCGATGTTTGTCCATTCCGGACCGCGGTCGGCCTGGTGGCGGAGAACACGTTGGCGGAATTCTTCATCCCATACACGGGATGTAGCCAGATAGACCGGGTTAGCGCTTAATGATAAGGCTAACTTTTGTGCATATCCGCTTTTGCCGGAACGTTGTCCTCCTGTTACCAGTACGATATGTTTGTCAGGCATCGCTTTATTCTCCTTTCGGCTTATTGCGGGCAGCAGCTCGTTTCGCTTTATTTATCGGATTGTTCTTACTCGTTTTCCGCAAACTGGCAGATTTCGGGGAAGCTGCGAGACGTTGTGAAACGGCAGCTCTTCCTAAAGATTTACCGAACTTTGGGCGCATAGCCTCTTTGAGTGCCTTTTCTTCCGTTGTCAGTTTTTCTTTTGGTTTTTCTCCGCTTTTAGCCGCCTTTCTTGCGGCTGCATATTTGTTATATTTGACATATTTACCGGGTCTTAATTTACTGCCGGAACCGGAAGATTTCTTTTTTTCGGTAGCAGGAGCATTTGTGGCAGGAGCGTTGGCTTCCACAATTTTTTCTTTTTTCTCAACTTTGGCAGTCGCTTCACCAAAGATGAGATTTTGAGTTTTTCCTGCACCTGTACGGGCATGTTCCTGTGCCTGTTTGAAATTGACCTGAATATCATCGAGCATGATGATATCCGTCTTACTTACTTTCTGTCCGACTTCGGGCAGTTTACCATTGACGGTAACCCGTCCCATTTCGATGAATTTGTCTGCCTCCCTGCGGGAGCAAAGACCTGCGTCACTAAGCAGTTTGTTTAGTCTTATTTCCATATTCGTATAATTTTTTTATTGCAATAATAATGATAGAAGACAAACAAGCAATCCCATAGCTAGTTCTGTATTGCTGTTTATTTTAGTTGCTATTAACATATCTTCCGTCGTGAAAGGCCGGTCGTTAACTCCGATATGAGGTTTTTCTACAGCCTGTCCGAAATAGTCGTGCGTTCCTCCGAAACGGCAATCCAGAATGGCAGCCAGCGCCGCTTCAGGATAACCTGAGTTCGGACTGAGATGTGCACGACCGAAGCGCGTCAGAAAATCTCTTTTATGCCAGTTGCCGGAAACCAGTAACATCAAACAGGCTGTTAGCCGGGCTGGTATATAATTGGCAACATCGTCCAACCGGGCAGCCGCTTGTCCGAAATCCTTGTATCGCTCATTCTTGTAACCGATCATTGAATCGAGCGTATTGATCATTTTATAGGCCATCATTCCGGGCAGTCCCAGAAAGCCGAACCAGAACATCGGAGCGATCACTCCGTCACTCAGGTTCTCAGCCAATGTTTCAAGGGCGGCAGCTCTGATCTCTTGCGGGGATAAGTCGGAGGTATCGCGTCCTACGATGCGTCCTACTTGTGTGCGTCCTTCTTCCACGCTGCGGTCTACTGCTTCAAAAACAGTTTTGACTTCCGTGATCAGAGTTTTTCCTGCCAGACAATAAAAAACACCGATCCCGATGAGGATAGCATATAATTGTGTATTTATGAATATAGCCGATAAAAGCAGTAAGCGGGTCAGAAGATAAACACCGGCGACGAGGACCAATGTCAGTAAACCTCCTTTATAAAAGCGGTTCTCCCCTTGATTGAGTCTTTTTTCTCCGAAAGAAATGAGTTTTCCGAACCAGACGATAGGATGGGGCCAGCCTTCCGGATCGCCTAACAGACGATCTGCCAGCCATCCGCCCAGAAAAGGAATAACCCTAAGTAAATATATCGATTGAGTTGACCAGTACATATTATTTGTTTGAGATACAAAGGTAGAAAATTGTACCGTTGTTTGTTTTGTAAATTCACTAATAAATATCTACCTTTGTCTTATGCTTAGGATAATAACACATATAGAACGATTATTACTGGTACACGACTGTGTGATTGTACCAGGATTTGGAGGGTTTGTACTGCAGGCTGTTTCTGCTGTATACGATGAAAAAGAACATTTGTTCAATCCCCAACGAAAAGAAATCGTTTTTAATGTCACATTGCAGCATAACGACGGGTTGCTTTCGGAATCATATATGCAGATGTATGATGTCAATTACCGGAAAGCACAATTGATGTTGGAAGAAGATGTGGCAGATATGAAAGTGGTTTTACAGGAAGATAAGAAATTATCTTTGGGTGTGCTAGGTTCCTTTAGCCTTGGGATGGAAGGACAAGTTATTTTTCACCCGGGAGAATCTGATGCTTTCAGTGTGGGTTCTTATGGCTTGGTTTCATTCAATTTCCCGCAACTTCAGCCTGTTTTGGCAGAGCGTGAAGAGATTGCTTTACTTACCCGAAAGAGAAAGAAAGATATATTATATATACCGGTTAACCGGAAATTACTTCGTGTCGCTGCGGCTTCGGCAGCAGCAGTCGCTTTATTCTTGCTTGTGTCGACTCCGGTAAAGGATGTCAATCAGGCGGCCTATACAGCGAGTTTTGTTCCGACAGAGATGGTTGTGAAAAGTGCTCCTGAAATAAAGCCGGCAGAGGAAATTGCTTCGGAAGAAACGATTGCACCTGAAATTAATGAAGTGAAGATAGAGCGTAAAGTTGCTGCTGTAGCTCCGTCCCGTGAAGTGAAAAGGCAAAAGATTACCCCTGAACCGGCAATAGCTAAGCCTAATCTTAAAATGTACCACATTGTAATCGCAAGTTTTCCAACGGAAGACCAGGCTGATAAATACATAGCAGGTGTAGACCGTCAAGAGTGTAAACATGTAAGTAAGGTTGTTCGTGACGGGAAGTACCGTATTTATGCGGATAAATTCGATAACCGTGAACAAGCTGAAAGTTATATGGCGACCTTGCGTATGAATGAAAAGTATAAAGATGCGTGGCTATTCATCAGTCGCTAAATAAGACTTCTTGTTCCGGAAGTGTTCAGGAGTTATTGTCTTTTACTCCTCTTCTTGTTTTGATTGTTTTTTCTTTTTTAAACGGCCTGCTTTTCGTAGTGCCTGGTCCAGAATGTACTGGATCTGGCCATTGGTGCTGCGGAATTCATCCGCAGCCCATTTTTCGATAGCATCCATCATCTCTGCATCAATTCGCAGAACAAAGTTTTTGGTTGCATTCTCTTTTTTGGCCATCACTCTTATATTAATATTAAAAATTTAGGATCATTGATATAATGTACCTGTGTTAATAACAGGCTGGGCTGATTCGTCCGCGCAAAGAACTACCAGTAAATTGCTTACCATGGTTGCTTTTTTTTCTTCGTCGAGTTCGACAATACTGTCTTTCTCCAATTTCTCCAATGCCAGATGAACCATACTGACTGCCCCTTCTACGATACGTTCCCGGGCTGCAATGATGGCATCAGCCTGTTGGCGGCGAAGCATAACACCTGCAATTTCAGAAGCATAAGCCAGATAATTGATACGTGCTTCCACCACTTCTATTCCGGCAAGCGTGAGACGGCTGTTCAGTTCGTCTTCGAGTCGTTGGGTTACTTCCCCTTCGTTATCGGAACGCAATGTTACTTTGTCGGTTGTTTCGTTTGTATCGTATGCATACATTCCGGCGACCTGACGTAAGGCAGCGTCACTTTGGATCTGAACGAAAGATTTGACATCTCCTGAAATATCGAAGGTCGCTTTATATGTATCTTTGATTCTCCATACCACTACAGCTCCGATCATTACCGGATTACCTACTTTGTCGTTCACTTTGATCGGCTCCAGATTCAGGTTGAAAATACGCAGGGTCACTTTTGTTTTCAATAAAAGTGGATTTACCCAGAAAAAGCCATTCTCGATAATTGTGCCGACATATTTTCCGAAGAATGTCATAACCCGTGAATTGTTCGGCTGAATAATGATTAATCCGTAACACATGAAAATTGCACATAGTGCACCAATAATGCCTAAAACAATACTCCAGGGGTGTTTCAGTGTGAACATGAAAATGGAAGCGCCCAGTATTACCAGGATAAATAATATGGCCAGGAAACCGGAGAGCTTAATGCCGTCAAATGCTTTTTCTTGTGCTTTCATAATAATTTATATTTGATATTATTTTGATATCACAAATTAAAACAATTATCTGTATATAACCAAATAAAATATCCCTTTTTTATAAGAGGATATTTAAAATATTATTTAGCTTTGTCTACTCAAAATTTACACGATTGGAATTTCAACTAGATACGGACAACAGAGAGTTTCAGGATGCCCTGCAACTGATCACTCATACTCGTCAGTCTGTTTTCCTGACAGGGAAAGCGGGGACAGGCAAATCTACTTTTCTCAAATATATCTGTTCGCATACGAAGAAAAAACATGTTGTATTGGCCCCGACAGGTATCGCTGCTATCAATGCGGAAGGGGTGACTTTGCATTCTTTCTTTAAGCTGCCATTTCGTCCGATGCTTCCGGATGATCCCGACCTGAGTCTGAAAGATGGCCGGATTTTCGAATTCTTTAAATATAGAAAAGAACATAGAAAGATCATTTCGGAGGTCGAACTGATTATTATTGATGAGATTTCGATGGTAAGAGCGGATATTATCGATTGTGTGGACCGTATTTTGCGTGTTTTTTCCGGGAATATGCGTTTGCCGTTTGGTGGAAAACAGCTGTTATTCGTGGGAGATGTGTTCCAGTTGGAACCGGTTGTGCCATCCGACCAGAAAGAGATATTGAGCCTGTTCTATGCCAGTCCGTTTTTCTTTTCGGCAAGAGTATTTCAGTCGATCAACCTGGTACCGATCGAATTGCAGAAAGTCTATCGCCAGACCGATCCTGTATTTATCAATATATTAGACCGGATACGGAGTAATGCTGCAAGGAAGCAGGAACTGGATATTTTAAATGCCCGTTACTTCCCTGAATTTACGCCGAATAATGAGGACATGTACATTACGCTTGCCACCCGTCGCGATCAGGTCGATTTCATCAATGAAAAAAGATTGTCGGAGCTGCCCGGTGATGAATTTATCTCTACCGGACGTATAGAGGGGGATTTTCCGGAATCCTCTTTGCCTACGCAACTGAATCTGGCGATCAAGGAACAGGCACAAGTAATCTTTATCGATAATGATCACGAACGTCGTTGGGTAAACGGTACTATCGGAATGGTTTCCGGCATTGATGAAAACGGGAATATATATGTCCTGCTGGAAAATGGGATCGAACATCTGGTCGAACCTACCTCATGGCGCAATTACAAATATAAATACAACGAAAAGGAAAAGAGAATAGAGGAAGAAATTGTCGGAACTTTTGAGCAATTGCCCATCCGCCTGGCCTGGGCGATTACTGTGCATAAAAGCCAGGGACTAACCTTCAACCGGGTCGTTGTCGATCTGACGGGAGGTGTATTTGCCGGTGGGCAGACCTATGTAGCCCTGAGCCGTAGCACATCGCTCGAGGGGCTGGTTCTGAAAAGCAGGGTGACTTCTCATGATATTTTTGTCCGTAAAGAGATCGTTCAGTTCAGTCAGATTTTTAACAGCAAGGAACTGATAGAAAAGAGTCTTCGTGAAAGTGAAGCCGAACTTTTGTATGCCCGTGCCGCGCATGATTTTAACCGTGGAAATATGAAAAATGCAGTGGAATCGTTGGCACAGGCTGTCGGAAAACGCAACGAACTCGATAAGCCGTTGGTACAGCGTCTGCTCCGTTCCAAACTTCAACGTATAAATTCGCAACAGGCGGAGATCAGGAAACTGAAGGAAGATCTGTATGCACAGCGTGAAATCCTCAAAGAATATGCCCATGAATATTATCTGATGGGGAATGAGTGTGTCACGAAAGCCAATGACCCGAATGCAGCTCTCCGCTCATTCGACAAAGCCTTGAAACTATATCCCGAATATGTGGATGCCTGGGTGCGCAAAGGCGTGACTTTATTGGATCTTGGAGAAACATACGATGCCCAGGTTGCTTTGAACGAAGCGGTCAAGTTGAGTCCTCTTTCATTCAAAGCCCGTTATAATCGCGGGAAATGTTATCTGCGTATGAAGTATTATGAGGAGGCGGTCGCCGACCTTCAAAAGGCGGTATCCATCAAACCGAAACATGCTTCTGCGCATGAATATCTGGCGGAAGCTTACCGTTTTGTCGGTGAAGAAGAACTGGCACAACAACATCAGGATATAGCAGATAGTTTGCGGGAAAATCGAAATATTTAAGAAAGTCCATAAAAATCAAACGAAATCGTAATGTTTTGGTAACATAGATTATATATCTTTGTGGCGTTTTATAAAAAGTGTTTCGATTGTTTTATTTTAAATACCATCTAGTATGAAGAACTTATCTGTGTTTGTTCTTTTCCTTTTTTGCCTGACGTTTGCTGTGAATGCACAGGTTACAACATCCGGGATCAGTGGTAAGGTGACGGCAGAAGGAGAACTCCTGATCGGTGCAACAGTGCAGGCCGTTCACGAACCCTCCGGTACTACTTATGGCACTGTTACTAATGCCGACGGACGTTATAGTTTACAGGGTATGCGTATCGGCGGCCCTTATACGGTAGAAATTTCGTATGTAGGATTTCAGAAAGCCGTATATAAAAACATTACCCTTCAGTTGGGTGAAACGTATTTGTTGGATGTGAAACTGACTGAGTCGTTATCGTTGGATGAAGTCGTTGTCACTGCCTCGAAAGCTGCGTTGTTCAATTCTCAAAAAACAGGAGCGGCTCAAAATTTCAACCAATCACAAATCATGTCTATTCCTTCCGTTAGCCGGAGCATTTTCGATATTACGAAAATGAATCCTATGGGAGTGAATACTGGAAACGGAATGTCGTTTGCAGGTTCCAGTAACAAGTATAATTCATTTCAGATCGATGGAACAGTGAATAATGATGTATTTGGACTTTCTTCTAGTGGAACCAACGGTGACCAGGCGGGTGCCAATCCCATTTCTCTGGAAGCTATCGAGGAATTGCAGGTTGTCGTTGCTCCGTTTGATGTCCGTCAGAGCGGTTTTACCGGAGGTGGGATCAATGCGATTACCAAATCAGGAACCAATACTTTCCACGGTTCGGGATACTGGTATTATAATAATGAGAACTTTTATGGAAAAACTCCGGGAAAACATGTAATCAACCGTACGAAGCTGGGAGATCAGAGTAGCGGTACTTATGGATTGACATTGGGGGGACCGATCATCAAAAACAAACTGTTCTTTTTTGCGAACTATGAACGGGTGAAGGAAACTTATCCTTCTTCCAACAATATCGGAGAGGAAGGTTCCAAGTTGAGCACCAGTGAAGTAGAACAAGTTATTGATAAGATAACAGAACTGACTGGCGGTTACGACGGTGGCGGCTATGGCATACAGGATATTGATACACGCTCGGATAAGATTCTGGCACGTATCGACTGGAATATCAACCAGAAAAATAAATTTACTTTACGTTACAGCTGGCTGGATGCGCTCAGAATGGTATTCTCCAATGGTCCTAAGGTTGCCAACCTAAACCATTACGGTTATTATATGAACAATACCACTCATTCGCTGGTTGCAGAATTAAATACACAGTTTAATGCAGCCTGGTCCAATGAAGTTCGTTTCGGATGGACAAGCGTAAGTGACAGTCGTGATCCGATAGGACAGGCATTGCCTGCCGTACAGATTGACAACATGACGAACGGAACTACACTTAAATTCGGTATGGAACCTTTCTCTGCTGCAAATGCGCTGGATCAGCGTATCTTTACTTTGGCTGATAATGTTACGTGGAACAAGGGGAATCATACCTTGACTTTTGGAACACATAATGAATTTTTCCATATGGAAAACCTGTTTATTGCTAATAATTATGGTTCTTATGTATATAGTTCGCTGGATGACTTCCTTTCTGTGGGAACAGCCAACGAGGTGATGCCGAAACGTTACACTTATGCTTATTCACGTGAGGACATAACCGGAACTAACCGTTGGGCTCCGGCTTTCGGTGCTGCCCAGTTGGGTTTTTATGCTCAGGACGAATGGAGAGTGACAAATGATTTCCGCCTGACATACGGTTTGCGTCTGGATATCCCTGTCTTTTTCGATACTCCGCGAGCAAACGATCTATTCAATAGTTCATCGGTTGCTTCTACTCTGGATCTGGCAACTGACCGGATGCCGGCAAGTAGAATATTGTGGTCGCCGCGTGTTGGTTTTCGCTGGAATCTGAATGATGATCATACGACTCTGTTGCGTGGTGGTGCCGGTATATTTACAGGACGTGTTCCTTTCGTCTGGCTTTCAAATAGTATTTCAAAGGCCGGTATCGAGTTAAGTGAAACTTTCCTGTCTAGCAAGGAGAGTTTTGATGCGGCTAAAGCGGATGGTTTCAAGTTCAATGCTGATCCTTCCAAACAATATTATAATCGTAATGCAGCTATACCTACGGCTGAGATCAATGTGGCGGATAAAAACTTTAAATTTCCTTCTGTTGCCCGTGTTAATTTGGCATTGGAACATACTTTCCCCTTTGGAGTGAAGGCAACTTTGGAAGGCTTATATTCCAAGACTCTGAATAATATCCTGTATGAAAATGCAAATTATCAGTGGACCGGAAAGACTTTGAATAACGGTGGTGATAATCGTCCTGTTTATGAAAAGCAGGATAATAACTTTACCCAGATCATGTATCTGAAGAATACCAGTGAAGGGTATACTTATAATTTGTCAGCCAAGTTGGAAAAGGATTTCGATTTCGGTTTGAGTGCTATGGTTGCCTATACTTACGGACAAGCCAAGTCTCTGACTGATGGCAACTCATCACAGGCGTATTCCGGATGGAAATATAACCCGACCTATTACGGTGATATCAATCCGGAATTAACCTGGTCGAGCTTTGATGTTCGTAACCGTATCATTGCCTCTGTCTCTTACCGTAAAGAATATGCAAAGCATTTCGCCACTACTGTCAGTCTGTTCTATAACGGACAAACCGGCGGTCGTTATTCTCTGCTCGATTATTCGGATATCAATCATGATGGTTATAACAACGATCTGTTATATGTTCCTACTGATGCTGAATTTGAGAAAATGACTTTTACCGAATATACAAAAACGGTGGGGAATGATAAGATCGTAATTTCTCCCGCTGAGCAGAAAGAGGCGATGGCTAAATGGATAAATGGCAACGATGAACTCAAAGGTTCGAAAGGTGCGCATATGAAACGTTACCAGATGGTGATGCCTTTCGAACATCATTTTGATTTTCACATCGCACAGGACTTCTTTGTCAATATTGCCGGCAAACGGAATACGATCCAGGTTAATTTTGATATAATAAATGTCGGCAACTTATTTAACAAGAGCTGGGGATTATATAACCAGACTTCCACAGGATATGACCTGGCTCCTCTGACAACCAAGATTGTGGATGGTGCTGCCACTTATCAGTTCCACGATCCGGGTGAGATGGTAAATAATAAGGATATACCTTCACGCTGGCATGCCCAAGTCGGTTTGAAGTATATTTTCTAAAGTGTATTTTATGATTTGAATTAAATAATCGGAAGAGGTTCACTATCTTTGTGAACCTCTTTTTTTTTGAGGTGACATGATTATGAAAAGATATATAAGTTTGCTTTTAGGATGCGTGATTCTGGCCGGTATCACTTTTTCCGGTTGTTCTTCGTCAAAACATAATGACCGTTACGTCGTGGCCCTTTCTATGGATGGTTTCCGTTCCGATTATCCCGACCGTGCTTATACTCCGACATTGGATTCTCTGGCGAAAGTCGGGATACGTGCCGCTTTTCGTCCCTCGTTTCCCAGTGTTACTTTCCCTAACCATTACAGTATGGCGACCGGCTTGCATCCGGACCATCATGGTCTGATCAATAATTTCTTCTATGCTCCCGACCTGGATAGTATTTATCGCATGGCGGATCCGACACCGGGCTTTTACGGAGGTGAACCGATCTGGAATACGGCAGAGAAGCAAGGTGTGCATGCGGCTTCTTATTTCTGGGTGGGCAGCGAGTATTCGATTCAGGGACGTCAGCCTTCTATCTGGAAGCCTTTTGATAAGCATGTTCCTTATTCGGACCGTGCCGATTCTGTGGTGGCGTGGTTACGTTTGCCGGAAGATATACGTCCTCACCTGGTTATGTGGTATATAGAGGAACCCGATGGGATCGGGCATATCTGTACTCCGGATTCTTCGGCAACCTTGCAAAAAGTGGAGGAGCTGGACCGGGTTTTGAATCATTTCTTCAAAGAAGCCCGTAAACTGGATATTTTTGATAAAATCGATTTTATAGTCCTTTCCGATCATGGGATGGCAACCTATACGCCGGAGAAATATGTCAATCTGAACGATTATTTGCCCCGCGATAGTTTCGATTATATTTTTGACGGTGTCCCGACTTTGCTCTATCCGAAGAAAAGTTATACGGAGACAGCTTATAATATTCTGAAAAAAGTCCCGAATGTTACGGTCTGGAAGAAAAACGAAATACCGGCAGAATACGTCTATGGGAGTAATCCCCGGATAGGTGACCTGGTCGTACTTCCCCATATAGGTACCTATCTGCATTTTCGTGAAAAGTCTTATCCTTATCCGGGAGCAACTCACGGCTATGATAATTTCGCACCTGAGATGGAGGCTATCTTTTATGCGGCAGGTCCGTCTTTTAAAAAGAATGTGGAATTGCCGGTAATGGCTAATGTCAATTTATATTTGATCATTTCCCGGTTGCTGGATCTGGAACCCGCACCGAATGATGGTGACATTGTTGTTGTAAATTCTTTGTTGAAATGAGATTCCGTTGATTTTTATTTTTCTATGCCTTATTTTTCAGGAAAAGTATGATTCTTTAATTATAAATATTTATTTTTGTTATGAGTTTCTTTAACGACAATTAAAAGGGATAATGTTAGACCTAATTCTATGGGATAAACTGATACAAGGAGATAATGATGTCTTTGAGGAAATTTATGCTTCGAATTTTGATTTTCTTTATAACTACGCTTACCGGCTTACCGGTGGCAATACAGATCTTGTAAAGGAACTCATCCAGGATTTATTTGTCAAAATATTAGTCAATCGCAAAAGCCTGGGTAGTTGTGTCAACATAAGAGCTTATCTGACACGGTCTCTCCGGAATAAAATAGTAGATCATCTCAAATTAAAGAAGGAGACAGTCGATATAGATGAACTGCCGATAGATTTTTTATCCGACGATCTTATCTTTGTGCAAACAGAGGATATCGATGATGAAACGATGAAGACCCGTATAAGATTGAAGTATATCCTGAACAAACTGCCGTCCAGACAAAAAGAAATGATTTATCTTCGGTATATAAGGGCTTTGAGTAATAGGGAGATAGCAGTTGTAATGAAGATGGAGGAACAGTCTGTAAAGAATCTGCTTCTTCGTGCCAAAGAAAAAATCAGGGAGTTATTTAACGAATAATCTATGTTGTTATAAACGGTATAAAAACAGACGGAGCGGCTGAAAAGTATATTTGCAGCCGCTCCCTATCTGTTTTATTTTATAGCTGAAGCTCCGACCTCTAACGGGTAGTATGGATTCTGGTAAATGGTAGAATTCGCTGCGTTGGAGTCTGGGGAAGTGATGTAGAGATGCTGCATCGGGATCGGGTGCAGGTAATGGGCCAGGTGCCATGTGAAACCGTTGTATCCGGGGTCACCTGGGATAAGTTCGTGTGGCATCAGGAAATCTCCTCGTTCCGGAGACGAGACGGTTGACTGACCACTACCATAAATTAATTGATCTGCAGTGTAGAGTGCCGTATTATCACAGTTCCACAGTTTCATTCCCGCTTGACGGAAAGGGGTAGTTATCATCTGGTCGAGCGCTCTCCAGCGACGCAGGTCGCTCCAACGACGGCCTTCACCGATAAACTCGTCACGCCGGTCGCGGCGGATACAGTAAAGCGTTCGATCTACTAGTTTTCCGGCTGAGTAAGCGCCCCAATCGAATTTACCTTCTTCCGTCATGTTTGTATTCTCGACGGTTATCCTCCAGTCCCCATCGTTTGCCTCATTGATTTTCGCACGTTTACGTATTGCTTTCCAATAACGATCTGCCGTTCCGTCGATCGTTCCGGTTTTTTCGTAACAGGCCTCCACGTAGTTCATATAAGCTTCGGCTGAACGAAATGCAGGGCAGGAGGCAATTCCGTGTGCCATCGTCACGAACGAAGCGTCGGGATTCATTCCTTTGCAATGAACATAACCGGTAGTATACACTTCCCAGGCATCCTCTTGGGCATAAATGAGCGGAACCGGCTCGTCGTCGAAACAATTGTCGTTGTAAAGTCCCCTGTTCAGATACGTATTGACCTGGCCTGGTACTTTTATAAATAATTGTGCTCGCGAATCTCTGTCTTTTGTAATGGTGTATAGGCTGTTTTCATCCTTATCCGTCCATAGTGCTCCCGGAGCGTAAGGAGGTAAGCCGTTTTTGTCGACAAACGAACGGATCACGGAGCGGGTGATGCCTATTCCGGCGTTGTTCCGTGTTAAATGCCTGTTTAACATTGTAGACTTTAACCCGGATACATAAGCTCTCCAGATCATACATTCACTATACCCGCTCAAATTCACTTCTCCAAACATGGATACATAAGGGTTTACGTCACCCTCTTTAGTCAGCCGGATCCCCGTATTTTCCACCAATGGATATTTATCGGCAACAAGTTGAGCACTTTTCATGGCGATATCCAGAAAATAGTCTATTTCATTATCGATGCTGCCGCTGGGATACTGATAATCTTTGAAGGCTTTCGTTGCACCCGGCCAATCCGGTCCCTGCGGTACGAAAGGAGTACCTTTGAAATATTTCAGGAAAGTTCCTTCAAATAAAGCTACACGTGATTTATAAAGATTTGCCACGTCTTTGTAGAGTTTGTTCTTTCTCCCATCGGGTGCAACCTCATTTAGAAACATGACTGCCGAGTCCAGATCGGAGATAATAAAACGGGCGACCTCATTGCGGGGCGAGCGTGCGGCCGCTTCCATCAATTCGTTCGGATCGTTTCGCAACGGATGTTTTACGATCGGGAAATCACCGAATCGTTCCAGTCTCCTGGCATAAGCCACGGCCCGAAAGAAATACACCTCGCCGATCGCCTGTTCGATTTCCGATTTTACTCCGGTAATGGCACCGGCTTTGTACTTCGGAAGAACAATATCCAGGAAATAATTACATTCGTAGATAAAGGAGAAGTCCCACTTTGTCACTGTGCCACTATTGAGCGGATCGTCATTGTTGGTTGCCGGAACTCTGAATAAATCAGGCGTGAATTTCTCGTTCGTAAGAACATTTGTCTGGTTATCAGAGTAGAGGTCGTCTCCAAAAACGCCAAAGTCGGTTATGTGATAAAAGTTTGTGACATCATTAGCGCCAGGAATAGCCAGTTCTGTCTTAGCTGAGTACAGACCGGCAGTGTAGGCGCTGAGTTGGGATGCGTCCTTGAAATAGTTATCGGAAGTAATGGTCGAGGTGGGGGCGATATCTAAAAAATCATTACATGAGGTCATCCCCATAAAACCTATCGCGGATAAAGCCGCTATTGTTTTTAATGTTTTCATATCATTCGTATTTAATTTAATTGGTTAATCCTTAAAATGTGACACTCAGGCCAAATGAGAATGTCCGTAATACGGGATAAGCAGCACCAAGAATATCTCCGGAACTCTTTATTCCCGGTTGATTGTCGGCGCGGGTTGTTCCTAACGAGACGGTCTCCGGATCATACATATTCGGTAACTTGGTGAATGTCAGTAAATTCTCGCCGGATAAGAAGAACCGTAGTCGGTTGATGCCGTATTGATTGGTAATACGTTCTGGTAGCGTATAACCTATTTGCATGTTTTTCAGGCGCATGTATGCAGCGTTCAGCAGATAACGGGTCTGTACTCGCGCATTCTTTGCGTTTTCGCTGTCTACGATGGGACGAGGATAATATGCGTTCAGGTTCTGTCCGAACGGATGATTGGCGGCTTCCCTGAAATAGTCCATATGCGACTCGGTAATCAGTGCACTCTCGCCGGCTTGTGCCCCGAAGAAAAGAACGTCACTACTTGCAAAATCGCGTTTCATGGTGCCTTGCAGGAATAGACGCAGATCGAATCCTTTGTAGTCGACCCCCAGATCGATACCGAAGTTATAGCGAGGGGTTTGATTTCCGATGACTTTCATATCGCCCGGATCTTTGGCAGAACCGCTGCCTGATGATATTTTACCGTCATTGTTCAGGTCTGCGTACATGATATCACCTGCTCCGAAGCTATTGCCCAGTGCACTTTGTCCTCCATTGGGTAAAGAAGCCAGATGTCGATCCATCTCTTCTTGGGTTTGGGCGATCCCGATTGTCTGGTATCCCCAAATCTCGCCGGTTTTCTCTCCTTCATAGTACCGGCACGGGACACCTCCCAAAGCGCTGCCACCCTTGTTAAGAAGATCGAGTGTCATTCCCTGATTCGGATATTTGGTAATTTCAGATCGTGAGTCGTAGAGCAAGAAACTGGCTGAGTAACCGATCCCGTTCGCTAACCGGTCCTGCCACTTAACGGAGAGATCCCAACCGTAACTCTTCAGTTCCGTATTATTTGCATTCGGTACATCCTTTCCATATATATTCGGCAGTTCCTCTCCCGGACCTATCATGTCTGCGGTGGTACGTTTATAATAATCGAACGAGCCGGTCAACCGGTTGTTCAGGAAACCGAAATCCAGTCCGATATCAAATGTCTTGATCCTTTCCCACGTCATTAGAGCGTTTAGGATAGTAGGTGAGTTGACAATGGTTTGGGGCAGATTGTTGATGAGGTAATAACCTCCTCCCGGCTTGATGGTCAGTGTTTGATAAGTCGGGTATAGCTCGGTTGTATTCTGATTCCCCAGTTCTCCGTACGAGGCTCGTACTTTCAACAAGTTGCAGATATCCGTGAGATTTTTCCAGAAGTCCTCCTGCGAGATATTCCAACCCACAGAGAAAGAAGGAAACCATTTCCAGCGTTTGTCCGCCCGGTAGCGAGAGGTTCCGTCATAACGCAGGTTTGCTTCCAGCAGATAACGTCCTTTATAGTCGTAATTCAACCTGCCAAAGAAACCGGCGGTAGCCCAATTTTGAGTATTCCCAGCCACGAGCGGTGGGGTAGAACTTCCATCCGGACTCAAGCCGTTGGTCACGTCTATTTGGTCCATATAAGGAACGATAATACCTGTCCGTTGGGCGGATAGCATCTGGCTCCATTGCCGTTCGGCCTGGAAACCGACCATCAATTTAATATTGTGTGCATCTGCCAATGACAGGAAGTAGTCGGAATAAACGTTTGGATTCAGATAATTGAACTGCCTGTTTAACTCAGTGACATCCGAGTTTTCCAATGGCATCATCGGATCGTATAGATGGACTCCATCCACGCCATGGTTATAAAACAATTGCGTGTCCTGATGTTGGTTGTAAATGTTTAGCCGGTAGTTCACTTCTGCATTGATGTTCCAGTTTTCCAACGGGGTCGCTGTCAATTTAAACTGCTGGTACATGTTGTTGGTATTGTTCTTGTAGGTTCCCCCGTCGGCGATGGAAAGGGCGGATGGCATCCGGTATTCGTTCTCATAATAGAAACCATTATCGTCTTTCAACGGGATGTTCGGGAAAGTCCACGTCAATGCCCTGTATACTGTCACATCGTCAAAGAATGTGGGGCGCTTGAAATCCTCACGGTTGAACTTAATGTTATAATTGAACTTCAGGTAGGAGTTGATATTACCCGTAATTTTCAGGTTGGTAGCGTAACGTTTGTACCGGTCCTCGGCTATCTGTAAAAGTCCGTTTTCATTTAGATAGTTCAGTGAGGCGTAAACCTGTAATTTATCCGTACCTCCGGTAATGCTGACTGTATGCTCCTGAGAAAAAGAGGTACCTCCGAATAGTGCGTCAAACCAGTTCACGTTATCGTTTGCATTATATTTGGGGTTGGCCCATACATCGGGATTTGTTGGATCCGGAATGTTTTTCGTGGTCAATGATCCTTCGTTGTATCTTTTCAAACGATCCAGTACATCTGCTCCAAATTTTCCTACTTTATTGGCGTTCCCCAGTCCCTCGTTTATGTAATTGGCGAAACGATAGGAATTGACTGTATTGGGAATATTGGAGGCACTCGAAAAACGGAAAGAGTTGTTATAGTTGATCGTTACGCGACCGGACTTCCCAGATTTGGTGGTAACCAATATAACACCGAACGGTGCACGGGAACCGTAGATGGAGGAGGCAGCCGCATCTTTCAAAACAGAGATTGATTCGATGTCTTGCGGATTGATCGTGTTTATATCACCCTCCATTCCATCTATAAGAATAAGGGGATCACCATTGGATCCGAGACCGATCGTGGTTTCACCGCGGATATTCAATTTGGGTTTAGACCCGATACCGCCTATGCTGGAGGTGACATTCAACCCGGCGGCAACACCTTGCAAAGCTTGTCCTGCATTCTGTACCGGGCGTTCCCTGAAAACGTCGGAACTTACGGTAGCAACCGATCCTGTCAGATTCACTTTCTTCTGACTTCCGAAGCCGACAACCACAACTTCATCGACAGACAATGCGTCTTCTTCCAGTATGATATTAAAAATCGTATGTTGTTTGACGGGGATTTCCTGAGGCTTATACCCCATAAAACTGACCGTCAAAATATCGCCGTCCGTTGCTTGCAATGAAAAATGTCCGTCCACATCAGTGATGGCACCGCTCAATGATCCTTTGATCGTTACCAATGCACCGACCATTGGATTCTTATATGTATCGGAGACAATACCCGAGATGTTTCTGGGAGGGGCTGTCTTTTTAGTCGATTTGCTGATCGTGATTTGTCTGTTGTTGATCGAATATTCCAGATCGCTACCGGTAAGAGCCTGGTTTAAAATATGGTCGACGGTAGCATCTTTCATCTCAACCGTTACACGAAAATGGGGATTGATATCGGAACTGCTATATAAAAAAACAAACTCACTGTTTTTCTCTATATACTGGAAGAGAGTAGTAAGCGGTTGATTTTTGATATTTACGCTTAACCTTTTCGATTGCATGTATTCTGTGTTGATCACCTTGGCTGAAGTGTCAGCCGCCACACTCAGAAGAGTGATGATGACCAGGGTAAATATTTTGTATAAAATTTTACCCGAAAAAGAAATATTCTTCATATTTTTGTATTGTATTTAAAGGTACAGATAAATTATTTTACGAAACGGTAATTGGAGTTACAGGTGTTTCGTGAAATTTTTTAGGAAACAAGAGTCGGTCGGGGTACTTTACTCCGCCGATTTTTTTGCTTTATCTACTATATCTTTCCATAGGCACTCTTTTTGTTGTGTTAATAATCCATTTATTTTATATTGAATCTAAGGTCGGATGTTCTATGACGGAAAGTTGGGCTCCTGAGATAGCAGAAACTGTTTTTATAATTTCTTCAATGCTGTTTGTCAGGTCTAATTTCCCATTCATGATTTTCCCGTTATCGTTTGCGATTGATATTTTCGTGTTGTAATGTTCTGATATCTTTTTGACAACTTCCGTTAAAGGCAGATTGTCGATCAGCATGATATTGTCGACCCAGCAGGTATGGGCATACGTATCGGTGGGTTGTTTGCTCATAGTGTGCATATCGGAAGTAAACATTTCACCCGGTTTCAGTTGTGCCAATGTCTTGTTGGACTGAGATTCGATAGATACGGAGCCTTTTACCAGTGTGACTTCTGTCTTTTCTGCCGATGAGGCAACATTGAATTCGGTTCCCAGTACACAAATATTTATTTGTTGTGTCATCACTTTGAATTGTTTCAGGCTTTGACTCTTTTTTATCCGGAAGAAACCCTCGCCGGAAATGAAGACTGTACGTATCTTATTGGTGAATTTTTTAGGAAAAGTAAAAACAGCTCCTGAGTTGAGGACAATCTGTGAGTTGTCCATCAGATCGAGTGATGTCCTTTTTCCTTCCGGGACGATCACTTTATAATACTGACTGTTATCATTTATCTCGATACTGTTTTTTTCTCCTTTTATGGTTATACAGCCGACCGGAGCACAGGTGATCCGGCTGTTATTCTCTATTTTGTATTTACTTCCGTTTTCAGAAAGGACCAGAATATCATTAACCTGTTCATTTATAGTTTTCGCAGCAAATGTGTCGAACGATTTTTCACAGAAAGAGAGATACAACGAGTTTGTACTAATCAGTAAGAACAATATTATAGCGGCAGCTGAAGCCGTATACATATATAGTTTCCTCCTACGTGTTTTCTGAGTGGTAGCGGCAATTTCACAGAGAATTTTGTCATGCACATTTTTCTTTTCTCGGTCGGAACGTGCTGCCTCCTCTATTAGAATGCCGGAAAGTAGCTTCTTTATAAAGCGATAGTTTGTATCCTTGTTATTATTGTGATCCGAGTACATAAGAATATGATTTAATAGGTGCTTCTATAAATACTACGAACCACGAAATCAAAAGTACTCGGAAAAACAGAAAAAAATAAACGTTTTTATCTGTTATCTTTCAAATAGCAGATAAAAACGTTATAAATTAGTAGCTGAAATTCATCCCCGGACAAAAAGCGATCTGGCTACTGGCACTTTTGATCTGAATCTTGTTTTCGCGGGCTAGCCAACCGATTGCAGACCATAAATCAGCTTCACACAAAGAAGTTGCTTTCTTTAACTCCTCAAAACTCCAACATCCACCATCCAGCAACAGATTCCAGATGGTACCTGCGTTTAATCCAATTGTTCCTTTCGTCATGACAAACTCTCTTTTATGTTTATGGTATGACATTAAAACAGAAATAAAAGCGAAAATGATATATTCCTCTTGTTATTTTAGCGTGTTTTATAAAAAGGAGCTTCCTGCAAAAGATTTTTTTTCTAAATCGAGCCTTTGTAGATACATGGCCTTAAAAATGATCATTGTTTGTTTACAAGAGTTTTAGGAAAAAAATGTTGGAAAAAGATTGCCATAAAGTATCATAGTTTCAAATTAAATCTTACATTTGCAGTATATTGAGATTGATTTAAACTTGTATTTGAAGTTTTACTCGCAATTTAGATTTGTAAAGTATATTCATTCAACTATTATTCTATTCATCCTCAATAAACAATTAACTAAATAAGTTTTTATAAATGAATCTTTACATTTCAAATTTGAGTTACAACGTCACAGACGCTGACTTAAACGATTTATTTGCAGATTATGGTGAAATCCTTTCTGCTAGAGTTATCACAGACAGAGAAACAGGCCGTTCAAGAGGATTCGGTTTTGTAGAATTAAAGGATGACGAAATGGGCCGGAAGGCTATCGAAGAATTAAACCAGGCTACTTATGATGAAAAAGTAATCAACGTAACAGAAGCACGTCCGAGAGAAGACCGTGGCGGAAGCCGTGGTGGTTTCGGTGGTGGTAACCGTGGCGGTGGTTTCGGTGGTGGCAATCGTGGCGGTGGCTATGGTGGCGGTAATCGCGGAGGCTATGGTAACAACGGTGGCGGAAGAAGATATTAATCCGAATTATAGCAAAAGTAAAAGCGGCCCTTTAAAGGTCGCTTTTTTTGTTTAATAATAGGTGTATAGGCACAGGCAGCAACTTGCTCCCGTTTCATTATTCCCCAAGTCCATAAAAAAATTGGGGAATTTCCCCCATTGCAGTGGGGAATAAGGTCCATTCTAATGGGGAAAAAATCCCATAGCAATGGAAATAAAAATCATTTGTCCTGTAAATGTTTGTCGGATACCTTTGAAAAAACGCCTGTCGAAATCATTCAACAGGCGTTTTAGTAGTGCGTCCGGGGATCGAACCCGAGTTTCCGCCGTGAGAGGGCGGCGTCCTAGGCCACTAGACGAATGCACCGTTTCGTGTCTTAGTTTTCATTGTTTGACGCTGCGAAATTAATGATTATTTCTTTTCGGTGTTCTTTTTATGCGGAAAAAATGAAAAGAATTTTATCATACCCTGTCAGAATGATACAATAATAGTCCTTATACCACTAAAAGGCGTTAAAAGGAAGAGCAATTTCGTTTATTTTTCATTGTTCTTCCTGTTTATTTATTCTACCTTTGCCCCCTGTTATTGAACAATATACTATTGAACAATTACTAATACCAGTATTAAAATAACTAATATTATGGCAGAACTAAAAGAAAAACTTTTCTCAGAATTCGCTCCGGTCTCTACTGAAGAATGGATGGCGAAGATTACGGCTGACCTGAAAGGTGCCCCGTTTGAGAAAAAGCTTGTTTGGAAGACAGGCGAAGGATTTAATGTAAATCCTTTCTATCGTGCAGAAGACATCGAAGGTTTGAAGACTACCGAGTCTCTTCCCGGTGAATTCCCTTATGTTCGCGGAACAAAGAAGGATAACGATTGGAAGGTACGCCAGAACATCGAAGTAACTTGTTTCAAAGAAGCCAACGAAAAAGCGCTTGACATTCTGAACAAAGGTATTACTTCACTCGGTTTCATCATCAAAGGTGATGAAGTGAATGCCGAAAATATTGCAACATTACTGGATGGTATCTGTCCGGAAGCTGTAGAACTGAACTTCAACACTTGCAACTGCAAGGCTGAAAAGTTGATCGGCATCCTGGAATACTGTCTGAAAGGAAAAGACGTAGACCTGAACAAATGTTTCGGTTCTGTCAACTACGATCCTTTCAAGAAACCTTTGGTAAAAGGTAAAGAAAATGGAAATTGGGTGGAAGCTGCATCTGCTGTGCTCAAAGCAGGACAGGCTTTACCTGGTTATAAAGTATTAGCCGTAAACGGTTTCTACTTCAACAATGCCGGTGCTTATATTACTCAGGAACTGGGTTATTCATTGGCTTGGGGTAACGAACTGATGGCTAAACTGACTGAAGCCGGTTTCAGTGCAGACGAAGTTGCCAAGAAGATTAAATTCAATCTGGGTATCAGCTCTAACTATTTCATGGAAATCGCAAAGTTCCGTGCTGCCCGTTGGTTGTGGGCCGAGATCGTTGCTGCTTACAATCCTGCATGTAACTGTGCTTGCAAGATGAATGCACATGCTCAGACTTCCGAATGGAATATGACTGTTTACGATGCTCACGTAAACCTGTTGCGTTCTCAGACTGAAGCGATGTCTGCTGCTTTGGCCGGTGTCGATTCTATCACTGTCCGCCCGTTTGATAAGACTTATCAGACTCCGGACGATTTCTCTGAACGTATCGCACGTAACCAGCAATTGTTGCTGAAAGAAGAATGTCACCTGGATAAGGTGGTCGATCCTTCTGCCGGTTCTTATTATGTGGAAGTATTGACTAACTCGTTGGCTGAAGTTGCCTGGAAGCTGTTCCTGGAAGTAGAAGACAAAGGCGGTTTCGGTGCTGAGGTTGCTAACGGTAACATCCAGAATGCAGTAAATGCATCTAACGTAGCTCGTAAGAAAGCCGTTGCTACCCGTCGTGAAATCCTGCTGGGCTCTAACCAATTCCCGAACTTTACGGAAGTGGCTGCCGGTAAGATCAAAGAAACAGCCTCTTGCTGCTGTGGCGGTGGTCATTCTTGCGGTGAATCAACAGTTACTCCTCTTGACTTCTCTCGTGGTGCATCTGAATTCGAAGCATTACGCCTGGCAACGGAAAATAGCGGTAAGACTCCGAAAGTATTTATGTTGACTATCGGTAACCTGTCTATGCGTATTGCCCGTTCACAGTTCTCAAGCAACTTCTTTGCTTGTGCAGGATACAAGGTGATTGATAACTTAGGTTTCGAAACAGTAGAAGCTGGCGTTGAAGCAGCTGTAAAGGCAGGTGCTGAAATCGTTGTTCTTTGCTCAAGTGATGACGAATATGCTGAATTCGCTCCTGCAGCTTACAAGGCGTTGGCCGGAAGAGCTGAATTTGTTGTAGCTGGTATGCCTGCTTGTATGGATGACCTGAAAGCAGTAGGTATCGATCAATATGTAAATGTAAAGAGCAACGTGCTTGAAACATTGAAGGCTTTCAACGCAAAATTAGGAATCGCTTAAGTAGAAACAATTATGAGACCAAATTTTAAAAACATAGATATCAAGAATGCCGGTTTTGCAGCTACCAATGCTGCCGAATGGGCAAAAGCCAATGGCATTGAAGCCGATTGGAAAACACCTGAGCATATCGAGGTGAAACCTGTTTATACGAAAGATGACCTGGAAGGTATGGAGCATCTGCACTATGCTTCCGGTCTGCCTCCTTATCTGCGTGGCCCGTATAGCGGTATGTACGCTATGCGTCCCTGGACGATCCGTCAGTATGCCGGTTTCTCTACAGCAGAGGAATCAAATGCATTCTATCGTCGTAACCTGGCTTCCGGTCAGAAAGGTCTGTCTGTTGCATTCGACCTTCCGACACACCGCGGATACGATGCCGACAACGAACGTGTTGTTGGTGACGTAGGTAAAGCTGGTGTTTCCATCTGTTCTCTGGAAAATATGAAAGTTCTGTTCGCTGGTATTCCTTTGAACAAGATGTCTGTTTCCATGACCATGAATGGTGGTGTTCTTCCTATATTGGCATTCTATATCAACGCAGGTCTGGAACAGGGCGCTAAGTTGGAAGAAATGGCCGGTACGATTCAGAACGATATCCTGAAAGAGTTCATGGTGCGTAATACCTATATTTATCCGCCTGAATTCTCTATGAAGATCATTGCAGATATCTTCGAATATACATCACAGAAGATGCCGAAATTCAATTCTATCTCTATCTCCGGTTACCATATGCAGGAAGCCGGTGCTACAGCAGATATTGAAATGGCTTATACACTGTGTGACGGTATGGAATATCTTCGTGCCGGTGTGAACGCAGGTATCGATGTGGATGCATTCGCTCCGCGTCTGTCATTCTTCTGGGCTATCGGTGTGAACCACTTTATGGAAATCGCCAAGATGCGTGCTGCACGTATGTTGTGGGCGAAGATTGTGAAGAGCTTTGGCGCCAAGAACCCGAAATCGCTGGCATTGCGTACTCACTGCCAGACTTCAGGATGGTCGTTGACGGAACAAGATCCGTTCAACAACGTAGGTCGTACTTGTATCGAGGCTATGGCTGCTGCACTGGGACATACACAGTCTCTGCACACCAACGCGCTGGACGAAGCTATCGCATTGCCGACAGACTTCTCTGCACGTATCGCTCGTAACACCCAGATTTATATCCAGGAAGAAACAAAGATCTGTAAGGAAATCGACCCATGGGCAGGTTCTTATTATGTAGAGTCTTTGACAAATGAACTGGTACACAAAGGTTGGGCTTTGATCCAGGAAATCGAAAGTATGGGCGGTATGGCAAAAGCTATCGAAACTGGTCTTCCGAAGATGCGTATCGAAGAAGCAGCAGCTCGTACTCAGGCTCGTATCGACTCTGGCGTTCAGACAATCGTCGGTGTTAACAAATACCGTCTGCCGAAAGAAGATCCGATCGATATCCTTGAAATCGACAACACTGCTGTTCGTAACGAACAGGTAGCTGCACTTAAGGTATTGCGTGAAAACCGCGATGAAGCGGCTGTTCAGCAGGCATTGGCCGATATCACTGAATGTGTAAAAACTAAGAAAGGCAACTTGCTGGAACTGGCTGTTAAGGCTGCCGGCCTGCGTGCATCCTTGGGAGAGATCTCGGATGCCTGCGAAGTTGTTGTAGGACGTTATAAAGCAATCATCAGAACTATTTCAGGCGTGTATTCATCAGAAACAAAGAAAGACGCAGACTTTATCAAGGCTTGCGAGCTGACAGAAAAGTTTGCAAAGAAAGAAGGTCGCCAGCCTCGTATCATGATCGCTAAGATGGGTCAGGACGGACACGACCGTGGTGCTAAAGTTGTTGCAACTGGTTATGCAGACTGTGGTTTCGACGTGGATATGGGACCATTGTTCCAGACTCCGGCGGAAGCTGCCCGTCAGGCTGTTGAGAACGACGTTCACGTAATGGGTGTTTCTTCTTTGGCTGCCGGACACAAGACATTGATCCCGCAGGTAATTGAAGAACTGAAGAATTTAGGCCGCGAAGACATCATCGTTATTGCCGGTGGTGTAATTCCTGCACAGGATTATGACTTCCTGTATAAAGCAGGTGTTGCTGCTATCTTCGGTCCTGGTACTTCAGTGGCTAAGGCTGCTGTTCAGATCCTGGAAATCCTGATAGGAGAAGAATAATACGGTATAGTTTATTCAATAGATACTGCGCAGTTTCCGAAAGGGGGCTGCGCAGTTTTTTGTATATAAAATGGATTTATCAATACTTTTCTTATCTTTGTCTTAGAGATATGAGATAAGAATATTATTATGTGTTTATAGTTCGTATTAATAGATTTGTTATATATGGTCCGAAACTCACAAGACCTCAAAAATGAAACTACACTTTGGGAGCTTTTCCGTAATGGGGAGGAGAGTGCTTTTTCTGCGCTCTTTGAGTTGACATCGGATAAATTGTACAGATACGGAACAAAGTTCGTCAGTGATGAAGAACTTGTGAAAGATTGTATTCAGGAACTATTCATTAAATTGTATGAGAACCGACAACAACTGCCGGCTTTAACCAATCCGCTGTTTTACCTGTTCAGTTCATTGAAAAATTTATTGATCGATATGATCCGCCATAACCAGCGGATGGTCTATATCTCGCCAGAAGAATTGCCATTTCATGTACAATTTGCATTTAACCAGGAGGACGAAGAAGAACCGGATGAAAATATAAAAGCCAGGTTTGAAGAAGTTCTCTGCCTGTTGTCCGACCGTCAGAAAGAAGCGATCTATTTACGTTTTCAGGCTGATATGTCGTATGAAGAAATATCCCAGTTGCTGGGTATAAATAATCAGTCAGCCCGTAACATCGTTCACCGGGCTATGGAGAAAATTCGGAATTGTCTGAATATAGATGCACTTATAGTGCTGTTTTTAAGCTCATTGAACTGATGGCTTAAATTATTTCTTATTTTTTCTCTTTTGAGTGAGTACAAAACGCGACCCATTTTCGTTTCCCTAATGAATACATAACAGACATATTGCAGGATGAATAACTCAGAAGAAAATAAAAAATGTTCGGAAGAAGATCTCCGATTATTGAAACGGAAGATCAGGGTAGTTGATGAGGGGCTTTCTTCAGAGGCTCGAACGGAATTATGGGCAAAAATAGAATCTGCCATTCACCGTCCGCGACGTGTGTCTGTTTCCTTTTCCATGTTCCTGCGTTATGCTGCTGTTGTTGCCATATTGTTTACTGCTACATATTATATATATACAAATTCATCTTCTCAGGAAGAAGTCGATTATGGCAGTATTCTTTCCAATACCCGATTGCCGGATGAAGCTTCGGAAAATGTAATGGTGATCTTGGGGGATAAGGATAAAATAGAGTTTGAAGATAAAGATGTACAGGTATCCCATGACGAACAAGGGAATATGCGTGTGAATCAGAAACAGATAGATCTGCCGGAATCGTCAGCCCGGGAATACAACCAACTGATCGTCCCACATGGGAAGACGACCCGTGTAACATTGAGCGATGGTTCCAGTATCTGGGCTAATTCAGGGACAAAACTGGTTTATCCGGCAGTTTTTGCCTCCGATAAACGGGAAATATATGTAGAAGGCGAAATATATCTGGAGGTAGCGCGTAATGAAAAACATCCGTTTGTGGTAAAAACCGATATGATGGAAGTGAATGTGCTGGGGACATCTTTTAATGTATCTGCCTATAAAAATGACAAACAACAGTTTGTTGCATTGGCTACAGGTGCTGTAGCGGTTAAAGTCGCAAATAAAAAGAATGCGACAACCATGAAGCCTAATCAGCTGTATACTTTAGAGAAGAATACGTTTGCAACTAAGGTCGAGGATGCGGATATATATGAATATATCTGTTGGAAAGACGGTTTCCTGATCTTCCGTAATGAATCGCTGGCCGATGTCCTGAAGAAAATAGAACGATATTATAATGTAATACTGACTTTTGATCCTGCCGAGGTTAGTAAAGTGACGGTAAGCGGAAAACTGGATCTCAAGTCGGATATCAGGGAAACTTTCCGGATTATATCTATCACGGCGCCGATAGTATATGAAAAAGAGGGTGATGTCATAAAGATTAGTGTTAAACAATAAAAAACGGAATACCATGGGATAGAAAAGACATAAAAGAAAACCGGAAAGTACTGGTCCTACTTTCCGGCTAGGTTCTAATTAAAAAAGCTTTACTAAAAACATTTTTTAATCTAAAAACATATACAAAGGTATGAAATTAATCACAAATCCCCGGAATTCTTATAAAGAATTTCGGAAAGTACTTCATATTATGAGAATTACTTTGTTACTCCTGCTGTTTGTAACATATGGTTGGGCGAATGAAGCAACGTATGCCCAGGTTACAGAAATCTATCTATCTTCAGGAAATAAAACCCTGCAAGAAGTATTCAGCGAAATCGAAGGAAAAACCGAATTTATATTCTTTTATAATGACAATGCAATCGACTTGTCTAAAAAAGTCCATGTGGAAAAGTCTCACGGCTCTATCGATGAGATCCTGGATAACTTACTGAAAGGATCCGGGGCTGATTATAAAATTGTAGACCGTCAGATCATTTTTTATAAAAGGAAACAGGATACTGAAGTCCTGGTCGCTCAGGCAGTTGTGGAAAAAAGCATATAACGGGACTTGTATTGGATGAGGATAAGCTACCGGTTATCGGAGCCAATGTGGTGGAAAAGGGTACTACCAATGGCACCGTCACCGATCTGGATGGAAAATTTGCATTGGCGGTTCAGGATAATGCTGTTTTACTGGTTTCTTATATCGGTTATATAACACAGGAAATCCCTGTAACAGGTAACAACCGGTTAAACATTATACTGCAGGAAGATTCCAAAAGTCTGGATGAAGTAGTAGTTGTCGGCTATGGCACACAGAAAAAGGTGAATTTAACCGGCTCTGTCGATGTGATTACCGAAGAAGTGTTGGCAAACCGTTCGGCTCCTACCATGTCCCAGTTGATACAGGGAGCTTCGCCTAACCTGAATATCAGTATGAATAGCCTGGGAGGCGAACCCGGTGCTGCACGAACCTGGAATATACGCGGTACCGGTTCTCTGGCGGGGAATCAGTCTCCTCTGGTTCTGGTCGACGGTGTGGAAACGAATATCGATATGGTCGATCCGGAGTCAATTGAAAGTATATCGGTTCTGAAGGATGCTTCAGCTTCAGCGATATATGGTTCAAGAGCTCCTTTCGGGGTTATATTGGTAACGACTAAGAAAGGAAAAAAGAATCAGGAAATGCATATACAGTATAATAACAATCTGTCTTTTGCTTCTCCGTTGAATATTCCTCATTTCGTGGATGCATTGACCTGGGTGACAGCTTATAACCAGATACAGGCAAACTCAGGATTGGCTCCTATCTACCCGGATGCACAGGTACAGCGTGTAAAAGATTATATGGCCGGAACGTACAAGCCGGAGTATAACCTGGACAGTCCGCCTGCCAGTATCTGGAGAGGAAGATGGGAAGGTAATGCGAATTACGACTGGCCCTCGATGTATTATAAGAAATCGGCTTTCTCGCAAAAGCATAATATCAATATAGAAGGTGGAGGAGAGAAAACGCAATACTATGTTTCTGCCGGATATCTGGATCAGGGTGGTTTATATAAATGGGGCGATGATAAATATCAGCGTTATAACGTGATGGCCAATGTCACTTCGGAAATCAAGAAATGGCTGAGATTTGACTTCAGTTCCAAATATTCCCGTTCTGAGATAGACCGTCCGTTAGGTATTGTAGGACAATCTCAGGGATATATTTTACGCTCTTTCTTGTCTTTCGGGCCGTTGATGCCTATGTATAATGAAGATGGTACGATCAGTAACCCATTGGTCCGTGCTTTGCAGAGTAACGGACGTGAACGCAAGGAAAATCACGATCTGGGACTAACACTGCGTGGTGAGATCGAACCGGTAACGGGATGGAAGACCAGCATTTCATATAATTATAATTATGGCGGCAGTTCCAATATACAGAATCCCAAACCTGTACAAGTTCAGAATCCGAACGGTTCGATTGGTAATATCGGTGCTCCGGAAAGCGGTTCAGTGGAACAACTGGCTTATTCATATTATACACTTGTCAACGGAATCACTTCGTATGAGAAAACATGGAAAGATCATAATTTCAAAATGTTGCTCGGATATGAAAGAGAGACAAGTTATTTCCGTGGTCTGTACGGTTCAAAGATGCAGTTGATCACGGAAGAGGTTCCTTCGATCAATACGGCATTGGGTAATGTGACTTTATCGGATGAGATCACTCATTGGGCGACAGAAGGTTATTTCGGACGTGTTAATTATAACTACAAGGAAAAATATCTGTTTGAATTCAGTGCACGTTACAATGGTTCTTCCCGTTTTGCGAAGAATTCGAGATGGGGCTTTTTTCCATCTGTTTCAGTCGGATATAATATATCGAAAGAAGATTTCTGGAAACCGGTGGAACCTTATGTGAATTCTCTGAAACTGCGTGGCTCATACGGCTCTTTAGGAAACCAGAATGTAGCCAACTATCTGTATCTTTCCACTGTGCCTGTAAATAGGGATTTGCCTCATATTATCGGTAATTCGTTGCCTATATATGCAACGGTTCCCGGCATTGTTCCGAGCGACTTGACCTGGGAAACTGTGACCACGTTGAATCTCGGTGCAGATGTGAACTTTCTGAATAACCGTCTCGGAGTAGTCTTTGACTGGTACAACAGGGTTACCAGCGATATGTTCGGGCCGGCGGAAAGTGTTCCTGCCGTATTGGGAACGAGTATTCCCTACAGTAATAATGCCAAGTTGTCTACCAAAGGTTTTGAATTGACTGTAAGCTGGCGCGATCATATCACTTCGGACCTGTCTTACAATGTCGCTTTCAGTTTAGGTGATAGCCGTTCAACAATCCTTAAATACAAAAATGACAGCGGACGTATCGATGACTGGTATGAAGGTAAAAAGGTGGGAGAGATCTGGGGATTTGTCACAGACGGCATTATACAATCGGAAGGCGAAGCTATGCCCGACCAGTCTAAATATTATAATACCTGGGGACCTGGTGATATGAAATATAAAGACCTGGACGGTAATAATATTCTGGATGACGGTGCAAGAACACTGGATGATCATGGGGACCTGAAGGTGATCGGTAACCATACGCCCCGTTTTAATTACGGTATTACAGCCGGTTTGACATGGAAGAATTTTGATTTCAATATGTTCTGGCAGGGAATTGGAAAACGGGATTATCTGGCTAATGCCAGTTTGAACCGATTTTTCGGAGTTGTAATAGGTGGAACACCCGGATCGGAATCTGCCTTGTTCAGCAATAGTCCGGCCTTGGACTATTGGCGTCCGGCTGACGAACAGAGTGCATTGGGGCCTAATACCAATGCTTATTTTCCGAAGCCTTATTTCACTTATGAGCTGGAGAAGAATCGCCTGCCTCAGTCGAGATACGTGCTTAATGCCAGTTATTTGCGCCTGAAAAATCTTCAATTGGGTTATACGGTCCCGAAACATATTTCAAGAAAGCTGTTTTTACAGCGAATACGTATCTATGTATCCGGAGAAAATTTGCTGACAATAACAAAATTGCCTGATTCTTTGGAACCGGAGACAACAGTCGCTTCCGATCCGACTTTAGGAGGAGGAAATAAAGAAAATGCAGGGGCTATTTATCCGATATCGAGAAACTATTCATTCGGGATTAATCTAACCTTTTAAATCTACAGAGTTATGAAACAGAATAAATTGACAATTATATTTTTCTCATTGCTGGTAGCGTTGGCCTTTATGGCATGTAATGATGATCTGTTGGAAAAACATCCGCTGGATGAGGTCTCTTCCGCCGATTTTTTCAAACAGCCGTCGGATATGCAGATTTATGTGAACCAGTTTTATACGAATGCATTATTACCTGTTTATTATGGACCGGTATTAGGTACCAAGTACCGGGGAGGAGGTGATGATTTCAATAGTGACAATATGATCATCGGTAGCCTGATAGATCCCCGTTTGATGGGTAGCCGTACGGTCGGTTATGAAGGACGTGTCCGTTGGGATTTCTCGGAAGTAAGATCTGTGAATTATTTTTTCGATAATTACCATAAATGTGAAAGCGATTTCAATAGCTATAAACAGTATGTGGGAGAGGCTTATTTTTTCCGGGCATTGATTTATTATCAGTTATTGCAGACATTCGGAGATGTTCCGGTCGTAACAAAGACACTGAATACGGATTCCCCTGAATTATATGAACCTCGTACACCCCGCAATCAGGTTGCCGATCGTATTATCCAGGATCTCGATTCAGCAGCTATCCTGATGTCCGATCTGAAAACCGACGGTGTGTCGCGTATCAATAAATGGATGGCGTTGGCTGTTCAATCCAGGGTGGCCCTGTATGAAGGAACCTGGGAGAAATATCATGCAAACGACGATTTCAAGGCACAGGAATCCAATCCGGAGAAGTACCTGAGAAAAGCGGTAGAAGCAGCAAGCCAGGTTATGAACTCCGGATTATTCGATATCTATTCGACGGGGAATCCGGATAAGGATTATAATGATTTGTTCGCTCAACGGGATTATTCGTCCAATCCGGAAGTCTTATTGTGGAAAAAGTTCTCGACGGCTTTAAATATCAATAATAATAAGAATTACCAGTTGGAATATCCTAATGATAAATCAGTAACGAAAGATCTGGCGGACGCGTATCTTTGTAAAGACGGAAAACCGATCAAAGTAAGTCCTTTTTATAAAGGAGATAATACTTTGATGGATGAAATGCAGGATCGTGATCCTCGGTTTAAACAAACTATATTTACTCCGGATGCTCCCTGGATGATCGATGAAACGAATACGGCTTTCTGGAAAGACGTATATGACCAGGTCAATACAAATACAAAGTTTAATGCTCCTTCCGGGTATGTATTGCGCAAAGGATATGATCCGAGGATGGAATATCATAGTCTGAACTATGAAGAGACTCCCTCTGTCGTTTACCGTTATGCCGAGGTCTTATTGAACTATGCCGAGGCGAAGGCGGAACTTGGTGAACTTACGCAGAATGATATTGACATATCTATAAAGAAACTCCGCGACCGGGTAGGGTTGCCGAATCTGATCATTTCCGATATCTCCTCTGATCCGGAATGGGATTTTCCCTCTCTTTCTCCCGTGATCAATGAGATCAGAAGAGAACGACGAGTGGAACTGGCTTCCGAAGGTTTCCGGTGGGATGATATTGCCCGTTGGGCTGCTGCTGAAGAGCTGATTGTAGGGAAAAGACCGAAGGGAGCTAAAGCGAATCAGTTTACGGATTTTTATCCGGTAGATGAAAAGGGATATCTCGATCCGTTCAAGGGATCGCTTCCTAACGGATATGGATTTGATCTGAAACGGGACTATCTGAATCCGATACCAGAATCTCAAATCGTATTAAATCCGAATCTGAAACAGAATCCAGGTTGGCAAACTAACTGAAATTTATAGTTGATCCATTAGGGTGATGCGCTGATATATTGAGGCGAGCTATGTGTCCGGTCTCGTAGGAAAGAGACCGGAACATAGTTCATCCGGAATTGTTATGGACTGCCAATAATAATGATTATTTAATTTTGAAAACAGAATGAAACCATGAAAACTAATCGAAGAGATTTTTTGAAAGGTATGGCTGCAGTTCCCTTTTTAGGCTATTTTGCAGTCGGTGCGAAAGGAAATATAACAACAGAACTGGAAAGGATACAGAACGATTATCTCTCTACTTTGAAAATAGACCATTTGTCTGCTCCGGAAGATAAATTAAGGCCTCCTACGGGAAATAATAATAATGTTGTCCGGTTCGGTGTGATCGGTAATGGCTGGCGTGGTGATCAGTTGTTGAACTCTTTGGGGTTTGTCTCTTCGAAATATGTAGAAGATAATACAGTAAACGGAAAATATACCAAAAGACTTCAGGATTTACTGGATGAGGAGGACCTGTATGTCGATTTCGCCGGTGTATGTGATACGTTTGATGCCCATGCGAAAAGAGGATATGAAATTTCGTTGAATAAAGTACGCAGGGGAGGTGATAAAAGGGAACATAAACCGGCCAGGATATTTCCTACTTACCGGGAAATGATAGCCAGTGACGAAATAGATGCAGTAATCATTGCAACTCCTGATCATACACATGCCCGGATCGCTATAGATGCAGCAAAAGCAGGAAAGCATGTATATCTGGAAAAACCGATGACCCATACTGTCGAGGAAGCGTTGGAGTTAAGGGAAGCTATAAAATCGACTGGTGTAATTTTCCAGTTGGGGCATGAGAACCGTCAGCAGATGAGCTTTAAGATAGCTAACGAGTTATATAAGAAAGGGGCTTTGGGCGTTGTTTCGATGGTACAGACCTATACAAATAAAAACGACCGGAATGGTGCCTGGATACGAACAAGAGAGTTTGACCATTTGGGTAGCCCGGATACAATTAACTGGAAGGAGTTTCTGGGAAAAGCTCCCTGGGTTGAGTTTGATCCGAAGCGATATTTTAACTGGCAACGGTACAGTGAATATGGTACCGGAGTGACAGGGAATGACTTTACCCATAAATATGATTGCGTCAACCAAGTGTTGGAACTGGGTATACCGGATACGGTCGTAGCATTAGGCGGGCAGTATTATTATAAAGGACATGGCGATATGCCGGATCTGTTCAGTGCTATTTTTACCTATTCGGAAAGGGGGCTTACCATGACATATGACAGTACACTGAAGAGTGGTATTTATCGTCAATCTCATATTTTAGGTTCGGAAGTGACAATGGATATAGATAATGCGATTATGATGTATAAAGATACTTACTCGGAACGATACAAAGAGCATGCTATCAGTTCAGACGATCCTATGTATTATTACGAACCTTGTGCCGATGTGGATGCAATATCTTCGGCAACGGCTAAGACTTACCTGAAAAGCGGTTATGGTCCGACTTATATCGATGGGAAAGTTATCGATGCCACCTTCCTGCATCTGAAAGAATGGATCGATGCTATTCGCGGATTCGGAACTACCAGTTGTGGTATTGATGTCGGGTTCGAAGAGGCGGTCACTTTCAATCTGGCAAACCTGGCTTATGAACGCCAGCGACCAGTTCATTGGGATAAGGTAAATGAGAAAGTTATAATCGAATAGACTAATTATCAATCGGTATATCATGGGAAAAGAAATAAAATATTCAACAGGCCAACTATGGGCTCTTACGTTGTTACGTGTATTGATCGGCTGGCATTTTTTATATGAAGGATTGATCAAATTTTATACTCCGGGTTGGACAGCTAAAGCTTATTTACAAAACACGACAGGTCCGTTCGCTCCTTTGTTCAGAAGCATGACCGGGTCGGAAACCGTACAGCGCTGTGTGGATTTAATGAATGAATGGGGGCTGGTTCTGTTGGGACTGGGATTGTTCCTGGGAATATGTTCCAGATATTGTAAGATTTTCGGGATCGTACTACTGTTATTCTATTATCTGGCTTATCCCCCGTTTGCAAGTCTGGGCGTAAATGCTCATGTAGAGGGAAGTTATTGGATCGTAAATAAGAATCTGATCGAAATGGCAGCTTTGTTCCTGCTTTGCTGGTTCCCTTCCAGCCATATTACAGGACTTGATTATTTTATCCGGCAGTTCAGATTCAAACTGAAGGCTAGCCGGGCCCAGTAATTCTAAATTCGGATAAGAGATGAAGAATAAAATGCATCAATATATAAGAACCGGAATAAAGGGGATGATAGGATTACTTTCCGTTTTCCCTTTTACGGATACGTTTGGGCAATGGGGGTATACGATCGGGCAGAAAGAAATACCGTCGGTAATTATCCATTCGGATACTTCCCTGGTGAAAGTTTATCCGGGACATCCCAGGCTATATTTTCGCGATACGGATTTACCGGTTATCCATGAACGTGTTCGTAGTGACTTCAGGCAGGAATGGAATGAATTGTTGTCTTATCTGAAAGGACAAACCTTACAATTCTCTCCTGAGGTGCTGGGGCGGGGAAGATACCTCAAGCATTGGGATATCGGACGTAATATGGCATTTGTAGCTGTGGTGACGGAAGATGAAAACTATATCCGGTGGGTAAAAGAATGGGTACGGGTGATGGTGGACGACGGTCCTGTCGGAAATGACGATGAATACCGCGGGCGATTGATGTCGCTGGCAGTAGCCTATGACTGGTTGTATCATTTTCTGACTGTCCGGGAGAAACGGGCTATTGAAAAAGCAATACTGGAACATCTGGATACGAACTGGCATTTTTCGGCTTATGCGGATTATGTTGGCGGACATTCACGTTGGGGTAATTTCTCTTTGCTGACCGGATTGCTGGCCTTGGTTACGGATAAACCGGAATTAAGAGGGAAATTACTGGAGATACGTGAACACTGGGTTCGGGGGTATTTTCCTGTGCAAGGATGGATCACAGAAAAAGGCGGCTATCATATGGGATGGAATTACAGTGCTCCCTATTTGTCGGGAAGAACGCACAGTGTCATGTCTAGTGCAACGAATGAATGTGTGTATTTTCCCTGGCAGGCAGAAATACCTCTTTTCTGGATATACGGACGGCAGGGGGATGGTTTGTTCGCGAATACGGGTGACGCTTACTCGGTTGATACCGATTTGCAGGATGAACAGGAATTACTGTATATTTCTGCCGGAATTTATAAAAATCCGTATGCGACCTGGCTGGCTAAACCGACTAAAGACCCGTTCGCCCGCATCTTGTATGCTGATAAGGGTGTTAGGCCGGTTGCACCGGATGATAAAGCAACGCCATTGCCTTTGAGCCGGGATTTTGGAAATGCTGGAATTGTTATGGCACGGGACCGCTGGGATGAAGAGACAACTTTGCTTCAGTTCCGTTCTGTCCCTTTTTATTCAGCGAATCATCATCACCGGGATGAAAATACTTTCACGATCCACTATAAGTCACCCCTGGCGATTGATTCGGGAATGTATGACGAAGGGTGTGAGAACGGCGGATACGGAAGTACGCATTGGTGTAATTATTTTACCCGTACAATTGCCCATAACGGGATCATTGTATTTGATCCTGAACAGGAATATAAGGTGTACGGTCGTTCGGTATCCAATGACGGCGGTCAGCCTTACAGGGAAGAAGAACCGACTAAGCTGACGGATATCCTACCTGGCGGACATGCCCATTTGGATGGCATCACATTGTGCCGGGAGACAGATAAATATACTTATGCCGTAGGGAATGCAACCAAGGCTTATGATCCCGATAGGGTCAGGCTCGCACAGCGTGAGATCATTTACCTACGGAAAAATACGACATCTCGTCCCTTAATTATAGTTTTCGACCGTGTGGAAAGTACCAGAGAGGAATTTGAAAAACGTTTCTTGCTCCATACGGTCCATAAACCGGAAATAACCGGAAATCGTCTGGTTGCAGAAAACGGAGGGGGGAGATTGACAAGTTTTACCCTTTATCCTGAAAATGCCCGGTTGGAACTGATAGGAGGAGAAGGTAAAGAAGCCTGGGTGAATGGTATCAATTATCCATTGAATAAGAATTGCTGGCCAAAGCCCCAGATACAAACGGGTGCCTGGCGATTAGAAGTATCACCTGCAACTAAGCAGATGAAAGATTATTTCTTGCATGTATTGTTTGTCGACGATGCCGGTTCTCCGGAAATAACATCCGATAAGGCAATATTGATTAAAGAAAATGGTAGACTGGGGGCGTCCGTTGCCGGTTGGAAAATTCTGTTTTCCTTAGATGGTACGCCTGCGGTGATTGATGAACATAAATAACCAGATGAAATGAGACATCCTTTTTATTTGATTTTTATAGCTGCTTTTGCGATAGCTTTGGTGGCACAGGCAAAGAATCCTGTAAAAATAGTCACTATCGGAGGTGGAGGGGCAGCGGTTTCCGTAAATAACCGGATGAGTTATCAGCAAATGGTTGATCAGATGATAGATCATTGGCGCGGACAGTTATCGAAAGTGTTGCTACATAGCCCTGACCTTATATTATTGACAGAGGTCTGTGATCGTCCTTCCGGATTGACTACAGCTGAGCAGTTTGAATATTATAAAGTAAGAAAAGACCAGGTAAAGGATTTCCTGGCTTCGGTTGCAAAAGATAATCACTGTTATATTGCTTTTGGAACCAAAAGGGAAGAAAACGGGAATTGGTGGAATTCATGTATACTGCTCGACCGACATGGAAAAGTGGCGGGCACATATAATAAAAATTTTCCTACTATCCAGGAAATGAATGAGATCATGCCTTCTGATAAAGCAGAACTCCTGCTTTGTGATTTCGGGACTATGGCCTGCGCTGTCTGTTTTGACCTTAATTTTGATGAATTGAGGGAACGGTATGCCCGTCAAAAACCGGATATTATTTTGTTCCCATCGATGTATCACGGAGGTTTGGAACAAAGCAAGTGGGCTTATTCCTGTCAGGCTTATTTTGTTTGCGCCTATGGTTTTCTGAATGCTCCGTCGGAGATACGTAATCCCTTGGGAGAAGTGGTTGCTTCGAGTACGAACTATTATAATTATGCTGTGGCAACAGTCAACCTCGACCGTAAACTGGTACATCTCGATAATAACTGGGAGAAACTGACCGCTTTGAAAAAAAAGTACGGCGATCAGGTTTCTATTTCAGATCCCGGATGTATAGGGGCTGTGATGATCACTAGTGAGCATGATTCGATTTCGGTGAGTCAAATGATAGACGAATTTGGTATTCAGCTACTGGATGATTATTTCAATCAATCCCGTGCAGTTCGTGAACAATATATTCTTTAGACTATTGTAAATTCTCTGTTTTTATTTAAGTTTACAGACTGAATCTTAAAAGAATGATATCATGCAAACTGTAAACTGCTTTTTGCCTTATTTTGCTCCGGCACAAGTCATGCCGGTTATCAACGAACTGAAAAGCACCGGTTGGGTGAATAAAATATACCTGATGACCTCAAATCCTGAGGCTGAAAAACTGACGGGCTGTGAAATCCTGCTTATCGATACATTGACAAGTTCACAAACATTATATGCAATTTATAAGCATGCCGACGGACGTAATATATTATTTTATACCAAATACAGCTTATTGAAGTTAGGACAATACGGACTTGAACGAATGATAGCGGCTTCGGAAGGGAAGAAGTGTAACATAATATATGCCGATCATTATACTATCGGTAACGGCATCCGTACGGAACATCCTCTCATCGATTATCAGCCGGGAAGCCTGCGTGATGATTTTGATTTCGGTCCGTTGTTGCTGATCACTTATACTGCTCTGAAAGTATATTTTGAACGTTCCAACTCGCTGCCTGACTACAAATATGCAGGACTTTATCATTTCCGTCTGCATTCTTCCCCATCTTATGGGATTGTCCATATCAGGGAATATTTATACTCCTGTACAGAAGAGGATAATCGCAAAAGCGGCGAAAAGCAGTTTGATTATGTCGATCCTAAAAACAGGGAGGTTCAATTGGAAATGGAAAGTGCCTGTAATACCATATTGGATTTTCACGGAGCTTTGTTGCAGGAAGAACCCACGATCGTTCATTTTAAACCGGAAGGTTTTGCTTATGAAGTTTCTGTCATTATTCCGGTACGCAACCGTGTCCGTACGATTGAAGACGCGATACGTTCTGTGTTCATGCAACAAACATCCTTTAAGTTTAATCTGATTATTGTAGATAACCATTCGACGGACGGTACTACGGAGTTAATAAGTAGTTACATCGCGGACGAACGTTTGATCCACCTGATACCGGAACGGGATGACCTGGGAATCGGAGGCTGTTGGAATGAAGCTGTAGCTCATCCGGATTGTGGAAAATTCTGTGTACAACTGGATAGTGACGATGTATATAGCGGTTCTGATACTTTGCAGAAAATTATTGATACTTTCTATAAGGAACAATGTGCAATGGTGATCGGGACTTATATGATGACGGATTTCAATATGAATGAAATTGCTCCGGGTATTATTGACCATAAAGAGTGGACTCCTGAGAACGGACGGAACAATGCTTTACGTATTAACGGATTGGGAGCTCCCCGTGCCTTTTATACTCCTCTTCTCCGGGAATTGAAAATGCCAAATGTCAGTTATGGGGAGGATTATGCGATCGGTCTGGCTATTTCGCGTACTTACCGGATAGGAAGAATCTACGATGTCCTTTATCTCTGCCGCCGGTGGGAAGACAATACGGATGCAGCTCTGGATATCCGTAAAATGAATGAGCATAATGCGTATAAGGATAGCTTGCGTACAAATGAGTTGAGGATGCGTGGCAATATATTGTAAATTCAAACGTCTAAGGATCAGAAATGGATACGATCAACCAACAAGTCAGAAAGTTATTGTCAGACCATCTAATCTTTTGGGATTTGGCACGTATAAATTATGCCGCATTGGAGAAGGTGCAGACCCGGAATTTGAAAGTGAATGGGTATGAGGTGGCTCTCCAGTTCAACCCGGAACGTATCCGGTCGTCCGGAGCTAAGATAGATAAGCAGTCATTAGCGGCACGTCCCTGTTTCTTATGTGAGAAAAATCGTCCGGGAAACCAGCAATGGGTGGATTTCGGAGAAGAATATCAGATCATAATCAATCCATATCCGATTTTTAAAGAGCACTTGACCATTCCGATACGATCCCATCAAAAGCAGCAGATCAAGGGACGATATGGAGATATGTTGTTGTTGGCTGAGGCATTGAGTGACTTTATTGTCTTTTATAATGGTCCTAAATGCGGGGCTTCTGCTCCTGATCATATGCATTTCCAGGCTGGGAATAAAGGGCTTTTACCTGTAGAACAAAATTGGCTACAGGCGAAAAAAGAAGAAGTACGGACTTATCGATCAGCTACTTTATATGCATTGAAGCATTTTTTGCAGCCGATGTTTGTTCTTGTTGCAGAAGAAAAAGATGATGCAGTATTCCTTTTCGAACATTTGTATGGCCTGTTGGAAATCCTTCCCGGGGAATATGAACCTATGATGAACCTGCTTACATGGCATGAGGCGGGTAAATGGATCACTTGCCTGTATCCCCGGAAGAGATTACATCCTGCTTGTTATCATGCCGAAGGGGATGCGAAGATATTAATAAGTCCGGCAACGGTGGAGATGGCCGGTATCTTTATTGCTCCTTTGGAAAAAGACTACCTGAAGGTGACTGTAGAAGATCTGCAGGGGATTTTGTCTGAAGTCTGTATTTCGGAGGAAGAGATGAACGGGTTAATCCAAAAATCAAAAATATACTCATTATGAATACAAAACGAACCTCACCCTGGAGTTGGATACCTACCTTGTATTTTGCGGAAGCACTCCCTTATGTGGCGGTGATGACGATCTCAGTCATTATGTACAAACGCATGGGAATCAGTAATACGGATATCGCCCTGTATACCAGTTGGCTTTACCTGCCGTGGGTTATTAAGCCTTTTTGGAGTCCTTTCGTCGACTTATTGAAAACGAAACGTTGGTGGGTGATTACAATGCAGTTTCTGATCGGAGCAGGGCTTGCCGGGATTGCGTTTACGTTGCCGATGGATTATGCCTTTCAATTGTCGCTGGCTATCTTCTGGCTGGTAGCCTTTAGTTCGGCCACACACGATATTGCAGCAGACGGTTTTTATATGTTGGCTCTCGATCCGCATGAACAAGCTTTTTATGTGGGGATACGCAGTACCTTCTACCGGATTGCGACGATAGCAGGTCAAGGGTTGCTGGTCATGCTGGCCGGGGCTCTCGAAGTGGCTACCGGTAAGATCCCGTTGGCATGGTCGATCACTTTCCTGATCATGGCTGGTTTATTTATCGGTTTTTGTCTGTATCATAAGTATATATTGCCTGTGCCGGCTTCTGATAAAGCAGCTGTAACAGTGACGGCTACCACTATTTTCAAAGAGTTCCTGGCTACATTTGTTTCTTTTTTCAAGAAGAAGCAAGCTGTAGTAGCGATCCTTTTTATGTTACTGTACCGTTTTCCCGAAGCACAGCTGGTAAAATTGGTGACACCGTTCCTGATCGATCCCCGGGAAGTGGGAGGATTAGGATTGACCACCTCTGAATTAGGATTGGTCTATGGAACGATCGGCATTATCGGTCTGACCCTGGGAGGAATTATCGGAGGCATTGTTGCTTCACAGGGAGGTTTGAAGAAATGGCTGTGGCCGATGGCTTTGGCGATCACATTGCCTGACCTGGTTTTTATCTACCTGAGTACTGCATTGCCGGAAAGTCTGATCACGATCAATGTCTGTGTTTTTATCGAACAGTTCGGATATGGGTTCGGGTTTACTGCTTATATGCTTTACCTGATCTATTATTCCGAAGGGGAACATAAGACAGCACATTATGCGATATGTACGGCTTTTATGGCGTTAGGCATGATGCTTCCCGGGATGATTGCCGGATGGTTACAGGAAACACTGGGATATGTGACTTTTTTCTGGTGGGTGATGGGATGTTGTCTGATCACACTGGCGGTGACAGCTTGTTTGAAGATAGATCCGGCATTTGCCAGGAAAGAGAAAAAGAAAGAATAATTTGTAACAGAGTAAAATATGATACTGATAGCCGATAGTGGTTCAACCAAGACGGATTGGTGTATGGTAGAGAAGGGAGAATCTGTTCTCCGTTTTCAGACTCGGGGTATGAATCCGTTTTTTCAGACCGAAGAGGAAATGGGAAAGGAGATAGAAACCGGATTATTGCCAGCATTAAAAGACCTTATGCCTTCCGCCGTATATTTTTACGGGGCGGGTTGTGCTTTCCCGGAAAAGAATGAAATGATCCGGCGTTCTGTCAACCGGTATTTGTCTGCACCCGTTGAGGTCGGCAGCGATTTACTGGCGGCGGCACGTGCATTGTGCGGTAGCGGACCGGGGATAGCTTGTATTCTGGGGACTGGTTCGAACTCTTGCCAGTATGATGGGAAAGAAGTTGTAAAGAATGTCTCTCCCCTGGGTTTTATCCTGGGAGATGAAGGAAGTGGTGCCGTATTGGGCAAACTCTTGATTGGGAATGTATTAAAAGATCAGTTACCTCCAGACCTTAAAGACCTGTTTCTTACACAATATGAACTGACTCCAGCATTGATTATGGATAGTGTGTACCGGCGGCCGTTTCCCAACCGTTTTCTGGCAGGATTTTCTCCTTTTATATTGGAACATTTGGATGAACCAGCTATCTGGGAGCTGGTAACCCGTAGTTTTCTGGCATTTTTTACCCGAAATGTGAAACAATACGATTGTTTTAATCTGCCGGTTCATCTGGTAGGTTCGGTAGCCTGGTATTATCAGGATATATTAAAAGATATCGCTTTCGATCTGGGGATCCGTATTGGGACTGTTGCCCGGAGTCCGATGGAAGGATTGATTTCTTATCATGGTTGATGTATCCTTTGATATTTGGTTGATTGTCTTTATATTTGTTGCGTTTGTAATCTTATATTTAATAAATTGTCTGCATGAAAAAAGTGTTATTCTCATTCTGCTTCCTCATCGCATTGTTATGGGGTAGTTCGTTAAGGGTAGAGGCTCAGCCTGCCCGTAAATTGATTGATGTCGTGGTTTCGCCTGACCGGACTGACTGGAAATATAAGGCAAAAGAGGAGGTGACTTTTACTGTCCAGGTTTTCAGAAATGAAAATTTATTGGAAGATGTAGTTGTCGATTATGAATTGGGACCGGAATATTTCCCGGTTAAGACAGAAAAAGATGTTCTGTTGAAGAACGGAAAGACAACATTGAAGGCCTCTCTGAAAGAACCCGGATTTCTGCGTTGTAAAGTGATCGCTAAAGTGGAAGGCCGTAATTATGAAGGAATGGCAACTGTGGCTGTAGATGAAGAACGTATACAGCCGACAACTGAAGATCCGAAAGATTTCGACAGCTTCTGGAACCAGGCGATCGCCGATGCCCGTAAAATACCGTTGGATCCTAAAATGGTATTAATGCCGGAAAGATGTACTTCTACTCAAAATGTGTATCATATCAGTTTTCAGAATGAGCGGTATGGTTCCAGAATGTATGGAATACTGGTCGTTCCGAAGAAAGACGGGAAATATCCGGCTATACTTCAGGTTCCTGGAGCAGGTATACGTCCGTATGGCGGAATTAATTTGGGAGATGATGTGATTACCCTGGAGATCGGTATTCATGGTATTCCTGTGAATCTGCCGCAGGAGGTGTATAATAATCTGGCATCAGGAGCTTTGAACGGATATCCCGGAATCAATAAGAATGACCGCGATGCTCATTACTATAAGCGGGTTTATTTAGGTTGTGTAAAAGCTGTGGACTTTATTTATTCCCTGCCTGAATTTGACGGATCGATGGTAGGTGTGACAGGTGGAAGCCAGGGGGGTGCCCTCTCTATTGTAACTGCAGGATTAGAACCCCGTATTAAATTCCTGGCAGCTTTATATCCGGCCTTATGTGATTATGCGGGGTATTTGCATAACCGTGCAGGTGGCTGGCCTCACTATTACCGGAATGCACAACCCGGACCGAATAAAGTTGAGACATTGGCTTATTTTGACGTAGTTAATTTTGCCCGTCGTGTCAATGCTCCGGGATGGTATAGCTGGGGATATAATGACGTCACTTGTCCTCCTACGTCTATGTATTCTGCATATAATGTTATTCCTGGCGCAAAGGAGTTACATCTTTATCTGGAAACCGGGCACTGGACTTATCCAGAGCAGGATGCTGCCCGTTTACAATGGCTGAAAGAGATGTGTAAATAAAATGTAGGTTTATGACCGGAAAACGATTCATCCGATGTTTGTGGATGCTGATGAGGTTTCCGGTCATAAATTTTGTTAGTTTTGCATCTGTTTAATATCGTGCGTAATACATATTCAATATGGCATTTACTAAAATAACAGAGCAAGATTCATACTATGACAACCTGGAATGTAAGTCAGTCCGGGAGTTGTTGGAAGATATAAATACGGAAGACCAAAAGGTTGCATCGGCTGTTCAGAAAACAATACCCCAGATAGAAAAACTGGTATTGCAGATCGTACCCCGGATGAAACAGGGAGGGCGTATCTTTTATTTGGGGGCAGGAACCAGCGGACGTTTGGGAGTACTTGACGCCTCCGAAATACCTCCGACTTTCGGAATGCCTCCCACATTGGTGATCGGTCTGATAGCTGGGGGGGAGAAAGCGCTTCGCAATCCGGTAGAGAATGCTGAGGACGATGTAAACCGGGGATGGGAGGAACTGCAGGAACACCAGATTACTTCTAAAGATATAGTGATCGGGATCGCAGCTTCCGGTACTACTCCTTATGTGATCGGTGCTTTGCGAAAAGCACGTGAACATGGGATCCTGACGGCTTCTATTTCCAGTAATCCCGATTCTCCGATGGCAGCAGAAGCAGATATAGCCATTGAAATGATTGTCGGACCGGAGTTTGTGACGGGAAGTTCCCGTATGAAATCGGGGACAGGACAAAAGATGATCCTGAATATGATATCAACTTCCGTAATGATCCAATTGGGACGTGTAAAAGGTAACCGGATGATCAATATGCAACTGAGCAATCAGAAGCTGGTTGACCGGGGTGTTCGTATGTTGGCTGAAGAATTAGGAATCAGCTACAATGAATCTCATAATCTGTTGCTTACATACGGTTCCGTTAAGAAAGCGCTGGAGGCTTACCGTCATTAATAACAGAATATGGATTGGCATTGAAGATTCAGGATTCTTTAGTTTTATTTTGTTCGATGTATTCCATAGGGGTCATGTCAAATTCTTTTTTGAAACATCTGCTGAAATATTTGGCATCGTTGAAACCTACACGGTAAGCAACTTCAGAGATATTGCCTTTTTGCTCGAGTAATAATTTGCATGATGCTTTTAACCGGATATTCCGGATGAATTCATTCGGTGATAAATTGGTCAGAGATTTCAATTTCCTGTACAGCATCGAGTTTGAGATATTCATTTCTTCTGTAAATGCCTGTAGGTCGAACTCCGGATTTTCGATATTCTTTTCAACAGCTTCAATGGCCCGGTTCAATATCTTCTCATCCATGGATGTTAATGAAACCTGGATACTTTGGGTAAGAGGCGTGCTTTTGAACTTCTGTGCCGTGAGTACCCTGTTTTCTATAATACTGAGTAGCTGAGCTTTCAACAACTGGAAGTTAAATGGTTTAGTGATATAAGCATCCGCACTGACCTGGAATCCTTCCAGTTTATCTTCATCTGATATTTTTGCAGAAAGAAGTACGACAGGAATGTGGGAAGTGCTGATCTCTTGTTTGATCGTTCGACAGACTTCGAATCCGTTCATACCCGGCATCATGATATCGCTTAATATGAGTTCTGGATTTTTACTTTGCGCGATATCGATACCCTCGGAACCGTTTGTTGTCGTATAAACAATAAATCGTGTCGCAAGTAGATTCCGGATAGACTGTAAAAGTTCTTCATTATCTTCGATGACCAGGATTGAATGTTTTTTATCAGTCTGACTTTCTTCCGATTTCTCGGGCTGGGTTGTCTCTGCACATTCTGTTGTTGCAATGTCCGGAAGGATCTCCGGAGAATGGATGCCGTTGTTATCTTCTATCTGCTCTTCCCGGTAAGCTGTTTTTCCCAAAGGAATGGAAAATGAGAATTCGGTCCATTCATTTGGAATGCTTGTTACCTGGATGGTACCGTTATGCAATTCCACCAGGCTTTTGGTGAGTGATAAGCCGATGCCATTGCCTCGTTTTTCAGAATCTTTGTAATTGATCTCATAAAAACGTTGGAATATCGAATGAATATGTTTCTCACTTATGCCAATACCGGTATTGCCAACCGTAACGGTCAGTCGTTTGTATTCGAAATCAGAGACAGCCCCTTCCGGTGAAAGTGTGATTTTTACTTTGCCGTTTATTTTGTTATACTTGAATGCATTCGATAAAAGATTGTAGATAATCTTGTCTACTTTATCTTTATCGAACCATCCGGGAATGTGTGGTTTCGGATTCTCAATGATAAGTTCTATATTTTTACTTTTTCCCAAAATCAGGAAATTATCATAGCATATCTTGGTAATAAAGGATCCTATATCTCCGAATGATACGGTTAGTTTAAGACCTCCGTTTTCAGCTTTCCTGAATTCCAGAATTTGTTCTAGCAGACGGTTCAGACGTTGTATATTGGTTTTCATTACATTGAAGATACTGTCTTTGCTATTATATTTTAACCTTAATTCTTCAACGGAACAAGTTATCAGGGAAAGTGGCGTTAAAAGCTCGTGGCTGATATTCGTGAAAAACTTCAGTTTTTCTTGTGCAAGTTCTTCTGATTTGGCATGCTCTATTTGTTCCAGTTTGAGGACTTCTTTTATTTCCAGTTTATATCGGAATATTCGGAAAGTAATCCATAAAATAAGACAGATTATCAAGAAATATAAGCAATAAGCCCACCAGGTAGCATAAAGTGGGGGAAGCACTTTTATATGGAGTATTTCCGGTTGTTCTCCCATAAAACTGTTTTCGTTCGTTCCCTTTACCAAAAAACGATAGGTGCCACTTCTTAAATTGGTGTAATAGGCGTAACGGTGATTAGCATCAACATAATGCCACTCTTTATCAAAACCTTCCAGCATATATGCATACCGATTCTTTTCCGGATTTTTGAATGTGAGGGAAGCGAACTCAATCCCGAAATTGTAATCGTTGTTGGATAAAGTAATGGACTTCGAGTATGAAGGATGTAACTGGGGGGACAGGTTTCTCTGTTTGCTCATTGGAAGATTATCGAATGAGTTATGGAAGATTTTAAGATCCGAGATAACCGTTTTCACTTTACTCGATGTCTCTTTTATATCCTTCGGATAGAAGGAACAAAAGCCATTGGCCATACCGAAATGAAGCTGATTATCCAGATCAGACAAAACTGTTCCCTGATTGAATGCATTATCCAGTAAACCGTCTTCTGTGGTAAATATTTTTATTTGTGCACCTTTTTCTCCTTCCGGATTGTATTGTACAAGCCCTTGGTTTGTTCCGATATATAATAGGCCATTGGATTCTGCAATGCTGAAAATTGCATCACCCGGAATTTCCTGCATACAATCGATCAGTTCAAATTTATCTGTTTCGCGATTAAGCATGCTTAATCCACCGCCTTTGGTGCCAGCCCAAAGGCGGTGTTTATTATCCTGATATATACATTTTATTTCATTACTGTTGATAGTTCCGTTTTCCTGATTGTAGTTTCTGAATGTTAATCCTTTTACGCCCTGGGAAGCATCGGCCAGAAATATACCGTTATTCTTGGTCCCCAGCCACATTTGATTTTTGTAATCGTGGCAAATGGATTGAACTTCTATCATTTCACCTTGATTAAGGTTAACATACGACAATGTATCTTGTTCTGCTGTTAGTATATTAATTCCATAATTGCTTCCAATCCATATATTCTGTGCTTCATCACAACAAATATCTTTTATTATATCTCCGGCGATCCATCCTCCCCAAAAAGGGAAATGCTGTTTTACCGAGGTTATTTTATTATTCTGTAATGTGCAGGATAATAAACCTCCGTATTCGGAACCCATCAATAATTCATCACGTAAAGGATGTTTGAATATAATTTGTATATTTCCGATTCTGTCAGGGAATTTTTTTAAGTCAGGATCATTTGCACGGGAAGTTAAACGGTTGGTACGGATATTGTATTTGACTAATCCGACCTTTTCTACTCCGAGTAAAAATTCATCTTTGTTCCATTTGTAAATAGCTGTGACAGATAATGGTTGTTTGAAGTCATCGATGGAATAGAATGGGTGATTACTGAATGGCTGTTCTTTTTCATACATTAGATAAATACCTGAATTTTGTGTAGCCATCCAGATCATACCGTTTTTCCCTTTATACAGATCGTTTATTTCATAGTTGGTTACTGTTCGTGTTGAATCTTGAAAAGAGGACCGATAATTATCAGGAATTAACGGATAAGTAATTATGTCGAGTCCCAGGCTTGTTCCAACCAAAAGGTTTCCGTTTTTATCCTGAGTGATCGAGTGTATTAATCGTTCGTATTTGATATCTTTGTCATACCTGGTATAAAGTATTTTCAATGGATTTGTGTGGTTTTCAATCTTGAATAAATGATTTACTGTGCCAAGCCACAAATTTTTATCTTTATCTTCATAAATGGCCCCGATTCTTCCTTCATCTCCCAAATAGGGACAGTTTATGAATTCTTCTGTGTGTGGGTTCAGGCGGCACAGGCCATTTCCCCATGTTCCTATCCATATAAAACCGTCGGAATCTTCATAAAGTACGCGAATGTCATCGCCGTAAATGCTGTTCGTTTTAAGGATCTTATTCTGATAAACATAGAATGAATCTGCTTTTTCGTCATATCGATATAATCCGTTAGAGGTTCCGATCCATAAAATATTATCTCTGGTATAAAGGAAGGTCCAAACATGTTTACCTGCTAATTTATTTCGATCTACGGTTTCCATTTTTCCAGTCTTTTTATCCAGTATATTGATACCGTTCACCGTTCCGATCCATAGTTTGTTGTTTTTGTCTTCAATTAGTGTATTGACCCAGTTGTTGTTGAGAAGTGTGGGGGATGTGTAAGTCGATTTGTACACTTTATTTGTATAACCATCATAACGGCATAGTCCGTTCGTTGTACAAAACCACATATATCCCTCACTGTCCTGATAAATATGCGTGATCTGTTTACTCGGTAACAGCTCCTGTTTATTAATAGGCTGAATATGATATGAAGCAAGTGGGGTTGCTGATATTATAAGCGGAATAAATAGCGATAAGAATATCGAGTAAAAATTTCTTGTGGACATAATAACTCCTTTAGATGTAAAGCATGTAAAATTGCACTATGCGAATATATACTTTTTAAGGGAATCGGGAAAATGTAATACGTGGTAAATTTATGAAAAACTGAATAAGATTGTATGGAAAGACCGTGTTTTAAGATTTAATTGGAGTTTTGGATGATTTGTCCTCCTTTATTGAATGATTTATCCTCTTTATACAGATTAGTCTTCCTGGAATACGCATATGTACAATGTGTTAGCTGAATAATCTTATTTTGTCGGATAGATATGTTTTTACAATTTTTTTCTTGTTTGAATGATCTGTCTTCCTCTTTGAATAGATATTTTCTTCTTGTTTTTCCAAAAATAGTGTCTTTTGCATATGTTCAACCTAAAAAAATGCTTATGATGAAAGAGTAGTACGATTGTAAAAAAAAGGTTTTGTTGTTAACCTTCTTTTATGTTATCTCAAATTTTGTTTGATAATCAAAAAATTATTTCAGCCTAAATGAAAAGAAAAATTAGAATTTTTATTCTACCGCTTATAGCCCTTTGGGGGGCTTGGGGTAGTTCCTGGGCAGAGAATATGGCTATAACTGAACGGGAAAAAGATGCAGATACCAGAATTTCGATCAACCAGCAGCGTGATATTTTGGTAACAGGGGTAGTGAATGATACTTATGGAGAACCTATGGTAGGTGTGAATGTCATTGTAAAAGGAACGACTATAGGTACAATGACGAGTGCAGATGGTAGTTTCAGTGTTAAAATACCTTCTGAAAAAACAGTATTGGTTTTTTCTTTTATCGGTTACAAGACCATGGAGATTCCTTATGCCGGAAAAGATAAAATAACTGTAGTATTAGAAGATAATGCGGAAATGCTGGACGAAGTACAGATTATTGCCTATGGTACGCAAAAGAAAGTAACGGTAACGGGAGCTATTTCTTCTATTAATACAGATGAACTGCTAAAATCTCCGACATCCAGTATCGGTAATATGTTGGCGGGAGCCGTATCCGGTATTTCGACTGTACAGTATAGCGGACAACCCGGTGCTGAAGACCCGGAAATATTTGTTAGGGGAAGTGCTTCATTGGATGCTGCCCGCTCGCAGCCATTAGTTCTGGTGGACGGTGTCGAACGTTCTTTTTTTCGTATGGATCCGAATGAAATAGAAAATATTACGGTTCTGAAGGATGCTTCTGCAACGGCCGTGTTCGGTGTTCGAGGTGCGAATGGCGTTATTTTGGTCACAACACGTAGAGGAAAAGAAGGGCGTACGGAAATATCCTGGTCTTCATCTGTGGGTATCAGTGAAGCAATGCGGGTTCCGGAAGTAGTGGGAAGTTATGAACACGCTAAATACTTCAATGAAATGCAGCTGAGCGATAATCCGTCGTTAGGTCCTAACGACCTGCGGTTTTCTCCTTATGTGCTGGAAATGTTCAGGACAAATGCGGATCCTATTATGTTTCCGAATACCGACTGGCAAAAATTATTATTTAAAAATTCCTCTTTGCAAACTCAGCATAACCTGAATATTTCAGGAGGAACGAAAGATATCAAGTATTTTGTTTCCTTGGGTTATTTATTTCAGGATGGTTTGCTTAAAAAGTTTTATGAAAGTTATGATCCGAATTATAAGAATAACCGATATAATTACCGGGCGAATCTGGATATAAACGTAACTAAAACGACTACATTGAAATTAGGACTGGGAGGGCGCTTGGAAACGAGAAGAGAGCCGCCGTTTGCAGATGTTAATAATTTGTGGATACAGATTCTTCGTGTGCAACCATTTTCCAGTCCCGGTTTTGTAGACGGAAAAGCGATCCATTTGAACAATCGCTATATTCCGATGGAGATGCGTAATCTGCTGGATCAGTATTATGGAAAAGGATATACCGATTATTCACAGAATACGATGAATCTGGATATGGATCTGACACAAAAGTTAGATTTTATAACCAAAGGACTTTCTTTCAATATAAAGGGCGCTTATAATACATCTTATACCGGCAGTAAATCATGGAGAGGGTCTATGGAATTCTACATACCGGTTTACAAATCGACTTTAACGAATCCGGGACTGGCTATCGATGATCCAAGTTTCGACCATTCGATTGTCTATCAGCTGGATGGAGCAGATAATGTTTTATCTCCATCCGAAAGTTGGGGAGAAAAAACGCGTGACTGGTATGCGGAAGCCAGTTTACGTTACGATCGTACGTTCGGTGATCATAAAGTAGGAGGTCTGTTACTTTATAATATGACCAAGCAGTATTACCCCAAAGCAAATACGGATATTCCGCAAGGATATTTAGGGTTGGTGGGGCGTGCTACTTATGCCTATAAAGATCGTTATCTCGTTGACTTTAATGTCGGATATAACGGATCTGAAAATTTTGCACCAGGAAGACGATATGGTTTTTTTCCGGCAGCTTCACTTGGTTGGGTTATTACGGAAGAAAAATTTATGAAGTCTGTCGACTTTATAAGTTTTCTGAAACTAAGAGCTTCTTATGGTCTCGTTGGTAATGATATTTTGAGTGAATATAAACGATTCTTGTATTTACCGGATTCCTGGTCGGCCAGTTCGGGTGGCTATTATTTTGGTGTGAATACACCACAATCTTTTCCCGGGGCTTCCGAGTTATTATTGGGAAATCCGAATGTGACTTGGGAAAAGGCGGCCAAACAGAATTATGGTTTGGATTTAAATCTGTTTGACCAGCGTTTGAGCTTTTCATTGGATGTCTTTTTCGAAAAACGAAAAGATATTCTTATTCAGCAGAATACGGTTCCCGGATTTGTTGCGGCAGATCTGCCTGCTGTTAATTTAGGTAAAGTAAACAATCATGGATATGAAATCTCTTTGGGATGGAATGATAAAATAGGTCGTGATTTCCGTTATTGGTTGAAAGGGAACATTTCTTATTCAAAGAATGAGATTGTTTATAAAGACGAGATTCCACAAAATGAACCTTATATGTATGAGACAGGACGTTCTACCGGATTGAATTTCGGTTATGTCTTCGATCGCTTTTTTGAAGCAACGGATTTTAAAGAAGACGGTTCGACGCTGGAAGGAATTCCTGTACAATCAGGAACATTTAAACCGGGAGATATTCTATACAAAGACCTGAATGGCGATGGAGTGATAGACGGTGATGATAAAACCTATTTCGGTTATAGCGATAATCCCGAATATATTTTTGGTTTGAATATGGGATTTGAATATAAAGGTTTTGATTTTTCTATGAGTTGGACAGGAGCTACTCATGTATCCAGATTATTTGAAGAAGACTTTACCCGTCCGTTTAATACCGGAGATGCTCCGTTAATGAAGTGGATCGCTGATGAGCGTTGGACTGAGGAGAAAGGACAAGCTTCCAAATTTCCGCGTCTGACTCAAACCAACAGAGTCCATAACTCTCAGGTGAGTGATTTCTGGGTTCGAGATGCCTCTTATCTGCGTTTGAAGAATATGGAGATCGGATACACATTAAATGCGAATCTGTTGAAAAAAATAGGTATTCAGAAACTGAGATTATTTATGAACGGATACAATTTATTTACCCTGGATCATCTTGGCTTCATAGATCCGGAATCGAAGGTCACTAATAAGAATAAGTATCCAAATACTCGTATTTACAATTTTGGGGTGAATGTTAACTTTTAACGATTGAATAGTATGAAAAGATTATTAATGCCAATAATTATAATTGCAGGATCTTTATACTTCGGGGCATGTAATGACCTAAAGATAGGAGATGATTTTTTGGAAAAAGGCCCGGGGGCAGATGTTACTCTGGATACAATTTTTTCCTCTAAACAGTTTGCTGAACGTGCTTTGGTGGCGGCATACAAACACTTACCTTATGGGGTGATGTATAGCTGGGATGCGGCAGAAGATAAATTAGGGGTCGATCTGCTTGAATCGACGACAGATCTTTGCCAATCTTATTTAGGATGGGGGTGTGGTGCCGAACGCCATTATTATAACGGACAATACAATGCATCACTTTCCGATACTTATGATGTGATGTATGCCTATACGAAGGAGCGTAGTTGGGAAGCTATTCGTAAAGCTTATATTTTTCTGGAAAATGTGGATCGGGTTCCCGATATGACAGAATCGGAAAAAGAAGTTCGTAAAGGAGAAGCTAAAATGATTATTGCTGTGCAATATACACAAATGATGCGTCATTTTGGGGGATTACCTTTGCTGGATAGAGCCATTTATCCCGGGGATGATTATAACTACCCTCGTGAAACGATTGAAAAAACCGTCAATTTTATTGTGAATCTTTGTAATGAAGCGGCTTCGGTTCTTCCCTGGCAGACATCGGCAGAAGAAGATGGACGATTTACGAAAGCGGCTGCACTGGGATTGAAGGTTCGTGTATTATTGTTTGCTGCCAGTCCGTTGTTTAATGACAATCAACCTTATTTGGATGGCGAAGCCAGTTCTAATTTGATGGTTTGGTATGGTAATAAATCAGAACAACGCTGGCAGGATGTAGTCGATGCCTGTAAAGAATTTGAACAGGCGAACAGTGCAGACTCCTATAAATATGAATTGGTAGAGACCGGGAATTATCGGCAGGACTTCCAGGATGCATGGTATAAAAGAAGAAATGGAGAGGTACTGATCTCTACCCGTGTAGCTAATACTTGTCCGGGTATTTGGGATGGTGATTTTTATTTCATGCAATCATCCGGTTGGTATGGTTGCAGCTGTCCGACATTGAATTATATGGATATGTTTGGTAATGCTGATGGTACTCCTTTCTCTTTAGACTGGAATAATATTCCTCAGGGAGTTAATCCTTTTGAAAACAGAGATCCTCGTTTGTATGAAACATTGGTTATCAACGGAGACAAATGGCAGGGAAGAACCGCTCAAACTTATATCGGCGGATTGGAGCAGCCAACTGAAAACGATACACGTTGTCGTACGGGTTCCGTGATGCGTAAGTTCCTTCTCGAACATGACAATGCCACTTTGGCCGGATCAGTTATTCATTGGCCTTATTTACGTTTGGCTGAAATCTACTTGAGTTACGCTGAGGCATTGAATGAAGTAGGACGTACAGGAGAGGCATATGCCTGGGTCGATAAAGTCCGCGGACGGGTAGGATTGCCGAAATTGCAACGTAATTTATCGCAGGAAGAGTTTCGTGAAATGATTTTGAATGAACGTGCTGTTGAATTTGGCTATGAAGAAATCCGATGGTTTGACCTGGTTCGCTGGAAACGTGCCGGCGATTTTACCAAACCATTGTATGGAGTAAAGATCAGACTTCAGCCGGACGGTTCATTTAAATACGAAAAGTGGCAGTTGGCAGAACGGTATTGGAAAAACAGCTGGTCGCCGAAATGGTATTTATGTGCATTTCCACCGAATGAAATAAACAAGGGGTATGGATTGGTGCAAAATCCGGGATGGTAATTTATTTGATAAATCATAGAAGTAGATTATGAAAATAATAAGAGAAATATATGTGGCTACATTTTTGTCTGTATCCGTACTTTCTTATGCACAGGATGCTTCTACAACAATAAAAGTTGTAGACAAACAAAATAACCCGCTGGTAGGTGTAAAGGTAGCTGTAAAAGATAATATGTCGAATGGTTCGTTGACGGATGAACGTGGACAAGTCTCGCTTGACGATACGCAAAAGGGCGATATTCTCATTGTCCAGGCATCGGATGGTAGCCGGAAAGATATTCAGGTGAAAGAGGGGGTAAACGTAGTTGTTTTGGACGGACGTTCCAAACCGGTGAACCGCGGATTCAATTTGTCCGGTCGTAATGAAGAGAGTACGGCGGCTGTTTCTACAATTTATATGCAGTCGGCTAAAACCTCTGATATAAATCCGGCTAACTCATTGTATGGAAAACTCACCGGATTAACAAACTTACAGGCTACAACTGTTGCCTGGAGCAGTGATCCGGAAATGTTTGTCAGAGGAACCGGAACAACCGGAACAAAGACTCCTTTGATTTTGATCGACGGGTTCGAACGCCCGTTAAGTTCTCTTTCTCAGGATGAAATAGAAAGTGTTACGGTCTTGAAAGATGCCGCATCCCAGGCATTGTACGGAGTACGGGGGGCCAACGGGGTAATATTGGTTACGACTAAGCGTGGTGAGTTTTCCGGCATGAAGGTGAAAGCCAGTTATCAGTTTGGACTGAATACGCCTTTTCGTATTCCGACTATGGCAAACGGATACCAGTATGCGCAGGCGATGAATGAAGCTTTGCAGATGGACGGACTGGCAGCCCTGTATAGCCAGTCTGATTTGGCAGCTTTTCAATCAGGAACTCAGCCGGAACTGTTCCCCTGTGTAAATTGGGCAGATGAGGTTCTGAAAGATAAAGGAACGACTCATCAGTTCAATGCTTCTTTTACAGGAGGAGGTAAGAATATACGTTATTTTGCGGCCATCAATTATATAGGTGATAACGGTTTCATGAATACCGATCACTTCAGTCCGGATTATTCCAGTCAGATGGAATGGGATAAACTGAGTGCAAGGGCTAATCTGGATATTAATGCGACGAAACTCACATTGATCAAATTGAATCTGTTGGGTATTTTATCGCAACATAATCGTCCGGCAACGAACTATCCGACATTGTTCCCCATGATTTATAATGTACCGTCGGCAGCTTTTCCTATCCAAACGAGTACCGGGGTATGGGGAGGTGATAATATCCGTAAGAACCCGGTTGCAGAATCGGTAGCAACAGGTTTTTCCATAGGAAATGATCGTTCTTTATATGCCGATTTACGGATCCTGCAGGATTTATCCGTACTTACTCCCGGCCTGAGTGCAGAACTGGCGATTGCTTATGATAACCAAGCCAGTTACTGGGATAGTAAAACAAAAAATTACGTGTATGAAAGTCTGCAGCCGGTCAGGGATAATGGAGGTAACATCACAGATATAACCCGTGTACGTTATGGACAGGAGACAGATTTGTCTTTTAGCTCCAGTTTAGGGTCTCAGAGCCGTGTCACTACTTTTGAAGCAAAAGTGAATTATGAAAAGAACTGGCTGGATACGCATCAGTTGAATACTTCAGTTATTTATCATCAGGAGGAAAACTCTCCGAATGGGTTGAATCAGACATACCGTCGCCAAAGTTATATTGGAAATGCAAGTTATGCTTATAAAAATAAATATCTTGCTGATCTGGTACTGACTTATTCAGGCTCCAGTGTACTGGGTAATTCGGATAAGTATGCATTCTTCCCGGCTATTTCAGCCGGATGGGTGATTTCTTCGGAAGATTTTATGCAAAATGCAACAGCTATCAATTATTTGAAAGCCAGAGCTTCGTGGGGTATTACCGGAAGTGACAGGTTTGCGTATGATTACGATAAATATTACTTCAAAACAAGTACCAGCGCTTATTATTTTGGTGATAACAATAATTCTGCATCCGGTCATGGGGAAATTCGTTTACCTAATTTAAAATTAAAGCCGGAGACAGCTTCTAAATTTAATTTCGGTATCGATATGGAGATATTCAACCGGCTTTCTTTATCGGCTGATGTCTTTTATGAAAAGCGGACAAATATCCTGGTTAATTCGGCTCCTATTTATTCTACGGTATTGGGTGTTACGACCCCGATGTTGAATGACGGTGAAGTAAAGAATTATGGATTTGAAGCGGGCTTGTCGTGGAACGACCATATAGGTGATTTTACCTATATGCTTGCCGGTAACTTTACTTTTGCGCGTAATGAGATTGTGAATATGGACGAAGGCTATCAACCATATGATTATTTGAAAAACACAGGCAATCGTATCGGTCAGTATTATGGTCTGGAAGCCATCGGTTTCTTTAAAGATGAGACGGATGTTGCTAACAGTACCCCGCAATCATTCTCGAAAGTGGTTCCGGGCGATGTAAAATACAAAGATCAAAATAATGATGGAGTGATTGATGATTATGATAAAGTAGCTATTGGCTATAGTACGATATTGCCGGAAATAACATATGGCTTTACCATTGCTTTAGGATATAAAAATTTGAGTTTGAGGGCTGATTTCCAGGGTGTAGCTAACTATACGCTGGTAAAGGATATGGAAAGTATGTACTGGCCGCTGGTGGGCAACAGGAATGTATCTCTGCACTATCTGGAGAATCGTTGGACACCGTCTACACCTGATGCCATGTATCCGCGTCTGACTACAAAACAGAACGATAATAACTTCAGAAACAGTTCTATATGGACTGAAAATGGAAATTTTCTGAAGTTGAGAAATCTGGAAATAGCATACACATTGCCTAAATCATGGGTGAACAAGATCAGGCTCGAAAATATCAACTTGTTTGCCAGAGGTATGAATCTCTTTTCCGTAGATCATGTGAAAGATATGGACCCGGAGCAGATGTATGCCACTTATCCTTCTTTCAGATCATATAACATAGGATTAACTCTCGATTTTTAAAATTAGACGTATATGAATAAGTATCTATTATCAACCATATTGGCTTTTGCAGTATCTCTGCCTTCTTGTGATTATCTGGATTACAGTGAGTCTTCCGGATACGGGAAGGAGGATATGTTTGTCTACTTTGACCGGGCGAAAGGTATGCTTACAACAGCATATTCTTATCTACCGGTAGATTTTGGAAGTTTTGACGGAGCGACTCGTGCGGCTGCAACCGATGAGGCGGAGTATGCATGGAGCACTTCCAATATTATCCGGTATAATAATGGTTCCTGGAGTCCGATTCTGACGATAGACGATGTATGGGGAAACTATTATGCGGCGATCCGGACTACTAACATGTTTCTGGAGAATCATCAAAAAGATTTTGAGAATATAGAATGGAATGATGATTATGCGCTTTTAATGAAACAGTATCAGTATTATCCTTATGAAGCTCGTTTTTTACGTGCATTCTACTATTTTGAGTTGGCAAAACGTTATAAAAATGTTCCTCTGATAACGGACTGTCTGGAATTGGAAGACGCGAATAAGGTGGCACCCGCAGATTTTGAAAAAGTAATGGGGTTTATTGTCAGCGAATGTAATGAGATTGCCGATAAATTACCGGTATCATACAAAGATATGCCGGGAGCTGAAACCGGCCGTATCACGCAGGGAGCCGTCATGGCACTGAAATCGAGAGTATTACTGTATGCAGCCAGCCCGTTATATGCAGGAGCTGTCAGTCAGGAGAAATGGGTGGAAGCGGCAAAAGCAGCTAAGCAATTGATTGACAAATCTGAATCTGAAGGGTGGTATCAATTGGTTGATGAAAGCAGCTGGAATAATTTGTCTTCAAAAGAATTGATCCTGGAAACCCGGCAGGGTAATTCCAACAATTTTGAGAAGCTGAATTTTCCGATAGGATACGAAGGGGGAAACTCGGGAACCTGCCCTTCACAAAACCTGGTAGATGCCTTTGAAATGAGTGACGGCAGTCGGTTCGACTGGAAGAATCCGGAGCATGTCAGCAACATATATAATCCGGAAAAAAGAGACTCTCGTTTGTTCAAGACCGTGTTATATAATGGATCGACTTTCAAGAATGCAACGGTTGAAACATTTATCGGTGGTAAAAACGGGACTCCTATCGACGGGGCGACTCCTACTGGTTATTATTTGAAAAAGTATGTGTTGGAGTCTATTAGCCTGGATCCGAACAATACAACGACCGGCCGCCATGTCTGGGTCCTTTTCAGATATGCAGAGGTATTGCTCAATTATGCGGAAGCGTTGTATGAGGCGTATGGTAATCCGGATTATACGGATAATACATTTACTTTATCGCCTCGTGCAGCCATCGATCAGGTCAGGACGCGTGCCGGTATGCCGAGTGTTGCTACGGATAACTTCCGGGAAAGGATACGGAACGAACGTCAGGTAGAACTGGCTTTCGAAGATCATCGCTTCTGGGATGTCAGAAGATGGAAGATCGCTGATCAGACGATGGATATTTATGGGGTAAAAATAGAAAAGAAAGGGAATGATTTGATTTACACTCGTCAACTCGTCGATCAGCGAACCTGGAATGACAGAATGTATTTATATCCTATTTCGAATGCTGAATTATTTAAAAATACATTATTGAATCAAAATCCGGATTGGTAAAATGATAAGTTTAGGGATGTATTAAAGTCCTGTTATCAGGGTTCCTTAACATGGACTTTTTACATTCCCTTTGAATATTGGTTAACAAATAAATTAATTAGAGATGAAAATATGCACTTTGCTTTTGGCTTTATTGCTATGTGCCTGTAGTCCTGCTTCGCGGACATTTTATATGGATAGTCTGACGGGTGATGATAGCAACACAGGAAATTCACCTTCAACCGCCTGGAAGAGTTTGAAAAAACTAAATGAACAGATGTTCGAACCGGGTGACCGTATCTTGTTCAAATCGGGTACGGAATATATAGGACAGTTTGAACCGAAAGGTAGTGGTAGTAAAGAAATGCCTGTCATTGTCAGTAGTTATGAGGAAGGTAAAAAGCCCGTTTTACATGGTAACGGGCTCAAGCAACACACAGTGTTGCTTGAAGGTCTCGAATATTGGGAGGTTAATAATCTGGAGATAACAAACAAAGGGAAAAAAACGGATCCGGGCAGGAACGGAGTGATTATTTACGCCTGGGATAAAGGAGATGTTCACCATATCCATTTAAAGAACCTGACTGTTCATGATGTGAACGGTAGTTGTATTAAGAATGAAGGAGCAGGAAACGGTATTTACTGGCATAACGGTGGAGAAGAAGTACCGACCCGTTTTGTAGATTTACTGATTGAGAACTGCCATATCTATCGTTGTCATCGAAATGGCATTACCGGAAATGGAAATTCAGGCCGTGATAAATGGTTCCCGAGTTTGAATGTCGTTATCCGGGGGAATCTGATCGAACAAGTTCCGGGGGATGGGATTGTCCCGATCGCTTGTGACGGTGCATTGGTCGAACATAATGTGGTGAGGGACAGTCCTGATCTGTTAAGGATTGAAGATGCCGCAGCCGGGATATGGCCGTGGAGTTGCGATAATACAATTATCCAGTTCAATGAAGTAAGCGGCCAGTTTGCCAAGTGGGATGCACAAGGATTCGATTCGGATTACAACTGTCGTAATACGCTTATTCAGTACAATTTCAGCCATGATAATGCCGGAGGTTTTGTGATGGTTTGTAATGAAGGTAACTCTTTGGGAGAGCCGTATAATATAGGTACAGAAAATACGATTATCCGCCACAATGTAAGTATTAATGACGGTTTGCGTCCGTATCCGACTCGTCCGGGTTGGTTCTCTCCGGTGATCCATATTTCCGGACCGGCTAAACAGACGGCTATTGAGGATAACGTAATCGTTATCATGAAAAAGCCTTCTCCCGATATAGATCGTTCAGTGCTCGTGATGGATAACTGGGGTGGTCCCTGGGCGGAGAATACGGTTTTCAAGCGGAATATCTTCTATGTCATGAACGATGAACTGCAATATAAGTTCGTGACAGGAAATAGCATCAATACCAAATTTGAAGGTAACACTTATTATGGCAATTTTATCGACAGGCCTGAAGACTCTTCCGCTGTTGAAAAAGAATTAGATTTACTATCCAGCTTTCCATTCCATAAGGAGTTTCCCGAATATTTGCGGGAGAAAGTGTTGGATCGATTGAAACAAAGCACCGATCAGGCTAAAATAGAATAGTATCTAACGAAAATAGGCATTCGTTGTGATAATCCGAAAAAACTCTCTATATTTGCGGCATGCATTGTTCCTGGCCTGTATTCGCAGGAAAGGATTAAAAGGGAATCGGGTGAAAATCCCGGACAGTCCCGCTGCTGTAAGCTTCATAACGGATAAGGCAACACTCGTGCCACTGACGAAGGAGTTGACAGATAACAGTGGACAGTGGACAGTTTAACTGCCAATTGTCAACTATCAACTGTCAACTGACAAAAGTTGGGAAGGCGCCCGATCCGGAAGTAAGTCAGAAGACCTGCAAGGCATGTTTTTTCGACGGCTTCGAGGAAAAGCCGGAAGAGAGGATAAGGCTTTTGTTGCTTTCATTGTTCCTGATTCCCACTTCCCTTTTTGTCGTCTCTTTTAGATAGTTGTTTTTAATTATTTTGCCATAATAATTAGGAAAGGAAGCATAGTACTGTTTGCGGGATGAGCTCCGCAGGCAGCCCATGCTTTTAGAGTTCTTTAGGCAGTATAAACCAAAAAGTAGATCCTTCGCCCAATTTCGATTTCACCCCGATCTTACCATTTAAGCCGTGTACGATGGTTTCGCAGATGGAAAGCCCCAACCCGGTCCCTTGCACATAAGTATCGAATTTTATAAAGCGCTCGAATACATGGGACAAGTTTTTAGGTGCGATTCCTTTTCCGGTATCGGTTACATAAAAATAAATATGCTTGCTCCTCACTTTGTAACCGATTGTGACAGATCCTTCGGTTGTATATTTACAGGCATTACTCATAAAGTTTGACAGGACTTGCGTGAGCTGTTTTTTATCTGTATACATGATATAGCCTGTCGGAGGAAGGTCTAGGCACAAGCAGACATCTTCTTTCACCTTAAACCGGAAAGTTTGTTTCAAATATTCCGCGATGTCATTCAAATCTACATCCGAATAATGGAACTTCATTTGTCCTGCTTCTATTTTCGACATGTCCAGGATGTCGTTGATCAGGTTGAGGAGGTTTTCGTTATTCTCTTGGATGATTTTGACAAACAGCCTTTTCTCCTCTTGGTTGTCGGTCTCTGAAAGGAGCGTGGCAAAACCTACAATAGCATTCAGCGGCGTCCGTATTTCGTGACTCATGTTTGCCAGGAAAGCACTTTTGAGACGGTTCGCTTCCTCTGCACTTTCCCGTAGCCGGATAAGCTCCTCAGTCTTTTTCCGGCTGGAAATGTCGTGTTTAAGGCCGATGATGCGGAGCGCTTGCCCTTCTTCATTGCGCCGGTAGACGATCCCTTGCATTTTAAACCATTTGTACTCGTCTCTATCAGGAGCTTTGGTTCGTATTTCTATGCTCATCAGATGGTTTTCTTCGTTGATCGTATACGCAAGTTCTTTTCGCAAGAGATATTTGTCGGCCGGATGTATATATTTCAGAATATGTTCGAGCGTTATTGAGTTCCGGGGATAATTGTACTTCCTGGCAATCATGTCAGTTACAAAAAACATTTGTTTGTCGATATGGTATTCCCAGGGCATGATGTGGGCCGCATCGAATATAAAATCCTGTATCTGTTTATTCTTTTCCAGTTTGAACATTCGTTTTATTTTTTCGGTAATATTGCGTTCGGAACCAATGATTTCCGTGATTGTTCCGTAGGCGTTTTTTACACAGAGAGCGTACACTTCATAGTATTCTTCCTTTTTATCTTCTGTATAAAGGCGGAATACGTCGAATACTCTTCCTTCTTTTCCGGATAGTAATTTGTGGAAGAAACGGTCGTATTTTTCCCTGTCTTTAGGGTGTATCTGTTCCCGCATCATGTCTTTGGTCATGCCTTTTTGGGGCACTGTGGAATTATGCAAAGGTTTGAACGTACCTGTTTTTATATTAAAGCTCCACACGGACATATCTCCGGCATTAATGGCAAGGGAGAGTGTCATGCGTGTTTTCTCCAGATCCTTTTTGCTCTTGCGCAGTTTGAGCGTATAAATGATGAACATGAAAGTGATCATGCCGATAGTTACTATTTTAAATAATAGAATCATGACGAAGGTGTTTTTTAATTCGCTTTGCTGTTTTGATCGTAATGAGGAACATTCTTCCTCTATTCCCATAAGGATGGTCTACCCCATAGTAATGGGGCAGGTAGGCTCTATTCCCGTGGGGCCTTTCATCCCATACCCGTGGGGTACATGTACCCCACGGAGAGAGTTTTATTCAATTTCAGGCCGGTCGCCACCTTCTTCCGGAACCGGTGTCCCGTCGGTTGCTTTCAGTAGGATGCTTAGTTCGGTACGGGGAGCTTTCAGCAGAATACCGGTCTTGCTTTTGCCTGCTTGGGTGACATGCACGATTTGGTAATTCTTGTCTTTTATGATTGTTGAGGGAACCATGAACATCAGGTGTTTCGGCTCGTTGGTCAATAGGATGGCCACCTTGATACGGTCAGCTTCCATTTTTCCTTCTTCCTGTAGATAAAGCCCTACGGACGGATCGTCTCCGGCGATGGTGAGGTTTACACCTTTAATATCGAGTACTTGTCCACCGGTAACGCTTAGATTTACCTCCTTATTGACAGTGTTTGTAATAGTGTCCATTTGTGCAAAATGCTGTGCCGGTCCCATGTTGGTAACATTAGTTTGTTTCATAGCAGTCTGCACTTCTGTGCCGACACTCATAATTGCGGTCACCTCATGCTTGGGGCGGGTAAAGGGTTCGTTTGGGGAATTGAACACTCCTTTCACTCCGAAACGCAGGGTGAAATATTCATAACTGACATTGTTTCCTTGCAGAGCCATCTCGATACCTTTGTCGGCTATCAGGCGGAAACCGTCCACCAGCTGATCTTCCCGTAGGGTGGTGATGCCACTTTTGGAAACAAGTTGAGCCAGGTCGCTCAGGCTATAACTCATTCCTCCGATGATACTAAGCGTGTAATCGTTTTTGTCGGCTGTCAGCTTATTTTCATTGGTATTTCCACGCAACATGCCGGGTTTTACTTTTTTTGCCATAATTTTTACTGATTATTAGTTGTTAAAAGTGTTGATTTATAGCGTGTGAGAACGTTTGATGACTAAAATAAACGTTCCTTTATTTTAGTCATTTATAACGGCATATAAAACAGAAGAGAAATTCAGAAAAAAAACAACGAACATATTGATATATAACAAACAAAACAACTTGCATCCTTTGAATATTCAAAGATAAAAGCCTATCTTTGGAGTGGCAGAAATAAAGGAACGTTTAAATTAGTCATTGCCTTAAGTTGGTTATCCTTATGAATTTCAATTAATGTAGTATGTTTTTGGCGAAATGTCTGTTTTTTCTTTTTACAGATAGTCGCTGGGTGCGAACTGTTTGTAGTCCTTATTTGTTTATTATGTGAAAAGTGCGTTTATTTGCAGGAAATATTTATAAAACAACAGGCAATATGAAAAAGGTTACAGGTTTAGTTTTGATTATTTTGATGGCATTCATAGCCGTACCGGCCAAGTCCCAGCTGAAGTTTGGGGTGAAAGGCGGTTTAAACATATCGTCCGTTCATCTGAATTCCGATATACTGAAAGCGGATAACGTGACAGGTTTCCAGATCGGTCCGATGATCGAAACAACGATTCCTCTGGTCGGAATAGGGTTGGATGCCGCGATCCTTTATTCACAGAAAGGAGTAGATATGAAAGCGGAAGGATCGGCATCTTCAACAAGTATGAAAACAGATTATCTCGATATACCGGTAAATCTGAAATGGAAATTCGGTATTCCTCTTGTCAAAGCCTATCTTTCTGCCGGTCCGTATGTCGGTTTCCGTGTAGGAGGGGATAAAATATGGGATGTTTTAGGAGATCAGATAAAAGCGAAAAACTTTAGTGCAGGTCTTAACTTCGGTGTAGGTGCGGAACTGATCAGTCATTTGCAGATCGGTGTAAATTACGGTTTGGGACTAACCGATAACTATAGTTCTGAGAAATTCGACCTGAATGCCAAGAACCGCGGATGGTCTATTACTGCTGCCATTTTGTTTTGATAACAGACATAAGATATGAAGGGTCGGGCTTTAACAGTCCGGCCTTTTTTGTTACTTTTGGCATCGTAAATGAAATATGCAGATGTCATACTACCCCTGCCGCTGGAAAATAGCTATACTTATAGCATTCCTGCGGACCTGGAGGCTGCCGTAACTCCCGGTTGCCGGGTCATTGTTCATTTCGGTAAGAAACGTTATTACACAGCGATTGTCATGGATGTGCATGAACGTAGGCCGAATACGGATTTTGAAACAAAAGAGATCTATGCCTTGCTGGATGCAAGTCCCGTGTTGCGCAGGCCGCAACTTCGTTTTTGGAAATGGATAGCCTCTTATTATTTGTGTAAACTGGGAGATGTTTATAAAGCAGCCTTACCTTCCGGGTTAAAACTGGAAAGTGAAACGGCTGTGACTTATAATGCTGATTTTGAGGCAGACGGTCCTTTGCGCCCCAATGAACAAGCAGTACTGGATGCCTTCAAAGGTGTACTCAAATTAACTGTATCGGAACTGGAGAAAAGAACCGGATTGCGTAATGTTGTACCGGTTGTGGCTTCTTTGATGGCTCGTGGAGCTGTTGAAGTCAGCGAAGAAATGAAACGAGGGTTTGTTCCGAAAATGCAGACATTTATCCGGTTGTCACAGGAATATGCTACTGAGGAACGTTTACAGGAGGTTTTTGTCGATTTTAAGCGGGCAAAAAAACAGGAACTTTTGCTGGTTTGTTTTCTCGATTTAAGTCATGCTTTAAACCCTGCTCTGAGTAAGGAGGTTTCAAGAAAAGAATTACTGGAGCACAGTGGCTGTTCATCTGCTATATTGGAAGGTTTGCTGAAACGAGGAGTCCTGGAGAGTTATGAGAAAGAAGTCGGACGTTTGCAGGTCCCGGTATGCAGGTTGCAGTCGCTTAGTTCGCTAAGTCCGGCACAGGAAAAAGCCTATAACGAGATACATGATACTTTTACTTCCAAAGAGGTTTGTTTGCTTCATGGAGTTACTTCGAGCGGAAAGACTGAAATCTATGTCCGTCTGATCGATGAGGTGTTGAAGATGGGTCGGCAGGTTTTGTATATGCTTCCGGAGATCGCTATAACGACCCAGATCACGGAGCGGTTGGCTAAGTTGTTCGGAGACAAGTTGCTGGTATATCATTCCAAATTTTCCGACAATGAACGTGTGGAGGTTTGGAATAAGCTGCTTCATGGGGGAGAACCGATGGTCGTACTGGGAGTACGTTCCTCTCTTTTTCTTCCGTTCAAGGACCTGGGGTTGATCATTGTGGATGAGGAACATGAGAATACCTATAAACAACAAGACCCGGCACCACGTTACCATGCCCGTAATGCTGCTATCGTGTTGGCGGGGATGCACGGGGCAAAGACATTGCTGGGATCTGCCACCCCTTCGATCGACTCTTATTTCAATGCAACGACCGGTAAATATGGATTGGTAGAACTGACTTCCCGTTTTGGCGATTGCCTGATGCCGGAGATCATAACTGCCGATATAAAAGAACTGAAGCGTAAAAAGATCATGAAAGATACGCTTTTCTCTCCTTTGCTGGTTGAAAAGGTAAATGCGGCGCTTGCTCGTGGCGAACAGGCTATCCTGTTCCAGAACCGGCGTGGGTTCGCTCCGATGATCGAATGTAAGAGTTGCGGCTGGGTCCCTCATTGTGTGAATTGTGATGTCAGCCTGACCTATCATAAATACCATAATCAACTGGTCTGCCATTATTGCGGATATACTATCCAGTTACCGCCCCATTGTCCGGAATGTCAGAGTACAGAATTAAAAATGATGGGATTCGGTACGGAAAAGGTGGAGGAGGAGATCGCCTCTTTGTTTCCGGCGGCAAAAGTCGAGCGGTTGGATTTCGACACAGCCCGTACCCGTACGGCTTACGAGCGTATTATATCGGATTTTGAGAAAGGGAAGACGCAGATACTGATCGGGACGCAGATGTTGTCCAAAGGGTTGGACTTTGAAAATGTGAGTGTAGTCGGTATTCTGAATGCCGATAACCTGATGAATTACCCAGATTTCCGGGCTCACGAACGCGCTTTCCAGCTGATGGTACAGGTGAGTGGGCGTGCCGGTAGGAGGGATAAACGCGGTACGGTTGTTTTACAGACTTCCCAGCCGGAGCATCCTTTGATACGGATGGTACAGCATTTTGCTTATCGGGAAATGGTCCGTTTGCAGTTGAGCGAGCGCAGTATGTTCCGGTATCCGCCTTATTACCGGTTGATTGTTCTGGTGCTCCGGAGCCGTAATGAGACCGTCTTGCAGGAAATGTCGACAATCTATGCAGAAAAGTTGCGTGTCCGTTTAGGAGAAAGGGTATTAGGCCCTGTGACTCCGCCTGTCACCCGGGTACAGACATTGCATATTAAAAAGATCGTTCTGAAAATCGAGATAGCTGCAGCGATTGCCCCTGTTAGGGAGATACTGGAAGCAATTCATTTGGAAATGCAACGCTATCTTCCTTTTAAACAGTTGATAGTGCACTATGATGTCGACCCGGCGTAAACAATGAAGTATTCAATTAAAAAAACAATTAAATGACCAGTATGATGAAGCAGGAAAAGATAAGATTGTTATTTGTTTGTCTCGGAAATATCTGTCGCTCTCCGTCGGCAGAAGCGGTGATGAAGAAATTGGTAAAGGATGCCGATCTTGAAGATTCTATCGAAGTCGATTCGGCAGGTATCATGGGATATCATGAAGGAGAACGTGCCGACCAGCGGATGCGTAGCCATGCGGCACGGCGGGGCTATGTGCTCGATTCTATCTCCCGTCCTGTCCGTATTTCCGATTTCTATGATTTCGATCTGATCATCGGGATGGACGATCGTAATATCGATGACCTGAAACAGAAGGCCCCCGACCTGGAGTCTGTTGCTAAAATACACCAGATGACAGAATATTCCCGTAATAAATTATACGATTATGTCCCCGATCCCTATTATGGAGGCGCCTCCGGCTTTGAGTTGGTTCTCGACTTACTGGAAGACGCCTGTGGCGGATTATTGGAAACTATTTCTTCAGGTCAGGATAACTGATACGGGTATGGAACATCGTTTTCAGCTTGTCGACAAAAACACTTTTAATGGTTTCCACGTCCCGGAAGGTCAGCGGAGCACTCTTTAATAATCCGTCTGCGATCTGTCCGTCGATAATTTTATCCACCAACTGTTTGATGCTCTCTTCCGTATGTTCTTTCAGACTGCGGGAGGCCGCTTCAACAGAGTCCGCCATCATCAGCACGGCAGTCTCTTTTGAGAACGGGTTAGGTCCCGGATAAGTAAATACCTTTTCGTCGATCTCTTTATCCGGATATTGGTTTTTGAATGAGTTATAGAAATATTTGGCTTTCCCCAAACCATGATGTGTGCGGATGAAATCGACGACAGCTTTCGGTAACAATGCCTTCTCGGCTATCCTTACTCCATCGGTGACATGGTTGATGATCACTTTGGCACTCTGGTCGAAGGTCAGCTGGCCATGCGGATTCACACTACTTTGGTTTTCGGTAAAGAAAGCCGGGTTTGCCATTTTTCCTATGTCATGGTACATGGCTCCCGTACGTACCAGTTGCGCATTCGCTCCGATTTTTGCAGCCGCTTCCGATGCCAGGATAGAGACCTGCAGGGAGTGCTGAAATGTACCGGGAGATGTTTCCGATAACTTTTTAAGAATAGGCGTATTGATGTTCGATAATTCCACCAACGTGATACTCGATACATATCCGAAGGTCTTTTCCAGCATGTAAACCAGAATATAAGTAAACATCAACAGAATGAAGTTAATACCGAAGTACAGAATCATCAGCCAGTTGATCTTGTTGAAATCGGCTTCCTGATATAAGGCAAGACTGATATAACATAATGTATAAGACATAAAGATCAGGAATGCGCAACGGATCAGCTGCGAACGTTCCGACAGGTCTCTCAAGCTGAAGGTAACGACCATCCCCGCTATGATCTGTAACAGCAGGAACTCATGCGGGAAAGGTACCATCAGCGAACATATCAATACGATGATAAGATGCGTAAACAGGGCTGTACGGGAATCAAAGAAGGTCCGGACAACGATCGGCACAATCGCATAAGGCAATATATAAATATTGAACAGTGCATACGTGACACACAACTCTGTCAATATACAACTGACAAATATACACAGGACGAGAAACAGCGCGTTCCGCCTGTTATGTAATATCTTCAACCGGAAGGACCACAGGTATAGCCAGAAACAGAAAATCATACCGAAGACCAGTACGAATTGTCCGCCGAGGATAATACTTTGACGTTGGGCACCGCCCGACTTCGTTTCGTGTACGATCTTTAGGGAACGTAACACATTGTATGTGTGATTATCAATAATTTCTCCCCTGTCAACGATGCGTTCCCCCGCCTGTACCATACCGTTTGCCAGTGCTACCCCCCGGAGCATATCGTCTTTTACTTTCTCCGACATCGCTTCATCGTACGATACGTTTTCCGTCAGATAATTATTAATATCACAAGACTGCAGGATCGATTTGTCCAAACGGGCCGGACAATTATTTATAATGAACTCATAAGCTGTTTTTACCGTGAAAAAGTCGCTGGCATAACGGGAATGTGCAATATTATTTTCCAGCAGGTTAACACGTTCGTAGTTGTTCTTTTTCAGATTTTCTACTTCCTGCGGGGCTATGATCCCTTTTTTGTACAGGCTGACCAGGCTATTTTCGATGTATTGCATATAAGCCGGTGTCGCTTTCCGTTTCAGGTCATTGTTGTAGGCAGTCCGTAACTTGTCGACTTCCGTATTTTCGACAGTCGCGTCCATGCGGAAATAAGGCTCGAAGTTTTTCAGTACACTGTCTTTTTCTGCTTCGACTTCGGCATCGGTTTTATAAATAGGAAAATCGCTCGGCGCAGTAAGCAATCCGTACCTCCAGGGCTTACCTTCATAGAACTGATAACGGAATTTCCCCTCACGCGGGAAAAAGTAAGCAATTAGCAGAGATGCTACAATGAAATATACGGCCGGGTGTATGCTATAGTTTTTTAGTTTCATAAGATTCTCATTTGAGGGCGAAATGTACATAAAAAAGTTTAGTAAGAGAAAAAAAAGGACTACTTTTGCCGCATTATTATAGAATGAAAGAATTATGACTCAAAGGAAAGTTAGAGTCCGTTTTGCACCCAGCCCGACAGGGGCGCTGCATATCGGAGGTGTTCGTACTGCTTTATACAACTATTTGTTTGTCAAACAAAATGGCGGAGATTTGATTTTACGTATTGAAGATACCGATTCTCAACGGTTTGTTCCGGGGGCCGAAAAGTATATCATTGAAGCTCTTACCTGGTTGGGTATCAAGTTCGATGAAGGTGTGAACTTTGGAGGCGAACAGGGGCCCTATCGTCAAAGTGAGAGAAAGGCTATTTATAAGGAATATGTCGATCAGTTGTTGAACGACGGTCTGGCTTATATCGCTTTCGATACACCACAGGAACTGGATGCCAAACGTCAGGAAATCGCCAATTTCCAGTACGATGCATCTACCCGTTTGCAGATGCGCAACTCCTTGACACTTTCTGCAGAGGAAACAAAGGCATTGATCGATGCCGGCAACCAGTATGTTGTCCGCATCAAGATCGAACCGAACGAAGATATCCATGTAAACGATATCATCCGTGGTGAAGTAGTGATCAACTCTTCTATCCTGGATGATAAAGTATTATATAAATCGGCTGATCAGCTGCCTACTTACCATCTGGCAAACATTGTCGATGACCACCTGATGGAAGTAACTCACGTGATCCGTGGTGAAGAATGGTTGCCGAGTGCTCCCCTTCATGTCCTGTTATACCGTTATCTGGGTTGGGCGGATACGATGCCGCAATTTGCCCACCTCGCTTTATTGCTGAAGCCGGAAGGGAACGGTAAACTGAGTAAACGTGACGGTGACCGTTTAGGATTCCCTGTGTTCCCGTTGGAATGGCATGATCCTAAGACCGGCGATATTTCTTCGGGATACCGTGAAAGCGGTTATTTGCCGGAAGCAGTCGTTAACTTCCTTGCTCTGCTGGGATGGAACCCCGGTAACGATCAGGAGATCATGAGCATGGATGAACTGATCAAATATTTCGATCTTACCCGTTGCAGCAAGGCCGGTGCCAAGTTCGATTATGAAAAAGGTAAATGGTTCAACCACCAGTATATCCAGAAGAAAGACAATAAAGAAGTGGCAGCACTGTTCATGCCTATCCTTGAAAGCCACGGTGTAAAAGCCGAACCGGCTTATGTGGAAAAAGTGGTAGGAATGATGAAAGACCGTGTTTCTTTCATTAAAGAATTGTGGGATGTTTGTGCATTCTTCTTTGTTGCTCCGACCGAATACGATGAGAAGACAACGAAAAAACGCTGGAAAGCCGATTCTGCAGCCCAGTTGGCAGAACTGATCGAAGTGCTGCGCGTTCGTGAACCGTTCGATATCGAAGGAACCGAAGAAGAAGTGAAAGCCTGGATCGAAAGCAAAGGATACCATTTGGGAAATATCATGAATGCTACCCGTCTGGCTTTGGTCGGTGAAGGAAAAGGCCCTCACATATTTGATATTACAGAAGCTTTAGGAAAAGAAGAATCTATTCGCCGTATCGAAAGAGCGATTGAAGTGCTTAAATAAGTTATGTATAGTCTGGCAATCCACTTTTACGCATTTATCATTGCGTTGATATCTCCATTCCATAAAAAGGCCCGGATCATGCGTCTGGGTCAATGGAGGACGAATTCCATTCTTCGTGAGAAGATCGACCGGAATGCAAAATATATCTGGTTTCATGCTTCCTCCCTGGGCGAGTTCGAACAGGGCCGTCCGATGATGGAGAAGATCAAGGCGGAACATCCGGAGTATAAAATACTGCTTACTTTCTTTTCTCCTTCGGGATATGAGGTTCGTAAGAATTACAATGGGGCAGATGTTATTTGTTATCTGCCCTTCGATACGCCTTACCGGGTTAAAAAGTTCCTGAATCTGGCAAACCCGGCTATTGCCGTATTTATAAAATATGAGTTTTGGGGAAATTACCTGCATGAGTTAAAACGCAGAGGCATCCCTGTTTATATCATTTCTGCTATCTTCCGTCGTGACCAGCTGTTTTTCCAATGGTTCGGTTATTCATACCGGAAGATGCTTTATTGCTTCACACATTTGTTCGTACAGGACGATCGCTCGAAAGAATTATTGAATGAATTTGGTATCAGGAATGTGACGGTTACCGGTGATACCCGCTTCGACCGGGTATTGGACGTTCGTAACCAGGCCCGTGAATTGCCGAATGTGGAACGTTTTGTTTGTGAAGGAGGAGAAGAGAAACACCTTACTCTTATTGCCGGAAGTTCCTGGCCACAGGATGAGGAAATACTGATCCCTTATTTCAATGAACATCCGGAGATGAAATTAATCATTGCGCCGCATGAGATCCACCGGGAACATCTGATGTATATCGAGTCGCTGTTGAAGCGTCCCTCTGTCCGTTTATCGGATGTGAAGCAAGATCCGTCTTTACTGGAAGGAAAAGATTGCCTGATCATCGATAGTTTCGGATTGCTCTCTTCGATCTACCGTTACGGCACGATCGCTTATATCGGTGGAGGTTTCGGAGCCGGTATACATAATACATTGGAAGCTGCGGTGTATGGCATACCTGTCATATTCGGACCCAGATACCAGAAATTCAAGGAAGCACGCGACCTGATCAAAGTGGGAGGAGGTTTTTCCGTATCGGATAAACAGGTTTTCTGCGATAAGATGGATGAGTTGCTGACTTATCATGAAGTTTTGGAAGCTTCGGGTAATAGTGCCGGACATTTCGTTAGCGATAATGCCGGGGCTACCGATAAGATATTACAAACGATTCAGTTTTAAAAAGAGATACCGATTGATCAGATGTTTTTCAGGTTTATGCCGGATAAGAAACAGACATCTGTCAATCGGTACTTGTTTTTTTTTAACTCCGGGTTCTCAAAATCCCGTGTATTCCACTTTCATTCAATAGCCCGGAGCCTTGCGCATAGTTGATGTTTTTATGTATTGCGCTTTTTTCTCATTGATTTATTCTGTTGCCGGAGCTTCTTCACCGACCATCAGGGGAGTAATATTATTTTCTGCTCCCGGATAGCCGATATTCTGATTGATAACCCCTCCGGTATTTGTCTTGATCGCATTTTCCGGAACCGGCCACAGTACATGATGTACGCTCATCCGGTATTCGCCATAAGGGATAACGACTCCTTTGTTGTAAAAGTTATTATGCCTGATCACCCAATCGAAATAAAAGTTCACTCCAGCGTCCTTACAGTTTGTCCCGGTTCCGCCCGGACCTGAGAAATTATCTAATTTATAGATACGGCCCCCGAATTCTTCACAAGCCTTGCCTGTTTTAGCATACAGATAGGACATGCGGACCAGTTCCACATGGCGGTTTTCTTCGTAGTACAGTTCACGGGCACGTTCGGCCAATACCTCGGCGATACCGATCGTTCCGGTCAAAGGTTCTGCCCCGGCGCGGTTGCGGACAACATTCAGCATGGCGGCAGCATTCGCATTATCCCCTTTCCAATAGTAACACTCGGCCATCATCAGATATGTTTCGGCTGAACGATAGATATACCAGGGAGTTTCACCGCCCTGGTAATCCTGTGTTTTTGTAGGGTCCGGAACAAACAGTTTGTAATGCGGCCACATATACCAGCAACGGATAGAGTCGGCAACGGACATGTCATTCGGGCGAACCAGCGGCTGGCCATACCACGGACTGTTGTTCTTCTTCAGGCTCGGCTCATTGTATCGCAGATCTTCCATACGTTTCCAGCTGTCGTGATTATTCGGACTGCGCAAGTCGTTCTTTTCCTTATCGGTCCAGATCTCATACTGGAAATAATTCGTAGGGCGGCAAGTGCCGATACCACGGCCGTAATTGGCATCATTATCGATCTCCGTGTTCTTGTCTTCGGAGGCCGGAACAATAGCTGTCCCGGATTTTCCGTCCGGAGTTTTGATGGCTGCCCCTTTGGCCCAGTAGGGGAGTCCGTTACGCATCGTATAAATACGTTTATCTCCGGCTTCGACAATGTCAGGATAAGCCACCACGTACATGAGACCTTCCGTATTGTTCATGTCTATTTTAGCTTCTACGCTATGTAAGTCATGCATCAGGTTTGTATTCGGTTTGTTCTGGTTGCTGGTGAAACGTTCTGTCATCAACGGATGCTGGGCAACTACTTCCTTTCCCACTTCGATGGCGCGGTCGAAATCTCCCAGCGACATACATATTTTCATTAATAACATGCCGCAAGCATCTTTATTAGCCCTGCCGCGGTCCATCTGTTCAGGAACCCATTGATAGGCAAACTCCATATCCTTTTTACATTGTTCGAGTATGCTCCAGCGGTCATAGGAATAAAAGTCGAGCTTCGGCCGGGTGATCTCTTCACTTAACCAGGGGACATTCCCGAACTGATGTGTCAATTTGTAATAACGGTAGGAACGATGGAAATAGGCTCCGCCCAGCACTGCATTCCGCTCTGCCTCGTCTTTGAATGTGGCGGCGTCGAGACGGCTGATCACAATATTGGCATACTTGATCCCTTTAAAACCTTCTGCCCAATACCATCCGTTCTTGCCTTTCATATCATTCTTCGTACGGGCAGGAAGCATCTCGTTATCGAAATCGACCAGCGAACCGCTTTCATCGGTTTTCCCATGTACGGCAATATCTGCTGTGTACATTTCCGTTAGTATCGGAGCGCCGTCGGTAAAAAATTCGTGGCGCATATTCCGTTCGCAGGCTACCAATGCGGAGTACAGACCGGCTGCGTCTACATAGGTGTTTTCCGGAGTGTAGAAGGATAGGGGCTTCGGTTCGAGCCAACTGTCGTTACAGGAGTTGAGTAAAGGTAACGCGGCTAAAGCCAGTATGAGATATTTTGTATTGTTCATAATCTTAATTCTTATAGGTTGATCAATGTTTATAAAGTAAAGTTTACACCGAAATTGACGGTTCTCAGCGTCGTGTCGCCGCCTTCCGGATCTCCGAAAGTCCATCCTGTGATGACGAACGGGTTACGAACGGCAACAGAGAAACGCATGTTCTGTACGGAGAATTTTTTCAGGAAGTTTTGCGGAACATTATACGACAATGTGATGTTTTCCATGCGTACAAATGTCTTTTTTACATAATTGCTACCGATGTTTTTAGATCCCAGGCGTCCGTAATCGTCGGTCGGATTATCTTTCGTCCAGCGCGGAATATCTACTACGGTATACCGGTCGAACATACCGCCTGTATTGGCAGCCCGGTTGAATGTCCCGTATTGTCCGATATGCGAATACATCATAAAGGATAAATTGAAGTTTTTATAGAATGTAAACTCATTTCTCCATGACCAGCGGTAACGGGGAGTTGTATATCCCTGGAATATCTTATCGTCGTTATCCATTACCCCGTCGTTGTTCTGGTCGATGTATTTAAAATCTCCCGGCTTATTCCCGTATTTGGCAGCCTCTTCTTCTTCTCCGAGCTGCCAGACGCCGTCGCGTTCATAATCCCATATCTGATCTGTATCGTGACCGATGAACCATTTGTTTGCTATATCATCCGCTTCTTTATATCCGATCACATTGCCGTCGGCATCCTTCACTTCTTCTTTGTCTCCATACAGATGTTTGATTTTCCGGCGGTTGAATGAGAAGGTTCCGCTTGAATTCCAAGAGAAGTTTTTATTCTCTATCAGATTGGCATTCAAAGTCAGCTCAAATCCACGGTTCGTCAATGTTCCCAGATTGGCTTTCACATTATCGTACCCTAAAATGGAAGGCAGCGAACGGCTCACCAACAGATCGTTGGTTTCGGCCATGTAAGTTTCCATGCTACCGCTTAGTCTGTTTCCGCACACAGAGAAGTCGATACCTATATTGTAAGAGGCTGTACGTTCCCATTTCAATGCGCTGTTCGGCATGCGGTTGATGTATATCTGGGAGGTTACATAGACATTTCCGTTCTGGTCGATATAAGGATGCAGTCCGGAATTCAGGGAAGCCAATGCTTCATATTGGCCGATATCCCTGTTCCCGTTCTGTCCCCAGGAAAAACGGAGTTTTCCGTAATTCAGCCAATTGTCTGATGCCTTCATAAATTTTTCGGAAGTAAAGACCCAGCCCAAAGCTAATGCGGGGAATGTGGCACGTGGGTTCATTTGCCCGAAAGCGGAATAGCCGTCACGTCGGACCGAAGCTGTGATCAGATATTTATCCCGGAAAGAATAAAATACGCGTCCCATTAACGCATCTCCTGTTTTGTAGGTATCGTTACTGGAGACGGATGGAATGGCTCCGGCTCCGATATTATGGTATCCAAGCACGTCGCTTGGGGTAAACTGCTGGTTCTTGGCTACCGTTTGCCACCATTGCCCCTTTTCCGTATTGAACAGGAACGTCGCTTCTACACGGTGATCCTTACCGAACTCCTGTTTCCAGCGTACGATATGGTCGAGCAGCCAGTTGAACGTCTTCTCGTTTTTTCGTTCCGACTTTCCGCCTTCTCCGGCCCATTCAGGATGTTGGGACGATTCATGGTTCATATATTCGTACCAATGGTAACGGGGAGTAAAATTCATTTGGTATTCCAACCCGAAAGGTAATTTCAGGATAGCATACAAATTGGCATTGAAATCATGGTTGATATCGCGCCGGTCGCGATACAGGTTGTCGAAGAACGGATTTTTGGTATTATTGTCGCCGGAAGGATACATCCGGTACGGACTATCCAGGTTGTCAATTTCGTTGGTCGTGTACGGTGAATTATGCTCGCGCTGATCGACATCGGCAGCCAGGTAACCGCCGATACGGGTCGCAAATTGAGAATTTAGTCCGACAGTAAGAAAAGAAGTAACTTTCGATTCCAGATTCAGTCGTGACCGGAAATTCCGGTAGCGGTCACCGGTTTTTACTCCTTCACGGTCGGCGTATCCCAGCGACCAATAATAAGAGAAATTGTCCGTACGGTTGGATATACTGGTGGTATAATCCTGTTGCAGGCCGGTCTGATAAACGATATCATCCCAATTGGTCTCCACGCCGTTCAGGTAATTTTCAATTTCGATATTCTGCAGATTCAGACGGGTCAGCCAGGTTGTGACCAGTGTCTTGTCATCAGGCAGCATTGAACCCGGATTTTTCTGGTCGTAATTGTACCATGTCAATGGATCGACTCCCATCGATGACAAGGTGCGCGGGTCGGCATATTTGCCGGGTTGTGCGGTTAGTTCGTCCTGGGATAGCAGGCCCTCTGCATATTCCTGACGAAATGCCAGAAAGCCTGCTCCGTCAACCGTTTTAGGCAAGCGCGAATTATGTACCAGACCGACGTTGGCATTGAAAGTAATCACCGGCTTACCCGTATTTCCTTTTTTAGTCGTAATGGCAATGACTCCATTGGCTGCTTTGGCTCCATAAACAGCAACGGAACTGGCATCTTTCAGGACATCGATGCTTTCGACATCCATGGCATTGATATCCTGCATGGAACCGTCGTAAATGACGCCATCCAGTACGATGAGAGGCGCAGAACCAGCACTTAACGTATTTTTTCCTCGTATTTGCAGGTCGGCTGTACCGGCAGCATCTGTAGACATGCTGATAGACAAACCGGCGGCACTGGCACGAAGCAGGTCTTGAACGGACCGTGGAGCTTCCGCTTCCATTTTTTCTGCTTTTACACGGGAAATAGCACCTGTCAGGTCTTTTTTCTTAGCTGTACCGTAACCGATAACCAGTACTTCATCCAGTTCTTCGGTGTCTTCTTTTAGAGTGATTGTGAGTATTTCCTGATTGGTAACAGGAATTTCCTGCGTTACATAACCGATATAAGAAAATACTAATATCGGCTTTTCCCCTGACATATTCAGTCTGAACATTCCGTCACTACCGGTTATGGTTCCATTGGTCTTTCCTTTTTCCATAACATTAACACCGATAAGTGCTTCACCTGAATGATCTTTTACAATACCTTTTACGGTAGTTCTTTGCGCATAGGCCTGACTAATAAACATCCCTGATAAAAATAGTATCAAGGCAAGTCGATGAAAAAAACTGAGAACATGATTTTTCATACAAATGTAAATACTAGATATCCATCAATCCCCGGAGTGGATGGTTATACAAATAAAAGAGGCGTGAGGATTGTTGATTATATCTAATTGGAGGCTCTCGACTGCCTAAATCCCAATATAAACAACAGCTCACGCCCTTTTATCTTGTTATTCATATAAGCATATACATATAGCAATGCCTATGAATAGATATAACAAGGAAAGGTACGTGAGCGTTTTAGTTGTCTATTATCCGGGATTTTAGAAATTGTCGAGATTTCCAATTAGGATAATATCTTTAAAACGCTCTTGTAATCAATAAAATGTACCGACCAATAACGCTTTATCGGTGTGTACGGCGACAAATGTATAGAGAAGTGTTGAATAAAGCAAATAGAAAACAAAAAAAGTTTCTCTTTGTTCCCTGTTCTTTGAAGGATGGTATGTTTCACAGAAAAAGGGAAGACAGTGGAGAGAGGTTGTTTGGGCATGATCAAAGTATAAAAACAATCTTGCAAGATTGTTTTTTGTTTAAATAAAGACGTTGTGAAATTTATTCTAGTATATAAATGATGACTATCCGGATTTGCATGTGGTATATACCGGTTCTTCCATGTTGGAGATTGACGTACAGCAAGGAGATTTTTATAAAGATACTTTTGAAGGATATGATTTTCGCTTACAGAAAGTTGTCAGGAAAGTAATTGAATCAGATTTGCCGCTGGTAGAAGTTGATCTAAATTATTATTTTGTAGGTATAAAATTAAATATACAGACATTTTGATCGAATAATCAGGATATCCATAACACATGTATTCTGCATCACTCATCTTGTAGAAAATATATATACATATTTATTAACACAATATTGACTGATACGCCTTTTTAATTCGATTGAAAAAAAAGCAAAACTCGTTTTAAACGAATTATTTTTCATTTTAAATAAGTTTTATTTTGGTTGTAGCAGAAATATTTGTATCTCTAAATGTATTTGTTTCTTAATTAAAGAGCATATGTGTTATTTTATACACATCAAGAAAGTCTGATTGTGTGTTATAAAACATTTTGTAGTTTCTGGAACAGTCAAAACAACAATCGGCTCTTTAATATTCAAAAGTTTATGGATGACCATATCTCATAATAAAACATCGGATATTTCAGTAATAATACGACAGAATAATATCAATATGTCTGAAATTGTGATATCAAGGATGTGGCAAACCTCTCTACAATCGGATAAAAACAACCATCGTTTCCGCCGGTCCATACAGCTCGCTCTGCAGGTACATAAGATGACATTTTGTTAATTCTCTGATAATGCAATAAACGCTTAGAATACAGAGAACGGGAAATGGAGTGTTGGAGATAAAATATTATCTTTGCCCCATTCTTATCAATCGATAGCATTATGAAAAAAAATATTAGTTTGTGTTCATTAGTTCTCTGTGTTGTTTCGTTTTCTTGTGGTTCTGTAAAAGATAACCAGGAATCGCAAGAGATTTTATCTTCTTATGTAAATCCTTTTATCGGTGCCTCCACCAGTATGGATGCGGGTGGATCTTATCATGGTTTAGGTAAAACTTTTCCGGGAGCGACGGCTCCGTTCGGTATGGTACAGGTCAGTCCTAATACGATTACCGGAGGGGATAATGGTTCCGGTTATAGTGATGAGCATACTTCCATCGAAGGTTTTGCTTTTACACAAATGAGCGGGATTGGCTGGTATGGCGATCTGGGAAACCTGCTTGTTATGCCGACGGTAGGGAAACTGCATACATTTTCGGGTACACCGGACGAACCGGATAAGGGATACCGGTCCCGGTACGATAAGTCCTCGGAAAAAGCATCTGCCGGTTATTACTCTGTGATGCTGACGGATTATCAGATAAAAGCGGAGGCAACGGCACTTCCCCATAGCGGAATGTTGCGTTTTACATTTCCTGAAAGTAAAGAATCGCGTATCCAGATAGATCTGGCAAGAAGGGTGGGAGGAACCTCTACCTGGCAAGCTATCGAAGTGATCAATGACCATACGATCCGTGGAGAGATGAAATGTCCTCCCGAAGGCGGTGGCTGGGGAAATGGCGACGGTAAAGCTGATTATATCGTCTATTTCTATGCCGAGTTTTCCCGGCCTTTCCGGTCGCATGGCGTATGGTCGGCCGATATACCGGACGACTGGACGCGCAAACGCGGAGATATAGAGAGTGAACGCTATCATGAAGTAGTGAGAAATGCCCGGATCATTCCGGACGTAACTTCTTATGTGGGGAAGCATATCGGATTCTATGCTGACTTCGATACAAAAAACGGAGATCAGATTCTGATGAAAAGCGGCATCTCTTTTACCAGTATGAGGAATGCAGAAGAGAACCTTCATTCGGAAATGAATGCGTGGGATTTTGATGCGACATTGGCTTCCTGCCAGCAGTTGTGGAATGACGCACTTTCCAAAATCACTGTATCGGGTGGTACGGAAGATGAAAAGCATATCTTTTATACGGCTCTTTATCACACGATGATCGATCCGCGTGTATGCAGTGATGTGAATGGTGAATATATGGGGGCGGATAAACAGGTGCATGTAACAGACCGGTTCTCTAAACGGACAATTTTTAGTGGTTGGGATGTTTTCCGGAGCCAGATGCCTTTGCAAACGATTATAAATCCGACTCTGATCAATGACCAGATAAACTCGCTGGTTGAGATTGCGGACCAGAGCGGAAACAACTATCTGGAACGATGGGAGTTGCTGAATGCCTATTCGGGCTGTATGCTGGGAAATCCGGCTATCTCAGTGTTATGTGATGCTTATTCAAAAGGAATCCGTTCGTACGATATAGACAAGGCTTATCAGTATGCATTGAATACATCCCGGATGTTTGGAAATAATGAAAACGGATATACGCCGGGTTCCATCTCTCATACATTAGAATATGCCTACAACGATTGGTGTATGGCTCGTTTGGCCGGATGGCTTGGGAAAGAGGCGGATAAGGAGCTTTTTGAACGCAGGTCAGGAACTTATACGACCCTTTACGATCCGGATTATGGCTGGTTCCGTCCCCGTAATGAAGAAGGGGAATATTTGCCGTTACCGGAACAGGGGAGACTGGCTGAAGGATATGGTTGTGTGGAAAGTAATGCCTATCAGCAAGGATGGTTTGTACCTCATGATGTGGAAGGCATGATCAAACTGATGGGCGGACGGGAAAAGGTTCTGGCTGATTTGACGGATATGTTTGAACAAACACCTGTCGGCTATTTATGGAATCAATATTATAATCACGCCAACGAACCGGTACATCATGTACCCTTCCTGTTCAATCGCTTGGGTGCTCCGGAACTTACGCAGAAATGGACGCGGGATATTTGCCGGAATGCTTATAAAAATTCAGTATTGGGATTGGTCGGTAATGAGGACGTAGGACAGATGTCGGCCTGGTACGTATTGGCGGCTAGTGGATTACATCCGGTTTGTCCGGGCGACCAGCGGTATGAACTGACCAGCCCGGTATTTGAGAAGATCGTCTTTAATCTGGATCCTGACTATGCGGAGGGTAAGACATTTGTGATTGAAGCTCACAATAACAGCCCTGAAAATATCTATGTCCAGCAGGCTACTTTAAATGGAAATCCTTACAATAAATGTTACTTGATGCATGCCGACCTGATGAAGGGTGGAACGTTGGTGTTACAGATGGGGGCAGAGCCTTCGGATTGGGGAAAATGAGATAAAAGACTTTTATATAGATTGAATATCTGATACATAAATAAGAAATGATACATACTATTCAAAAATCCGAACGCTTGAATGTTGTAGATGCGCTTCGCGGCTTTGCTTTGTTGGCTATTGTGTTATTGCATAATCTTGAACATTATAATATTTATTTCATTCCGGAGTTTCAGCCGGCCTGGTTACAGGTTCTGGACAAATGGATGTGGGATAGCTTTTTCTTTCTGTTTAGTGGAAAGGCTTATGCTACTTTCTCTTTGCTTTTTGGCTTCAGCTTCTATATTCAGTTTCATCATGCGGAACAAAAAGGTCTAGATTTTCGGGGACGTTTTGCCTGGCGGTTAGTTCTGTTGTTTCTGTTTGCCCAACTTCATGCTTTATTTTATAACGGTGATATTCTGGTACTCTATGCCGTTGCAGGTTTTGTCCTTATTCCGGTGTGTAAACTGAAAGATAAAATTGTTTTTTGGATCGCCGTCTTTCTGTTGCTTCAACCTTTTGAATGGGGCAGGATGTTGTATGCGTTATCTGATCCGGATTATGTCGCTGTCGGGAATAGATTCATGATCTATTCGGAACGGGTAGGAGGAGTGACTATGAATGGTTCTTTTTGGGAGGTCTTGCGCAGTAACATATGGGACGGACAATTGTATAGCAACTTCTGGCAGGTAGAAAATGGACGGTTGTTTCAGACATCGGCCTTGTTTATGTTTGGAATGTTGTTAGGACGTAATGGCTCTTTCATCAGGAACGACCGTACGATTGGCTTTTGGAAACGTGTCTTTGGCATAGGTATATTGGCATTCGTTCCGTTGTATCTGCTTCGGGTTTTTGTCCCCGAACATATAGATAATCCATCCGTATTGCTTCCTTATAAGATAATAACTCAATCTCTTGGCAATTTTGCCTTTATGCTGATCCTGGTTTCGGCCTTTGTGCTGATTTGGTTCAAAAAGGAGAATGGGTGTAACTGGCAGAAGTTTATTATCCCTTATGGACGTATGAGCCTGACCAACTATATTTCGCAGTCTATAATAGGTGTGTGTATTTATTATGGATTTGGCTTGGGGTTGTATCGTGTTACCGGAGCTACGGAGACTTTGCTTATCGGACTGGCTATTTTCACCGTTCAATGGGTATTCAGCCGTTACTGGTTGTCGTGCCATAAACAAGGTCCATTGGAGTATTTATGGAAACAAGGAACCTGGATAGGCAGTAAAAACAATAAAAAGAAGTAATTAGAGAGTGTAGAAAAAATAACCCCGACAGACCAGGTTTGTCGGGGTTATTTTTCTATGTTCCAGAATACAACTATTAATATTCGTCTGTAAACATCGGGTCCCAGGCCGGGAGGCGGGTCGGTGTTTGTTTGAGAACGTCTTTTACTTTGTCGGTGATATATTTCTTGTCGACTACCAGACGGAACATATATTCGTTGAACCATTCGTCGGTCATGATCAGGTGGCCGCTGTTGGCACCCGGTCCCCAGCTGTTTTCGACCATCCATTTTTTTGGTGTGCCGTTAGCATCGAGATCGACGGCCATCAGGGTCATGGCATGTGATGATCCGCTGGCGAATGTTTGGATACGTTGTTTCTTATCCATGCCGAAAGTAGTTCCCATCAGTGAGCCGTAGTCGTAATAGTTCACGTCCAGCAGACCACGTTCACGGTCGAAGAATTTACCCACGTCGCAGGAGAAATACATCATTGTGCTGTCTTTGATGGAGGCGATAGCCATTTCTTTGATATCTTCGATCGGAAGGTTTACGTAAGTCCAGTTCTTTCCGTCATAACGGTGGCGGTCGAAATCGATCTCATATAACTTGTAGTACTCACGGCTCGGATCGTTCATTAACATGACGTAATTGTTTGTCAGGTCTTTGCCGATATATTCATCGAAGAATGATTTAGGAGTGTATTCTTTGGTTTCAACCGGATTGCCTTGTGCATCTTTCCGTGTCCAGGTGAATTTCGCAGGCGGTTCACCGAGGTTGAGGACCAGCATCCGGTAAATAGTTCCCAGCATTTCGGTTTTACTCTTTTCCAGTGCGGCTACTTTAGTCCCTTTGGCAGACTGGTCGCGCAGTTGCAGGCCGAACTCTTTCAATTTAAGGCTGATCAGATTAGCCATTCTTCCTGTACTTTCACTGCTATTGGTTTCTACCATTACGTCAGATGGGACTACGCCATATTTACCCAGGATATCGGATATTCCGGTGAACTGTCCTCCGTCGCTAAGCGGATTTTTGAATAGCCATTCCACCATTTTGTCATCCATCGGCTTTTCGCGTGTGTCGATAATCCCTTGCAGGAACAGATTGGCTTTTTCCAGCTGGTCCCAGAAGAAGGAGTAATTCTGCGAGAATTGAAAATCTCCCATATTGTACTTTGCGATCGCCTGTGCACGAAATACATTCAGACCGGTAAATAGCCAGCAACGACCGGATGATTTCTGGTTGGTAATCCCTTTGCTGTCTACTTTATTGGAGAAATAAGTATCGAAATTATTTTTACTTTCTGCATTTACCGCCAGTTTGTTGATATCGTTATTACTGATGGCGTTATGAATAGCCTTGTCGGTAGGAGTCCCTTTGTACGATTGTTTGATCTGTTGCAGCATTTCCGGAGAAATTCCTCCGTCGGCTTGCTGTCCGAAGGCGGATAACGTAATGCCTAGTGCAAGGGCTGTTATCCATAGGTTGTTTCGTTTCATGATATAGTTTGTTTGTAAGTTTATATTGGTTCACAAACTTACGATAAATAGCCGGAAAAACGAAAGAAGACGTATCAAATGTTTGTATTACCGGACGCAGAAAGCGCAGAGTCTCGCAGACTTTTATTCTTAATTTATCTGCGATATTCTGCGCTTTCTGCGTCCGGTAATTCCTTTTATGCCTGTTTTCTGGCAAGGAACTTCTTACTCAACCATTTTCTAACCGGTTCGTCATATAGTTTCAGGCATAGGTAAGCCAAAACTATATTCAATACACAAACACCCAAGACTACCTGCCAAGTCTCTGCGAGCGTGTAAAGTTCCTTGTCGATCAACCAGGCATAGAACAGGTACATCACAGGATAATGTATGATATAAAGAGGGAAAGAAATGTCTCCCAGGAATTTACATATCTTTGTCGATTTCGTATCGGTAGTGGTTCCCGATGCTCCCACCCAGATAAGGATAGGGAAAATCAGGATGATACAAAATGATTCATAAAGTCCGTTCATAGAAATCGGATCTGTCCCTTCCACGAATGGTACAGAGAACAACCCCAGTAATATGATCGAACAGATCCAGAATGCGCCTCTCACCTTGATGGGCTTGAAGTTACGGGATAAAAGCATACCCATTGAAAAGGGGAAGAGCATGCGTAATAATCCGCCTACAAAATTCACGCCATCCAATGTCCACCCGACTCCGATGTTACCGTAACCGGATACGTCGAGGGTGGCGAATGCTGCCAGTGCTGCTCCCATCAAAAAGACGACTACAGTCAATGCCTTGGTTGATAAACGGCGAATGAACAGGGCATAAAGAATATTACCGATATACTCGAAAAACAACGACCAGCTGGGACCGTTCAGCGGGAACATTTCGCCATTTCCTCTGACTTCATAACTGGCTCCCGGTATGGCGGGAATGAAGAACAATGAACAAAGCAGGGATAGCATGACCAAGGAAATAGAGACATGTGTCCCGTCCCATTTTACACTGCCTTGAATCAGGAAAGAGATAACACCCAGAACCGCTCCCATGATAACCATCGGATGAAGACGGATCAAACGGCGTTTAAAGAAATCTTTCATGGTTAGCGTTTTTGACCAGCGGTCGTCATACGCATAACCGATAACGAAACCGGATAGGATAAAGAAGAAATCCACAGCCAGATAGCCGTGATTGATACTATCGATGGTAGTGCCTCCGGCAAAAGCGTAGCCTTCGAACACGTGATACCATACGACTAAAAGTGCTGCCACCCCTCTTAATCCGTCGAGAAGATCGTAATGAGGTTTACTGTCTGTGAATGCAGCAGAAGAGATGTTTTGCATGATAAGAGTTTGTTATTTAGATTATTATTATTACGTGTAACTTATGAAGCTCCAAAATTATAAAACTTATGCGTCCTAAAATTTGTCCTACGTCAAATAGTACCGGATAAAGATTATTTCTGGGCTCTGATCCGGCTGAGTGTAGATGAGGTTATCCCCAGGTAGGAGGCAATATAGCCCAATTGTACACGCTGATACACTTCGGGAAATTGTTGTTTGAATTCCTCAAATCTCTCCTTTGCTGACAAGGTAAGACGTTCTTTATGTGAGCGGTGCAAACGCCTGTATTCGTTCTGATGAATGACTCTTCCCCAGTTGGCCAGTTCGATATTGGTTTGAAAAAGCTGTAGCAAATCGGCCAGTGATATTTGATAGGCTACTACTTCTTCAAGCGTTTCTACAAACTCTTCACTTACCTTATTATAGTACAACTCATCCATACTAAAGACAATACTTCCTTCATAGGCGAAAGAGGTGGTTATTTCCTCTCCGTTTACCAACCAGAAGGAGCGGGTCATTCCTTTCTCTATAAAGTAAGCCGATTTGCAAAACATATTAGCTTTTATCAGTTGATGCTTTTTAGGGAAATGACATAAAGTGACATGTTCTTTCAATGTTTGTATCGTTGTATCGGAAATTGGATATGAAGAGTTTATCTTGTCAATAATATTTACCATAAGAAATTCTTGATTATTTTCCATCACATGCAAAAATAAGAGGAATAATGCAACATTTCTCCTGTTGGGGAGATATTTTCATAGAAAAGGTGATAAAGTAGATTAATCAATCTAAATAAGAAGGATATTAAACAGACTTCAGACCGTATTTGATGTATAGCGTTTGGTCCTCCTGTTTATTTAGATTCATTGCTCTATTTCTATTTGTGGATGAATTATGTTTATAAATAGTTGAATAAAGTTTATATATGATTGAATTTTATTCAATATAATTTCTATATTTGTCCGGATAACTTTTTAGGAAGGTAATAATATGAAACAGATGAAATTATTATTCAGCGTCTTTTTCTCTTTTGTATTTCTGACTTGTTTCGGGCAGTTGCAACCATTGACCGGTCAGGGAGTGACCTTGAATACTCAAAGCGGAGATATTCATGGAAAACTACTTCTTCCTCCGGGAATGAAGTCTTTTCCTGTTGTTTTATTGATTGCCGGATCAGGCCCGACCGATATGGATGGTAATTCTGCCGTTGGGCAGATGACGAACAACTCTTTGAGATACCTTGCCGAAGATTTGGCAAAGCAGGGGATTGCTTCTCTTCGTTTCGATAAGCGGGGAATAGCTTCCAGTGCTTCGGCAGGAAAGAGAGAGGCAGACTTGCGTTTCGAAGACTATGTGAATGACGTAAAAGGTTGGATCGATTATTTGAAAAAAGATTCGCGCTTTACCGGTATTACGGTGATCGGGCATAGTGAAGGATCGTTGATCGGGATGTTGGCATGCCGTAATAATCCGAAAGTAAAAGCCTTTGTGTCGTTAGCCGGAGCGGGGAGACCGGCTTATGAAATAATAGAAAAGCAGTTGTCTTCCCAACCGGAATCGGTCCGGAATATAGTAGCCGCTATCAATGATTCGTTGCGACAGGGTAAATTGGTGGCGAATGTTCCGTTTGGAATGGAAGCGCTGTTCAGGCAATCGGTTCAACCTTATATGATATCGTGGTATAAATATAATCCTCAACAGATAATCAAGGAATTAACGATACCGAGCCTAATCGTGCAGGGTAAAACCGATATACAGGTTCTCGTAGAGGATGCGGAACTGTTGAAGAAGGCTTCTCCTTCGGCAAAGCTTCTTTTAATTGAAAAGATGAACCATGTATTGAAAGATTGTGATACGACCGATCCCCAGAAGCAGATGGCAGTCTATACAAATCCTTCTTTACCGGTTAATGCGGTTTTGCTTTCGTCATTGGGTACGTTTATAAAAGAACAGAAGTGATTATGGGAGAAGTCAGAAAACGTTTGCCGTTACAGTGTCCGGCCTGTGATTCTCCTCTGAGAGTGGGGCGGCTCTTTTGCGAACAATGTGATACGGAGGTTTGCGGGAACTTTGAACTGCCTCTTCTGGCAAGGTTGACCGAGAAGGAGCAGTTATTTATCGTTGATTTTATCAAGTCGAGTGGCAGCTTGAAAGATATGGCGAAGAATATGGGAGTGAGTTATCCTACTGTTAGGAATATATTGGATGATCTGATTGATAAATTAAATAAGATTGAATAGTTATGAAAAGACAATGGTTGAATTTTCTGATTAATCCGTTTGAATGGATTGCCGGTTTTCAGGCGCTGGGGTGGGGGCTTTTAGGAATGGTCGTATCCACGGTTATCAGCTATCTTTCCGGATGGCATTATCATGGTTTATTGCATTTCGGTCCGGCACCGAATCCGGCCTGGTGGTGTTACGCTGTCGAACATCTGGTTGTTTGGATGGTGCCTGCTACTTTGTTTTATCTTGGAGGGTTGATCTTGTCGCGTTCCCGGATCAGGGTGATCGATGTGTTGGGGACAGTTGCTTTTGCCCAGATCCCTTTCATCTTTATGAATTTGTTCAATATGTTGCCTCCGATGCAGAATCTGGCAAAAGTGGATATGAATGTGCTGCCGACAGAATTGTTAGCACAACCTGGTTTCCTGGTAGGAGTATGGCTTTCATTGATCGGAGTTATATTTCTGGTCTGGGTATTGGTCTGGATGTTCAAAGCACTGAAGGTCTCTTGTAATCTGAAAGGGTATTCGTTGGGTATTCTTTACTGTGTAGCTGTGTTTGGTGGTGATATTCTTTGTCGTTACCTGATCGGTCTGGGTTATTAATATTGATGAAAAAATATCTTTTAATCCGTAAATTACTACTATAAGAGTAATTTACGGAGTGCCGGAATATCTTCCGCAATATGATCTGCTCCGGCATCTGAAAGTTCTTTATAATTTCCGAAGCCGTATAAGACGCCGATAGAGTCGATCCCTACGTTTTTGGCTCCGATGATATCGTGTTTCCGATCGCCTATCATCACAACAGACTCCAGATTGATCATTTGGTTGGATTGTAGGATATAGTTGATCACATCTGTTTTTGTGTGAAGGGAGCCATCCAGGCCACTACCGGCAACAAAAGAAAAATAGTCGCTCAACCCGAAATGATCGAGGATACGTTTGGCAAATATTTCCGGCTTGGAAGTAGCCAGTATCACGGTTTTACCGTTTTTTTGTGCATCTGCCAGTAGTTCTTCGATTCCCGGATATAATTCATTTTCCAGAATGCCTTTGTCGGCATATCTTTCCCTATATTTGGCAACGGCAATGGTTGCCTGTTCATCCGTGAAGTTGTAAAAGTCTTTGAACGAATCCAGAAGAGGCGGTCCGATAAAAGGGGATAATTCCCGTAGGTCGTTTACCTGAATACCAAAATAATTTAATGCATATGCAACGCACCGGGTGATTCCGGTCTCTGAGTCGGTAATGGTACCGTCGAGGTCAAAAAGAAGATATTTATATTGTTTCATTTTTATCCTATTTGTATGTTACTTTTCTCTTGATAGAAAAGTAACCAAAAGATCAAGGCTTAACCGGCTTCACTGCTTCGGTGAAAGACTACGCTGAAAAATCCGAAACTCGCTACGCTCAGACAACGGATTTTTTTTTATCGCTTCGTCTTCCCTCTTCGCGGACGTTCACCCGCTTAGGCCTTTCCCAGGAAGCTTCGCTTCCTCTTAGGATTGCCGACACTGATAATTATATTATAACAGTACTTTCTGTTTTAACAGGCAGTGTCGGCAATCACAGGATGCGGAGTAGCGAGGCAGGTGTAGCCTTGATCTTTTGGCTACTTTTCCGTCAAGGGAAAAGTAGGTTTAATTATTTTTTAGATGCCCAAACCATTCCATCCTGTCTGATATGCCATACATTTCCATCTGTGCCGGGTAATGTGATTTCATACATGGAAGGAGTGTTGAACAGGCTGATCTGTTTGGCTTGTTCTGCCGGACATAATTCTTCCGGTTTGAGAGCCGCTACGGAAGGAGCATACTCACCGAATGTCGCAGCATACTCATTCTGACGGTAATACAGGTTACGCAGAAGCCACTTCACTTCATCGTTCGGGTCTGTAACAAACGGAGTTTCTCCGGTTCCCGCAACCTTATCGGATATCTGTACAAATCCCCAGTATTCCGGCATGTGGATATTGATCACTCCGGTCGGAGCCCATACCCAGTTATATTCACGTATTTTGTCTTCACCTTTGATGGGGACTTTTACGTACTTGCCATCCTGTACCTCTGTAGTCCATTCCACACGTGAGAAGTTTGTACGGATATGTTCACCGTCGACAGGTCCTTTTTTACCTCTCGCTACCTGATAGATCGATGACCAGGGGATAAATACTTCTACGCTCCAGGATTTGTCGGTGTCTTTCGGGTTATTTAATGTGCCATCCACGTAGACGGCCGATTTCATACCGGCAAATTCCCAGTTGTTCAATACTTGCGGATTGTCACGGTAGGGTTTGCTCAGGAACAGATCCCATTCTGTGCCTAACGCATTTACCTCATATTCCAGGTAATTATGTGTATCGTTTGTCGGATTGAGGAATATTTCAAAGTCGTTATCCTGATAGATTACGGCATCATGTTCTGTGATCGTAGCCCATACATGAGGCTCTTCCATCAGGACAGCAAAATACATACCATTGTCGTCGTAAGTCATTTTAGCCCGTGTCTGCAGAAGAGGTTTGGGGCGTTTGTCTCCTTCGATGTCTACAAAGTCGGTTGTCCAGGGAATAGCATCCCATTCTTCGGGAGACAGTTTACCGTCTATCTTGATCGGAGCCGGAGCTTTGTAGCATACATACGTCGGAGGATTGTAAGGAGCCTGCGGCGTGTAAGTAATCTCTTTTCCTTTCTCCTGTGGCGCTTGTGCACAAGAAAGGAGTAACAATGCTGCCATGGGTGCAGTAAAAACTGTTTTCTTCATTTGTTGTTTAATTTAGTATGTTTATTCTGATTCTCTCTGATTATTTGTTGACTTTTGTATTATTTCGATAGCAGCTCCCAGCCATGTATCTATATCATCCGGGTAATGTTGGGCGGTACGTGTATCGCTGCGTTTATGTCCCAGGCGTACGACGACGGCATTCAATTCCGGAATGGCAAAGACATATTGCCCGAGAATTCCTCGCATGTAAGGGATTTCCATATCCTTGTAAGTCAGGTGCCAGAACTGGAAGCCGTAGCAGTGGTTCGTTTCATTGTACTCTTTGAATATCAGATTAGTGTCGGGAGTCGTTGCTTCTTTTATATAGGATTCGGAAACGAGTTGTTTTCCGTTCCAGTTCCCTTTGTTTAAGATCAGTTGTCCGAAGCGGGCGAAGTCGCGGGCATTGCTGTTGAAGCAGCAATATGCTTTTTCGATACCATCCTTTTTATCCAGACTCCAAAGGGCATCTTCTTCTGCGTTTAGCGGAGTCCATAGTTTTCTTGAAACGTATGAACTGATGTTCTCTCCGGTCGCTTTTTCTACGATAAGGGCGAGTAACTGCGTTACGCCACTCTGATAAATAAAGTGGATGCCAGGTTCTTCGATTTCTTTCATTCCCAAAGCGATCTGTTGCAGATCATCTCCGTAATACAGTTTGGTGGTGGGAGAGAAAGGGGAAGAATAGGCCTCGTCGAAGTCGACACCTGCGCTCATTGTCAGCAAATGGCGTAGCGTCAGGGCTTTGCCATTGTATCCTTTGAATTCGGGATAGAAGTCGTTGACAGGTTGGTCTACATTTTTGATGAAGCCGTCGTCTATGGCGCATCCTATAGCCAGTGAGACTATGCTTTTAGCCATGGAAAACGAGTTGCTGCGCGAGTGCGGAGAGTAATCTTCCCAGTATTGTTCGAAAAGTAAGGTGCTGTCTTTGATAATGACAAAGGCTACAGTTCCCAGATCCTCAAAAACAGACTGGAATTTTTCTGGAACGGATAGTTTGTTGTATGCTTCCGATTCGGGCCAAGGTTGCGGGTTGCCGGCCTTCACCGTCCGGTTTTCAAAGATCGGATACTGGTCGATCTTCGGGAGCAGGTGAATAAGAGCGCGTCGCAGGTAATAATTGGAGGGCAATACCAGATAGCCTCCGATACAACATAGAGCCAGTAGTATTGCCCATCCTGTCTTTTTCATTTATTCTGAATCTTCTTTATACCAACTTGAATACATGTGGTAGTTTTTTGCAATCTTCTGGTTGATCTCTTTGGCTTGTTCCGGATCTACCTTCTTTACGAATTTAGCAGGGACACCGGCATAAATACTACCCGGTTCGACTATGGTCTTACTCAGAACAACCGAGCCGGCAGCTACGATAGCCCCTTCACCGATCACTGCATGGTCGAGTACAACCGACCCCATTCCGATCAGGGCTCCGTTGCATATTTGGGCTCCATGTATCGTCACATTATGCCCGACCGAGACATCATCGCCGATCTCTATGGTCGATTTCTCATATAACGTATGTAGTACGGAGCCGTCTTGTATGTTGACTCCGTTTCCTATGCGGATTGAGTTTACGTCGCCCCGGAGAACGGTTCCGAACCAGATGCTGCAACCGTCTCCTATTTCGACATCGCCGATAATAGCGGCGTTGTCTGCTAAAAATGTGTCTTTACCGATTTTCGGGGTAAAGCCTCTTACTGATTTTATTAATGCCATAATTTTATAGTTGTCAACTGTCAATTGATTAAATTTCTGTTGTTTTCTCTTTTAACCACGCCTTTTCATCTTCATTCAGATGTGGGCTTAACAAGTCGTACACCATCTGGTGATATTTGTTTATCCAGGCACGCTCCCTGACTGACAACATCGGGACAATGATCAGCTTTGTGTCTATATAGCACAAAGTGAGTGTGTCGAATCTGTAGAATTTACCGTATTCCGTTTCGCTGTCTTCACGGACAAGTACCATATTCTCTGTCCGGATACCGTATTCTCCGGTCCGGTACATGGCCGGTTCATCACTGATCACCATACCCGGTTTCAGAGGTATGGGATTTGCCTCCATACGGATACTCTGAGGACCTTCATGTACGTTCAGACAATGACCGATCCCGTGACCTGTTCCGTGCAGGTAGTTAATGCCTGCATCCCATAATGCTTTCCGGGCGAGAATATCCAGTTGTACGCCTTTCGCTCCTGCAGGGAATTTGCATTTGGCAATTCCGATCGTTCCTTTTAATACACGGGTAAAATCTTTTTTCATTTGCTCCGTCGGTTCCCCCAGGGCGATTGTACGGGTGATATCGGTAGTCCCGTCCAGGTATTGGGCGCCGGAGTCCATCAAAAGCATATTGTCCGCTTTTATTTCCGCATCGGTTTCTGGTGTGGCTGCATAATGGACAATTGCACCGTGGGCAGCATATCCACAGATCGTTTCAAAACTGTCCATGATATACTGCGGTTGTTCGGCCCGTAAAGCCGTTAGTTTGTCAGATGCGCTGAGTTCGGTTACTTTTTCTCCTGCAGCTAATTTCTTTTCCAGCCAAATGTAGAAACGGGTCAATGCAATACCGTCTTTTACTACGGCATTGCGGAATCCTTTTATTTCAGTTTCGTTCTTGATACTTTTCAGGTGGTTTGCCGGTGTGATGTCTTCAACGATGGTACATCCTTTGGGCAGTGCATTGTAAAGCGACAGGTTTGTTTTTGCCGGGTCGATGAATACGGAACTCTTTTCCGGAAGCCGGGAAAGATATTTTTGTATCATCGTATAGTCGGCGAGGATCACTCCTTCTTTTTTTAGATGTTCGGCTGCTTCTGCCGTGATCTTTCCGGGATTGATGAAAAGTACACTTTCGTCTTCGGATACAAATGCGTAACTGATTACGACAGGATTGTACGTAACATCTGTCCCGCGTATATTGAATGTCCAGGCAACTTCATCGAGGGCGGCAATGATAAGGCTGTCGGCACCTTGTTTGCGTAATAGGTTGTTGATCTCATCCAGCTTTTCACGAACCGATTTTCCACTCAGTTCTACCGGTATTTCGAATAACGGATTGCCGGGGATAGCCGGTCGGTCTTTCCATACAAGGTCGATCAGGTCGTAAGATGCTTCCAGTTTGATCCCTTTCCGGTTTAGCGTTCTTTCCAGTTGGGCGGCATCGGCAACACTGTAGGTTTGTCCGTCCAGTCCGACCGTTTGCCCGTTCTGCATTTCATGCAGCAGAAAGTCCGGGATTGTCGGAGTTTCCGGTAGGGCCATCTTATATAGTTCGATACCGGAGCCTTCCAGTTGAATACCTGCTTGTAAAAAATAACGGGAATCAGTCCATAGTCCGGCTTTATCGGCCGTTATGACCACTGTGCCGGCAGAACCGTCAAAACCTGATATCCATTCACGCGATTTCCAGCGGTCGGCAGGATATTCGCTCAGATGCGGATCTGAACTGGGGATGATGTAAGCATCTATATTTTTTTCTTTCATTGCCTCTCTAAGCGCGGCAATACGTTCAGGAATGTTTGTTTTCATCGCATTATTGTTTTAGTCAACATTACTATTGGCAAAGTTAATAAAATATCGGAGAAACCCTTTTCTTCACTTGGGAAATACCTGTATATTCTGAGCTATAAGTTGTGACATTTACTGAATATTTAATTTGCAAACAAAGAAGTTGGGGGAAGTATTGGAAGTGAAACCGCTGTTTGGGGTGTATTATTTGTTTTGCGATAAGTATATTTAGATAATATGTAATAGGGGTTTTTGTGCGTTGAATGTCTTAAATACAAAGAATGTTACTGACGGGTAGCAGGGCAAGCCAATAAAGAAAAGTGCAGGTCGCATTCGTTTCTATGGCAGAAGGATGGGTAATTTTAAATAAAAATAATATATTTGTTGGACTTTACTTAATCGAATGATCATGAAAAGAATATTGTTTGTTTTGAGTGTAGTGGCTCTGTTTAGTTTGAGCTCCTGTTCTTCGTACTATTATTCTGTTTTGGAATCGAATGATACGATAGGTGAGAAGAATGGTAACAGAGATTTTGTCATAGAAAATGACAGTGTGTTTATTTCTTATTGTTTTTACGGTGAAGATGCACCTATATCTATAATTGTGTACAACAAGATGGATGAGCCACTGTTTGTGGACTGGCAACGTTCTGCCTTGATAATCGATGATGTGGCTACCAGCTATTATCAGGAAAAAGCACCTATTCAGGGGCAGACTGAATCCAGTTATTCCGGAGATGCATATAGGTGGAACAGAAATTACAGCATAACAGACGGTTATTCCGCAGGCTCGTTTGCCGGGGAGATCGCATTGCCAAAAGGGGTAAGTTTTATTCCTCCGAAGTCGAAAGTAGAATCTACTCCTTTGAGATTGTCGAATTTCCCGTTCGACCGGATTCCGAAAGATCTGTATACCAAGCAGAAATTTGCTAAATCTAATTCCAGTGTGGTAACTGTAAGAGTGAAAAAATTTACAGAGGAAGATACTCCTTTAGCTTTCAGAAGTTATTTGAGTCTTTATACGGCAGATCAGGATAATGGAAAAAGAAAATACTCTACTTTCGAAAGTAGTTTTTATGTTTCCCAATTAATAAAGACCGGAAATGTATCACCGGCTTCTTTCGATGCAGGGAAAAAACAGGCTGGAGACTTTTTTTATGTACATAACGTAAAGGGGGCTGATGCCGGATTGATTGTCGGTGCTGTTGCTATCGGAGCTGCAGGTATTGTCATTGAATCGACGTTAACTCCCGATGTATACTAACCATAAATATATAGATGAAAAATATAACTGATTTGAAAACTGTCCGTCTCAGTGATGACCTGAATGCTGTCGTGATTCTGGACCAATCCCGGTTGCCTGCTGAAGAGTGTTATTTGGAGCTATTTTCGGCAGAGGAAATATGGGATGCAATTTACAAGTTGAAAGTACGTGGTGCGCCTGCTATAGGAGTTGCTGCTGCTTATGGAATATATGTGTGCAGCAGACAGATTCAGGCCGGATCGTTTGATGAGTTTTATACGGAGTTTCACCGTATTAAGAATTATCTGGCGGGTGCTCGTCCTACGGCTGTCAATCTGGTCGCCGCTCTGGAGCGGATGGAGAAAGTTGTGCTGGATAATGTTTCGGCAACGGTGCCTGACCTGGTAGAGTTACTGCATGGGGAGGCGATGGCCATTCGTGAGGAAGATGCTGCTGCATGTCGGCGTATCGGTGAATATGGCTTGTCGCTGTTGCGTCCGGGAATGGGGATTCTGACCCATTGTAATGCCGGACATCTGGCTGTTTCCGAATATGGAACGGCGCTGGCACCTATTTATCTGGGAGAGGAGAGAGGCTATGGCTTCAAGGTTTTTGCTGATGAAACCCGTCCGTTGTTGCAGGGAGCACGGCTCACTGCTTATGAATTGCATCGAGCAGGAGTAGATGTTACGCTTATCTGTGATAATATGGCTTCGTCTGTTATGCAGAAAGGGTGGGTGCAGGCTGTTCTTGTTGGTTGCGATCGGATCGCAGCTAATGGCGATGTTGCGAATAAGATCGGAACATCGGGTGTAGCTATACTTGCTCGTCACTATGGCATTCCTTTTTATGTTTTAGGACCTACTTCAACGATCGATATGCAATGTCCCGATGGGAAATCCATTGTTATTGAGGAGCGCGATCCCGATGAAATAACAAAAATGTGGTATATGCATCGTATGGCTCCAAAAGATGTAAAGATATTTAATCCGGCTTTTGATGTGACACCCTATGAATTAATTACTGCAATCATTACTGAAAAAGGTATTTTTAATCCGGTAGATGGGGGGATTGGGTAATAGTGGATAATTTAGTATGGCTATAAGTGGGAACGCTGTGTTTTCAATGCCTCCGTTAGTTTCTTTTTAGTAACCTATTTGTATTATAGTCAGTGTCTTGTGGAATTTTGTTAAGCGATAGAAATAGAGTAGAAAAAGATATATGTTTTCTATTGAATCCAAAGAAAAATATCCTTTATGTAGAATTAGAAGACATATAAGTCTTTAATTGAATTTGATAAAAGTAACCTATTTGAGTAGCAGTATATTAATCTGTTTCAGGTTATCAATGCAAGTGTATTGTTGATAATTAAGCGTTGAAATTCTTCTTGTTTGTAGTTCTGCCAGAACTATGTCCTTCGAGTGCAAATGTACGAACTAAATTTATAAAAAACAAAGCAATAAATGCAAATTTATTTGTATTGTTTGTTGATTTGTGTGTTAAATTATGTTGTACAGACATGATCCCGTATTAGTAAAGATGTTTTGTATCCAATTCCCGGAATTTTAGATTAAACCTACTTGAACCAGTCCGCATTTATATTAAAAACATTCCAATTTAATAGCGTAGATTATTTATTCATTTTGATAATCAGAATGTGTGGCGAGTAGTTGCCATAGTTCTGGCAGGACTCGATGCCAATGTGAAAAATTGAAAAACAAAATAGCCGGATAGAGTTTCTTCAATGTGAATATATTGTTAACCTATTAAAAAAATGTCTATGAGCGGATAAAATTAAACCCGGATTATCGCAGTATGTAATACTGAAACAGAAAGTTATACCTAAATATCTAAAGTAATCAATTATGACAATTTATTTCAAACCCGAGAGATTTGTTACCAAGAATGTACCATCTCTTATGCTAAGTTGTTTGCTTATCTTCATTTTTTCTTGTTCAGATGATAAGGCGAAGACAAATGGAAGTGGACAACCCTATGATCCGAATACTCCTGTCAAACTGGAAACATTTTATCCCGATTCGGGAGGAATGGCAACCAAGATGATCATTAAAGGTACGAATTTCGGTACAGATCCGGAAGCAATAAAAGTATATTATAATACCAAAAAAGCGGCAGTTGTGCGTGCCTCCGGTAATATGCTTTATGTAATTACTCCGAGGCAACCCGGAGCAGAATGTCAAATATCTGTGGTTGTAGGAAAAGACTCTCTTACTTTTGAAAATACATTTTCCTATACAACACAAACTACTGTTTCTACTATAGCCGGAAAACCGGTGGGAGGTGATGATGGACATGGAGAGATGATCGATGGGACACTGGCTGAGGCTTCCTTCGATCAACCCTGGTTCTTATGTGTGGATGCCGAGAAAAATATTTTTGTCAGCGAACGTCTTGGACATGCAGTTCGCCAGATTAATGAAGAAAAGAATGTAGTCAGTACATTGGTTAAGGGTTCAGGAAACTGTCCGTATCCTAATGCCTCTGCCACGGATGCAGAAGGCAAAACTGTTTTTGTAGCTTTAGACCAAGGTTCCCAGGGATTGATAGAGTTTGATCCTGAAACTCAGTGGGCCCCTAAAAGAATTAAACCCAGGGCTAAGGAAGGTACTCCTGCGTTTACACTGGACTGGATGCATTCGGTCGCTCCTAATATAAATGACGGGTTAATCTATACACGTGCTTATAACGGTCAACTGGTTCGCTTTGACCCGAGAACAAAATCTGCAGAAAAGTTGGACGAAGGCTTGTTGAGTAGTTCCGATAGCTTTGTTAGTTTTGATACCCTTGAACCTGATATGTTGTATATCTGCTATTCGGCTAAACATTGTATATATAGTTATAACATCAAAACAAAAGAACATGAACTTTATGCCGGTGTTCAAAATGAAAAGGGATGGCAGGATGGAGAACGGGAAGATGCCATGTTTAATGATCCGAAACAAATCTGCTTTGATGAAGACGGGGTGATGTATATCGCTGATGCCGGAAATCATGTAATAAGAAAAATCACACGTGATGGTGTGGTAAGTACTGTCATTGGTATTGCCGGTGTAAAAGGATATGTGGATGGTTCACCGGAAGATGCTTTATTTCAATATCCTACAGGGGTGGCTATCGACAAAGAGGGTACTATTTATGTCGGCGATGCAAGGAATAATTGTGTTCGGAAATTGGCTATAGAATAATCTAATAATTAAAACAAGTTTAAAATTGATGATATGAAAAAACTCTTCATCATACATATGTTGCTATGGTGTGCTATGGTTATGGTCGCACAGAAGCAAACATTTACGATACAAGGAACAATTATTGATCCGTCATTCAATAATGAACCGCTATCCGGGGTGAATGTCTATTTGAAAGATCGTCCGGGTGTTGGTACGGCTTCGGATATAGACGGTAAATTTTTTGTAAAGGCCAGCAAAGGAGATGTGATTGTTTTTACCTATCTGGGATATGATAATTTTGAATATCAGGTAGTAAAAGATGAAAAGAATCTGGTAGTCAAAATGGTGACTTCATCGGTTCAGTTGGAGGAGGCCGTTGTTACTGCCATGGGGAGTAAGCAACGGAAAATTAGTGTGCTTAGTGCTGTTTCAACTGTCGATACAAAAGATTTGCAAGTACCGTCTACTTCAATCAACAACATGCTGGGAGGTAGAGTTGCCGGAGTTATATCTTTACAAAGTAGTGGAGAACCAGGTAAAAATATATCGGAATTCTGGGTTCGTGGTATGAGTACTTTTGGTGCTAACAGTAGTGCTTTGGTACTTATTGATGGGTTGGAAGGCGATTTGAGTCATATAGAACCTGCTGATATTGAAAGTTTTTCTATTCTAAAGGATGCCTCTGCAACAGCAGTGTATGGGGTTAGAGGTGCTAATGGGGTTGTATTGGTGACAACCAAACGTGGAACGGTGGACCGTTTGAGAATCACAGCACGTGCAAATTTAACGGTATCTACATTGAAGCGCTTACCAGAATACTTGGGAGCTTATGATTATGCAAAATTAGCCAATGAAGCCCGGGTAGTATCAGGGTCTACTCCATTATATTCACCGATGGAAATGGATTTGATCAAATACCAACTTGATCCGGATTTATATCCTGACGTAAATTGGCAGAATGAGGTCTTGAATAAGACTTCTTTACAGCAAACTTATTATATCAATGCACAAGGAGGAGGTAGTATTGCTCGTTATTTCATTAGTTTGGGAATGTCCGATGAAGGCGCAGCCTATAAACAGGATAAGAATAGTAAATATAAGGCCGGTTCCGGATATAATACATATAATTATAGAACGAACCTGGATGTTAATGTGACAAAAACAACCCAGGTCTATTTGGGACTTGACGGAACTTTGACTTCCAAAAAAGAACCGGGTATGGCGAATACCGATTATTTGTGGTATGCACAAGCTGCTCTGACTCCGCTTACGATTCCTACTAAATATTCTAATGGTATGTTACCGGCTTATGGAACAGGTAGCCAGTACTCTCCTTATGTGATGTTGAACCATACGGGGATGAAAACATCTGAGACTTACTCCAATATGGTGACGCTTGCTTTAACTCAGGATTTTTCACCGATATTGAAGGGGTTGAAAGTGAAAATACAGGGTGCTTTAAATAATAAGAGTTACTATGATGAAACACGCTATGTTTTGCCCGATATGTATTATGCAGTGGGGCGTTCCACCGACGGGGAGTTAAAACTGGTAAAGAAAATCAATTCCGAAGCAGCTATGTTTGGTAATTATCAGAGACAATGGCGCAAATACCATTTTGAAGCGAATGTGAATTATGAAAATATGATCGGTGACGATCATCGTTTTACCGGGTTACTCTACTACTATATGAGTGATGAGAAAGACACATACAATGTAAACACAAGCATGGATGCGATACCTAAAAGGTATCAAGGGTTGTCCGGACGTGTGACATATGGTTTTAAAGATACCTATTTCGTTGATGCTAACTTTGGTTATACCGGCTCTGAAAATTTCCGTCCGGGGCAACAATTCGGTTTCTTTCCTTCCGGTGCAGTCGGATGGGTTCCGACAAACTATGATTTTATGAAAAAAACTTTGCCTTGGTTGAACTTCCTGAAATTCAGATTCTCTTACGGGCAAGTAGGTAACGACCGTATTTCAGATAAACGATTTCCTTATTTGACTATTATCAATTCGACAGCTAATACGGGGTGGGGAAGTCGTTACTCCTGGGGGGTAAACGAGTCGATTGTCGGTGCGGATAATCTGGCCTGGGAAAAATCGACCAAAGCAGACTTAGGTATTGAAGGTCGTTTGTTTGATGAACGTGTGAATTTTGTTGTGGACTTCTTTAATGACCAACGCGAAGGTATTTTCCAACAGCGTACCCAGGTTCCTGATTTTGCGGGTATTATAACGATGCCTTTCGGTAATGTCGGACGTATGAGAAGTTATGGATCTGATGGGAATATTTCTTATACACAAACGTTTGGTAAGGACTTTACTTTTACGGTTCGTGGAAACTTTACCTATTCAACAAATGATGTTCAAGATTGGGAGCAGGCATATCCTAAATACGAATATCAACGTATTGCCGGTAATCCATTGAATATACAGAGAGGATATATTGCTTTAGGGTTATTCAAGGATGATCAGGATGTGGCAAGTAGTCCTGCCCAGTTCGGTACGGTTCGCCCGGGTGATATCAAATATAAAGATGTTAATGGAGATGGAAAAATAACGACAGACGATAAAGTGCCGTTATCTTTTTCTGATTATCCACGTTTGATGTATGGTTTTGGGGGTGAGTTCAGGTATAAAAATCTGACCTTATCGGTGTTATTTAAAGGAACTGGTAATACCGACTATTATAAAGCAGGTTTACCTGACGGATATGGTAATTATGATGTATATGAAATGGGATATATACCGTTCCATAAAGCTGTGGTTGGTAATGTGCCGGCATTGGCTGGTATCCAGGAAAACCGGTGGACTCCAGCCTGGTATTCGGGAGATCCGTCTACAGAAAATCCGGATGCTATGTTTCCTCGTCTGACCTATGGAAAGAATGAGAATAATACACAAGTCTCAACTTTCTGGAAAGGTAATTCCAAATATTTGCGTTTACAGGAAATAAGTCTGACCTATAACCTGAAGTCTTTAGGCTGGTTGAATAATGTTGGGATTTCTTCCGTAGACCTGCAATTGGTCGGGTATAATCTTTGTGTCTGGGATAAAGTAAAGACGGTAGATCCGGAACAAGCTGGTAAAAACGGGAATGTTTATCCCATACCGGCCAGATATGCGATACAAATGTATGTTAATTTCTAAAAAAAACAGGATATGAGATATTTAAGATATTTGAAACATTTAATCATTGCTGCTTTTATTGCTTTGTATTGTTCTATGAGCTCGTGTAACTATCTGAATGTAGATGATTATTTTATGGATACATTGGGATATGATTCGATCTTTCATAATAAGTTGAATTTACAGCAATATTTATGGGGTACCGCAGCTTTTTTTTATGATGAAGGGGCTATTTGGGGAAGTACGTATACACCGGGAGTTGTCGCATCGGATGAAGCTTTTGTCATGTGGGACCATGACGAGTATCCAGGCACGCAGTTTGTTTTGGGAAATATAAATCCGGATAATCTGATGAGTATGAATGTCTGGCCTCAAATGTATAAGATTATACGGAAAACTAATCTTATTTTTCAACGAATAGATGAGTGTAAAGATCTTACGACTTTAGAAGAGCGTGAAATATTGGGGTATGCTCATTTTATGCGTGCTTATGCCTATTATCATATATTGATGAATTTTGGTCCGGTAGTTTTGATAGGTGATGAAACACTGGAAACGAATGAGAAGCCGGAGTATTATAACCGGGAAAGGGCTACCTATGATGAGTCGGTCGATTATATTTGTGACGAGTTGGAGTTGGCTGCGAAATATATACCTCTGACTGTCTCTATGGGACAATTCGGTCGTCCTACTCGTGGAGCGGCATACGGTTTGATTGCACGTCTGCGTTTACAGCAGGCAAGTCCTTTGTTTAATGGTGGCGCAGCGGCTAAAACGCATTTCGCATCCTGGAAACGTTCGGTCGATGGAGTTGATTATGTCTCACAACAATATGACGAAAATAAATGGGCGATTGCTGCAGCTGCAGCAAAACGTGTGATAGATATGGGAGTCTATGAGTTGTATACGGTAAAACGCGATTCAACGACTATGCCGTTACCTAAGAATGTCCCTTCGGGAGATTTCCCCAATGGAGCCGGAAATATCGATCCTTTCAAATCGTATAGCGATATGTTTACGGGAGAAGCTTTGTCACAGAAAAATACAGAGTTTGTATGGGGACGTACTTCCAGTAATGTAAGAGATTATACCCGGCATGCATTTCCTATTGATAATTTAGGTGGATGGAACGGTATGGCTGTGCCTCAAAAAATTGTAGATGCATATTATATGGCAGACGGTCGTGATATCAACGACTCGAGTGAAGAGTACCCCTATTCGGAAGTCGGATTTTCCAGTGAGAAGCAATCTTTCTCCGGTTATCAGTTGAATAATGGTGTGTATAATATGTATCTGAATAGGGAAATGCGTTTTTATGCCTCTATCGGTTTTTGTGAATGTTTTTGGCCTTGTCTTTCAACGAGTGAGAGTGGTAGGAGAAATCAGACGATCACCTATTTTAAGGGTGGAAATTCTGGAAAAGACCGTACCAACTCAGATATTCGAAACTATCCGATTACTGGTTATGTAATAAAGAAGTATATCCACAAAGATGATGCCTGGGCGGGAAATGATGCGGAGAGACTGGAGAAACCTTTCCCCATAATTCGTTATGCAGAAATTCTTATTTCTTATGTGGAGGCACTTAACAACCTGACGGGAGGACATACTATTACGGATGCTGACGGTAACAGCCGGACATTTACCAGAGATGAGAATGAAATGGCTAAATATTTTAATATGATTCGTTATCGTGCCGGGCTTCCGGGGTTGACACCAGCCGAATTATCATCTCGCGATCAAATGTTCGATCTGATAGTGCGGGAAAGAATGATCGAGTTCTTACATGAGAATCGTCGTTTCTATGATGTACGTCGCTGGGGAATTTATGAAGAGGTCGACAAAGATCCTATTGTCGGGATGGACACTGAATCGCGTAAAGACAGTTATTATGAACGTACAGTTGTAAATCATCCGATTGCCAGAAACCGTAAGGTCGAAAGAAAAATGATCTGGTTGCCAATTAGTCGTCAGGAAATAAGAAAAGTGCCGAAAATGGATCAAAATCCGGGATGGGATAATTAATAATAATAAAATATATGGATATGATAAATAAGGTAATATATAGAATAACAGCATGTTTGTTCTTTGTCGGACTTATCGCTTGTAACCAGAGTAATATGTTTCAGGAAGAGCAATATAAAAAAGTGCTCTATGTGCTAAGTGATGATAATATGGCTTTTCAGGTCCTTCACTCACTGAATGAAACAGAAAGCACTGGTTATTTGACTCTTTATGCTGGAGGTACACTGGATATAGACCAGGATGTGACGTTTACGTTGGAACCTGATGAAGAATTGCTGGATGAATATAATCTGTTGAACTATGATTTGGATACGGACAAGTACGCGCAAAGACTGTCCCCGTCTAAATATACGATCGATTCATATTCGGTAACAATGAAGCAGGGAGGAGAAATGCCTTATGCTTTATTGCCGATTAAGATACGTCCGCAAGGACTTTCCCCGGATTCTTTATATATGATACCTTTGAAGTTGACGAGCGTTTCTGCTTATGAAATTAATCCGAAGAAAAGCCGTGTGCTTTATCAGGTAGTTCTGGAGAATGATTATGCTTCTGAAAAAGAGAATACATTAATGTCGATGAGAGGAACTCGCCAGATAGGTGATGGAGCGGTTTCTAAAATTGCAGCAAATAAACGTATGTATCCTTTAAGCAAGCAGGAAGTAAGGATTAATGCCGGTATGGAAAACAGTGGAAATAAAGCTGATCTGGAGTTGATCAATAAATATAGCATCATTGTAAAGATTGGTGAAGAAAGAACACTGACTTATAATGGTGTCTCTTACTATCCTCTGACAGTATATCCTTATAAGAAGGAAAATATACAGGTTGAAATGCTGGGTAGTGAAGACGATAAAGAGGTATTGACTGTCACAGAATCGAACCGATATGGTGAAGAACTGGGAATAATGAGATTCCATATTTCTTATCGATATCGCACTTTGGTTTCTCCTGCCTCGGAAGGTCAAGAGGCGGAATGGAGTGATTGGGTTGTTGTTACTGAAAATATGAAACAGTTAGCAAAGTAGTATACTGGTTCTTCTTTGTGGGTCCAAAAAAGCAGGAAACAGTCGTTTTTAGCTTTTTTGGACCTCTCATAAAGTATCGTGAAGGAATGATGGAAAATATCAGTTGATTTATGAAGCCCTTATTTATGATTATAGTTTGTGTCCTGTTGAATGGAATGATGGCGTTTCGTTTATTTCAGGAAAAAACAACAAGTGAACAGATTCTTTCCTTTTTTGATAATCTCCGGATGGTTCAACAGGAAAAGTTGTATTTGCATTTGGATAAGCCCTATTATGCCGCGGGAGAACAGATTTGGTTTAAGGGATATCTGGTAAACTCGTCTACTCATATCCCGGATATGCCGGATAACTTTATTTATGTGGAATTAGTTAATCAGGATAATAAAATTATTCACAGGCAAAAAGTGAAGAAAAATGAAGGAGGGTTTTGGGGAAATTTGTCATTGCCTTTGGATCTTCCCGTAGGCGAATATACATTGAGAGGGTATACTAATTGGATGCGTAATACCGATTCCGATTTTTTCTTTCAGAAAAACATTCCGGTAGCCAATGTATTGGATAGGTCTGATTCTGTAGATTTCAATAAAAAAGATATAGGGGAAAATAGTTTTAGTGTTTCCTTTTTTCCGGAGGGAGGACATTTGTTAATTGGATATCGTCAGCAAATAGCTTATAAATGTCAGCGTTCGGATGGCTATAGTGGAGTGCTGAAAGGATATATAGTTAATCAGTTAGGGGATACGCTCACGCAATTAGAGAGTGAACATGATGGTATGGGAGCTTTTTCTTTTTTTCCGGAGAAAGATCATTCATATTATGCATTAGTCCGTTCTCCCGGATGCGCAGAAAAAAAGATACAATTGCCACAAGCGGAAGATTCTGGTATTACCTTGTCATTAAATCAGTCGGCAGGAAAAATACGTTATCGTATCTTTTCGTCTCTGCCTGCAAGTAAGCAATCGGATTCGTTATATTTGATCGGCCATACAAGAGGATCACTTCGCTTTTTGTTACCGGTGAGTAATGATAACTATACGGGGGTTATCAATTCAGCTTATTTCCCGGATGGGATTTCTCATTTTCTGTTGATGGATCAGGCCGGGAATAAATTGAGTGAGCGGTTGATATTTAATTATCCGGAAAAGAACAGTTATTGGACTTTACAAACTGATAAGAAGAAGTATGATCGTCGGGAAAAAATAAAAGTAAATATCAAGTTAGATACTGAATCGGAATCATCTGTGAAAGGTTTTTTTTCTTTAAGTATTACGGATAATAATTCGGTTTTTATGGATTCGCTATCGGGTAATATTTATTCCGAACTGTTGCTTGTTTCGGATTTGAAAGGGTTTATAGAGAATCCTGGATGGTATTTTATAGAGAAGTCCAGAAAGGCTACAAGGGGGCTGGATTTATTGATGTTGACGCATGGGTGGAGCCGTTTTGAAGTCAACCCTTTTACCGAACAGTCGCATGTGCCCGCTTATTTCGTGGAGAAAGGGCAATATGTAAGTGGGAGAATTTTGAACTTTTGGGGTAAAGAGACGAAAGAGGCGGCAATAGTTGCCGTCGATCCGGTAAATAATCTGGTCAGGTCTTTGGAGTCGGATGAAAAAGGCTGTTTCTTGCTGGATGGAATTGATTATTGCGACTCGACAACTTTTGTCATTCAGGCCCGTAGCAAAAAAGGTCTGGCTGTTGTCGATATAAAGATGGACGAAGAAACTATTCCGGTTGTAAAAAATAAAAATTTATGTCCTGATTCATTGTTTGTTTTTAATCCGCATTATCTATCCTCTGCAATAGATGCCGGTGGTATGCGTGTGATCAATCTGGAAGATGTTGTCATTGAAGGTAAACGGAGCCAGACAGCTAAAGAGAAGGCCGAACGTGTGTGGGCAGATTATTCGATGACAGAAGAAATGCTAGGAAAGTCGGTATCCAGAACTGCAAAAGATCTATTCAGACAAGCTATGGGAGCAGCAGATATAAGTGACCCGTTAGTAGTGATTGATGGGATGTGCTGTTGGGATGATAATTATATATTGGAAACGATTTATCCGGATGATATGAGAAGCTTTGATGTATTTAAGGACCAGAAGCGATGTAAATATGGTTCTATTAGTAAGTCGACTCCTGCTGTGGTGATAACATTGAAGCCGGAAGCAATGAGCCGTAAAAGAAAGGGGGTTGCTTTATTTCATTCGCTTGGATATGTGAAGCCGGATCAATTCTACCATCCGGTATATGATATGCCTGATGAAAAAAAGTTGGAAAAAATGGATGTGCGCAGTACGATTTATTGGAATCCGACTTTGGAAATAGACTCGCAGGAAGATGCAAATGTGGAATTTTATGCTTCGGATATCCCAGCTTCGTATCATGTTGTAATTGAAGGTGTGGATGAGAGTGGGCAGCTGTATCGGTATTCAGGTGATCTATTGAAAATTGCAGAATGATGAGTAAATTGATTTATATAAGTCTGTTCATTCTTCTATTTCTGTTATTACAGGTTGGATATAGTTATCATTTTTTCTATATCGAACAGTTCCAGTTGTTTATGTTTTCGGAAGATTATTTGTTTGAAACGGTTTTCCATCCTGGAGGCTTATGTGTATATCTAGGAGAGTTTTTGGTACAATTTTTTTATTATCCTCTGGTTGGCGGGATTATTTCGGCCTTTTTATTAGTATGTGCCGCCGGATCAGTGAAAAAATACGGATCTTTCAATAAAACATGTTTTTTACCGGAAGGTCTTATTCTATTGTTTTTACTGATTGATATTCTTGATTTTAATTTTATTTATGCAGGGATAGTTGCTTATTTGTTTTGTGTGATTTTTCTGCTGGTTTACCGGCGTATTCGAAAAGATATCGTACGTATCCTGACCGGATGTCTGATGAGCTGCTTGTTATATCTGATAGCCGGATCGGTTTTTGTCGTTTTTGCAGTCTCATTATTGATTCTGGAAATAAATGTATATAGAATAAAAAAAAGCATGTTTCTTATACCTTTGGTATTCATGGCTCTGCTGGTGTTTTATCTGGATCATGCCGGATATCTGTATTATTCGGAGATTATATGTTTTGCGGATGGGATATATGCATTGAAAGGAGGAGCTGGCTGGGTTATCTATGCTCCGTGGTTTTTATTGGCTTTCAGTCCGCTTTTGAGTTCATATTCGGATTTTGTTTTTAGCATGATAAAAAATAAATATGGGAAGATTGGCATACAGGTGGTTCTATTGTTCCTTTGCGGTGTTTTTTTATTGTCCGAATATGATGACAGGAAGTCTTTGCCGGTGAAAAAATATGCTTATTATGCAGCTCATAAAAAATGGGAAAAGATATTACATAGTTGTAAGATACAGCCTCCTGCGGATTTATTGTGTCTTAATTATCAGAATTTAGCTTTGGCAAAACAGGGTATTTTGGCTGACTCCTTGCTGATGTATACACAACAGGGGAGTAAAGGACTGTTTGTTGACTGGAATATGACTCCTTTTGTATCTATGACACTACAACAGATATGCTATTGCTATGGAGATATAGCATCGGCTCGAAAATATGCTTTTGAATGTAATGTCTGCGCACGATCAGTCGGATATCCACTGGCATTGAAAATGTTGGTAGTATGTAATTGGGAAGAGGGAGAATGTGCCGTTGTGGATAAATATCTTTCTTATTTGCATAAAACGTGGGTCTATCGAGATTGGACGGCGGACACTCTTAGCTTGAGACGGATTGAATCTCGGGTTGATAATTTTGTATATCGCCAGAATATGGATCAGTTGGCTTACGATAACGTCTATGATAAGAAATTGGCTGATTTTGTTTTATGTTCATATTTACTGGATAAAAACTTGAATGAGTTTTTGAAAGCATTTTACTATTTTTATAAAGATGAAAAAAATATTCCGGTTATTTATCAAGAGGCAATTCTTATAGGAGCGCGTAGTAATCTTCAAATACTCGATTATTTCTCGATATCGGATGCCTTGAAGGAACGTTTTCTGGCGTATCAATCCTTTTGTAAGGCAAATAGATCGAAGATATCTGTATCAGGAAAAGAAAGTAGAAACGTTTGTTATACAAAGAGTTATTGGTATTATTATGATTTTAATCCGGTTCGTTTATGATTAAGTATTTATTATTTTGTTGGTCTATAATTCTGTTTTTTTCTTGTAGTGGGGAAGAACGACCAAGCTATGCTACGAGGGAACTTATATTTCCGGATTATAGGGATGTTACAATTCCGGTTAATATAGCACCGTTATCTTTTTACGTGAATCTGCCGGAAATGGATAAAGATGTCCGGGTATTATTATGTACGCAGACCTGTGAGTTAGTCCGTCAAGGCAAAGAGATTTCTTTCTCCTCACATGAATGGAGAGAATTAGTAATGTCGGATAGTGTACTGAATGTCTGGGTTCAGAAAAAGACCGATCGTTTGTGGAGTAATGTTGATTCTTTCAAGATTTATGTATCTGCTGATCCGATAGATCCTTATCTTTCATATCGTTTGATAGAACCGGGATATGAGGTGTGGGGAAATATGGGCATCTATCAACGTTGTTTGGCTAATTATGAAGAAAATGCTATTTTTGAAAATTCAGGAGTAAAAGAGACTTGCGTGAATTGCCATACGACGAACCAAGGAAACCCGGAAGAGTATATATTTCATCAACGTTCTAAGTCGGCGGGAACTATCTTGGTTAAAGATGGTATTGTTAGCAAATTGAATACGGACTATTCCCAAAAAATAAAAGCATTAGTTTATCCATCCTGGCATCCATCCGGAAAATATATTGCTTTTTCTGTAAATAAGACAGTACAGACGGTACATTCACAGCATAGGAATCGTATTGAGGTGATGGACCTACACTCTGATATCGTGATCTTGGATGTACAAAAAAATATACTTTTAACCAGTTCTCAATTATCATCGGCTGATGCCTATGAGACTTTCCCTTGTTTTTCTTCCGATGGGAAAAAGTTGTACTTTTGTTCAGCTCCAGCGATATCGTTACCGGACTCATTTAATTTCGTGCAATACAATTTATGCAGTCTGGCTGTGGATTTGGAGAAGGGTATCTTAGGTAGTAGAATAGATACGGTGATACGGGTAGACACACTAAATGCCAGTCTATCTTTCCCTAAAATTTCACCGTCCGGGCGTTTTATGCTGTATACACGGCATGCTTATGGTAATTTCTCTATCTGGCACAGGGATGCAGATTTATGCATGTATGATTTACAATTCCGAAGAGAAATAGATATATCTGACTTGAATTCGGAAGAGGCGGAAAGTTTCCATTCCTGGTCGTCGGAAGGACATTGGATTGTTTTTAGCAGCCGTCGGATGACAGGGCTTTTTACTTGTTTATATCTAGCTCATATTGATTCTTTAGGACATGCAGGAAAGCCATTTTTATTACCGCAAAAAAGAAATGATTCTTATTTTTTCCAATATAAGTCTTATAATGTACCCGAATTTATGAAAGGGATGGTTCGAACAAACAGGAAGGAGTTGGAAGAGGTTATGGGGAGATGATGTGCATTACTGCTACGAAGAGTTTCATAGCTGATCAGGTTTTAGCTTCTTTTGTAGAGGCTTCGTGAAAATAAATTCCCGAAAGTTTTGCTAATAACGAAAGAATCAGTAATTTTGCTGCCCATTTTGAGGATATAATTAAAAACAATAAATAATTAAATTATGATCGTAGTTCCATTGAAAGAAGGCGAAAACATCGAGAAAGCGCTTAAGAAATTTAAAAGAAAGTTTGAAAAAACAGGAGTTGTAAAAGAGCTGAGAAGTCGTCAGGCTTTTATAAAGCCTTCTGTTGAAAAGAGAAAACAAACTATGCGTGCAGTTTACGTTCAGCAATTGCAGCAGGTAGAAGAATAAAATATCCTGCCAGGCTTGTTTTATTGAATTCTTATTCCTATTTTAGATCGGAAGAGCGTCGTGTAGGGAAAGAGTGTAGATC